>ENA-UOOR01001213-UOOR01001213.1-fermentation-metagenome-genome-assembly--contig:-NODE-1213-length-31721-cov-13.528201_pt1 | contig 31721 bp, 25 predicted proteins | sample MGYA00245780_ERZ724029 | MGnify/ENA primary metagenome ERZ724029 (study PRJEB28704, sample SAMN03018315) | fermentation metagenome | biome: anthropogenic terrestrial biome; feature: soil... | reverse complement strand
TCCTTCTTGGGGGAGCGTTCCGGTTGGTACGCTCCTTAGGTACGCACCTGTATTGAGCGCTTGTCTGCATAGCTGCTACCGACGGCGAGGCGATATCACACCTCAGCATGTCGGTATCAGCACCGCAAAACACTAACCGCACTAAAATATATCGCATCCATGGTGAAAGCCTTACATTGGCGTTTTATGCATGAAATGCATTCACCCTGATGTATAGTGAAATATACTTTCCAAAGCAATTAAAGAGAGATATCCCTTTGCTCGCAGTATAGTATATCTGCAGAAACCATCCACAACAAAGGATTTCAAGGGTACATTCCCTTTTCTTGCTTAGAAGGATACTTCTCAATTCTTAGTCCTTTCCATAAATATACTTAGCAAAATCAGAATCAGGGCTGATAATTATGGTTGTATCCTTGTCTATAACATCCTTATATGTCTGCAGTGTTTGCCAAAAAGCATAAAACTCAGGATCTTTGTTATATGCCTCTGCATAAATTTTAAGAGCTTCTGCATCACCTTCACCGCGAAGCTTTTGAGCCTGCTCATATGCCTGAGCCTCAATAATTGTGGCTTCTCTCTCAGCAGAAGAACGTATGCTCTGAGCCTCTTTCAAACCTTCCGAGCGGTATTCTGTAGCAACAGCTTGGCGTTCGGATCTCATTTGCTCAAAAATATTCTGGTATGTAGCCTCAGGGTATTCCGTCCTTTTTATGCGTATATCACCTACAACAACACCTGTAGTTATTAGTTGACTATTTATATAATCCTTAACCCTAACAAGCATTTCCGTCATATAGTTTTTGTCGGTAACGAGTATATGTGCATCAATTCTACCAATTTCCTCACGTATTTTTGAATCAATATATTCGTCGATCCTTTGATTAGCATATGAAGTGTCTCCCATAGCTTGCATAAATAAAACTGGATTATTGATCCTCCATTGAGCATAAGAATCCAGTACGATGGATTTCTTATCTAAAGTCAGAACCTCATCTGCTGGTGCATCATATGTAAGTAGTTGATTTGAAAAGGGTATAATTTTATGCAGGAAAGGTAATTTGAAAAACAGCCCTTTCCCCTCTTCGATTTTTATATTTTTAAAATTATCATTATTCACAATCATCTCAATAGATGGATCTGATTTATCATCTACAATAACACGTATGATTTTGTCAAATTGCGTTATAACCACCTGTTCCCTTTCATCCACTGTAAAGGTAAAAGTGTTAAATAATATCAGAAACGCAATAAAAACTCCGAATATTATTACTATATATTTTAAGTAAGATTTCATTTTTAACTTGTCAAGATCTACAACTTTTTTGTTGTTGGTGTCAAATGGATTGTTTTGATCCATGATAAATTCCCCCTCAATATATTTTCAGATACTTATTGTACTTTCAAATACTTCATTTTCTCACTCATTCTTTTTCAAAGAAAGCCCCTCATGGACACATAAAGATGCTCCTTATTCTAAACGAACCCCGGCTGAAGCAAAATTTGGTTTGCCCCTGGCAAAAGATTTTAATCCCAAAAGACTTAAAGTACGCACAGAGGCAGGGGTTCTAAGGCGTTTGTTAAATCCAAATTATTTACTGTCCGCTTGTAAACTGTCCATAGGCAGGAATTTTAGAATATTGTCGCTGCTGTCCATTATATAAATTTTTGCACTCGGCAATACTTCCCTCATGGTTTCAAGATACATTCTTGTGCGTGTAACCTCCTTGCCAAGCTCATAATTATTTAGAACCTGACTGAAGTTTTCAACATCACCCCTGGCTTCGGCAATCCGTTTTTCTTTATAAGCGTTTGCCTCATTCAGCATTTCCGCGGCGTTACCCTCTGCTTGTGGTACAATTTCGTTCCTTGATTTGTTGGCTTCATTTACATAACGGTTTTTGTCTTCCCGTGCTTTTAAAACATCATTGAAAGCCTCTTCAACCTCAGCCGGAGCATATACTGCCTGAAGAGAAACTTCGCTTATATGGATTCCCAACCCATAGAAATTACATACATCCTGTAGTTCCTGTTTAATCTCCGTCTGTATCAGTTCTTTTTGGTATGTTAATACATCATCCATAGTGTAACTGGCCACAGCCCTTCGGATAGAGGCTTCAGCAGCCATACGCAGCGATGCCTCAGGATTGTTTACTTTAAAGAGATAGTCTTTTATGTTTGTAATCCGGTATTGAACAACTGTTTCGGTATTAACAAGGTTTTCGTCTCCGGTTATCATTAGCGCTTCATATGGATCCGCTCTAAATTGTGCTTGTTTGCCTACATCTCCTGCTTGAACGGTTGAGTAGCCAAAAGTCATACTGCGAAGTGAATCGCTTTTTATTATTTCAGCTTTTTCAATAGGTGCCGGCCAATGCCATTTTAGACCTGCTTCCATTTCAACTCTTATTAACTTTCCAAACCGTGTTATGGCTGCCTGTTCACCACCGTCAGATTTTAGAGTGTAAAAACCTGTTCCAAGCCATATCCCGGTAATTATCAATAAAAGCAAAAGTAATATAGATTTTGAAAATTTTTTCATATAAACCTCCCAATAAATTATTATGTTCTTCAGGCTTTTTACTTTGTTTGCAGTGAAATCACTTAATAATAATACGTTACAAAACTTTATTTGTCTTTCAAAGAATCAATAATATTCAGAGATCTTTCTGCAATCATCCTGTTTTTTAAGTGTTTATCCTTTTTAAAAAACTTTTTATTTACATTGCTTGACATGTCGTTTGACTCCTGAGACAGCCCATCAATAATACCGAAATTAATATTCATGGGTTGAAACGCTCCTCCTGAATATGAAGAAACATAATGAGCCAATGCTCCTATGGCTGTAGAGCTTGGAAAAACCAATTCACCCAGACCTTTTAGCTCCCGTATTGCATTTAACCCGGCAACAAGACCTGAGGCTGTTGATTCCACATACCCCTCCACTCCTGTTATCTGTCCTGCAAAATATAAGTTTTTTACTTCTTTAAAACGATAAGTTGGCGAAATAAGCTTTGGTGAATTTATGAATGTGTTTCTATGCATAACACCATAGCGAATGAATTCAGCTTTTTCCAGACCTGGAATAAGTGAAAACACTCTTTTCTGTTCTCCCCATTTCAAATGAGTCTGAAAGCCCACCAGATTATATAATGTTCCGGCTTTATTATCTTTCCTCAATTGCACAACGGCGTAGGGTTCTGTTCCTGTGACATGATTAATTAGCCCTACCGGCTTTAGTGGCCCAAAGCGCAATGTATCTATACCTTTTCCTGCCATTACCTCAACAGGCATGCACCCTTCAAAAACCATGTTCTTTTCAAAGTCTTTTACCTCGGCAACCTCGGCATTAATAAGCTCATTGTAAAACGTAAGGTACTCCTCTTTGTTCATGGGGCAATTCAAGTAATCACCTGTACCTTTATTATAACGAGAAGCAGAAAAAACTTTGATGAAATCAATGGTCTCTGTGACTACAATCGGAGATGCAGCATCAAAGAAAGATAATGATTCAATCCCGGTTATTTCTGCAATCCTTTGTGCCAAAGGGTCTGAAGTTAAAGGACCGGTTGCAATAATCGTCATTTCGCTTTCATCAATTTGCATAACCTCTTCATAAATCACTTCAATGTTTTTATTTTCTTTTATTTTATCGGTAACACATTTTGAAAACTCTTCCCTATCCACAGCAAGAGCACCACCGGCAGGAACAGCATTTTCATCTGCACATTGCATAATCAAGGAGCCCATGCGCCTTAATTCCTCTTTCAAAAGTCCCACTGCATTTTCTATTTGGTTGGAGCGCAAGGAGTTAGAGCAAACAAGTTCTGCAAAGCTGTCAAGATGATGAGCCGGAGTTTTTTTGTTTGGTTTCATTTCATACAGCCTGACTTTACCACCATGTTTTGCAATCTGCCACGCTGCTTCACACCCCGCAAGCCCAGCACCTATAACACTTATTATATTTTCCATATAGCAAAGTCTCCCATCTGACATAAGTTGTATTGTAATTGAGGCTCAGATGACCCCAACCTCTTTGAAACAGTGTGTTTAAATTATAGCTTGATACGCAAGCATATAATTTAAAGTACATCATTTTGCTTCGCAAAAAATGGTTATAAGCAATTTTTTCCGTTGTTTTTAAACCGGTTACATACTACAGACAGAACCATTAAGATAATGAAATTTTCTGCCTTGATAACTACCGTTTGCTCTCATCTGATTCTCCAATAATTCAACCACCTTCCACCAGCTTGTTTCCCAGCTGCAAAAGAGACATCTTTCCTCCGGAGCTCTTCCTATTAACCTTTGAATTACAATCTCCGGTGATAGATATTCTAAAAAAGCAATCGTTCTCTCAATAAAACTGCCCATGGTGTGAGGTTGAATAAGCCCACGGCTATACCATTCCCCCATTTTTGTTTCCTTTAGGATATACAGGGAATGACATTTTACTTGTTCTACACCGATAGCCGACAGTATTCTAGCACCCTCTATAACATCTTCGATGTTATCCATAGGAAGATCAGTAATCATATGAGCACATGTTTGTATTCCGTATTTCTTTGCTCTTATAACACTATCAATGAACTCTGCAAGACCATGCCCTCGGTTTAACTCTTTCAGAGTGTGATAATTTACTGTTTGAAGGCCAAGCTCCACAACAATGTCCACATTTGCCTTTTCCCTTACTTCATTCATTGCTTCAAAATACTTGTCATTAAGACAATCCGGTCTTGTAGAAATATACAATGCTACAATGTCATCAATTAATGCCTCGTGAAGGTACCGTTTAAACTCTTCAACGGGTAAGTATGTGTTTGAGTAGTTCTGAAAATACGCTATAAACTTTTTAGCATGATATTTTTCGGATATAAAGTCGATATTTTTATTAAGCTGCTCCTTTACAGACAAAGTGGCAGATAAATTCTCAAAACCTGTGCCTTCCTCTCCGCAGAAAACACAGCCGTCACAGCTGATACGCCCATCTCTGTTTGGACAAGAAACCGGAAGATTAACAGGAATTTTGTAAACTTTTTCTCCATATGCTTTAGCTAAATAATCTGAAAACTTGTAATATAACATAGACACTTCCTTTTATTTTAAAACCGATTAGCTTGCCCGTTTTCTCTATACTTCTATTATATCTTTTCTGTCAATGGTTAAAAAACCCGCATTAATGTTGAATTAATAATAAGGTTATCTCCCAGAAAGTCACAAAGCGACTTTCTCTGGTAAGGTTTTTTGACATAGTGCTAAACATTGAATCAATCAACTCATAGGTCTTTTCACTATCGGCAAGTAATATATCATTGCAATCATGGACTTCTGAAAAAGCACTCCAATGCAGAATTCTTCCCAAATGAGCGAGAGTTTGTATACAAGACCTCTTGTAAATTGGTGATCAGAGACATAAAAGATATGACCGTTTTGACCGTCAAAACCATATTCAAGATGATCCTTTTTGCAGCATTTTATCGGTATACTGTCATTTGAAATTGATATTCCCAAAATATCTGATATTTCGTTAACGGCTTGTAACTGTTCTTCTGACAGACCAGTTAAATTTAACAACCTGCTCATTTGCATAAGCACCTCCGCATTTAGTTTTGGATTTTAAAAATATAAATTTCCTATTTTGGGCCGTTTTGATATTCCAATGTTACGATGTTTCTGATGTCCAAATATTATGATGTTTCCATGTTCAAGTATTTACGATGTTCAAACATTATGATGATTCCAATTGTTCCAATGTTACTGTTGTTATTGGTTATTTTTATAAGCTTCTTACTGGAAAAAGCTTATCATAAAAGATGTTAAAAATAAAGATGAATGATGATCAATGTGAGGTTTTGTTGATAGAATTCTTAATTATCGGCTTCCATCATCTTAACAATCAAATCCGAAAAACCGTATTCAGAAAGTATGGGAACATAATTTAGGAAAAGCACCTCTTGAATACCGTTTTCTTTTATTAGCGTAAACACATTTTTATTATATTGTCGAGGGTCAATAACGAATATTTCCTGATAATGTGGAAGGAGGAATGGTACCATAGCATTACCGTATGAATCCTTGATAACTAAGAGCTTTTTCCCGTTTTCCACTTCAGTTTTAATAATTCCTAAAGGTCTGTCGCCACTGATGAATACCCTGTATTTAATTTTCTTATCCGCATGTGACATATCAATAACTTTCATTTTTATTGGGCTTTCGTAGTAAACGTTATATTCGTTTTTCACATTTGGCTTGTATACGGTTATAATATCCGGGTGTTTCCTAAGTGTAGAGCTGGATGTCATATCATACATCGAACCTAAGTAGTTTTCTATGTTCTCGGTTTCAAAAGTATCCAAGGGCACAGCTTCGAAGCCAGCTGCCTCAGCAAAGCCGGTATAGGCATAATAGGCTCCTAACATAGTCCAATGATGATCTGTTCTGAAATAAATGTATTCATCCTTGTGTTCACTAATTGAGGTATATGCGTCTACAGGAATGATACCCTTAAGTCTTGCGTTCACATATGCAATAGCTTCTTTTTGAGAATCGGACAGACTCTTATATTTTGAGTTATCAATAAACTCGGTATTGGTCGGTGCTAGCAATGAGTAAGTTTGAATCTCTACTCCCGCCTTTTCTTTGAAGTCATTCAAAGTATTTGCATAATGTGCTGTGGGGCCGGCATAAAACGGGAATAAAGCCATAGCACTATTTTTGTAAATCAGGATTTTACCGATGGTTCTTCCGTTGTCATCTCTTTCCGGCGCTTTCTCCGTTGTTGATGCAGCTTCAGACGGTGTTGGTTTTAAAGCCGGTAAACTCTCATTTGTTATATTATTGTTTAGTAAACCTTCAATTTGTGAGATTTCTGACAAACCTTCATTTGACGAACTATCATTTAACAAACTTTCATTTGACGAACTTTTTAGTAAGCCATCATTTAACAAACCTTCATTTGGTGAACGTTCTGATAAGCCTTCATTTAATAAACCTTCATTTTCCAAACTTCTATTTGGCGAACTCTCATTTGCCAAGCTTCCATTTGTCAAGCTTTCATTTAACAAACTGTCATTTTGCATATCTTCAGTCTTCACTCTTTCAGATAAAGGGAGAGTATCCTTTTGCACACCCAAATTTACTCCCGTCTGAGTTGAGTCTTGCGTTATTGGTACATTCGTGGGCACGATAGTTTGGCTTTCGGCGGATGGAATCTGCGTGGAGTTCTGAGTCGATAATTCATACGGTACTTGTGCTTCATCGAACACAACAGCTACCTGCTGTTCAAACGCATTAAAGCCATCCTGGAAAATAATCTGAGCCCCGCTGTTTCCGGGCAGCCCCTTATATTCCTTCATCGTACTGCTGATTTGAACAAATGTATCCCTTAAGAGAAACTGGTCAGCAAACCACATCTCAATACCAGAAAAATAATCACCCGAAAAAAGACCTTGAGAAGTGAATTCTGGAAACTGCTCCAGTGTACGATTTTCATAGTCTGAAATATTTCTGTTTTCTGTAAATAAATTCAATATCCCGATACTGAACACACATGCAAAAAAACAAATAATATTTAAACACTTCTTATTCATGTAAACCCTCCGCTAAAACCTGAAGTATAAAAACGGGTTATAGGATTTTCCTATTAAAAATGCAGTGCATAAAATCAGTAATAAAATATTTATAGCTGGATGCCATAAAGCAGGTACCCAGTCACTGTATTTCCATTCTTTAATACGCTCCATAAGCCTCATCCTTAGATTGGATATCATAGGTGTACAGCCTACAGCAGCGATAATTAGAAACAACAAATTTCCCGACATTAAAATACCGTCTTCTACACTAAAAAAGCCGTTTCCTCCAATTCCGAACATTATCCCTAAGTAATTGAATCCGGTTTCAAGGTTAGTGAATTGAAAGAAAACCCACCCTATGACAACAAGAAACAGAAGATAAATGTGCGAAACGAATGCAGGCAGCTTTTTAAAAAACTCCAAGAGAAACTTTTTCTCTAATATAATAAAAAACCCGTAAAACAAGCCCCATACAACAAAATTCCAGCTTGCACCATGCCAAAGCCCGGTTAAAAACCAAACAACTATAATGTTTCTTATATAATGGCTCCTATTTCCACCTAAAGGAATGTATAAATAGTCTCGGAAGAAGCTGCCAAGAGAGATATGCCATCTCCTCCAGAAATCTGTTACCGATGATGCCATATATGGGTAGTTGAAATTCTCTTTGTAATGGAATCCTACCATTTTCCCCATTCCAATAGCCATATCGGAGTACCCAGAAAAATCAAAATATATTTGTATTGTAAAAGTGAGGATCCCGAGCCACGCTCCGGTGGTTGTAAGATGCTGAAGGTTCCCATTCAATAAAGGTTCGGCCAGTTCTCCTGCGGTATTGGCTATAAGCACCTTTTTACCCAGCCCAATGACAAAACGGTTAATTCCGCTGTAAACTTCAGAAATATTTATACTACGACACTCAATTTCATTAGCTATATCACTGTAGCGTACAATAGGTCCTGCCACCAACTGATGAAAGAGTGAAACATACAACAGGAATTTGAAATAAGATTGCTGTGCTTTTGTGTCGCCACGGTAGACATCAATGGTATAAGACATGGTTTGAAAAGTGTAAAATGATATTCCGATAGGCAGGCTGAACTCGCTAAATGGGATATTTATTCCGAAAATCAGATTTATGTTCTGAACAAGAAAAGCTGAATATTTGAAAAAAACAAGTAGTGAAAGGTTTAGAATAATGGATGAAATCAATGCTGCTTTCGGAACCCACGTACTGCGATACTTTTTAATAAGCAGGCTGTGAAAAAAATCTATGCTGGCACTTAAGATAAGCAAGATAATCCAGACCGGCTCTCCCCAAGCGTAAAAAGCCAAAGAAAAAACAATCAATACTATATTCCGGTATGTAAGATTTTTTGACAGAAAATAGAACAATAAGCTTAAAGGAAAAAAGAGATATAAAAATATTAGACTTGAGAAGACCAATCCAGCACCCCCAATAGTGTGGCAAAAAATTCATTTATCTCTTAGTATTGCTTCAATTATAGATTCATATGACGCATTATGTCAATGATAACAGCCTGCAAAACAACAGTAACAATTTTAATGGTGTTTTAATCTTATTGTGCTATACTCTCTGTGTTATACTATTAAATTGAAAAGCCATTGTGCTTTTAGATGTTTGGTTTGTACTTGATTCGGAGGACTCATATGAAGTTATTGGAATTGTTTGTTTTATCCCTGGTTGGTGGCTTTATCGGGTGGATTACAAATTTAATTGCAGTTAAGTTATTATTCAAGCCTTTAAAGCCAATTAAATTCCCGTTTGGATATAAAATACATGGTGTTCTGCCTGCGAGAAAATCTGAGCTTGCAGTTTCTATTGGTAATGTTATTGAAAAACAGCTTTTGTCAAAAGATGAGATATTAAATAGCATTATTAATGATAAAGATATAGCTAAACTAAAAGTTTCTATCGTTGAAAATGTAGTTAAAATTTTAAAGAATAAGCTGCCTGGAATTTTGCATGGATTTACCGATAAAACAATTAAAAAGCAGCTTGATTCATTCATGGATAAAGACGGTGACAGATATATCCGTGAAATGATTGGAAATGTTATAACCAATGCAACACAAAATTTCTCAATTTCTGAGATGGTTATTGAAAAAATTGAGGCTCTTGATTTAGTTTCGTTTGAAGCAATGGTAACAGGGGTTGTAAAAAACGAGCTTAAGCATATTGAGTATTTAGGAGCAGTACTAGGCTTTTTAATCGGCATACTGCAGGGAATTGTCGTTTTGATTTTTGATTAACAATCGGCTCTCTATTGTGTTTTGTAACGCTGATATCTATTTTTTCAGGTGTGATATCACACTTCAATCGGTTCCTGCTATTGATGTATACGCCAAATCTAAGGGGCGTACCAAAGGAGCATCCCTACTTGAACGCTCCCTTAAGAAGAATTTACCTTAGCCAACCGGAATGCTCTCCTAATAAAGATTTACCCTAGCCTACCAAAACGCTCCTCCAATAAGGATAACCTATATACACTGTGGGAAAGTTGAATTTTTTAATGTTTTGGGTAGTATTATCGCATGAATGGTAGATCTCTTTCAATTTCTTTCTGCAAGCCACTTCATAATTTTATTATACATCTCAATTGGCTCGTTAACACCTATGGATAATTTCTCCATGGGGCAAAGACCATCACCACTGCGGTTTATAATGTATGGTACCAATTTTACATATGCAACGGGTATTTTATAAAAATCCAATACTTTTTTTGCCTCTTCACTGATTATATGAGTATATATCGAAGTAATTCCACAAAGAACAGCAAGCAACGCAGCTGCCCTTCCTATCACCTTGTCTGCAAGTACCGGTGGTGGGAGAAAACTTCTATTCGTGCCATTTTGCGTATCGTAAAACTCGATTAGAGGTCTGACCCCATTATGAAATGAGGTCATTATAACTTCTTTCCCCTGTACTACCACGCAGGTATAATTGTTATGTATTAGCTCTGATTTTGCCAACTCAATCCCTTCCAAGTTTCAGTCTCCTTTCTACAAGATAAACAACAGCAGGAATAAAGACAAGCTGTATGACAAGACCCGGAACGCCTGTGATAGTTGCACCTATAATGCTTATTTTTGAAAGAGCGCTTATTCCAAGAACATGCACTGCAACAAGAAGAACCAACCCGTATACAAGGCGTCCAAACAGCATACTTAATATTAACGAAATATATACATTTATTTTATATTTTCTAAACAGTAATCCTGCAGATAAACCGTATGCACCCAGCTCAAAAATCATGAAATACAATCCGGGAACCGGAGGCATACCGGTAATCAATGAGCTTAATACAGGTGATAAGATTCCTGCAATCAAGCCTATTAATGGACCTGTAAAAAAACCTGCAAACATAACAGGTATGTGCATTGGCAGGAATATTTGCCCTGCTGTCATTCCTACAAGATGAAATGCTTGAGGAACAATAACACCCAAGGCCAAAAACAAGCCGCCTAAAGCCAATTCTTTTGTTGAAATCAATTTCTTCATGTTCGAATCCCCTTTACGAAAATGTACTAACTTATTGTTTTGCCAGTAACGCTTTTTTGTTCATACAAAACATAACAAAAAAGCTGCCAAAGGCATTTAATCGCTTTCGCAGCTAATATCTTCATCTTCGTGATAAAGATTTATATCGGTCTTCGAACCGTCATTTGATTTTAACATAATAAATCTCTCATTACAAGCCCATATTTCTATATTTTGACTCACCACCTGTTGTGAGAAACAGATACACGTCACCAAGCATTTTTCAACCAGAATGGTTGAAAATATGCGAAGAGGTGGGGTTAACAGCTAAAGTCCACGGGCTCACGAGGCTTGTGGTGTGCTCCAGTGGGTGCACACCTGCACTCAGGTGTTTCATTCTTTGGATGTAACCGGCAAGCCGGTTACAGGTCAGACATTCCTCTCTATTTCTTTATTGCTTCTTCTGCAAACTTGTTATCAACTAACTCACTGAACGGTGCTATGTTTTTTAATTCTCCTGCTTCTTTCATAACCTCTTGCAACCTAAGTAGTGCCTCTTCTTTCATTACCGGGGTTTTATTCCATGTATCCTGCTCCTTATAACGCGCAACAACTGTTTCAAGCAACTCCAAATCTGTTTCGGGGAAAGCTTCTAAAAGAACCTTAGCAACTTCCTTATTACTACTGTTTTCAACCCATTGCTGACCTTTATAAATTGCATTTGTAAAAGCCTGAATTACATCCTTATTTTTATTAATGTAGCTTCTTTTCGCATAATATGCGGTGTAAGGTATTTCACCACTCTCAGCACCGATGGATGCAACAATATAACCCTTACCTTCTCTTTCAAGGCTTGACGCAACAGGCTCAAACAATGTTACAAAATCACCCTGACCTGATATAAAAGCTCCTCCCATTAGTGCAAACTGTATTGATGTATCAACCTCAACATCCACACCCGGAATTACTTTATTCTGCCTTAGAACATATTCCAGAGTCATCTCCGGAACTCCGCCCTTTCTTCCACCTATTATGTACTTTCCTCTTACATCTTCCCATTTGAAATCCGGCATTGGCTCTCTGGCAACAAAAAACGATCCATCTCTTTTTGTCAGCTGAGCAAAAACAACACCAAAGTCCTCCTTGCCCTCATTGTATACATAAACACAAGCTTCCGGACCTGAAAAGCCTATGTCTGCCTGGCCGGACAATACTGCTGTCATTACCTTATCCGCACCTGCACCGTTTACTAATGTAACTTTTAATCCTTCCTCCTCAAAAAATCCTTTACTTATTGCAGCATACTGTGGGGCATAAAAAATAGAATGGGTAACCTCACATAATGTTATTTCTTTTAACTCTTTTGTTCCGCAGCCTGGTAAAACCAGCATTATGATAATTAAAGAGACTAAAATAAAGCGAACCAGTTTCATAAAACAATCCTCCTTCATAAAATTAATATTTCGAAGATATACCCTTTCCGAGAAGCTGTACTCCAAAATACATCAGGGCTGCCAAAATTGATAGAATCACAACACTGGTCATAACAAGATCAAGTTGAAACACCTGACCTCCGTATACAATCAGATATCCAAGGCCAGCTCTTGAAACAAGGAACTCACCTACAATAACTCCAACCCATGAAAGGCCAACATTAACCTTTAAAGCGTTCATCATTACAGGGAATGACGATGGTAGAATTACCTTTTCCATTACTTGCCTTTTAGTAGCACCAAAGCTTCTAACTAATCTGATTTTTTCAGGATCAGCCTCTTTAAATCCGGTATATACCTCAAGAACCGTTACAATAAGAGATACACTTACAGCAACTGCTATAATTGAAGTTGAGCCTGCTCCCAGCCAAACAATAAAAACCGGTCCAAGAGCAATTTTGGGCAGTGCATTTCCTACAACAAGATAGGGTTCCAATACTTTTGAGCATGTTTCAGAAACCCATAAGATTATGGCTATTAATATCCCAAATATTGTGCCCAATAAAAACCCAACAACCGTTTCCCACAAAGTGGTCCATACATGAGTCCAAATACTTCCATCGCTATATAGTCTGAAAAAGGTATCCACAATCCTTGAAGGGCTGCTAAATATAAATGAATCCATCCATTGGGCTTGCGTCGCAATCTCCCAGACAGAGATTAATATAACAAGCACCAATATTCTTAATAACAGGATTATGCATTTTCGCCTTTTTATCTTTTTTAAATACTGCATTTGTTCTGCAGATGTTTTTTCAAGAGACATGTACGTCCAACTCCCTCCATATTTTGTTGAAATATCCTCGAAATTCAGGAGCTTCCCGGGATGACAACGGTGTTCTTTTATCCATTTTAAAGTTAATGTCCTCGCACAGCTTAATTCTACCGGGGCGTTTTGATAATACATATAGACGTTCTGACATGCTTATAGCTTCTGAAATATCGTGAGTTACCATTATTGCTGTTTTGTTTTCACTTTTAATTATTTTATAAATATCATCATTAACAGCAAGCCTGGTTTGATAATCTAGAGCGGAAAATGCTTCATCCAAGAGCAGAATATCAGGTTTCACAGCCAAAGTACGAATTAATGCTGCTCTTTGACGCATTCCACCGGATAACTGTGACGGATAATGATTTTTAAACATATACAAATCATATTTTTTCAGCAATGCTTCCACATGATTGATATCATCCGCTGTAACCCGATTTTGAATTTCCAGACCAAGAATAACATTCTTATAAATTGTACGCCACTCAAACAGACTGTCTCTTTGAAGCATATAACCAACTCTTGGGCTAACCCCTTCTAAAGGCTCTCCAAAAACTGATATTTTCCCTTTTGAGGGCTTTAATAGACCGGCTATTATTGACAATAGGGTTGACTTGCCACACCCACTTGGACCAACAATTCCTACAAATTCACCCTCGGAAACGTTAAAAGATATATCAGCAAGAGCAGCGATTTCCCCATATGTTGTATGGTATTTTTTCGAAATGTTTTCAACTTGTACAGCAGGTAGCAAAAGAATCTCCCCCATGTTCCGGATACATAGACAGTATATGCTTAGAACATAATATGGGTTACCACGGATAGAGTAAAGCACCATAAACCTCAACATATAAATTGGGGTTTCTTAGGTGCTTTACCTCGTATGTAGCAGTTCTGCTTCAAGTCTAATGTTATTGTGAAAATATGACATGCATTAAAGTATGCAACGTATTGTGAGCGTTATTCAATATTCATGTCATGGCGCGGATTTCTTTTCACCAGAATTGCAGCTTTTGTTATTGCTGAAATAACATCAACTTCAAATTGCATCTTTAGATTATTAATTTTTGAGTAGACCTCACCCTTTTTTGTTACAACATACTGGGGAGGCAGATAATTTAAAGCTTTTGCGGCTATATCACTGATGCATCTCTCACATTTACACATATTGATATCTGTCAAAATTTCATCAATGCTGTTGTAGACAATTTCCTCCATATAGTTTTTAATAATCATATTAAACCTCTCCCTCTGTTTTATAACGAGGCTTAGATGGACCCCACCTCTTGTCATATATTATATATCATTTCTTTCCAAAGGTGAAATAGTTTATTTTCAGCTTCTTCGTCAATTTTGACGTTTGTCCACCATTGGAAAGCTTCTATGCAACTGTAAAACATAATATCTTTACCGTTTACCGCTCTGCAGCATTTATTAGCGGCAAGCTGTATAAATTTCGTCTGAGGAGGGCTGTATATCACATCAAATACAAGATGATGTGGTAAGAAATTATAATTTTCAGGTAATGAATGCTTGTCTATATCTGGAAACATACCAACAGATGTGGCATTTATAATAATATCAGCATTATAAAAACTATGTATGGTTTCAGATTCGTTAACATCAGCAGCCATTGAAACATTTCCAAAGCGTTCATTTATTCTTTCGCACAATTGTTTTGATTTTTCCTGTGTACGATTGATTATAGTGAGCCTTTTGCATGATTCATATACACATGCAACTGCGATTGATCTTGCTATACCTCCAGATCCTATAAGAAAAATTTCTTTTCCGGCAAGCTCATCGCCGGAAATCAAAGGAAATGCTTTTTGAAATGCTTTTATTTCGGTATTGTTGCCACAGTATCCTCTTCCGTCTGTTCGAACAACGTTAACTGCACCACTAATGCGGGCTTCTTCAGTCTGCGTACTTAAAATTCCGTCCAGATCACATTTGTGAGGCGTGTCTATATATATCCCTTTGCAGTTTAAAATTTGCAAAGCGTCCAAAACCATGTGAACATCGTAATGATTAGTATCAAATGGCATCATTATTGAATTATAACCCATAAAGCTAATAATTGTATTTAAAAAACCCGGAATCGGCGAAAAACCTATGTACTTTCCTGCTAACGCATACATAGAGGTTCTACCGTCAATATTAAGCTCCGGCATTTTGCATTCCCCCACTCCTAATATCTATATCAATATAGGTTCATAGGTTTTCTCTTATATAGTAATTTTTTATATAGTATTTTTTTATATAGGTTTTTTCTTTACAAATAATTTTTCAAAAATTCTTTTTATGCGGACAGAAACAGGCTCATTTTCATCAAGAGGCTCAACAAGAATCGTTGTTAAACCTAATTTATTACCCCCCCGGATGTCAGTAAAAAGCTGATCCCCAATGACAGCTGTTTCTGATGGGATTAATTTCAACTTTGACATTGCTTTGTGAAAACCTCTGGCTGATGGTTTAAACGCACGGTAACGGGCATATAAACCAAGTTTTTCATTAAATACATCTACACGTCTTTTTGTTGCATTAGAAACAATGGCTGCTTGAATACCATTATCCTGAAAAAATTTTATTAACTCAATAACCTTTTCATCAGGTATTTTTTGCTTATGCGTTATAAGTGTATTATCTATATCAAGAAGAACACCTTTAATCCCTCTGTTCTTAAGCCAGCTTATATCTAGTGAAAATATCGATTTCACAAAAAGATCAGGTTGCAAACCCTTACCCATAAATAACCTCCTTGTGGTATCATACCAAACTTAATATTTCTATGCAAGATTTTGTTTACAGCCTCATGGCAGTTGTGATAGAATACTTAGAATAATGTTCCCCACCATTAATGCAAACTGATATTGCTAATGGGTTCTGGAAACTTGTGTGTGTAACTTTGTTGTTTCACAATAAGAACCGAACCCTACATATATTGAAGATTGCTATTGAGTTCCGGTAAACATTATTATTTATCACAGTAATAAAGTCAATATGCGGCTTTTAACAGTGATACCAATAATACATAAATTGTAACTATATTATGATTGCTTCCCAGAAAGTCGTGAAACGACTTTTTCTTTCAGGTTTACCTGCAGGAAGTTGCAGCATATATTATTTTTTATGGTATCCAATACAAAGTGCAATTATTTAAATAGGAGCGTGATTATAAATGACAATTTCTGTTGAAAAATCAAAAAACCCCAAACAAAAGCCAGCGAGCGAACATCTTGTCTTTGGATCTACTTTTTCTGATCATATGTTTGTTTGCGACTATGCACCTGATAAGGGTTGGCATAACTCTCGCATAATTCCATATCAGAATCTTCCCATATCTCCTGCGCTTATGACTTTTCATTACGGGCAGAGCATTTTTGAAGGTCTAAAAGCATATAAAACAACGGATAAAAAAGTCAATCTGTTTAGACCTCTCGAGAATATTCGTCGACTTAATACCTCTTGCCAAAGGTTGTGCATACCCACAATAGATGAAGCTTTGGGTGTGGAAGCTATAAGAAAGCTTGTTGACATTGACAGGGATTGGGTACCGGAAGAACCTGACACATCTTTATATATTCGTCCTTTTGTTTTTGCAACCGACCCTTACCTTGGTGTCCGACCTTCAGACACATACAGCTTTGTTATTATTACAGGGCCCGTAGGAGCATATTATAAAGAGGGCATAAATCCGGTTAAAATATATGTTGAAGCTAATTACGTCCGTGCTGTTGTGGGTGGTCTTGGTGAAGCAAAAGCGTCTGCTAATTATGCTGCAAGCCTTAAAGCGCAAGAGGAAGCGAAGAAAAAGGGCTTTACTCAGGTACTATGGCTTGACGGTGTTGAAAAGAAATACATTGAAGAAGTTGGCACTATGAACGTGTTCTTCATAATCGGTGATGAAGTTATAACCCCGAAATTAACCGGAAGTATTCTTCCCGGCATTACAAGAAAGTCATCCATAGAACTCTTAAAATCCTGGGGCTATAATATGAACGAACGTCGTATAACAATCGACGAGGTTTATCAAGCTCACGAAAAAGGTTTACTGAAGGAAATCTTTGGTACCGGAACTGCAGCTGTCATCTCCCCTGTAGGTGAACTAAACTGGAATGGCAGGTCAATCACTGTGAATGACAACAAAATTGGAGCTGTGTCACAACGTCTTTACGACACGATGACAGGAATTCAATATGGCAATCTTGCCGATACATTTAACTGGATTGAAACAATTTAAGGTTGTTATTGCTATAAAAAAAACCCGGATAACCGGGTTTTTTTTATAGCATGAAACCATGCAAACACTCTAAACATTAAAACAAAAAACCGGCTAAAAAGCCGGTTTTGGCTGCGGACTAAGGATTTGAACCCTAACAAAATGAGCCAGAGTCATTCGTGCTACCATTACACCAGTCCGCATTATTTTATCAAAATTCCAAGACCTCCACTTCTATAAGTGGGGGTTCCTTATTCTTGCTTCGGTGGGGGTAGAGTCCCCCACCGAAGTCCCGATGTTCAGCTTTAGCTGAACGAGTTCACTGTTTTGACAGGCATAATTGTATGAGCGCCAAGATAAACCTCAGAGGTCCCTCATTACTAATAACCTAAAAAGCTACGCTTAACTTGTAATCAATTATACCCAAGTAATCGCAACGAAATATATTATAATACAAAATTCAATTCGGTGCAAGCAGTTTTATAAAATTTATGAGCTGTGTGAAAATTGAGATTTGTAATTGCTTCGGTCATCAAAATCCTGAGACCCCCACCGAAGCGCTTGATGTTCAGCTTCTGCTGAACGAGCTGACTAAAATTTCATGGCAGAAGGTGACTTACCTTTGTATTTTCTGAAAACCCTGCTGAAATAGTTGGCATCGTTAAATCCACAGGAAAAAGCAATCTCCGTAATATTCCTGTCTGTTTTTTCAAGCATGTATTCCGCTTTGTTTATTCTGATAAAGTTAATATAGTCGATTAATGATTTACCGGTTGTTTTTTTAAACAACCGGAGGAAGTAATACTTGCTAAGGTTTGCCATTTCGCTCAATTTCTCTACTGTTATGCTTTCATTATAGTTCTTTTCAATATATTGCAGTACAATATTTATAATATTTAAGTTTTTTACCCTTGCGTTATATTCCTTTGGAGAAAGTGTAAGGTATGTATGGTTCCTAAGAAGAAGCACCATTAGCCTGAATAAATACGACTTAACCGACAGTTCAAAACCAATTTGCTTTAGATTAAACTCTTCAATAATGTTATTAAGGCATTCGCTTATGCTTTCATCATTTTCCACTCTGTTTTTAAAAATAATAAGATTTTGGTATATGGGATCTATGTATTTTGTCTCACATATATCAGTGTGCAACGCCTTGAAAAGAAGATTATCAACAATAATGCAATAATATTCCAAACTCTGTGAAATGCTTTCTATATAATGCATTTCATTACTGTTTATAACAACCAGAACCCCAGGATTTACCGGAATCTTTTTTGTGTTGCAGACAACAAAGCCCCGGCCTTTTTGAAAATACAGATACTCCATTTTTTCATGCCAATGTTTTTGAAAAATAGCCTCTTTTTTTAAGCGGTCATAATGAAAAATAATAGGAAAGTCAAGCGCAAGCTTATCAATTTTTTCATGTAACTTATCAATACTCATAAATTCACCTTAAAGAGCAATATTATGCTATAAAACAGCACAATAAACCATGCGGACAGCTTTTCTATAATCTATTATTAATTATAGCATGATTATATACTAAAATCTGCTTTATGCTTATAAATATTTTGATTATATAATTTTTAAGTCAGTACCAGTGAAATATTTTTTACATTATACCAATTGCATGCAACCTCAGCTTATTTCAAGTACCTTACAAAATTCATCCTTACTGTTGCATGTGTTTAATAAATTATTTAATTATAGGAGGTAATAACATGGCATTTAAAATTGGTGTTATAACAGATTCATTCAGAGTCGGCATCAAAGAAGCTGTAAAAAAAGCAAGCCTTATTGGTGCCGATGGCATACAGTTTTATGCTACAAATGGAGAAATGGCACCGGAGAATTTGAGTGCATCCCAGCGAAAAGAATTTTTAAAAATGCTGGATGGCTATGGTTTGAAAATTTCAGCCATTTGCGGTGATCTTGGCGGACACGGTTTTATTAATGAGGATGATAACAAATGGAAGATTGAAAAATCAAAACGCATCATGGATCTGGCAAAGGAATTAAACACCAATGTTGTTACTACTCACATTGGTGTTGTCCCTGAGGATAAAAATAATCCGCGATGGGACATAATGAGAAATGCATGCCAAATCCTCGCTGAATACGGAGACAGTGTCGGCGCATATTTTGCAATCGAAACAGGTCCTGAAAGAGCCGAAGTATTAAAACAATTTCTCGACAGCCTTGATTCAAAAGGAGTTAGAGTTAATATGGATCCTGCCAATCTTGTTATGGTTACAGGTGACGACCCTGTTGAGGCCGTACATATTCTTAAGGATTATATTGTACATACTCATGCCAAAGACGGTATTATGCTATGTAAAAAAAGCCCCGAAGTTATTTACGGGCTTCAGGAGGATGACAATAAAGCTTCCCAAGCATTTAAAGAGGTGCCTCTCGGCACCGGAAGCGTTGACTTTCCAAGATATTTAAAGGCATTGGTTTCCATTGGTTTTAACGGTTATTTGACAATTGAAAGAGAGGTTGGCGACGACCCCGGGAAAGATATTAAACTGGCAGTGGATTTCCTGAAGAAAACAATCAGGGAAGCAGGTTTGGAGGGATAGAAATGAAAAAAGCTAAAATTGGTATTATAGGAACCGGTGGAATAAGTGAATGCCATGTGAAAGGCTACCTTGCTGATGAAAGATGCGAAGTTATTGCCGTGTGTGATATTAATGAGAAAAGAGCTGCTAATTTCGCTGAAAAACATGGTATCCCTAAGTATTACAGTAATTATCAAAGCATGTTGGATTCTGAGGATTTAGACGCAGTAAGTGTGTGTACTATTAACAATACCCACGCTCCAATATCCATTGCAGCTTTAAAATCAGGCAAGCATGTACTGTGTGAAAAACCCATGGCTATCAACACAATTGAAGCCATAAAAATGAAAGAAGAAGCTGATAAATCGAAAAAATTACTCATGATTGGATTGGTACGCAGATATGGAAATGATGCGGCAATTCTACAGGATTTTATTAAAAACGGATATTTAGGTGACATATATTACGCAAAAGCAACTTACCTGAGAAGAAACGGGTGCCCCGGCGGATGGTTCAGTGATAAAGAAAAGTCCGGCGGCGGACCGCTTATTGATCTGGGTGTGCATATTATAGATTTGGTAAGGTATCTGCTTGGCAGTCCAAAAGCAGTATCTGTAACAGGTGTAACCTTTGACAAATTAAAAAACAGACCCGGCATAAAGAATCCAAAGGGTTATTTATCTGTTGATGCAGGAAACAAATTCGATGTAGAGGATCTGGCTGTTGCACTAATTAAATTTGATAACGGAGCAGCTCTTACTGTAGAGACCAGCTTCAGCCTAAACATAAAAAACAATTTAGGTGACATTGAGCTTTTCGGCACAAAGTCAGGAGCAAGACTTAATCCTGATCTTGAGCTCTTTTCTGAAATGAACGGTTACTTGGTGGATATAGCTCCTGCCATGGATACAAAACTAAGTTTTGACGGATTATTTGAAAATGAAATAAAGCATTTTATAGACTGTATCGTTGACGGGGTTGAATGTGTAAGCCCTGCAGAAGATGGAATAGAAGCTATGAAGATCATTGACGCAATTTATAAATCTTCCGAGACAGGAAGAGAAGTAATGATAAACGAGGAGGAAAGGAAATGAAAACAGGTGTCAGTAGTTACAGTTTCAGCAGACTTATAAGCAATGGTTCCATGTCAGAATTTGACGCTATTAAAAAAGCTTCCGAAATGGGATTCGATGTTATTGAATTCTCCGGTTTGCGCGTTCCTCAGGGTCAATGCATATTAGATTATGCGAAAAGAATAAAGGAAGCATGCGCATCGGTAGGAATTGAAATGGGCAACTACACCATAGGTGCGGATTTCTTAACCGGTTCCGATGGAAATTGGGAAGCCGAGGTTGAGCGTGTTAAAAAAGAAGTCGATGTTGCGGCTGCGTTAGGCTCTCCAGGAATGAGGCACGATGCTACCCGGGGCTTTAAACAGGGTTATACCGGGACATCCACTTTTGAAGCTGCACTTCCCGTACTAATAAAAGCTTGCAGGTTGGTTACCGAATATGCAGAGCAATTTGGCATTCGTACCATGGTCGAAAACCATGGGTTCTTTTGCCAGGACAGCGAGCGCATTGAAAAATTGATAAGCGGCGTAAACCATGCGAATTTTGGAGCACTGGTTGATATGGGTAATTTTTTGTGCGTTGACGAGGATCCGACAAAAGCTGTTGGAAAGTTAATGAGTGTTGCGTTCCATGTTCATGCTAAGGACTTTCATGTTAAATCAGGAATCAGCCCATTCCCCGGTACTGGCTGGTTTGAATCCAGAGGAGGTAATTACCTCCGCGGTGCTATAATCGGTCATGGGGATGTTCCTGTACAACAGATAATAAATATAATTAAAAAAGCCGGATATGATGGTACGGTTTCCATTGAATTTGAGGGTATGGAGGAGCCTTTACAGGGTATCTCTCTGGGTCTTGAAAATTTGAAAAGATTCATTTCGTAAAAATTCTGATATAAAATACCGCTGCATAAATTTTTTTTGCAGCGGTATTATTTTTACTTATTCCTACAGAAAAATTGCGGTTCCCTTGGCACCTGAAAAATGTGCGCATCAGCAAATCCAGGTAAGGGAATTTTATTCTGCAGTCATCATTGCTTAGCAGTCTTTATTCTCCTGCGGTACTGTTTATTACAACATTGCTAAGGTTGATTGACCAATATGGGGTTGTGGGAGGTTCGTTACCATCGTTTACATATGCATTAAGCGGGTTTACTTCACCGGTTGGTCTCATTTTAACCTTATAAACCCCATCTGCAAGCTTAGGGCTTGTGTATATAAGCATGTTCGATGCATTCGCAGCTGCATAGGTATCAACTATCTCCTCTTCAATTACAACTTCATCGTTTTCATCAAGTATACTTATTGCTAGCATACCGCCAAATACCGCTATATTGGCATAGACGGAGACTCCTGTTCCCTTGAATTTATAAGCAACAAATGCATCTGTTGCACCCCTGTCATTGTATAAGGTATTGGCACCGCTTACCGCCCAGTTTGTGGTTGGCTTTCCATACAAGGATGAAGGGGTTCCATTAGAATACATATATTGATTAATGTTTTGACCCTGGTTCAAATTACTAAAGTTTAAAGTTACTTCAACAGGCTCTACTGCAGGCCTATCAATTACAACTACTTTAAACAGGTTCAGAGACCAGTATGGTGTTTTCGGCGGTTCATTGCCATCATAAACATGAGGACTTAACGGGTTAACTTCACCGGTTGGCCTTACATTTAATTTGTAAATACCCTTGGGAAGATCCGGGCTTGTGTAAACCAATCCTCCCTTAACGGTTTCTGCAGCGTAAGTATCAATCATCGTTTCTTCAACAACAACATTATCATCTTCATCAAGAATACTAACTGCAGCTATTCCTCCAAAAGTGGCAAGCTCGGTGTAAAGCTCAATGCTTGTGCCGTCAAATTTGAATGATACATATGAATCATCAGAAGGACGGTTATTGTATATTGTGTTGGCTCCGCTAACAGTCCATGACATTGTATCTGCTCCATACATTACCTTTGGAGTACCGTCGGAATAGGTATATTGGTTAACCTCATCACCCTGGTTGGTTTTTCTGAAATCTACCGTTGTGATGCTCGGATCCGGTGTAGGTGTAGGAATCGGTGATATAGGCAGCGGTGTTGGTGTCGGCGCCGGAGGAGTCACGATCGGAGTCGGTAATGGAATAATACCACTGTCTCCTTCTACAAAGCCCGAATCTATATCTTCACTGAAAATTAACTTGGCATCTCCACTCATACTTAGTGTTTTAGACACGGTGCAGCCGGTTATGGAAGAATTACCTTCTATCGATAAATCTGCGTTTGGAGCATATATTAAAGCTACATTTGCCTTTGCATTTCCATTAACCCTTACTGCTTCTCCACCTGTAACTAAACTACCTGCAAACTTACTGTTTCCATTTATATCGATATCAGCTTTTTCTGAGAAGATATATCCGCTCAAAGCAGCATTTGCTGATAGATCAAATTTTCTGGTGCCCTGATAGTATATTTCAACATTTTCAGGGTTCCCATTTACGTTGATGCCTTTTCCTCCGATATCGATGCTATTCTTAACGTATAGGATTAGTTTCCCATCTCCGGTTTTGTTGACGTTTATACTGCCATTACCACTAATTTTAAGTGAATCTGCGGCTATAACGACATCCTCATTACCTATGATAACATTAAGCTCATTTTTTATATCAACATCACTATAGCTGAATACCGCTTTTTCCGATGTCCCTTCGATATTTTCAAGGTCTGAAAAGTCCGGGAAATCAGGCATTGGATATACCCTTCCCTGAGAAGCAAGAATATCACCTTCTATTGAAGCAGCTCCGGACAACGAAACAGCTGATTCACTTGCATTGGTTCCGACATTACCGATTATCTTCGAATTACCTTGAAGTGAAATATTCCCGGTTGAGAATGGCATATCAAATGGTGGTACTTCAAAGGATGCTCCGCCATTAACCAAAGTAACATCAAAAGAGCCTTCAGGTACACTTATTGTTAAATATCCATCGCCGGAAGCTATAACATTCGCAGCTTCACCATCAAGATTAACACCTGTGATGCCTGGGCTGTAGAAAGTAACCTCTGAGCCTTTTGAAACTATACTGCCGGATGTTCCATTCATGTACACACTCACGTTTTCATCCGAAGAAAAACCTTGCTTTCTAGAAGCACCGTCACTAAAGCTCTTACCGTTTCTAACAAAGTAAAAACCGGTTGTTTGATTGTCGTTGCGATACATAGCAGCTGAGCCTTGGAACTCAAAGTTATCGTATTTTACTAATCCGGATCCGGAGGATTCCAAAGCGTAATCTACGGTATCTTCATCTAAGTATACAATCGCACCGGTAAAGTCGTTACCTGAAATGCTTACCATGTCTGCTTTTTCAACGCTTGAATTGCTTGGGAACAATACTGTAACAATATTCTTTTTGCCTGTGCCGGCATCGGTGTTGTATGTTGAGAAAAGATAATTTGCTACAAACGAATTTCCGTAGCTACCAATAGCACCTTTCTGGATGTCAGCCTTAATAGGTTCAGTTGCTAAGAATATGTTCAGGTCAACGTCAGTACCGGTTATTTTGTTCATTGTCCATTTATACTCTTTGTCGGGATATTCAACGCTATAAATTGTTGAAGGAGGATGCAGCGCAATATGTGCTGTTTTTCCAGGTGTGTTTGAAGTGATCTCATCAAATAACACCCAGTATCCATTGTTTTCTCCATCAGGAGATATTGAAACAAGGTTCCTTATATGCTTACCGTTAGGCAGCGCAGCACCTGAGTCTCCAGAGCCATAGCTTAAGAGATCTGACACAAATCCCTCTGAGATTCCCGCACCATATTTATAAACATGGTCGTTTGTTACGGAAGGATCGTATTCATTGGTTATTTTATAGTCTATAAGTGCTGTGTTACCTGAAACAGCCCTGTTGCTAATGTAATCCCATGAGAAATCCAGCGCACCTGAAGCCCAATAGTTGTAGCCTGAATTAACAAGCAATAGCTCTCCGAATGCAGCAGCATTAATCGCATTTACTTCTTTATGGCTGTGCCCGTCAGCTCTCTTTGTGTTCCATAAAACTGTTCTGAGTGCATTTGGATTATCACTATGTTCAAAAAGGTATGCCCCGCCATCATAGAAAATTCTACTCTTTGCAGGAGCACTCTCCGGTTGATTTGTATCATGGAGAACATAATTTAAAAGACGACCGTTTGCAATTGGGTTACCCTCCAAGATCCATCCTGCATATTTTGCAGCGTCTTCTGAGAATTTACCCGCCTTGTATATTGAGTATCTTCTGGCTATAGTATTATTGAATACAGAATCACCAAATACCCACATACGTTTGTTTGCGGTCACACCATAACCATAAAGCCATTCATAAAAGCTCTTTACCCGGTAGTTGCTATAATAATCATATAGCCCTGTATATGATAACACATCCATAAAATGCTGTTTAGCATGTCTGTCTGAGTTAAACCTTGCATTTCCGTAGCCGGTACCCGGTAGTCCAACACCATCTTCAGACATATAGCCTATAACGCTTGAAAGATAGCCATTAATTACTTCTTCTAAGTGACTTGTATCGTTTTTATAAACAGTCCATATTCCCCGAGTACCCCAGAGTGCGGTATTCCAACTAAACTCATTATCCCAATACCATTTGTTAAATACTTGGAGTATTCCCTCTACATTTTCAATTTCTTCAGCGGTAAGTTCAGGGTGAATAATATCTAAAGCGAGAACTGCGCTAAAAAATGCTGTACTTGGCGGAATCGCATATGTCCAGTTGCTTTTTTGAAGATCGTCATAAATATTACTTGTAACGCCACCTTGGAAGTATTTAAAAGTGTCCATAATTTTGTCAATATATACTTCCTTATTATCCGGATCAAGAATGTATGCAAGAGAGCATGAATCCATTATGTAGCTTATCGACATACATATGTTTGTATAGTTGTCACTTTCATTGACAACAAGATTTTTTGCATCCGATATTGCAGTAGCTTTCAAACTGATCCACGGCTCTGCCGAAGCACGGCTTCTAAGCTCTTCATATTCGGACTGGTTGACTAAAAGAAAGGGATGCGCCAGTGAAGAAGCATTACTTTCAAGCGCAGGAGTAACAAAAGCCACCGAGCTTAGAAAAACAACAGCCATTAGAAATAATGAAAATATTCTTATTTTTTTGTTCACAAAATACAACCTCCTTAATAGTTTTAAACCATAAATACGTGTGCATATTGAACGATTTTCAATTTGACAAGATAGAGGCTTATGCCATCTGTGTAAGCTTAAAAATCAATATGCACCTTGAAATAATATCGCATTAGCAGTAGTCCTCCATTTTGTGAAATGTAATTTTTGAAAGCAATTTTGTTTTTGTAAAACAATATAGATGTAATTGCTTTGTTTATATCTGCCGCCTGCAGGTTGTCAGTTAAAACGTTGCTAATAAATGTAACAAATGCTGCAGTTTATGCAGGTAATGCAAAACAACACCGTTTTACTTTTCTATTCCCTTGGAAATAACAACGGTATGAGTTTTTTATAACCTGATGATAATTGAACGCGTCCTAAAGCTATCATAATATGATTGCATTATGTTGTAAACGGACAATAAATTAGATTTGTGGACAATAATTTAACTATCTGTATATAGTGCATGATAAGCTGGAATCCATTGTTTTGTAGGCTTTTATATGATGTATGAAGGGTTTATTTTTTTATCAAAATTCCAAGACCTCCACTTCTATAAGTGGGGGTTCCTTATTCTTGCTTCGGTGGGGGTAGAGTCCCCCACCGAAGTCCCGATGTTCAGCTTTAGCTGAACGAGTTCACTAATTGCTTGATTTTAACAGATGTAATGTGTGGTTTGGAGACTGTATATTTATATCATTACATTGTGTATTTTGAAAGCATATTTTGAATAGTTTGAAATATTTGGTATAGGCCATCTTACATTATTTATATAAATAGATCCCATATTATTGCATTGTTTTTGAGGAGATGGATCATTCATGCTGTTACATTTTTTAATAAGGAGATTATTATCATTTATCTGGATGATTATTCAGCCTTAAGGTAAATAAATACAGTTTTATCCAATGCCATTTTACTTTAGTTTGAAAAATAAAACCGGCCACCGTTTATATGCGTCTGGCCGGTTTTGTTGGTTTTATGGTTCTTAGTTTAAATTGATCTAATTCATGAGACCCCCACTTCTATAAGTGGGGGTTCCTTATACCTGCTTCGGTGGGGGTAGAGTCCTCCACCGAAGTTCCGATGTTCAGCTTTAGCTGAACGAGTTCAATTTATGGTTATACGTTAATAATATGTTTTGACTAAATTCCGTATTCTACCGAATTTAGTCGAATTAAACTAATTTTTAAGTATACCTTTTCATAAATTCTAACATTTAGTTCGCATCCAATGCCCTAAATATTACAATCTCACCGGTATCTTTTAGTTCATTATTATTGCTTTCTACATAAAGTATAACCTTATGGTCTTCGTAAATGGATAGACCACTCACATCGTAATCCCCACTTACTGTTATATTGCTAATGATTTCAATTTCTTCGTTAGTTTCATTATTAATTCTCTTGAGTATACCAACTTTAGTGTTATCTGGTAACGTAATTCCTAAAGTAACCTTGACTTTTTCTCCAACCCTTTCATTACCTTTTATTTGAAGGTTAGGCTCACCATACGGTATTGGGGTTGGCATCGGTGTTGGGGTTGGGGTTGGAGTCGGGGTTGGCATCGGTGTTGGGGTCGGGGTTGGAGTCGGGGTTGGCATCGGTGTTGGGGTTGGGGTTGGCATCGGTGTTGGGGTCGGTATTGGTCCTAAAACTGATACTTGGACTTCAGGAAAATACTCGCAGCATTCTTCCCCATTAACGCCTTTGTATGTTAACTTGGAAGAATTATTTTCACCGAGAATATAATCACCTGCAACAGTTCCTTTTACTTTAACTTCAAAACTAATCGGTGCAGCTTCGTATTGACTTGTCGCTTGATTGTATTTATAACAAATGCTATCAAGAGTCGCAGACACTTTTTGACCTTCAATCGTGAAATCGGAGCCTTCCGAAAATGGTACTATTTCAATGCCATCAGGAAATACTTCTTCAAAGATAACATTTGAGACAGCAAAATCACTGACAAGTTCATTTGAAATATTCTGATATACTTTTTGCAGGGCGTCCGAATCCGCAGCAGCTTTATACTCTCCCCCTGCAGCATTAGCAAGCTCTTGTAAAATATTTTTATTTGAGCCTTCCGTAAATGCTACCATATATGTCATAATATTTTTTGTTTTTATGAGATCATTTACTACCTTATAACAATAGTCTATATCATTTTCTGTTGCTATACTTCCACCACCTCTATAGTCATGTGGTACGCCACTACCCATAAAGAATACTCTCTTTTTTCTAACATATTCGTAACTGTGGTATGTAGGCTCTCCGTCGGTTAACAGAATAATGTATTTTTCAGCTTCGCTATTGCCTTTATTAAGTTCATAATATGCTCTTCTCAGACCATCTCCTATATTTGTTCCTCCGTTGGCTTTTAAACTGGAAATTTTACTTTTCACATCCCCAAAGTTTGTTGTTAAAACCTCTTTAACATATGCTATGTTTTCATATGAAACTAATGAGATTTTAACTTTATTATTATTTTCAATGTTTTCAATGAATTTCAATGCAGCATTTTTGGCAATTGTAATTCTTTGTTTTAATATATTATATGTTTCATTACCTTCAATATCCCAGCGCATACTTCCTGATGTATCAATAACAAGAACAATTTCCTTTTCTTTTTGAGCAGGTTTTTCGTAAGCTATTGGTTGCGGTTGTATTGAATAATTTAAAGTTATTGTTTCATTAAGTTCTGCTTCGTTTTTGTCAGCGATCCTATAAGTTGTAATTACAGCGTTATATGCATCTTCTGCATGAATTGGGTTAATAATAATTGTGCAAATCACCATTGTAAACATAAGTGCCAAAGAAAGTGCTTTAACAATAGGTCTTTTTAAAGTCTTAAACATAGTAATCAACTCCTTTTTTTATTAATTAGGTTCAACATAGCTTATTGAATAAACTATGCCTGAATCATCATCTGAATAATTAATGACAAATATATAGTCTTCGCCTATTTCATCATATATTTCAAGGGGTTCACCCTTTTGTAGTTGAGGTAAATATTCCTCAAAAAGCCTTAAGCCTTCATCTGATTTTTCGAAAGTTGTCATCAATTTTTTGTAAACATCAATTGACATTTCATCATTTATGTCTACAAACAATCCAAAGAGATTTTTTTCAAACTTCTTTTGATCCAAATTAATGGTATTGGTATCACTAACTTTCATAGTGATGCTTTCACCACGCATCTCCCGGACATCAATATTTTCAGAAAGCGATAATTCTTTCATAGTATTAAAAGTGCTTTCACCAAAGGTCGATACAAACTCTTCTATTATACCTGATTCAACCTCTTTGTTTTCAGATGCCAGTCTGATTGTTCCATAGTTGATTTTGCTTTTTAAACCTTCTTTATTAGCCAGTCTGTATAAAAGAGCAATAGACTGCTCTATTGTTGCTTTCCCTTTTGGTGCCATCTTGGCTAAGCCTTGCTCATTTTTACCCGTACCATTTAATATTTGGTTTTCAAAGCAATAGTTTATGTAGTTCTTTGCCCAATCGCTGATTTCTTTAGTGTCGGCATACTCATATTCTTGCTTTGGATTGAAATTCCTTTCCGGTGTAATTTGCATGAGCAAATTAACAATCAGTGACGAAATTTCCTCTCTGGTTATTTCATTGTCCGGGAAAAAGTGTCCCTTGCCGTCACCTTTTATAATGCCAGCATTATAAGCTCTTGTTATGTCTGCTTTCAAGTTATGATTCAATGAGTCTGAAAAAGGTTCTGCTTCGTTATTAATCAAATCTTTTCCTGAAAGATCAAACACCCTAAGTGCCAATAAGACATATTGGCTTCTTGTGATGTTTTCCTGGTAATGAGCCTGTAACCCTTCGGGAACCAGACCTTCTTCAATAGCGGCGTATATTTCAGTTTCAGCCCAGTCGGATGGTCTATTCTCCTTTGATTCCATTCCTGTTTGACCTAGTGAGTACACCGGTGCAGATAGTATTACCATTGCTGATAAAACAAAGCAAATTAATTTTTTATATGCATAAGGCATAATAAAATACCTCCTTTCCTAATATCAATATTATTAATAAAATAATACATATTTGTGGTTTAAAATGCAAACCATGAATAATCATTTGTCCCCTAATTTCCCATTTACATAAGAATTCTTTTATTTTTATTGCAGTTACTCCATTTGCTGTCTTGTAATTTGCTAAATTAATTATGTTGTAGTTCTGATGTAGAACAAACATATTACTGCAAAACATAATATTCATTAAGCTTAATGTTATCAATAATGGCTTGTCCATCATTATTAGTAGTCATAATTACAAGGTAATCATATCTGTATTTAAAATTCTCATCAGTTATACCGTTAATTCTTTGAACTATCGCATCAAAGTTTACAAAGTACAACTTTCTTTTCTCAGAATATGCAGGGTGAAGAGATACAGTAATATTATCAATAGACTTTATTTTCTCCATATTATAGCGTAAAGGTAACGACTCAAAGGGCATTTCTTGAGCGTATTCTTTTGTTAAGATAATAACTTCAGTATTCTTTTCCTGATCCTTTGTAATTCCAAGGCTATCAAAATACTCTTTTACTACATCAAAACCCTGATCCCATTTGTATGACAGAAGGTTCATACGTTCTCTGTCCAGTGTGACGAAATTCTTAAATAAGCTTGAGATAACAGACTTTTCTGCTTCATAAACCTCTCCGTCAGCTGGGTTGTTATAACCGCTGCCATCAGCTTTTTGTGAGATGTCAAGGTATGGTAATCGTGTTATATTCTCATTGTTCATTAAGAACAACCTATTTTTAAGACCTGGCTTTATATTTGATTCAATAGCCCGCAATATTTTCAGTTTTCCGTCCTCTTCCATAAGCTCAACATCATATTTAAGCTCAACACAAATTGTATCTGCAAGTTTTGTATCTAAATTTTTATGCTTCTTAAATGAATTATTATCTTGTTGCGTATAGGATTCCAAGAAGACATTATCAGGTACAACAGTTGCTTTTGCTTTCACTTTACAAAAGAAAGTTATTTTTCCCTCACTTTTTGAGATAAAAGAGGAAGTAATGTAACTAATATCATCTTCCGAGTTATCAGGTATTTCATAGCTTATAATTGTTTCACCGTTTAAGCTTACAAAGCGTGGCAGATGAATACCTATCTCAGGATTACCGTCACCCTCAGATATGGTTTTTGAAGCTATGTGTTCTCTTATATTATCTGGGATTATTCCCGTAACTGAATTTTCTGTATACTCATCCACAGACGGTGATGCATACAATAATTTAAAATATTCATTAATAATCTTTTGAGCTTCTGCATCCTTTTCACTTGATATTACTGTTGCAGCCAAGGCTGAATTTGCTTGATTACC
>ENA-UOOR01001210-UOOR01001210.1-fermentation-metagenome-genome-assembly--contig:-NODE-1210-length-31743-cov-10.580977_pt1 | contig 31743 bp, 24 predicted proteins | sample MGYA00245780_ERZ724029 | MGnify/ENA primary metagenome ERZ724029 (study PRJEB28704, sample SAMN03018315) | fermentation metagenome | biome: anthropogenic terrestrial biome; feature: soil... | reverse complement strand
TGAACAACATGCTGCACAAGGAAGGCGATATGGCCCGGTTTGCCAGTTCGAAACCACTGGAATATTCCCCAGGATCGGTTTTTGAGTATTCATCGGGATCTACCAACATTGTCTCTTACCTGCTGCGCAGGGCTATTGGCAATGATGCGGAGTATTACGCTTTCCCGCGTGAAAAGCTTTTCAACAAAATTGGAATGCGCAGCGCTATTTTTGAGGTGGATGCATCGGGAACATTCGTGGGTTCATCCTACCTTTATGCTTCGTTACGCGACTATGCCCGCTTCGGCTTGCTCTATCTGAACAACGGGAACTGGCTGGGCGAACAGATTCTGCCCGAAGACTGGGTGAAATATACCACCACAGCCGCAACCGGATCAAACGGCACATACGGTGCCTTTTTCTGGCTGAACAAATCCGGGGCCGACCATCCCGACGTACCCCGCGACATGTATAGCTGCAACGGCCACGACGGGCAGTTCATCTTCATCATCCCATCGAAAGAACTGGTGATTGTCCGTACTGGTTTCTCTAAAAAAGGAGAGTTTGACCAAAACGGATTTATTGCCGCCATCGTAAACGCGTTACAATAAAAAACGACAATTGAGTACTGACACCCAAATCATTATTTCCGGGTTCTCACAAACATATGGTAGCAGAGATTTGTTATCGTAATGGCAATATTGCACAACATCCATAGAAACCGAAGATATGAAAGTAGCAGTCTGGGACACCTATGTAACCAAAAAAGAAGAGAACATCATGCATTTCGATATCATTGTCCCGGTGGAGACCAATGATCCGGAACAAATATTCAACTATGGGAGGGAGTACCTGAAAAGAAAGGGTCAGGAGGGTCAGCCGCTCACCTCCGAAGAATCTCAGTTCTGTCACATCGAGCCTTTGAAACCGGAATGGGAAGAAGATATCAGGCAAAAAGGATACACCATTGTGGAAATGGAGAATTGTCAAACTGAACCGGAAGCAACGCCCCCATCTTTGCAATACATCAACCCGGAGGGGCTGTTTAAAAGCCCTGCCTTTTCTCAGATTGTCACCACGGAGGGAAAGGGGAAAACCATCTATATTGGCGGACAAAATGCCGTGAATGCGCAAAGTGAGATTGTGGGCAAAGGTGATATATCAGAACAAACCGAGCAGGTGATGCGAAATATCGGGACGGCCCTCGCAGCATGTGGGGCAACATTTGCCAATCTGGTAAAACTGACCATCCACATTGTGCAGGGGGAAGACGTCCAAAAGGGCTTTCAGGCTTCACAAAAATATCTGGGAGAATTGAAAAACCCTCCAGCAATTACAGGCTTTTTTGTCTCCGCATTGACCCATCCCGATTTTCTGGTGGAGATTGATGCCATCGCCTTTTTACCTGAAGGATAGTGCGGTTATTTCTCCAGCGTCAGCAACAGTTCATCCAATTGATTCAATCCTGCGGTAAAGCCTTCCTTGAAGCCCATCTGGATGTTGGTTTCGAGGTCTTCAGGGCTGTCGAAAATAAGTGTCATATCCACCAACACTTTGCCGTCCGTTTCACGAAACACTATTTCCCATAAATTCTGTGGGAGCTCAGAACTCGGTGTTCCGTTCTCATCGCAAAATCCATCTTTTGCGCGGAACGATTCTTCATTTTTGATCTCGATATAATCCAATCTTCCCCAATGTCGCTCCCCCTCGGGACCGACCATGGCGTAAAGCCAATATCCACCTTCACGGAAATCAATCGCCTTGGTCTCAGCCCTCCAGGGTTCCGGTCCCCACCACCGGTCGAGCAATTCAGCCGTTGTCCAGGCTTGCCACACCCGTTGAAGTGAAGCATTGAAGTCGCGCTTTATGTAGATGGTGCTGTTTTCCTTGTCTACGGAAAATTCAAAAAATCGCAGCGCTTTCAACTCAACGTATTTTTTAAAATTATCCAGAATAGCTTGCCAGCCACTCCTTTGCATCTCCAGGTCGTTCTGGTTTTCTGCATCAAAGGTGACCGTCACCAATGTGGCGCCGTTTTCACCGGAGAAGGTAATCGCAGCTTTTCGACCATCTTCCATCGTGTAGGCAATTTTTTCGTGCACTTCCACTTCGTCATACAGCGTATTGAAATCGAAACCATAACTACCGTCTTTGGCTTCCATCCTTGCACTAAACTTACCGCCCACACGCAAATCGTTCGTTGCACGAGGGCAATGCCAGTCGTCACTGGCAAAATTCCAACCAATAATATGTTCGGGTTGTGTGTAAAAATCCCACACTTTTTGCGTGTCGGCCTGGATAGTTGACTGGACTGTGATCTTTGTTGTTTCCATCTTTTTTGATTTTTAAAATGTTGCACATTGAATTAATAACCACTTTCATCTTCTCAATCTATAAGCTGAGAATAAATCTCCCTTTCCCGCTGTTCCGGCTTCACGGCAACGCACGCTGTGAGAATGCGCCACTGTTAGGAAATTACCTGTCGGAAAGTTTTAGCTCTTTTTTGCTTTGATCTCTTTTTCGCGCCATTGCAGGGGACTGCAATTCATTGTTTGTGTGAATGCCCTGCCAAAAACCGATGGTGAACTGAAGCCCGACATATCGGCTATGTGAGTGATCGTGAGATCGGGACGGGAGATCAGCAACTGCTTGCTTTCCTCAATGCGATAGCGCATCACGAAGCGATAGAAGTTTTCACCATATCCTTCGTTGAACAATCGGGAAAGATAACTTCGGTTTAACGGAAGTATCTCCATCGCATCGGTCAGCTTGAAATCTTTCCGTAAATGCGGCTTCTCGGTCTCCATCCATATTTCCAGTTTACACTTGTACTCGGGAAGTTTATCGGTAAAAGGGGACTTATCACTCGTTAAATTCTCCGACAGCGTCACTTCATTTTCTGCACAATTGTCAGGATTACAGACTACTCCAGTTTGCATGCTCTCCCTTATCTGGGCGTGAACATCGTCCATTCCCCATTTGAAATAACCTTCGGGATAGGGACTCTTTCGGAATAATACGCGATAGAAACCATAGAGCAAGAAGAGCAATATGAATATATTGTGCATCAGCACGCTGCGGACATCGTTGCTGAAGATGACCACCTCACAGGAAAGTGTAATCACGAAATTTCCGAAAATATAATCACCCAACCATTTTACATCGATGTGTTCCATCGATGCAAAGTTATTCTCACACCATTCAATATAATTTTTCCGGTAACGCAGCATGAGCATTACCCCCAGAACAGGATAAATCAGGATAAGTAAACGAAGCCATACATTCAAATTCCAGGGCTCCCGGATCAAGGATTCCCAGTTATCAATCTCCGGTATGGTTACTTTGAACACCCTTGTCTGCAACACGTAAATGGCCAAAATAACCAGGGTAGGCAGAAAAAGGTAGAATGACCGGCGCAGCGTCAACCATCCGGGACGAAAAGCTTCGAGTGGATAAAGGAGAAAAATATAGGCACACACGCTTCCATAAATAAGCAAGGGAAACGACAGAAAGTTATATTCCACCACAGCGGCATATCCTGCAGTCCATCCCCTGATGAGAGAGAGCAGGTTGGTCAGGCCGACCATAAACAGCAAGAAAGCAAACAACTTGTCGGCGCGACCTGTTTTTTTTTGCATGATCAGTATGTAAGCACCACATAAACAAAGCAGACAGAGCATCGACATCACTGTATGACGGATATAACGAAACGACTCCATAGATATCTGCATGAAAAAAGAATGGCCGAATGCAACAAACAATAAAATAATTGTATAAACGATGGCTCGCCTATACTTTGATGAAATTTTCAGCAAGTTATTTTTCAACAGGGATAATGACAGCATAATTTACTTTTTGTTTGAACCTGCAAAGATAATCATCCAACCAAATGCAGACTGGACGATAATCTGTGGTTATGCGGTTAAAAGTAGGCGTTTTTTTACGAAAAGCAAAACTTTTTTATCCAGTGCAAAAAGAATATGGCCGCTGCGACAGCATACAACAAGTTGATTGACGGAAGATAAAATTCGTATGCTTCAAAATCTAACACCACTCCTTTTCTTTTTTTTACCATAAGTAAAGATGTTTTTACGACATGCAAAGACGAGTTTACAAGCGGCTTTGGAAATTATTTACCTTTGCCCGGCAAACCTTCATGTCGGGCTGAGCGCCGGGGTGAATCTCTGTAAAGGGTCTTTCCCCGTCAACAACGAATAAAAGCGGATGCCGAAAAGCTCTATGAGTAGGCTAAAAATATTTTACATTTTATCTTATGACTAAAAAAATTGTTGCATTTATTTTGGTAATTACCTGCGGAACTGTGATGAATATCCAGGCACAAAATTTACTTGCAAAAGGAGACAGGGTGGTTAATGTCGGTATTGGCCTGGGCAGCTACTACGGAGGCGATGGATACTCAAGCAGTATTCCTCCTATTTCTGCATCTTTCGAACAAGGCATCGTAGACGGACTCCTCGATGGAAAAGCGTCTATCGGTGTGGGAGGATATTTGGCTTATACGGCCAATAAGTGGGAAGCTACTTATGGAGGTTCCACATACGGATACAAGTACAGCTATTTTATACTGGGTGCACGCGGTGCTTTTCATTATCAATTCGTGGACAAATTGGACACCTATGCCGGATTAATGCTCGGGTATAATGTAGTTGGCAGTAGTTCGTTTGGCGATGGAACAAGCGCGTCATCACCTACTGCTTCGGGCTTAGGATACTCAGCATTCCTTGGTGCACGTTATCATTTTTCTGATAAACTGGCTGCTTTTGCAGAAATTGGATATGGGATATCGGCTCTCGAATTGGGTATCTCATTTAGATTGTAAGAAAATTAAACATAAACCCGGAGAATGGCATTTGCCTGACTCCTGTCTAGTACCTGAAAGACCAAAGCAGGAGGTAAACAGCATGTTTACCTCCTGCTTTCGTATGCAGACGAATGATATGCATTATTTCCGCTGTTTTCCACGGACCGCTCCCTTGCAAAAAAGCGCGGGAATGGACCATCGACAAACTAGATTTGCTGTTGCAATTAAGTTAAAGAATGCAATCTCTGCTTTTTAATAACGAAACATCACTATATTTGCAACATCGTTGCATTACATGTTCCCATTTATGATCACAGCAGAAGAACTATTACATACACGAGATTTAAAGGGCACGGCCTGCCGAAAGTTTATTATCAGTCGATTACTTGAGAGTGAATATGCTTTGTCGGAGAGTGAGCTGAAGGGCGATTTCCCCGATTTGTTCGACCGGGTAACATTTTACCGTACCTTGAAAACACTGGAGGAGCACGGGATAATTCACAAGATTGTGCTGAATGACAATTCGGTGAAATATGCGCTCAACAACCATCATCACACAAACAGCAACCTGCATTCTCATTTTCATTGTGAAGTGTGCGACGAGGTTTTGTGCCTTGGTGAGAAAATAAGGTTTGAGGCTGAACTGCCTGCGCATTTTATAAAACATGAGGTTTTCGTGGTCGTCGAGGGGATTTGCGCCAATTGTACACTACACGCCAATTAATTTGAAGGGCTTGCTCCCGCTTCCCAAAGATTGTTGTCTCAGTTTTTCAGAAAATTGATGAGGTTATTATATACTATACTGTTTCTTACAGCTGGTTTGACTGTTGCCCTCCCCCAGGCTCAACATACAACGAAGCGATTTGCCATAAGCGGTTTTGTGCACGATGGTGAAAACAAAACATCGCTGTCGGCATCCACTGTGTCATTACAGCCTGGCGAGCGGCATGTACAGGCCGATGGCGACGGATTCTTTCAATTCGTAGAGGTCGAGGCCGGGAATTACCTGTTAACCGTTAATTTTTTGGGGTATGAAGAGATGTCGATTCCCCTCTTACTTGTCAGTGACACCCTTCTGCATTTGCATCTGCAGCCTGTACCTTTTGTTTTACCCGAGGTAGCAGTGAGCACATATCGCAACCATTCTGGAGGGAAGTTGGCTGCACTGCCGGTGGAGGAGATCAGCAGGGACTACCTGATAAAGCATAACGCAACCAATTTTGCGCAGACTCTGGCTTCCGTTGCGGGTGTGTCATCGATGGACATCGGGGCAGGTTTATCTAAACCAATCATTCGTGGTTTTGGGTTTAGTCGCGTGGCGGTGGTAGACAGAGGTATTGTTCAGCAGAACCAGCAGTGGGGTGCCGATCACGGATTGGAAATCGACCAGTATGATGTCGATTATGTAGTTGTACACAAAGGGCCGATGTCACTCTTTCACGGTTCCGACGCCATGGGAGGGGTCATTGAAATTCTTCCTCCTGAGGTACCGCAGAATGATCTGTTCTGGGGTGATGCGACCCTGATTGGTAAGAGCAACAACGATCTGCTCGGAGCGTCCGTTGTGGCGAGCAAAAAAACAGGGAACCTGTTTTTTAGGGGAAGGATTACAGCCCAAAGCTATGGCGACTACCGGATACCGTCCGATACGATTGAGTACCTGACGTGGAAGTTACCGGTGCATGACAAGCGGATGAAAAATACCGCGGGCAGGGAGTACAATCTCTCTTTTTCTTCAAATTATGCTGGTGAGAAATTCAACAGCTGGTTACATATCTCCCACATAAACACAAAAAACGGATTCTTTCCTGGGGCACATGGTATTCCTTCGCCCGGCAGACTTGAACCGGACGGAGCGTACCGAAACATTGAGTTTCCCTACTCTACGTCCACACACTTTAAGCTGGTTTCTAACAGCGAGCTGCGTATTTCAGATTCCGGAAAGATGCAGTTCGACTTCGGTTATCAAACAAACCACAGGGAGGAGTTGTCGCAATTTCATACACATTACAGCAACCAGCTGCCTCCGGTGAATGAGCCCGATCTGGAACTTCAATTTAAGCTGGATACCCATTCCGCGAATGTCAGGTATGTCATGGATGAGGGAAAACAATGGTCAAAGGTATTTGGCTTATCTACAGAATATCAGCACAACAAGGTGGGCGGATACTCTTTTTTGCTGCCCGGCTTTGACAGGTTTTCGGCTGGCGCTTTCTGGCTGAACAGCTACAAGTGGAACGAAAATTTAACGCTTATGGGAGGTCTAAGGTATGAGACCGGTAAGCTGACAGTTGACGGCTTTTACGATCCTGTTCTTGAAGCTTATTTAGTGATGCAGGGATATGATGACGAGCAGGTTGATTTATATGCCCAACGGGCAGCAGATATCAACAAAACCTTCAACGATATCTCCGGGTCGGTTGGATTTTCTTTTGTACCCGACACCGGTAATTCTTTGCAAATAAATCTTGGGAGCAGCTTCAGGTATCCCGGAGCAAATGAGCTTGCCTCTAACGGGGTGCATCACGGGGCTTTCCGTCACGAGATGGGAAACAGTGGACTTGAACCGGAAAAAGGTTATCAGATTGACCTCGATTACCAGCATACGGGAAAGAAGGTGAAGATCAGAGTTAGTCCGTTTGCCGCCTGGTTTAGCAATTATATTTATCTGGAGCCGACGGGTGACTGGTCGGTTCTTCCCCACACGGGACAGATTTACAGGTATACGCAAGCAGAAGCATTCATGGCAGGTGGAGAGCTGAAGGTGGCATATGATATCGACGGGAGTTGGCGCCTTTCTTCTGATGTTGCATATCTCTATCTCACCAATCTTTCGGACAATTATCCGCTCCCATTTTCGCCCCCTACAGCGATCACGACCAATCTGGCGTATGCCGGGGTAGGCAAAGGGGTGATGCCACAATTTTCACTGGAGATTGAAAATCGTTGGGTGATGGCTCAGCACCGAATTGCAAAGAATGAGGAAAGGACCCCTGGCACAAATTTATGGAACCTGTCGGCACAGGCTCAGTGGCAGGTTGGCGGCAGACGGGTAATTACGCAGTTTAGAACAGATAATATTTTCAACAGGGCATACCTGAATCATTTGAGTTTCTATCGCAAACTGAATGCACCCGAGCCGGGCAGAAACATTCAGCTGATTCTGAAAATTCCGTTTTGAGTTAAATACCCGAAAACAGGTTGTATGCGTTATTCAAAATCATTTATTCAAAAATTATGAAAAGAACAAACTATGTAGCAGCAATGGTATTCATGGGTGCATCTGTTTTGATTGCCTGTGAAAAGGAACATATCGATGACCAGAAGCCGGTCATCAGGGTGATTGAACCGGCAGAAGATGAGGCTGTGACTCCGGGGAATGCACTGCATTTTGAAGTAATGTTTTCCGATAACGTTGCACTGGCTTCCTATAAAGTGAGCATCCACGGTGCTTTTGACGGTCATACTCACTCCCACAATTCCACCACAAATGGTTTGAAGGATGATGGGATAACAACGCGAGTGGCTACAGACAGTGTGGCTTTCGAGAAGACCTGGCTGGAGTCCGACTTCATCGCACTGGGCGAGCCCCCCATCACTGGTAAAAAACAGGCTACGGTGAAACATCTGCATCTGGTGATTCCAGAAACCGTGAACAGAACAGTGAATGGCAAAGCAGAAGAAATGCCTCTGAAAGAGGGGCATTACCATTTCATCGTATATTGTAGCGATGAATCGGGACAGGAATCGTTCGTTGCGCAGGAAATATTCATATCATATGATCCCCACGAACATCTGCATTGAATTCACAAGGCAGCATAAAATGGGCCAGTATATCAAACCAATCCTGTGTGCTATTTGTTGAAGAAAAAGTAAGCATACGGAAAAATATAAAATATGGAGACACCAAAAACATGTTACGTATATGTGCTTGATACACTGGCAGACTGGGAAATTGGGTATGTTACCGCTGAACTACACAGTGGCAGATACATTGATCAAGGCAGCGGGATTGTCTCTCTGGTAAAAATCGGCAACTCTCTGAAACCTGTCACGACAATGGGCGGGATGTCGATCACTCCCGACTTGGATATTGAAAGCGTCGATTTTAAAGAGGGTGACATTTTGCTCCTGCCGGGAGCTGACACGTGGTTCGAGGAGGAACAACGAAAGATCATCGACATGGTTGCAGCATTGCTTGAAAGAAAAGTCGTTGTTGCTGCCATTTGTGGAGCCACTGCGGCTTTGGCATCAAAAGGCCTGCTGAACGAAAGGAAGCATACAAGCAACGACAAAGTGTACCTGAAGATGGTGGGCCCTCAATATAGTGGTGAGGACTATTACAGCAATCTGCCCGCGGTGGTGGATGGCAACCTGATCACAGCAACGGGACTGGCCCCGCTGGAGTTTTCCTACGAGTTGTTTAAATTAACCGGGGTCATGAAGGAGCGTACGTTGGAGGCATGGTACCACCTGTACAAAACAAGGGAATCGCAATATTTCTATGACTTGATGCAATCTATGGAGTAGTTCCGCTTGCGAATACCCGCTCAATACGGTGGAGAAAGCTCCAGACACGAATGAGGAGACCAGCTGGGGAATGAATGTTCCGTCTCTACGGGTTTATCTACCTTCGTCTGAGAAGGCGACAGGCAGCATGGTGATAACTCTGCCGGGAGGTGGATATAGTGGTCTGGATCTGTTTCATGAAAGGTACGACTGGGCTCCCTTCTTCCTGGAGAAAGGCATTGCTTTCGGGGTACTGAAATACAGGTTGCCACAGACCAATCATACCAAGTGGTTAAAGAATTTATAGGTAGTGGAGGAGGGCACCCTGGAAATAAAGGAAATGGCCGACAAAATGTCGGCCATTTAGCATAAAGAAAACAGGTGAACCGTACTGGGTTCGAACCAGTGACCTCTGCCCTGTCAAGGCAGCGCTCTAAACCAGCTGAGCTAACGGTTCAATGGTGCAAATTTACACATAAATCTGCAATTTTCACCTTCCTTTTAATAGATTCTTTGGTGCATCACAAAACAAACCTACAGGACTCCGCAAGCTATTTCAAACCGATACCCATGTAATCGAAGCCAAAAGAGGCCAGTTCATCCTTGCTGTAGATATTGCGGCCATCGATAACAAGATGATGCTGCATGATCTTCTTCAAAATAGACCAGTTGGGCATGCGAAATTCTTTCCACTCGGTGGGAACGATCAGTGCATCGGACTCATTGGCGGCATCATAGATATCGGTCGCATAGTAAATCTTTTCGTTCAGATACTTGCGCGCTTCCTGCATGGCTGCCGGGTCGTATGCACGCACCGAGACTCCGGCTTCAAGGAGACTTTCTATGAGTGTGAGCGAGGGTGCATCGCGCATATCGTCGGTTTCGGGTTTGAATGAGAGTCCCCAGACGGCCACGGTTTTACCTTTTACATCACCCTGGAAAAAGCGAGAGAACTTTTGAAAGAGAATGGTCTTCTGTCTATTGTTAACCTCCTCCACTGCTTTAATCAGACTCATTTCATATCCCACATTCTCTCCCACTTTCATGATGGCACGGATATCTTTTGGAAAACAACTTCCGCCATAACCGCAACCGGGATAGAGAAAACTTCTGCCAATGCGAGAGTCACTACCCATACCACGGCGTACCATGTTCACATCGGCGCCCACCAGTTCACACAGGTTGGCAATGTCGTTCATAAAGCTGATACGGGTGGCCAGCATGGCGTTGGAAGCATATTTGGTCATCTCCGACGACAAGATATCCATAAAGATTACCCGAAAATTATTCAACAGGAAGGGCCGATAAAGTTTCGTCATCAGCTCCTCTGCTTCTTTGGTTTCCACACCCACCACCACCCGGTCGGGACTCATAAAATCGCTCACAGCAGCACCCTCTTTAAGGAACTCAGGATTAGAGGCAACATCGAAATGCAGATCCTGCAATCCCCGCTCATCCAGCCTTTTCCGGATCACCTCCCTGATACGGAAGGAGGTACCCACGGGAACCGTGCTTTTGGTGACAATTAACAGATGCTTCTCCATATGATCGGCAATGGTGTTGGCCACCTTCATCACGTATGTGAGGTCGGCATTGTTCTCCTTGTCAGAAGGTGTACCCACAGCTATGAAGACGATTTCCATCTCATTCAGTACCGATGTCAGGTCAGTAGTGAAATGAAGCCGTTCCGCTTCGTGATTTCGAAGTACAATACTCTTCAGACCAGGTTCATAAATAGGAATGTTTCCCTTCTGTAAACCTTCTATCTTATCCTTGTCGATATCCACACAGGTTACATCAACACCCATCTCTGAAAAACAGGCTCCTGAAACGAGACCTACATAACCGGTACCTACGATTGCAATCTTCATACTATTTATTGTTTTATCTTTTTTCTGTTAGCTGTTATCTGTTAAAACATATTATATATCTTATTTACGGAATCAACGCCCTACCCGTTTGCTATCAAACACCTCAATCCCGAAGAAGTTGAGAGGCGAAAGCGGACCATTAATTCACTGAAAGCTTCTTTCTTAAATTTCGTACCGGATAGAGTACCGTCAACAAACCAATTACACTGACCACCGCAAAGACTATCAGCAAATCGCTGAACTTCACAATCACCGGATAGGCGTCGATGATATAGGCACCGGGGGTATCGCTGAGTCTTAGGAGACCGAACTCCTGTTGTAACAGACACAATAACAGTCCCGTGACAATCCCTGCGACAATACCGATCAGTGTAATCAGCCATCCCTCATACAGAAAAATGCGAGAGATGAGCCGATGAGAAGCCCCCATATGTTGCAGGCTCCTGATATCCTCCTGTTTCTCTACAATCAGCATCGAAAGTGAGCCAACCACGTTAAACACAGCGATCAGCAAAATGAATGCCAGAATCAGAAAGGTTACCCACTTCTCGATCTGTAGCATGCGAAACGACTCCCGTTGTTGTTCATAGCGGTCTTCAACCCGAAAATTATCTCCCAGCATCCGCTGAAGCTCCCTTTTGGTCCGACTGACAGATGTACCGGGAAAAAGTTTGACATCGAGGGAAGTCACCTCCGTTTTATAATTAAACAGCGTTCTTGCCAACTCGATGGGAATAATTGCCATCTGCTCATCATATTCAGGCTGGTTAAGACTGAAAACGCCCCCTATCTGCACATAGGCCGTGTTGAAGGCTGCAGCAGGATTGGCCAGATTTACACGCGTATCGCGACGGGGAGCAAATATTTCGACGGGATGGATAAAGCCGGGACGAGCGCCCAGCGTGATCGCTAGCCCTGCACCCAGTGTGGTGTAGTCCACCACATCTTCGCGCAACATGAAGGAACCATCAATCACCAGCTGCTCCATTTCGGCCATCAGCCTGAAATCGTTTGAAACACCCTTTACGCGCACAGGGAGCTGTTGATCTTCAAATTTGAACAATGCATTCTCTTCGAGCGACTCAGAGATCAGCTCAATACCCGGAAGCTGGAGTGCTTCTTCAAATTGAGGTGTATGATAATCGAACACCTTACCCTGTTTCACCGATATTTTCAGATCGGGATCGATGGCACTGAACATATCCTGCACAATGCCTCCAAAACCATTAAAAACGGAGAGCACACACACCATGGCCATCGTAGCAATGGCAATACCGCATACCGAAATGGCAGAAATCACATTGATGGCGTTGTGCGATTTCTTTGAAAAAAGATACCTGCGGGCAATGAAGAAGGATACATTCATGATACAATAAAAAAGGTGCTGCAGCTTTTTTCTTACTGATCTTTCAACAATTGGTCGATGTGCTCGATGTAATCGAGTGAGTCGTCCACATGGAAGTTGAGTTCGGGCACTACGCGCAACTGCCTGCCCACTCTTTTCCCCAGTTCGTAACGCACCGACTTGACATTGTTGTTGATGTTCTCCACCATCTCCTCCGATTTCTCGGATGGAAAGATGCTCAGATAAGCATGCGCCAGGCCCAGATCGGGCGAAACCCGCACGTTGGTTACAGAAATAAATACACCCTGCATCTTCTTTGTCTCGAGCAGGAAAATCTCACTGAGTTCCTTTTGTATCAGTCGGTTTACTTTTTGTTGTCTGTTTGAGTCCATATATTTTATTTCTTTCTGATAAGCGTTAACCCGTCGCGGACAGGCAATATGACCTTCTCCACCCTGCTATCACCGGAGAGCTTTTTATTGAAGTCCAAGATACCCAGGGTGGAATGATCGTTTCCTGGTACCTTCTGTACCACCTTACCATACCAGAGGGTGTTGTCCGCCAGGATAAATCCTCCGCTTCTTAACTTCGGCAATAGCGCTTCGTAATGATCCCAATAAGCCTTTTTATCCCCATCCATAAAGGCCATATCGAAACTTTCGTCCGCAAACGAAGAGAGAATATCCATCGCATCGCCCATGTGAAGGGTAATTTTATGGCCATGCTCCGACAGGGCAAAGTTGGCACGTGCCAAATCTTCAATCTCATCGTCTATTTCAATGGTGTGGAGCTCGCCATCCTCTTCGAGGCCCTCAGCAAAACACAAAGCCGAGTAACCTACAAACGTACCGATCTCGAGGATTCTATGGGGACGAATCATCTGCGTGAGCATCTTCAAAAGGCGCCCCTGAAGATGACCCGAGTTCATGTTCGTTTGCAACATCTTCAAGTGCGTGTCACGGTCGATCTTCGTCAGAAGCTCCGGTTCAGCATCGATGTGTGCAAGGATGTATTCCTCCAGTAAGCTATTTATTTGCATTACAAGGTATAGTCGGGCAGGTTATACTTCTCTTTTGCTTCCAGTATCCGCCACACTTCGGCAATTTCAAGATAGGTGGTACCACCTACTTCTCCGAAGCTGCCTCCCAAGTAAGCTACCCGATCGCTGGGGGCGATCATATTCTTCTCAATCAGCTTGCGGATGGCCTCGGTAAAATAGGCTCTCCTGCTTTCCTTGGTGTTGCCGTCACCCCTGCCTTGCTGATATTCAGCCATAATACCATAAGAGAGCGCCAACTCTCGTGCCAGACGACCTGTGGTGGTGATGGCATAAACGGGACTCTTGCCACGAAATGCCGCCAGCACCCGCGCCGTCTTGCCGGTATGGCTGTCTGTCACAATGGCTTTCACATTGAGCCGTGCACAGGATTTTACAGCCTGTTTGGCAAGAAACTCGGTGACACTGCGGTCATCTTCCGGATTATAAGGCACCCTGATATCATTCTCTGTTAACTTGGTCAACTCTGCCTCATAAGCGGTCTTGGCCATGGTCCGTACCGCCTCCACTGGATATTTCCCATAGGCAGTCTCACCGCTTAGCATCACCGCATCGGTACGGTAGTAGATGGCATTCGCAATATCTGTAATCTCGGCACGCGTGGGCCGTGGGTTTTGAATCATGGAATGCAACATCTGTGTGGCCACAATCACTGGTTTCTTGTGATGAATGGCTTGTTTAATCAGGACACGCTGAATGCCCGGTATCTTCTCCTGGGCCACTTCTATACCCAGGTCACCCCGGGCGACCATGATGCCGTAAGCTGCCTCCAGAATCTCATCGGCATTGTCTACACCTTCCTGATTTTCAATCTTGGCGATGATCTTGATGGGACTTTTCAGTTCATCCAGTATCTCTTGCACAGCCAGCACATCTTCCCTGTTGCGTACAAAGGAGTGGGCAATAAAATCCACATCGTTCTTCACCGCAAGGGCAATGAACTCCCTGTCGCGGGAGGTGATGGCCGGTAGGTTGATGCGTACACCCGGTATATTCACGCTCTTGCGGCTTCCCACTACGCCATCGTTCATAGCTGAGCATAGCAGATAATCGGGGTTTACTTCAATTACTTTCAGATCAATCTCACCATCGTCTATCAACATGTCATCATTCACACTCATCTCCGCGGTGATGTTGGGGTAAGATATGTAGATAGTCTCCCTGGTGGAGAGACCATTGGGGTCGCCCACAATCTTTACCGGGTCGCCTGTCTTCAGTTCAATGGGACGCTCGGCGATGGTGGTGCGGATTTCAGGGCCTTTGGTATCCACCAGTATGGCAATACTGGGCGATACCTGCCGCACGTTGCGGATTATCTTTAAAAATCCTTCTTCGTCGAGGTGGGCCGAATTGAGCCGCACCACGTTCATTCCAGCTTCGAACAGCTGTTCAAGAAAAGGTACATCGCAACGCTTATCGGATATGGTAGCGATGATTTTGGTCTGTTTTAGCATATATATATTTGGATAATTGTTCACATTATTCGGCTCCGCCGGTATTCATTCACGTCGCTCACGTTATTCAATTTCGTTGTTATTTAATCACTGCGTTCGCGTTATTTACTTTGTGTTATTTGTTTGTTGCACATTACTGTTGAATGTTTGTAATCAGTGAGAGCAAACATCTAACTTGTTTGAATTTTTCTGAACACAGTAAACATCTGAATCTACGCAGCAAATTTGAATAACTATCAAATAACTACTGAATGTTTAAACACTTTTCAGTGAGTTTTGTTTGCCATGCTGATTGCCTCCAGTGCCAGTCGATAGGAATCGAAGCCAAAGCCTGCAATCACACCCAGGCACACAGCCGTGAGCATAGACTGATGGCGGAATTCCTCACGGGCATGCACATTGGAGATATGCACCTCTACCACTGGTGCGGGAACCGCTTTGATGGCATCACGAATAGCTACCGAGGTATGGGTGTATCCCCCCGCATTGAGAATGATCCCATCACTGATAAAGCCGGCCTCCTGTATTTTATTGATGAGCTCACCCTCGATATTCGACTGGTAGTAAGCGATCTCAATGTCGGGGTAAACTGTCTGCAACCGGGTCAGATAATCGTTGAACTGCTCCTTCCCGTAAACACTTGGCTCTCGCACTCCAAGCAGATTGAGATTGGGCCCGTTAATAATCTGTATTCTCATAGCGCTGCCTCCTTTGATGATGATCTTTTATTCTGCCACTTTAAACCGCAAAGATACGACTTTATTTGGTAGTTGATGCGTCATGAATGAACTGAGGGCATCACCATGTGTGACGCCCCCAGCAATAGATAATGTATGTTTGTTGCGTTAGTTTTCCTCATCGGCAGCAACCGGGGCGGTTTCGGAACCAGCAGCATCACCAAACGAGGTATTGGCCATCCTTTGGTAAGAGCGGTAGCGCCACTGTGCATTTTCCCGGGCAGCCTCGAAGAGCTCGTCGGCCTGTTTCGGGAACGATTTAAGCAGTTGAGTGTAACGTACTTCGCCCAGCAGGAAATCTTTGAACTTGCTCCAGTCGGGCTCTTTGCTGTCGAGCTGGAACGGATTCATTCCTTCGGCTTCAAGACGGGGATCATAACGCCACAGATGCCAATAACCGCAATCCACAGCTGCTTTCTCCTCCATCTGTGCTGTACCCATTCCCTTCTTCAATCCATGACTGATGCAGGGTGAATAGGCGATGATGAGCGAGGGGCCGTGGTACGACTCTGCTTCTTTCAATGCTTTGAGGTAATGTCCCTGGTTGGCACCCATGGCTACCTGTGCCACATAGACATACCCGTAGGTGGCAGCAATCATACCCAGGTCTTTCTTGCGGACACGTTTTCCTGCAGCAGCAAACTTGGCCACAGCAGCAATGGGTGTCGACTTGGACGATTGTCCTCCCGTATTGGAGTAAACCTCGGTATCGAGCACCAGCACATTGATATCCTGTCCGCTGGCCAATACATGATCGAGACCACCAAAGCCAATGTCATATGCCCATCCGTCGCCACCGAATACCCAGATCGATTTCTTGGTGAGGTATTTCTCCATTGAGAGAATTTCAAGCGCAATCTTATTGTCGGAACCCTTCAGAGCGGTTACGATCTCTGCCGAAACGCGTTTCGACTCGTCTGCATCTTCCCGGTGATCAATCCATGCTTGAAAAAGTGCATGCTGCTCATCGGTGAAACTATCCGACTGTAAACCCTGCATCATCAGCTCCTGCAAATGATTCCGCATGCTGGTATGAGCAATCACATAGCCAAATCCGAACTCAGCATTGTCTTCAAACAGTGAGTTTGCCCATGCCGGGCCTTTGCCCTCTTCGTTCTTGGTATAAGGTGTGGCCGGAGCCGACGCACCATAAATTGAGGAGCAGCCTGTGGCATTGGCTATCATCATTCTATCGCCATACAACTGGGTAATCAGCTTGATGTAAGGTGTTTCACCGCAACCCGAGCAGGCTCCGGAGAACTCAAACAGCGGTTTGGCAAACTGTGTGTTCTTTACGTTCATCTTCACATCCACCAAATGAGCTTTGCTGGTAACTTTCTCCATCATGTAATCCCAGTTCTTCTGGTTCTCCAACTGCGAGGCAATGGGTACCATCTCAAGTGCTTTGGCACCTTTTTTGCCAGGGCATACATCGGCACAGTTGCCACAACCCAGACAGTCGAGCACGTCAACCTGCATGCGGAAACCCATACCAGTAAACTGTTTTCCCTGGGCTTTGAGTATCTCCACACCTTCACCCACACCTTTCATCTCCTCCTCATCGAGCACGAAAGGACGAATGGTAGCGTGAGGACAAACATAGGCACACTGGTTGCACTGAATACAATTTTCGGGTTGCCATACGGGCACGTTCACCGCCACACCTCTTTTTTCATAGGTGGTGGTTCCCGTTTCCCAGGTGCCGTCCTCACGACCGCTGAAGGCCGATACAGGCAGGCTGTAACCACGTTGTGCGCTCACTGGCTTTACTACCCGCCGGATGAATTCAGGTACATCGTCGGTTGTATCTGCCTCTATTTGCAACGAAGCCCATGCTGCGGGTACTTCAATCTGCTCTACATCGCCACCGCGATCGACGGCTGCGTAGTTCATCTTCACCACATCTTCACCTTTTTTACCATACGATTTCACGATGAATTTCTTCATCTGCTCCACCGCAAGATCGTAAGGAATGACGTTGGATATTTTGAAGAAAGCCGATTGCAGAATGGTGTTGGTACGGTTGCCCAGGCCAATCTCTTCAGCAATGGCCGTAGCATTGATAATGTACAACCTGATATGGTTGACTGCGATATATTTTTTAACCTGATCGGGCAGATGATCGGCCACTTCTTCTTTCGACCACAACGAGTTGAGCAGGAAGGTTCCGTTTTTCTTCAGACCAGCAGTCACATCGTACAAATAAAGATAGGCCGGAACGTGACAAGCTACAAAGTTGGGCGTATTCACCAGGTAGGTCGAACGGATGGCGTTGTCACCAAAGCGAAGGTGTGAGCAGGTAAAACCACCTGACTTTTTGGAGTCGTACGCAAAATAAGCCTGCACATACTTATTGGTATTGTCGCCGATGATCTTAATGGAGTTCTTGTTGGCTCCTACCGTACCATCCGATCCCAGTCCATAAAACTTGGCCTCATAAGTGGTTTCATCCATGGAAACCTCTTCCTTCACAGGGAGTGATTTGAATGTCACATCGTCTACAATGCCGATGGTAAAATCATTCTTTGGCATGGCCATCGCCAGATTCTCAAAGACAGAGAGAATTTGTGCCGGTGTGGTATCTTTTGAGGAGAGACCATAAATACCTCCTACAACCTCTGGAGCACCTTCCTTGCCATAAAAAGAGTCCTTTACATCAAGATAGAGTGGCTGACCTGTCGATCCTGGCTCCTTGGTTCTGTCGAGCACTGCGATGCGTTTGGCTGTGACTGGCACGGCAGAAAGGAATGCTGATGCTTTAAAGGGACGGTAAAGATGTACTGCTACCACGCCTACTTTTTCTCCTTGTGCGGTGATATGGTCCACTACTTCACGAATGGTTTCGGTAACAGATCCCATGGCGATGATCACGCGCTCTGCTTCGGGATCACCGTAGTAGTCGAATAAGCCATATTTACGTCCGGTAACCAGTGACAACTTTTGCAGGTACTTCTCTACGATATCGGGTATGGCATCGTAAAAAGGATTGGAAGCCTCGCGGGCTTGGAAGTAAATATCGTCATTTTGTGCTGTTCCACGGGTTACGGGAGCATCGGGGTTCAATGCTCTCTCGCGGAATGCTTTCAACGCTTCCTGGTTGATGAGCGGAGCCAGATCTTCATTTGACAGCGCTTCAATCTTCTGGATCTCGTGTGAAGTACGAAATCCATCGAAGAAATGAAGGAAGGGGACGCGGCTTTCAATTGCTGCCAGATGAGCAACAGCCGCAAGATCCATCACCTCCTGTACCGAACCGGTGGCGAAGAGCGCAAAACCGGTCGGCCGTGCGGCCATCACGTCCTGCTGATCTCCAAAGATGGACAACGCATGCGATGCCAATGCACGTGCGGATACATGAAATACACCAGGCAAAAGCTCACCTGCCATCTTGTACATATTGGGAAGCATGAGCAGCAATCCCTGCGATGCGGTAAATGTAGAAGTGAGCGCGCCTGCCTGCAACGAGCCGTGCATGGCGCCTGCAGCACCTGCCTCCGACTGCATCTCCTGCACAAATACGGGCTGTCCGAAGATGTTTTTTCTCCCGGCTGCCGCCCATTCATCCACGTACTCAGCCATCGTGGAGGAAGGTGTGATCGGGTAAATCGCGGCCACCTCACTAAACATGTAGGCGATATGTGCAGCTGCCTGATTACCGTCGCAGGTTAAGTAATTCTTTTCTTTGATCATAATTATGTAATACTAAAAGATTGAAATTTTAGTTAATAAATTACTAGAGAAAACGCTTTGAACCACGAAATTACGACAAAAAAGTGGAAACCACAAACGATGGCTATTTTTTGTTCACGAGACCGCATAAGGAGATAAACCACAAATACAAACTTATGTTAATCATTGATCTTTATGGGAAAACTTGTGTTATATTATTGCGCGTAATACCCAACAGAGCTATTTTTTTCAGCCTGTTACTTTCCACCACACTCTGACGGAAACAGTATAAAAAAAAGGAACAATGAAGATTATCATCATAGCAAACAGACTCCCAGTAAGGATAGAAAGAAAAGAAGAAACGTTCTCCATAGAAAGGAGTGAAGGCGGGCTGGCCACAGGACTTGGTTCTTTGGAAACAGATGCCGAAAAGTACTGGATTGGCTGGCCCGGTATCCACACCGACGACGAGAAAGAGAAAGAAATCATCACCCATAAATTGCACGAGTTAAATTTTCACCCCGTTTTTTTATCGGCAGAACAAATTGAAAACTATTACGAAGGATATAGCAACAGCACCATATGGCCGTTGTGCCATTATTTCTTCTCTTTCATCGCGTATAGGGCTGATTATTGGGAAGCCTACAGGGAGGTAAACGCCTTGTTTTGCAATGAGGCGCTGCCATTCATGGAGAACGACGACATTGTGTGGGTACAGGATTATCAGTTGATGCTGTTGCCGAGGATGATCCGGAACGAAAAACCCAAGATCAGTATTGGCTACTTCCATCATATTCCCTTTCCCTCTTATGAACTTTTCAGGGTTCTCCCCGAGCGGGTAGAAGTGTTGGAAGGATTGCTGGGAGCCGATCTGATAGGTTTTCATACCCATGACTATATGCGTCACTTTATCAGCGCCATCTACAGGGTCCTTGACCTGAACTGTACGCTTGACGAGGTCACCCTGAAAGATAGAATTGTACATGTGGACACGTTTCCAATGGGCATTAACTACGAGCTTTACCACAACGCCCCCTCCCTGCCGGAGGTGAAGGAGAGAGCCGATATGCTGAGACACAAACTGGGAGACAAGACCGTGATCCTTTCTGTAGATCGGCTCGACTATAGCAAGGGAATCCTGCACCGCCTGAATGGTTATGCCCAATTTTTGCAAAACAATCCTGCCTATCACGAGAAGGTATCATTGGCCATGATTGTGGTACCTTCGCGCGATAACGTGGATATATATGCTGACCTGAAGACAAAAATTGATCAATCGATTGGAGAGATTAACGGCAAATACTCCAGACTCGGATGGACTCCCATTCTTTACTTCTATCGTAGCTTTGCGTTCGAAGAACTGATGGCCATGTACGATATCTCCGATATTGCCCTGGTGACCCCCTTGCGTGATGGTATGAACCTGGTTGCCAAAGAGTATCTGGCATCCAAGTGCAACGAGCCAGGCGTACTCATACTCAGCGAGATGGCAGGTGCGGCCATTGAGTTGCAGGAAGCCATCATCATCAACCCCAATGATACCGATCAGATTGAGACGGCGATTCTGCAGGCATTGAAAATGCCGGATGAGGAGAAGAATAAACGGCTACAGAAGATGCAGAAAAAGATCTCCCGGGAGAATGTCAAAAAGTGGGCGAACGATTTCGTCACTGAATTACAATCCATCAAGGCCCAAAACAAGGACATTCTACAGAAGATAGTCGGCAAAAAACAACTGAACCAAATAAAGAGCGCTTACGACGAAGCTTCATCCCGCCTGATGTTGCTCGATTACGATGGCACACTTTCTCCTTTTGTGGATAATCCGGAGGATGCCGTTCCGTCTGAAACACTTTTGGACATGCTTCGGGAAATGGTGGCCGACAAGAAAAACAAAGTGGTGATCAACAGTGGAAGAAATCATCAGATTCTCGATGAGTGGTTTGCGGGTATCGGGCTCGATTTTGCCGCCGAGCATGGCATGTTCTACAAGGAGAACGGTAGATGGTACAAAAATTTGCAGGAAGCGGTGATCTGGGATGAGGAGATCATGGATATCCTGCAGCACACCATCGACAAGACCCCCCGTTCATACCTGGAGCAAAAAGAGGCTTCCCTCGTATGGCACTACCGGAAAGTGGATATGTGGCTGGCCGAGTTACGTTCACAACAACTTATCAATGCGCTCATTGGGCCCTGTACACGGTTGAACCTGCAGATTGTACCGGGTAACAAAATTGTGGAAATCAAACCGCCTGATTTTAACAAAGGCAGCGAGACATTGCGCAGGCTGGGGCAGCAGTCCTACGATTTTGTCATGGCAATTGGTGATGACACCACCGATGAAGATATGTTCCGTGTGTTACCTCCCGAAGGAATCAGCATCAAAGTGGGGAATTTCTCCCCGGTGGCGAAATACCGTATTCCCCTTCAATCTTCGGTTATTCCATTTTTGTCGAACCTGATTAAAAAATAACCCATCATGGATTTCATCAATAAGATCACAACACCAGGAAGTTACCTCCATTACATTCTCGTGGCACTGCTCTTCATTCTGCTTTTTATCGCGTTGATACTGATACTGAATTTTGTACTGCGGAAATGGCGCATACGGACCCTTAAAAGCAAAAGCCTGGTGGACGACTTCATCATCCGCATCATCAGGGGTTCTGGCACATGGGTAATTTTTGCGTTGCTACTTCATATTTTCAGTTCTTATCTCAAAGCAGACGAACGGACATTTACTATTTTTGAACAGATAAGCCGCATCCTGCTAATCCTCACCATCGGGTGGCTCATCATTCAGCTTGTCAGGGCGCTGTTTCATACATGGCAAAGGAAATTCGACATCCAGAATCCCGATAACCTCGAAGCACGAAAGCGACTAACCCAGATCAGCATGATTGAGAGAATTGCCGTGATAACGGTGGCGTTTATCTTTATCTCTATCGCCCTGATGACCATTGAGTCGGTTCGGCAACTGGGTGTAAGCCTGCTGGCCTCGGCAGGGGTAACAGGAATTATCATCGGCTTTGCGGCACAGCGAAGCTTCGGACAGGTCTTCTCGGGAATTCAAATAGCATTTACACAGCCCATCCGGCTGGACGATGTGGTTGTCATTGAGGGGGAATGGGGAAGAATTGAGGAGATCAACATCACCTATGCCGTGGTAAAGATTTGGGACGAAAGGCGCTTGATCGTACCGATCGATTATTTTTTGAATAATCCCATCCAGAACTGGACACGTACATCCTCTGCTATCCTTGGAACGGCCATGTTGTATGTATCTTATGAATTGCCTGTGGAACCCCTCCGCCAGGAACTCACCCGTCTCGTGAAGGATAATCCCAACTGGGATGGAAGGGTACAAAACATCCAGGTCACCGAAAGCAAAGAATGGTATAAGGTCCTCAGGGTGCTGGTGAGCAGTTCCAACTCATCCAAAAACTGGGATTTACGGGTTGAGGTGCGGGAAAAACTAATTGATTTTATCAACCAAAACCATCCCGGCTCGTTTGCCAAAATACATGGGGATGTGCCCACGGGCAATACTGACAAGAGCATCAGGGACGAATGAATTTCGACAGCTGCTTTTCCTCTGAAAAGAGCACAGCCGTATTGATAAATGCGAGGTGGGAATAAGCTTGCGGAAAGTTACCCAGCTGCCGTTTTGTCTTGAAATCAAGGTCTTCGCTGTATAGTCCTACGTGATTGGAATAAGAAATCATCTTCTCAAAGATCTCTTTCGCCTCATCCCGCTCTCCAATCATAAACAAGGCTTCCACCAGCCAGAATGTGCAAATGGTAAAAGAAGAAGACGGCACCCCGAAATCATCTGCAGCCTTGTAACGGTACATCAACCCTTCGTGATACAGGTTCTCCCTGATGGCTTTCACCGTTTTCACATACCGCTCATTTTCAGGCTCAATGAAATCATAAAACTGCATCAGCAACAACGATGAATCGTAATCGGTATTGTCATAAGCCTGCGTGAAACACTGCATTTCCTCATTCCATCCTTTCTCATGTACTTCGGCCTTGATCATCTCTGCTTCACGGCGCCACTTCTCGGCATAATAATCCCTTTGTAGCAACTCAGCAATCAACGAGGCCCTGTCAACCGCCACCCAGCTCATCACCTTAGAGAACACGAAGTGTTTTTCCTGGGTACGGTATTCCCAGATGCTGCGGTCGGGCTTCTGCCAGGAGGCCAATACAGCGCGCACCAGGTTTCTGATAATCTCCCAGATCTCTTCTACCTCATCGAGTGTACCGGGAAAGTAGAGATAATACTTGTAGATGATATCCATCAGGTAACCGATGGAATCGTTTTGCACCTGGTAGTAAGCGGCATTCCCTATCCTCACCGGATGTGAGTTTGCATATCCACTTAAATGAGAAAGTACCTCTTCGGTAAGATCACGTTCCCCCCTGATGCCGTACATGATCTGAATGGGTTCGTCACGAGATGATTTCAATATATGTTTCACAAATCCGATAAAACGCTCTGCAGCGCTCTTTTGCTTCATGAACAACAGGGTATCGATCGACATAGAGGCATCGCGCAGCCAGCAATAGCGATAATCCCAGTTTCTTGTTTCGCCAATGGTTTCGGGGAGACTGGTGGTGACGGCAGCCAGCATGGAACCCGAATGCTGATAGGATAGCAGCTTCAATACCAGCAGGCTTCGCTGGATCATGTCGTTATACTGTAAGTAATGCCGGGAGCGATTTGAAAAGTTGAGCCAGTATACCTTGGTTCGTTCATATTCAAGCAGAATTCGTTGGATATCTACGGTCACCAGCTTCTGGTTATACGACAAAAGGAAGAATTGATGATCGGCAAGCTCCATCTCTTCCCGGTTGAGGATCTTCTCCTTGTCCATACTGGTGTAGAGATAGACTTTGTCTTCAGAATCTTCTTCCGAATAGGTTTTGATGTAACTATTGCCCACAATCTCGTGGTGGGCGCCCTCACGGGCATAATTGATTTGCGGATCATATATTACACGCACCCTGGGTTGCCCTTTTATTACGCGGATATAGCGATGTATCTCGGGAGGCATGTAATATCGCAGTTCTTCTGTCCTGTAGCGGGGCATATAGTCGAAGACGATGAAACCGTGTTCCTGAGATTCAAAACGTGTGAGAAGAATGTTGGTATGACCGTGATAGTTTTGAGTAATGCGGTAATCGTCCGATACGTCAAAATGGAAACTGCCGCCCTTTTCTTCATCCAGCAGCTTTGAAAAAATAGCAGGAGAGTCGAAGTCAGGCAGACAAAACCAGTCGATGCTTCCTCTTCTTGAAACTAGGGCTGCCGTACGACAGTTGCCAATTATTCCGTAGTCCAGGTTATTCATTTGATTATCTTTATTGGATTTATCACTGATGAATTCAAAAATATCGGACAAACAAAGGGATGTTCTTGTACCGTCCGCTTTCTTTTTGAAATCGCAGATTTTCATTCAACCAGAAAGGCAAAGATAAAACCCTTCCGATGAATTCTTTGCATTACGCTAAACAAAAATCGTTAATCATCCCCTCACGGTCATTTCACCCCGAAGAGATTCCTGCATCTGACGGCTTACGGCCTCAGGCGGAAGTCCTGAACCAAGGAGGATCATCAACTTGGCCAACGCGGCTTCGGTGGTGATGTCACAACCACTCACCACACCCAGCTTTTCAAGCTGTTGGCCATTCTCGTAGCGATGCATCTCCACGTTTCCGTAAAGACATTGCGTCACGTTTACCAGAACGATTCCCCGATCGATTGCATTCCTTAACAGATCGATAAACCCCGGGGTGCTGGGAGAGTTACCGGTGCCATAGGTTTCTAAAATTACCCCACGCAGACCTGGGATATTCAGGTTCGCACTCACTACTTCCCCTGAAATACCAGGAAAGAGTTTCAACACCACCACGTGAGGATCCATTGCATAATTGAAACAGACCGGTTTGCTGTAATCAGGCGTAAGGATAAACTTCTCGTTGTACCGGATATTCAATCCGGCCTCGGCCAGGTAGGGATAATTGGGACTGGTGAAGGCACTGAAATGATGCGCATTGAATTTCGTGGTACGGTTACCCCTCATCAATAGATTCTGCATATAAACCGACAACTCCGGCACAACCGGGTGCCCCTCTGCATCTTTGTCGGCCGCAATCTCGAGCGCCGTGATCAGATTTTCCTTCCCATCGGTGCGTAGCTTGCCAATGGGAAGTTGAGAACCTGTCAGAATTACCGGTTTGGTCAAATTCTCGAATACGAAACTCAGAGCTGAAGCCGTATATGCCATCGTATCGGTACCGTGGAGGATCACGAATCCATCGTAACCGTCGTAATTTTCTTCAATCACCCTGCCAATGTGTTGCCATACTGCGGGAGACATGTCCGATGAATCGATAGGCGGTTCAAAAAGATAGGTCTCCACCTGGAAATTCAATCGCTTTATCTCCGGCATATTGGAGCGCAGATGGCTGAAATTAAACGGTTCCAAAGCTCCAGTCTCCATGTTCTCCACCATGCCGATGGTTCCTCCAGTATATATCAGTAAAACCTTTGCGTTATAGTCTATCATATGTACCTAATTTTTGTCATGCAAATATAACAATATGTAAACAATTTAGTTTCGTTTTGATATTTTTTATACAAGCAATGTGATGTTACCGGGCGGGGTTAACACACACACTGATTTTCACCACCCTCGTTCTAGCGAACCAAAAAGGTTCTGGATTGTTTAAATGTACAAAATATAACAAACAGCTGTTCAATTAAAAAACTTTCTTATGGCAACCCATTCTATTCAAACCAACTGGAGAGAGAATAATATATTTGATACGGATATAGACGGTCATACCGTCACCATAGATATCCCTGCAGAATCAGGAGGTGACAGTGCCGGGCCGGGGCCGAAAAAGCTGCTGCTGGTCGCAGCTGCAGGATGTACGGGACTCGACATCGTGGCCATGGCACGAAAAATGCGCATCGACCTGAAGAAATTTGACGTACGCATCCAAGCTGAAGTGGCCGAAGAGCATCCCAAACAATACACTTCAATCCAGGTGATCTACGAGTTTGAAGGAGATGACCTTCCGAAAGAGAAACTGGAGAGAGCCTGTAAAATGTCATTCGACACCTATTGCGGTGTACTGGCCATGTACAAAAAAGCAGTGCCGGTAACTTACGAAGTGGTTGTTCGGAACGCGTAAATTTTCAGGAGTCATTACGGAAAAATTTCCATATATTTCCTACCTTTGCAAACAATTTCGGATTACACTTCATAAAATATACTGACTATGCAAACAATGGACTCTTTTAATTTTGCCGGTAAGAAGGCATTCGTGCGTGTGGATTTCAATGTTCCGCTCGATGAAAATTTCAACATCACAGACGACACACGCATCCGCGCAGCTATCCCTACCCTGAAAAAAATACTGAAAGATGGCGGCAGCCTGATCATCGGATCACATCTGGGTCGCCCGAAAGGAGTAACCGATAAATATTCACTCAAACACATCCTTCCGCGCGTGTCGGAGCTGTTGGAGGTGGATGTACAATTCGCGAACGACTGCCTCGGCGAAGAGACAGAAGCGAAGGCCGCAGCCTTGCGTCCGGGAGAAGCCTTGTTGCTGGAGAACCTACGCTTTTACGCCGAAGAAGAGGGTAAGCCCCGTGGACTTGCGGAAGATGCTTCGGATGAGGAGAAAGCTGTTGCAAAGAAAGCGGTGAAAGATTCACAAAAAGAATTCACAAAAAAACTGGCATCTTATGCCGATGTCTATGTGAACGATGCATTCGGAACCGCTCACCGTGCACATGCTTCCACCGCGCTGATTGCCGACTATTTCGATGCCGATCACAAGCTTTTTGGCTACCTCCTGCAAAATGAGATCACAGCAGTAGAAAAGGTAATGAAAGAAACTGAACGTCCCTTCACCGCCATCATGGGAGGGTCGAAGGTTTCTACCAAAATCGAGATCATCCAGAACCTGCTCGACAAGGTCGACAACCTGATTCTCGCAGGTGGAATGACTTATACTTTTGCGAAAGCATTTGGCGGTAAAATAGGCAATTCCATCGTGGAAGATGACAAGCTCGATCTGGCAAAAGAGATTGTGGCCATGGCCAAAGAGAAAGGGGTAAACCTGGTACTGGCAACAGATGCCAAGATCTCCGACAGTTTCAGCAACGACGCCAATACCAGCTTTACTTCCGTGAATGAAATAGCTGACGGATGGGAAGGCCTCGACATCGGCCCCGAGTCTGAAAAAACATTCACAGAGGTGATCAAAAACTCAAAAACCATCCTCTGGAATGGCCCCGTGGGCGTGTTTGAATTCGACAACTTCGCCAACGGCTCACGCGCAGTATCGGAAGCCATTGTGGCAGCAACCCAAAAGGGCGCTTTCTCCCTCGTGGGAGGCGGTGACTCGGTTGCCTGTGTCAACAAGTTTGGCCATGCCGACAAGGTATCCTACGTCTCCACCGGCGGCGGCGCCCTCCTCGAGATGATCGAAGGGAAAGTGCTCCCTGGAGTGAAAGCCATCAGGGGATATTGATTCCAAAGTAAATAAGGTCATAAAAAAACGACAGGGGTGGGTCATCTTTTTGAACCCGCTCCTGTTTTTTTAACATGATTTGCAAACAGCTCCGTACGTCCCGCAAGCTAAGGACACCACCGTAGTACGGAAATTAGAAGTTATACTGCGTATTCTCAGCATTTTTTTGTAATTTTGGCCTCAATTTCAAACAGAACAGCATCGTCTGCAGGAAACCGGTTTTTTTGTCGGTCCAAACAGATTGCCTGAGACTGGTTTTCCTGATCTGAGGTCTTTTTTTAGCCCAATCTCACCAGTTTCATTTCTGTCTGATCATTCAGAATCAATTTTATCATAATGAATATTTCTTATAACTGGCTCAAAGAGTATCTGCACTTTGAATTATCGCCGCAGGAAACGGCCGACACCCTCACTTCCATCGGTCTGGAAACAGGAAGTGTGGAAGAGATACAAACCATCAAAGGAGGACTCGAAGGTTTGGTCATCGGGAAAGTACTTACCTGCGTAGATCATCCTAACTCCAACCATCTGCATCTAACCACCGTCGATATCGGCGATGGAGGCGAACCGCTGAATATTGTGTGCGGTGCACCCAACGTGGCTGCCGGACAGAAGGTGGTGGTAGCCCCAGTGGGAACCAAACTCTACGCCGGCAACGAAGAGTTTACCATAAAACGTTCAAAAATAAGGGGTGAAGAGTCGCTGGGCATGATCTGTGCCGAAGATGAAATTGGCATAGGGACCTCCCACGATGGCATCATCGTGCTTCCTGAGAATGCACCGGTAGGTACACCCGCGAAAGACTATTACAACGTAAAAAGCGATTATGTGCTGGAGGTAGATATCACGCCCAACAGAGTGGATGCAGCCTCCCACTACGGTGTAGCACGTGACCTGGCAGCCCAGCTTTTGCAGGCCGGTAAGCCCTGCAAACTGACCAAACCATCGGTCGACACCTTTGCCATCGACAAAAAAGAGGGTGGCATCGAGGTGGTGGTGGAAAACCAGGAAGCCTGTCCCCGCTACTCAGGCCTCACCATCCGGGGTGTCACGGTAAAGGAAAGTCCCGACTGGCTGAAAAATAAACTGCTGCTCATCGGCCTACGTCCCATCAACAACATTGTGGACATCACCAACTTTGTATTGCACGAAACCGGACATCCCATGCATGCGTTCGATGCGGCACAAATCAAGGGGAACAAAATAGTGGTACGCACCCTGCCCAACGAAACGAAGTTCGTCACCCTCGACGAGCAGGAACGCACGCTAAGCGACCGAGACCTGATGATTTGTAATACCGAGGAGGGAATGTGTATTGCCGGCGTTTTCGGTGGACTCCATTCGGGTGTGACCGAGAATACCAAGGACATCTTTCTGGAATCGGCCTACTTTCATCCAACCTGGGTACGTAAGACCGCGCGCAGACATGGTCTGAATACAGACTCCTCTTTCCGCTTCGAAAGGGGCGCCGATCCCAACAACACGGTATATGTACTCAAAAGGGCGGCACTGCTGGTGAAAGAACTGGCTGGCGGCGAAATTGAAGGCGAGATTCAAGACGTCTATCCTGAACCGATTGTACAGCAAGAAGTGACGCTCTCTTATAAAAAGACAAATGCATTGATCGGGAAGGTCATCCCCCGGGAAACCATCAAAAATATTTTACAAAGCCTGGAGATTGCCATCACGCATGAAAACGAGGAGGGGCTCACGTTGCGAGTCCCTACCTATCGGGTGGACGTGACCCGCGACGTGGATGTCATCGAAGATATCCTTCGCATCTACGGATACAACAATGTTGAGATCAGCGATGCGCTGAAAGCAAACCTCTCCTATCAGACGCCGACCGACCGCAAGCACAAGCTGCAGACACTCATCTCCGAACAGCTTTCAGCAAACGGCTTCGGTGAGATCATGAACAACTCTCTCACGAAAAAATCATATTACGAAGGGCTGGAGAGCTATCCCGCAGCACACTGTGTGTCGCTTGTGAACCCGTTGAGCAACGACCTAAGCGTGATGCGCCAGACGCTGCTTTTTGGCGGACTCGAAAGCATCGCCTATAACCGCAACCGCAAGCAGGGTGACATCCGGTTTTACGAATTCGGGAACTGTTACCGTTACGACGCGGACAAAAAAAGAGAAGACAAAATACTTGCCGAATATGCCGAAGAAACGCGCATCGGGTTATGGATCTGCGGAAAACGCACCCACAAGAATTGGGCTTCGGCTGAAGAACAAAGCTCCGTCTTTGAATTGAAAGCGCACCTGGAGAATGTATTGAAGAGATTGGGGGCCGGCAGAAATCAAATCCTGTTTGAACCGCTACAGAATGATCTCTATTCCAATGGCATGACCATCCGCACATTCAAAAAAACAGTTGGTAGCTTCGGCATCGTCTCCCCAAAAATCAGCCAGTTGTTTGATATCGAAACACCGGTATATTTCGCTGAAATGAACTGGGATGCGCTCATGAAAGAAACGGAGAAACTTTCGGTACAGTTCGCAGAAATGAGCAGATTCCCGGCTGTTAGTAGGGACCTGGCATTGCTGATCGACAAAGAGATCACCTTCGCTCAAATCGAACAGATTTCCTTCCAGTCAGAAAAGAAACTGCTCAAGGGAGTGACTCTTTTCGACGTATATGAAGGAAAGAACCTGCCCGAGGGAAAGAAATCTTACGCAGTGAACTTTCTCCTGCAAGACGAAGAAAAAACGCTGAACGACAAGCAGATAGACGGTGTAATGCAAAAAATCAGACTGAATCTGGAGAAGGAGCTGGGGGCACAGTTAAGATAAATTGATGTGATGATGTGCAGATGTGATGATAATATAATGATGTAAATAAATAAAAAATTAAAACAGATCTGTCAAGCCTGTCACAAAGACTTCGGATCAGAATTGTAATCATATGGGAAGAGCATTTGAATATAGGAAAGCAACCAAATTGAAACGATGGGGCAATATGGCCCGCGTTTTCACCAAGCTGGGTAAACAGATCACCATTGCCGTCCGTGAAGGAGGTCCTGACCCTGCTACCAACCCCAGGCTGCGTGTGCTGGAGCAACAGGCCAAGAAGGAGAACATGCCCAAGGAAAACGTAGAACGCGCCATCAAGAAAGCAACCGACAAGGATGTGTCGGACTACAAGGAGATGGTCTACGAAGGATACGGACCTTACGGCATCGCCATCGTTGTGGAGACAGCTACCGACAACCCCACCCGCACCGTGGCCAATGTACGTAGTTACTTTAACAAGCACGGTGGCTCATTGGGAACATCGGGCAGCCTCGAGTTTCTCTTTGATCACAAATGTGTCTTCCGAATCGCGGAGAAAGAAGGCGTATCACTCGAAGATCTGGAACTGGAACTGATTGACTACGGGGTGGATGAAGTAGTGCCGGATGAAGGGGAAATCCTGCTCTATGGTGATTTCAAATCCTATGCCGATATCCAGTCCTACCTCGAGGGAAACGGTTTTGAGATTCATTCTGCCGAATTTGAACGCATACCCAACGACACCAAAACCCTTAACGAGGAGCAACGTGCTCAGATTGAGAAGCTGCTCGACAAGTTCGAAGAGGATGAGGATGTGCAGAATGTATTCCACAACATGGACGAAGGAGACGAAGAATAAATCCCGTTCCTGTTAAAAAAGAAAAGCGAGGCCGTCTCATCATAATAGGGACTATCCAAAATTTTGTGTAAACTGCAAACTACAGGGTTCAGGTTTTAAAC
>ENA-UOOR01001206-UOOR01001206.1-fermentation-metagenome-genome-assembly--contig:-NODE-1206-length-31796-cov-10.772376_pt1 | contig 31796 bp, 27 predicted proteins | sample MGYA00245780_ERZ724029 | MGnify/ENA primary metagenome ERZ724029 (study PRJEB28704, sample SAMN03018315) | fermentation metagenome | biome: anthropogenic terrestrial biome; feature: soil... | reverse complement strand
GCAGGCTGATGTCATCGCATCAGCCTGCTGTTAGTGACGGAGCAAGATCAAATTATTTTTTAATGATCACCCGGGCGCCAACGGCAATGAAATCGTAAAATTCTTCCACATCTTTGTTGCTTAATCCCACACAACCCCAGGTCCAATTTGATCCAAAGGAAGGCTTGTCCCCCCCATGAATACCGATTCCGCCTCCTAATTTAGTATATTGTAGTGGGGTAATCCCCTTCTTATTCGCGGCCACAATCTGCTTATAAGTCCAGCGATCAATTAGTTTTTTATCAAGCCCCCGGCTGGCATCTTCAATCGTCGGATAGCTAAGTCTCAGCCAGCGTGTGCCAAGATACTCGTCTTCAGGATTTAGTACGGATTTTTGGGTAATATAAAAAGTACCTTCAGGGGTTTTATGGTCACCTGCTATTTCCTTATCACCGGAACCCCCATCACCAAATTCGGCATGATACGTCTTTAGCCAGATCCCATTATGCAAAATTGATAGACTATGGGCCGATTTTACTACCAAGACAGATAAACCGGTAGGAGAAGAAATTCCCTTTTCCTGAAGAATAACTGCTAGCGGTTTTTCACTATTTGGTGTTTGCTTCTCATTTGAAGGCCGCGCCGAAAGGAGGAAAACTTGTCCAGGGAGAATTAAATCCGATTTGAGCATATTTACGGTTTTCAGTTCTTGAACCGATGTTTTATATCTCCGGGCAATAAGAAAGAGAGTATCACCTTTTTGGACAGTATATCTTTGGGGCGTAAAGTTATCTCCTCTTGGCCGGGAATTACGACTAACATTAGGTTGAACAGGAGTATTCACTCTTCTTTTGCTTACGTGCGGAATAGTATCTGTTTTAGAGAGTGAGCTGGTAAGACTCTGCTGTTCGCTGGTGGGCATTTTGTTAGCGGGTTCCCCAGTAAAAATTGGGCGCGCTTTGATGGCGAGAAACGGAAGAAGAAATAGAGCGCAGAGCAAAAACAGTTTTGTAAATGGTCGTTGTAACAATTGTTGTCGCCTCTTTTCGTCAAAATAGACACAGAAGATTACATAATTATTTTAACATAAGATCTTATGACCTTTTTGCGGTAATTTTTGGTCGAGGAGAAGAAACTAGATAGGAAGTAAGTTGTTTTGAATTATTTTGGGGAAACTACCTCTTACAAACATTTATTGCTAGGGGGATTTTTGTGGACAATTTTATACGAAAAATTGTTATGCTCTTAATACTTGTAGTTTCGATGCTGGTAACCTTGGATCAAGGTTTTTGCCCCAAAAACACCCGCTGGGAGAAGGAGTTATCAGAAGCTAGAGTTGAGAAGAAGACCCATCAAAGTGACTTAGAAATAGAGAAAAAGCATCCCTTTGGTAATCCAATAGATGAAAATATTAGACTATGGTGGGAACATAGTCCTGAGTTTCAAAGTTTTTGTTTTAAACATCGAGCTACGATTAGGATTGCCGCCTTTCAAACAACCCTTCCCGATCCACTCCCCGGTGAAGAACATAATATAAGTCTGGCGGCGAGTATTATCGCAGGAAAGGTGATCGCTCCGGGGGCAATATTCTCTACCGATTTGGGTATTGGGCCACGCACTATTGAACGTAATTTCAAAAAAGGACCGGCCTATTATGGTTCTCAAGTTATTCAGACAGTTGGAGGAGGAATATGTAAAATTGCCAGCACCCTATATAATGTTGCTGTTCTAGCGGACTTGGAAATTATCGAACGGTGGGCCCATTCAATGCTTGTTCCCTATGTCCCTCCCGGGCAGGATGCAACGATTGCCGCCTATAAAGATTTTAAATTTCGCAATAATACGGATTCTCCAGTAATTATATGGGCGGAAAGTAAGGATAATACTTTATATATGGCGCTTTATGGCGGAAAAAAACCACCCAAAGTGACCTGGCATCATGAAATTTTGGACCAATGGAAAACAAAAACAATTTACCGTAATAACTATAATTTAAAGCCCGGAGAAGAGAAGATCATTCTTGCCGGGGCAGATGGGATGAGGGTCAAATCGTGGTTAACGATTGAAAAGCCAAATGGAGAAAAAACCATTAAAAAGCTAGGTGTGGATTATTATTATCCGATGGCGCGGGTGATCGAACGTAATCCTAATAATTAAGCAATACCGGCTTGGTGAATCGACAAGCCCCAGAGGTATTTTCCGGATTGGCCAAATAAAAGCTTAAGGTAATTATGCAATTCTTAATTAAGAAGCCGAATTAGCAGCCACCAAAATGATCCCGATAATAATTAAAGAAGCGCCGATCGTTTTTAACAGTGTCAACTTCTCTCGTAAAAAAAAGCATCCCGCGCAGATTGTAATTAGAGGAGAACCGGCCAGCACTAAAGCAGTCTGACCAATGTCTCCTTTTTTAATTGCCGCATAATAGGCTAAATCTCCGGCAAAAGTAGCCAGAAAAGCCTCGGCTGCCAATAGCAACCAAGTACGACTGGGAAAGGTGACGATTCTTTTATAGCTATCACTGCCGATTAGCCAACCTGTCACCAGAAGAACGGTGATTAATGTTCTAGCGGCTAAACCATCAAAAGTTCTAATGCCTCTTAAACCCAATTTACCAAAAACCGGGGCCAGACCCCAGCAAACCGCGCCAAATAAAGCAAAGAAAAACGGACCCAAGTAACCACTCCCTCACTGCTTTCGAGAGTATGATTGTTGTTTTAATATCTATTCCGGAGCGAAGGAATAAATGAGAACTATATGATGCGCAGCGGTAGATCGCCATTCTGCTCCTTGCTCCCTTTATCTCCTGCAGATGGGGATCGTTAGAATCTGGTAATTCACAGTAAAAACCTATACAACACTGTTAACACGATTGACTTTCCCGCCATAATGATCTAAAATAAACAAAATTGGTATTAGTAGAGTAGGCAATGAGAGGAAGAGTAATGCGGCAACGGGTTACCAGAGAGTCCCTGGTTGCTGGAAAAGGGATCACAACGGCCGGCATGAAGATCAACCTTGAGTCTCTAGACTGAACTGGCAGTAGGTTTAGACGGAGCGCCACCGTTATCAGGCAGATAAGCGGGCAGGTTGATGTTGACAGCCTTGCCAAATTGGGTGGTACCACGGTCTAATCACCGTCCCTCTGGGGCGGTTTTTTGTTTTTTTATTGAGATTAGTTTTTAAAATATATCTGATGCGCCAAGGGTATTAGGGAAGGGAGTTTTTAAAAGTGAGTGGAAAGTTTCGCGAGGTGGATGTAAAAAGTTCCGCCAATGAACGAGAAGAACAGATTCTCCGGCAATGGCTCGCTAAGGATCTGATCAGACGTAGCGTTACTGAAAGAGAAGGAGCGCCCAAGTTTATCTTTTACGAGGGCCCCCCCACTGCCAATGGAAAACCGGGGATCCATCATGTGCTGGCTCGAACGATTAAGGATACGGTCTGCCGCTACAAGACGATGCAGGGGTATCAGGTTAAGCGAAAAGCCGGCTGGGATACCCATGGGCTCCCGGTAGAGATTGAGGTCGAGAAAAAGCTGGGACTCTCCTCCAAACAAGGCATTGAAGAATATGGAATTGAGGCCTTTAATCAAGAGTGCCGGCAGTCGGTTTTTACCTATGAGAAAGAATGGCGGAGGATGACGGAGCGGATCGGCTACTGGATTGATCTCGATGCTCCCTATATTACGTTAGATAATAACTATATTGAAACCGTATGGTGGATCCTGAAAAAATATTTTGAGGCGGGCTTAATCTATGAAGGGCATAAGATTATGCCCTATTGTTCCAGGTGCGGAACACCATTAGCTTCTCATGAGGTCTCGCAGGGTTATAAAGATGAGACCATCAATTCAATTTATGTGCGAATGAAAGTAGTGGGGAGAGAAGGAGAGTACTTCCTCGTCTGGACTACCACTCCCTGGACCCTCCCTTCCAACGTGGCTTTGGCCATCAACCCTGACTTCACCTATGTTAAAGCGCGTCGTCCCGAAGATGAGCGCCTTTATATCCTGGTTAAGGAAAGAGTCCAGTCTGTGCTAGGCAAAGAGGCAGAGATTGTCGAGGAGTTTAAAGGCGAGAAACTGCTGAACATGGAGTATGAGCAACTGCTCCCCTTTATTAAAACCAAGGGTTCTGCCTTTCACGTCTATGGGGCCGATTTTGTTTCTACTCAGGAAGGTACTGGGATTGTTCATATCGCCCCTGCTTTTGGTGAAGATGACTACCGTTTAGGTCGGGAGCATAACCTCCCTGTGCTTCAGCCTGTTGATATCGAAGGGAAATTTACCGCCGAGATTTCTCCCTGGGCGGGGCGGTTTGTAAAAGACGCCGACAATGATATTACTGACTATCTAAAGACCGAAGGACTCCTGTTTAGCAAGGAACGGATTACCCACTCCTACCCTTACTGCTGGCGGTGCGATACCCCTCTGCTCTATTATGCTCGTAAGTCTTGGTATATTGAGGTCACTAAATACAAAGACAAGTTAATTGCGAATAACGCCAAAATTAAATGGTACCCGGAGCATGTGGGCAAAGGGCGGTTTGGGAATTGGCTGGAGAACGTAATCGACTGGTCCCTCTCCCGTGATCGTTATTGGGGAACGCCCCTCAATATTTGGAAGTGTGAAACTTGTGGCCGGTTGACCTCGATCGGTTCTCGCCAGGAATTGGCTGAGCGGGCCATAGAGACGGTTGATCCTGAGACCATCGAACTTCATCGTCCTTATATCGATCAGGTGCATCTGCGCTGTACGTGTGGGGGAAGGATGAGCAGGACTCCTGAGGTAATCGACTGTTGGTTTGATTCCGGTTCCATGCCCTATGCGCAGTGGCATTATCCCTTTGAGCATAAAGAAGATTTTGAGACGCTTTTCCCTGCTGATTTTATTTGTGAAGGTATTGACCAGACCAGGGGATGGTTTTATTCTCTTCTTTCAATCTCAGCTTTTCTTTTTGACCAACCGGCTTACAAAAGTGTACTCGTCAATGACCTCGTCCTTGATAAAAACGGGCAAAAAATGTCTAAATCACGGGGGAATGCGGTTGAACCCTGGCAGGTGATTGAAAAATACGGCGCTGATGCGACCCGTTGGTATTTACTGGCGGTCTCTCCCCCCTGGACCCCAACCCGCTTTGACGAGGATGGGCTCAAAGAGGTTTTCTCTAAATTTTTTGGCACGATCCTAAATGTCTATTCTTTCTTCACGCTCTACGCGAATATTGACGGAGCGGATCCGGAAGTTTATGAACTACCTGTCTCAGAGAGAGAAGAGATTGATCGCTGGATCATCTCCCGGTTAAACTCGATCACCAAACAGATCCGGAAGGAGATGGAGGCTTATGACTTAACCAAGGCGGTGCGGGCGATTCAAAACTTCGTGGTTGATGACGTCTCCAACTGGTATGTGCGGCGGACCAGGGAACGGTTCTGGGCGCCGGAGATGGATACCAATAAGCAAGCGGTCTATAGAACATTGTGGGAAGTATTAGTAACTGTTGCTAAGCTGATGTCTCCCTTCGCTCCTTTTTTAGCGGAAGATATCTACCAGAATCTGGTGCGGGGTGAGAGGAAAAAGGCTTCGGTTCATCTTGAGTTCTATCCACAAGCAGATGAAAATTTGATTAATCAGGATTTAGAGGAACACATGGGTTTAGTGATTGAACTAGTCTCTTTAGGCCGGGCGGCGCGGAATAAGGTGCAGATCAAAGTTCGCCAACCATTGGATTCCATACGGATTGACCAGAAAAACCAGGAGATGTTAAAACCTATGGAAGAACTGGTGAAAGAGGAACTCAATGTTAAATCCCTGCTTTATGTAGCTGATCCGGACGAGTATGTCGCCTATACTATTAAACCGAACTTTCCGGTGCTGGGACCAAAGTATGGGAAGTTAATGAAAGGAATCGGCCGGGCGCTGGCGCAGGGTAAGGCGGCGACCTTGGTAAAAACCTTAAGACAAGAGCAGAAAATAAGCTTGACGGTTGACGGTACCCTTATCGAGCTGACAGAGGAAGATCTCGAGATCAGAACCGGGGAAAAGCCTGGTTTTGCAGTGGAGTTTGATCGTGATCATTATGTAATCCTTGACACTAACCTCACTCCCGACTTAATTCAGGAAGGATTAGCCAGGGAGATTGTATCTAAGGTCCAGAATATGCGGAAGAATGCCAGGTTTGAATTAACGGATCGGATTAAAATCTCTTACAGCGCCGGCGCTGAAGTTAGCACAGCCATCAATGCCTTTCAAGATTATATTCTGGATGAAACCTTGGCGGTTTCGATTGACCAACAAGAACCGGGAGATAACTTTGAAGAATGGGAGATTAATGGTTATCCCACCAGGTTAAAAGTAGAAAAAATCTAAAAGAGGATTATCGTCACTAATAAGGAAGGGTCTCACTACGAGGGGGATCCTTTTTTATATTAAAAACGTTGTTTTATAGAAGCCGGGCTTTTTGCGTTGTCTTTTGATTTAATTATCCCGATACAAGATATTGATAGCCTAATACCAGTCAAACACTATATATTGTATTGGGACCTTTTAAAAAGGATACAACGCAAAAAGCTTAAGCTGGGAACTATTTGCTTTTTTAGCAAGGGGAGCATATAATAATTCTTATTATTGAAATGTTTTAATATTAAGACGATCGTTTATTAGGAGGAGAGCCATGCGTATTGTGGTAGTTGGGGCCGGAAGGGTCGGTTATAATATCTCTCAAGCGCTTTCCGGAGAAGATCATGATGTAATTCTTATTGACAAAGATCCACAGGTACTTAAAGCGGCTGCTAATAAATTGGATGTGATGACAGTAATGGGTAACGGCGCCAGCGCTCGTACCTTGGAAGAAGTAGACATTAAATCTGTCGATATTATGGTGGCTGTTACGGAAAATGATGAATTAAACATGATCGCTTGTATGACGGCGAAACAATGTGGCGTTCCGATGACCGTAGCCAGGATCAGAAACTCCGATTACACCTCGTCCCATCCCTACTTATTGTCTTATTCTAGTTATGGCATAGACTTGATTATTAACCCGGAACACCTGGCAGCACAGGAAATATTTCGGTTAATTGAGGTCCCGATGGCTACAGAGATGGAGTATTTTCATGATGGTAAGCTTAGCTTGATTGGATTAAAAATTGAAAAAGAGTTAGCGATTGCCGAACAACGAATCAGCGACCTAAATTTAGAAAGGTTTACCATTGTGGCAGTAATTAGAGATGGAAAGGCTTTAATTCCAAGAGGAAACACCAAGTTATTACCGAAAGATAAGATTTTCGTTCTCGGAGAAACCAGAGGCTTTCAAAACTTAAATGATTTGATCAAAACAAAAACCCCGGTTTTCAAGAGAATTATTATTGCCGGGGGCGGATTAATCACTCGGTATTTGCTAAGACTCTTACGGCAGAAGAAGAACAGCCTGGAAATAAAGATTATTGAACCCCAAAATGAACTCTGTAAGACACTGGCCGGCGAAGTAGAAGGATGTAGTATTATTTGCGCCGATCCGACAAAAAGAGATGTTTTGGAAGAAGAAAATTTGGGCGCAGGGGATATCTTCATTTCCTTGCTGGGTTCAGAGAATTTAAACTTGGTAGCCAGTCTGCTCGCTCGTAAATTGGGGGTCGAGGAGATTATCTGCGAGCTCGGAAGGGAAGATTACATTCCTTTAGGAGATACGATTGGGGTGACCGCCACTATTACCCCCCGGCTATTAACGACCAATACTGTTTTAAAACTGGTTCGTAAAAGTAATATCCTTAATATTAACCTGTTACAATCCGGGGATGCTGAAATCATTGAATTACTCCCGGAAGAGAATTCCCCGGTTACTAAGGGAAATTTGCGGGATCTAAATATTTCGCCCGGGATCGTGATTGGGGCGGTTATTCATGATGATAAAATTATTGTGCCCCGGGGTGATACCATCATTAACCCCTATGATCATGTCATCATATTTGCCCTAAAAAGCGCTATTCCAGAGGTGGAAAAGTTATTTGACACCAAATAGAGGTGAGGGATATGAATGCGTCTGCGACTGGTCTTTCATACTATCGGTAAAATCCTGCTTTTATTAGCCTTTATCATGTTTATCCCGTTACAGGTAGCGATCTTTAACCGGGGGACTGACGTGTTTGCCTTTGGACGGTCAATCGCCCTTACTTTGTTGGTGGGAGCTTTGCTCAGTCTCATCAAACCTGAAGGGGAGTTTCGGCGCAGAGAGGGATTCGCTGTTGTAGGGCTGGGCTGGATCCTCTTAACTGCTTGCGGAGCTTTACCTTACTACCTGTCGGGAACTACTCCAACCTATACTGATGCTTTTTTTGAGACGATGTCAGGGTTTACTACTACCGGAGCAACAATTTTACCGGAGATCGAAAGTGTGGCTCGGGGGATTTTGTTATGGCGAAGTCTAACGCACTGGTTGGGAGGGATGGGGATTATCGTCCTTTCCCTGGCGGTCTTCTCGTTTCTCCGCCAAGGCGCCTCTCTTTTTCAAGCTGAAGTCCCAGGTCCGTTCCCGGATAAGATTGTGCCGCGCTTAAAAAAAACAGCGGCTACGCTTTGGCTCATCTATATTGCTTTTACTTTGACGGAAGTTATAGCCCTTAGCTGGGCAGGAATGTCACTGTATGAGAGTGTGATTCATACCTTTGGCACGATGGCGACTGGCGGCTTTTCCTCCAGAAACCTTAGTGTTGAATCTTTTCATAGTGTGCTCATTGAAGGAATTATCATCACCTTTATGTTTTTGGCAGGGATCAATTTTTCCCTTTATTACCGGGCGCTCAAGAAAAAAAGTTTAAAACCATTAATTACTAACGATGAAACCAGGGTTTATACTGGGATTATCTTATTAGCGACGCTCCTGATCACCATCTCATTGGTTACGAAGATGGATTTACCTCTGGGGGAATCGCTCCGGCGGGCAGGGTTCCAAGTAGTCTCAATTATTACGACCACGGGATTTTCCAGTGATAACTTTGACACTTGGCCTGTTTTTGCCCGCGGCATTCTTTTTACCTTAATGTTTTTTGGCGGATGTACCGGGTCGACTGGAGGAGCGATTAAAATTGCCAGGATTGTTGTGCTTGTCAAGTATGCTCGTCGACAGGTGCAAAGGGCCATTAACCCTCGGTTAATTATTCAAACCAAACTGGATAGCGCTCCGCTTCCCGATGAGGTGATCCACGAAATCTCAGCGTTTTTCTTTATGTATATTGCCCTCTTTACCTTTGGGGCCTTATTTCTCATGGCTACTGGTGAGGAGCTGGTAACCTCGTTGACAGCGGCTGCTTCTACGATTGGTAATATTGGGCCGGGTTTTGTCGGAGTCGGACCTTTAAAAAATTATTCCGGTCTCCATATAGCCGCCAAATGGGTTCTGAGCTTTTTAATGCTGGCGGGGAGGCTGGAGATCCTTCCGATTTTCGCCTTATTTTCTCCTCGCTTTTGGCGAAAATAAAGACGGTAGGAAAGAGAGGATGAGAAATGAGTAGAGATTACGATGTAATTATCGTTGGCGGTGGTCCGGCGGGGATCTTTGCCGCGCTTGAACTGGTAGAGCGTACCGGAAAAATTCTGATCATCGAGAAAGGTAAGAACCTGGCGGAACGGTTTTGCCCTTCTAAAAATAAGCACATTCCCTGTATAAAATGTAAGCCTTGTTCCATTGTTTGCGGTTGGGGAGGCGCCGGAGCGTTTAGCGATGGCAAACTCACCCTCTCCCCTGAAGTTGGTGGCTTTTTGGATGAATACATCCCTAAAGACCGGCTTCATAAAAGAATTAGATATGTGGATGATCTCTATCTGCGTTTCGGAGCGCCGGAGAAAGTCTATGGTGAAGATGAGGAGGCCATCACCGAGATTGAAAAAAAGGCGATCTTAGCCGATCTGCGGTTAATTCCTTCCCGGATCCGACATTTGGGTTCCGGCCGGACCTTAGAGATCTTGGAGGCGATGAAAGAGCATCTGGAGAGAAAAGGGGTAGAGGTTTCCATAGGTTCGGCTTGCGAAGAGCTCTTGGTGAAAAATGGCGAAGCGGTGGGCGTGCGTCTGAGCGGAGGAGAAGTCTTTACCGGGAAATATATAATTGTCGGACCCGGACGCGAAGGCTCCGAATGGATGGTGGCAGAAGGGAAAAGACTGGGACTTAAAACCACCGTTAACCCGGTGGATATTGGCGTCCGGGTTGAACTCCCGGCAGAGGTAATGGAACCTTTGACCGCTGTGGTTTATGAAAGCAAATTTATCTATTATTCTCGTTCATTTGAGGATCGGGTGCGGACTTTTTGCATGTGTCCCCATGGTGAGGTGGTCGTGGAGAATAACGATGGCTTAATTACTGTCAATGGGCATAGTCATGCCCATAAAAAAACGGGTAACACTAATTTTGCTCTCCTCGTGAGCAAGAATTTTACGGAACCCTTTAAGGAACCCATTACCTATGGTCGGTACGTCGCCGGCTTGGCTAATCTGCTAGGCGGTGGAGTAATTGTGCAACGGCTGGGGGATCTGCAAGCCGGCCGCCGCTCAAACCCGGAACGTCTTAAGAAGGGGTTGGTGGTTCCTACCTTGAAGGAAGCCACCCCGGGGGATTTAAGTCTTGTTCTTCCTTACCGCCATCTCTTAGCCATTATGGAGATGCTAGAAGCGATGGAAGTGATCGCTCCCGGAGTCAATTCCCGTAACACCCTCCTTTATGGAGTGGAGGTAAAGTTCTACTCTTCCCGTCTTAATCTCAGCAGTTGTCTGGAGACGGAGATCCCCCGCCTTTTTGCCGTGGGGGATGGTGCCGGGGTAACCAGAGGGTTGATGCAAGCTTCGATCTCAGGGGTAATCGTTGGGAATGAGATCAAGAAGAGGCTCAACTCGTAGTCGTGGTCTACAATTAATGAGTGATGAACGAGCTTCGAGATTATTTTCTGGATTGAGCCAAGGCAAGCTTAAGGTAATTATACTATTCCCTCAAAAGATATAAAAATGGATGCCACCGCCATAGATGATGGACGGGCCGGGGGGCCCCCCGGGGGCGCCAACAGTCGAAAAACCAACCTCTAAGTTATACTTTAAATTTGTAATAAAATCACTGGTTGTGAACTCCAAACCAAGCCCGCTGATTACTCCCGGGGAAGAGATTAGTTCCCAGGAGTCGGTGAAAAAAGAAAAGTATCCGAGCATTCCATAGCCGTAAAGATTATGGGTGGGACGGAGCATAAAGCGGTAGATGTATTTACCACCATAAACCAAAGCATAGTCAGTATAAACAAACATACCTTGCAGCGCCGAGTTTTTATTAAGATTGATGATTCCACTATAACCAAACTCCGGATAGACACATTGTAAGCCGCCACCTAAACGCAGTAAATAGGAGTCCCCTTCCCCGGCGGTTACTGGCGTCGGGAACAAAAGAAGAAAGGTGAGACTAAATAGGCAGATTAGAAGGGAAAGGTTTCGGTTTCCCAGTAAGGCCAGTCTCATCAGCAGCCCCCGTTTCTTGAATGAGAATTAACATTGTCACCCCAAAGTGATTCCATAGCAAATCTCCAGCAAAATTTATTCCAGTATTTTTAGGCTTATTATAAGATGAAATAATGATTAAAAGAGTTTTTCCAGTAGAATCAAAATTCTATACTTAACAAGAAAAACCTTCAAAGAGGGGCGACATTTTCTCAGAAAGATCTTAAGGTGACATTATCATAGAATAACTACACAATCCAAATATTTGACCTTGACAAAAATAGAAGAATAGGGTATGTTATCCTTAATAATTGTTGGACGTCCAACAATATGTTTGATTTGAAACGATGGTGATACTTATGAAAGACGAGATGTTTAAAAAATCAGCGAATTTGAGTGAGCAGATTAGTCAATATATCAAAGAAAAAATTGTGCAGAATATTTACCGCCCCGGGGAAAAACTGCCTTCGGAGGCAGAGTTTTCTCGAACTCTTGGTGTTAGTAGAAACTCGGTCCGGGAAGCTTTAGGGCTACTGGAAAGCGTAGGACTAATTGTTAAACGACAAGGAGTCGGAACCTTTGTCACTGCGAATAAGCCTCTTATTAAAGGGGGAATAGAGCATTTAACCGGAATTAAGCAGTTTATTGCTGACAATGGTTACAATTCTCGCAGTAAACTTCTTTATTACCGACGGGAACGTGTATCGCTGGAAATCGCGGAGAAATTAGGTCTTAAAACGAACAATGAGATTTTGGCGATGGAATCTCTGAAGATAGCAAACGATTATCCTGTAACACTTTGCATCGATATTATTCCATATAACTTATTAAATGAGCCTGTTAAGCCGGAGCTTCTTCATGACTCTGTTTTTGAAGGATTAAAGCTTTATCATGGAATTGATATCCGTTCTGCAGAATGCGAGATCCTGTCGGCTATTGTTGATCCTCTCTTAGCAGAGAAAATGTCCATTACGCCGGATAATCCGGTCCTTTTATTAAAACAAATACATTATGATTCACTTAATCGCAAGGTTCTCTATTCGAAGAGTTATTTTCCTAGCGACAGGTTTACATTTAAATTGGTGCGATATCAATTATAAATAAAAAAAGGAGTGTTGTAGAATGAAACGCAGATTTATTCCCTTGTTAATCCTGGTGTTACTGTTTTCGGTTACAGTTTCTTGGGCGGCGCCCAAAAAATTGGAGATTGTCTGGATGGGATGGCCAAAAGCGAAAGTTATGGAATTGATCGCTGATTTTGAAAAAGAGAACCCCAATATCAAGATTGACATCCAGCTAATTCCTTTTAGCCAACTTTTCCAAACATTAGAAGTTAGATTGCTTTCTGGTGGAAAGCCCGACGTATATATTGTCGATGGGCCCTTAACTCCGTCTTATGCCGCCAGAGGCTATCTTCTTCCCTTGGATGAGTACTTTTCAGCAGATGAACTTGGAGCGTTTTTTGATGCATCTTTAGTAACAGCCCGATATAATAATAAACTCTATTCGATACCTTATGCTACATCGTCGGCAGGACTGTTTTACAATCGTGACATATTTAAAGAATATGGTGTCGCTTGTCCTTCTAAGAAGGCGGATGAAAGGTTAACTTGGGAGGAAGTTGCTAAAATAGCCCAACAATTAACTATCGACGAAAATCAAGATGGCCAGATTGATATCTGGGGCCTGGTTATTGAGCAGGTTGACCGACCATATCAACTCCTGCCGCTTGCCCAATCGAACGGTGCAAAAGCCATTAGCGCCGATGGATTGCGAACAGATGGCTACATAACCTCGCCCGAGTTCATTGAAGCCGCAACTTTCTATTGGCGCCTCTTCAACGATTGGAAGGTCAGTCCCCAGGGCTTAAACGATTCAGCCAAATCACGGGAATATTTTGGTAATGGTAAGGCTGCTATGATGCTGGGCTGTGAATGGAATCTATCGCGGCTTGAGACATTTAATAATCTAAACTTTGATCTTTCTCCTCACCCCTATTTTGGGAAAGGCCAAGTAGTGACTCCAACCGGCAGTTGGCATGTGGGGGTTAACTCACGTACCGAATGTAAAGAAGAAGCAATTAAATTTCTTAAGTATATCACTGGTCAAAAAGCGGCTATTAAATGGCATAAGTTATTTGGACATGCTCCGGCGCGAACAGATGTCTATGAGGCGCTTCCTGAAGTTTTTGATACTCCTATGTGGCAGATATTTCGCAATGAACTTCAGAATACGGCTGTATCCCGGCCCGTTACTCCCGGATATCTTGAGTATGAGCTTATCTTAAGAGAATCCTTTAATTCGATTCATTTTGGCGCCGATCCAAAAACCACTTTAAAAAAAGCTGCTACCAGAATTGATCGAGAAATGCGGAAGTACAAATAGAACATTAACTTTTATCGTATTACTTGCTAATTAATTATTACGGAGGGGCTATGCCCCTCCGACTAACGGGAGATGAAAAGATGTTCAGAGAAACCAAATCCGGATTGGCATTTGTTTTACCCGCATTTGCTCTTTTACTAACATTTAAGCTATGGCCGATAGGGGTTTCAATTGTAGAAAGCCTCATGCATACAGGAATTACTGGCACACGTACTTTTGTGGGTTTGGAAAATTATGCTTATTTATTCAAGGCGGATCCGGTGTTTTGGAGTTCCTTTAAAATTACTTTAGTTTATTCCCTAATTATTAATCCTCTAATTGTCTTGATTGCTTTAGGATTGGCCTTGCTCCTTAATACAGGAATGAAATTTGTTAAATTTTTTCGTACACTGTATTTTCTCCCATCCGCTATATCTTATGCAGTCGTCGCTGTCATTTGGGGGGTAATCTTTGATCCATACTATGGATTAGCAAATAGTTTTCTACGTTTTTTCAATTTGAAACCTCAACCATATTTTAGTTCTCCGAATCAAGCATTGCTGTGTATCGTGTTTTTGGTCCTTTGGCGCAGTGTAGGATATTGGATGATGTTTTATCTTGCCGGGTTACAAGGAATATCTGAAGAGATATATGAGGCTGCAAGCATTGATGGAGCGGGACGCATGCAAAAACTGTGGCGCATAACCATACCATTACTTAAACGAACTACTGCTTTTATACTTATTTCTAATACTGCTTTCAATTTTCTAACTTTTGCTCCGGTATATATTCTTACCAACGGCGGCCCGCAGGGGTCAACTAATTTGTTAATGTACGAATCATTTAAAAGCGCCTTTGTGAATTTAGATATGGGTAGAGCATCGGCTATTTCTACTATCCTTCTCTTGATTATTTTTCTCATTTCAATGATTGAGTTGAAACTGACCAAAACGAGTTTTGAATACTAAATGTGGCGAAAAGGGTGAAGGAATGATATGAACAAGAAAACCAAATTATCTATTGTTCTATTTATAATCCTTATGGTAATAGGGCTTCTGTATATAATTCCCCTTATGTGGATATTAGCGTCATCGCTTCGACCCGCTGGCTCACTTTATGAATATGCCAACCCACTGACGCTTCGCACCTTCTTTCCGGAAAAGCTAACACTGGAAAATTTCATTCACATTTTTACTGAAGAGCAGTTTGGGGTGGCTTTGGGTAACAGTCTTTTGGTAGCGTTTGCTGCCATCTTGCTGGGCGTAGTGGTAAATTCTATGGCTGGATTTAGTTTGGCTAAGTTTGAATTCCCCGGGAATAAATTGATTTTCGGATTAATTCTGATAACATTCATGGTGCCTTTTGAATCGATAGTTATTCCCTTATTTCTTCAAGTGCGACGTATGGGATTTATTAATACTTATGCCGCCCTGATTTTACCGGCGGTTGGAAATGGGCTTGGTATTTTTATGTTCAAACAATTTTTTGAGGAAATTCCTGACGAATTACTGGAAGCTGCCCGCGTGGAAGGAGCTTCCTGGTTTAAAATTTTTTGTCAGCTTGTCATTCCCTTGAGCCTTCCGGCAGTCGTCACAGTTATTGTCATGATGTTTCTTTTTCAATGGAATGCTCTCTTCTGGCCGCTGGTGGCTACCCATTCCAGCAAATATGAAGTAGTACAGGTAGCCATAGCAGCTCACCGGATGACTGAAGAAACTCATTGGGCTTCTCTGTTCAGTTCAGCAATTGCAGGAAGTCTTCCGCCTATGCTTTTATTCTTTGCTCTCCAAAAATACTACGTTCAAGGCATAACACGCACTGGCATCAAATAATTCATTTGAGAGGGGCCAAAAATGATGATGGACAAAAGACATTGCGGTAAAAGCCACTTACAGCTTAAAGTGAATTCGTTGCCTGAGACTGTTCTACTACCCGGAGATCCAGCTCGGGTATTGGAAATCGCGTCATACTGGGATAATGCTAAAGAAATTGGTGAGAATCGGGAGTTTAAAACCATGGTTGGCCGGTATAAGGGGATGGAAATTGCAGCCTGTTCCACTGGGATTGGCGGCGCATCAACCGAAATTGCTGTTGCTGAACTTTTTCAACTTGGCGCTCGCCGGTTAATCCGCGTTGGCACTGCCGGTGGTATCAGTCCAAAGGTTAAACCTGGAGATCTGGTGGTGCTTAGTGGATGCGTCCGCTATTCCGGAGCAGCGGATGCTTACATACCCCTAAATTATCCTGCGATAGCGAATTATAAAACAGTGATGGCTCTGATTGGGGCTTGTCAAGAGTTAGACTGTTGTTACCATGAAGGCCTCGGTCTCAGCCTGGATAGTTTTTATGCATCTAAAACCCACCTTATACAGGGAAAATCTTTACCTAGTCGTATTGAGCCACTTTTGAATGAATGGGTAAAAGCCGGTGTGCTTCAATTGGATATGGAGACCGCTACCCTCTTTATCCTCGCCTCATTATTGGGAATAGAAGCAGGCGCTATATGTACTGCTGGCTCTAACTTATTCTTTGATTATCCAACGACAACCATCTCCAATGGCGCAGCGATTAGTGCTGCCTTATTAGCCGCGTTAAAGCTGGCCAGCGCATAAGAACAGGTAGCCATTATCGAAACGTTTTTAGAAGGAGTAAAAGCAATGAACAAAAATACGTTAACAGGGAAAAAAGCACTTATCTTTGGAGGAGCGGGGCGTATTGGTAGCGCCACAGGTAAATATTTTTTGGAACATGGAGCTGAAGTATTGCTCGCCGATCGAGACAACTTAACTTTAAGTAATGTTAAAAATAACTATCCTTCATATGTTTTACCACGCTGTTTCACCGCAACGCTTGACACGCAAAGCGAGCAGCTTGAAACCGAATTAAAGGTAGCAATAAGTAATACCATCAAAGAGGTAGATGTATTAATAAACTGCATGGGCTATATTTACCGGGCTCCCTTTCTTGAACACTCAATGGACGAGCTTGATATCCTATGGAATGCAAATGTAAAGACTATCTTCCGAGTCTGTCAGTTAATTAGTAAATTAATGATGGAAAGAGAAAAAGGTAAAATAATCAACTTTTCGTCGGTGGGAGGAACACGTCCGGAACAAAACCATTCCGGCTATTGCGCTGTTAAGTCCGCACTGATTGCCTTCTCTAAAGTAATGGCTGTGGAGCTTGCTCCTTACAATATACAAGTAAATGTGGTAGGCCCGGGGCCGACCGAAACAACCCCTTTTACCTCCGATTATTATCTTAAGCACCCTCAGATTTTAAAAGCATTGGAAGAAAAGACTCCAATGGGGAGGATTGGACATCCAGAAGATCATCTCGGCTTGTTACTCTTTCTCGCTTCAGACCAATCTAATTGGGTTACCGGGCAAGTGATTCTCTCTGATGGAGGCTTAAGTTTGGTGTGAAAATTTGGAAACAGACGATTATTATTTTTGCCGGATTTTTCTGCATTGCCCTGGGTCTTGCCCTTATGATGCGTAGTGGTTTAGGGATGGGTCCCTGGGGAGCGCTTGAAATTGCGATTGCTGCCCATACTGGACTCAGTGTTGGCCAGGTTGTCCAAATCACCAGTCTGACTTTAACTCTATTTGCCTGGTTATCTAATGTCACTCCAACGCTTACCACTTTCCTACACATGATTTTCGTTGGATTGTTCATGGACAAGATATTATTATTTATTCCGGAGGCGGTTGATTTTTTTCCTTCGGCACTTTTTTTTCTTCTTGGGCTTTTCTGTTTTACATTCGGTTCTGCACAGTACTTATGTATAAATAAAGGCGCCGGTCCACGTGACGGCATTATGATTGGTTTAGCCCAAAAAACTCATATTAGTATAAGAAAAGCCAGAATGAGCGTTGAGATCGTGGTCCTCTTAATCGCAGCCGCCTTACGCGGGCCGATCGGTATTGGTACAATTATCTTTGCCGTCCTGGTGGGCCCATTGATACAATTCTTTATGCGGTTGATTAAATTGCTGTAGCTTTATGAGTTCCATTATATAACATTGCTTTAAACAAACAATGGAGGTAAAGCTTGCTATAATTATAATGGTTGGAAAAGACAGAAAGAGCAGAAAGGAAGGATGGGGGTCCATTACACCAGACGGCGGCGCCTCTTGCGCCTCAAGGTATAAAGTGCTATAATCGTTACGATTAAGAATAGTACCCGAAGAAGGCTTCGGGTAAATTTTTTCACTACAGAGGAGGAGCGCCGTGGACCAGAGTCGGATTAGAAATTTTTGTATTATTGCCCATATTGACCATGGTAAATCCACCCTGGCCGACCGGTTGTTAGAATTTACGGGAGCTGTTACCCAACGAGAGATGACCGAACAGTTACTGGATTCTATGGATTTAGAGAGAGAAAGAGGAATTACGATTAAGGCGCGCTCAGTTCGCCTTAACTACCAGGCGCTGGACGGCGCCGACTATATTCTCAATCTGATTGATACCCCAGGCCATGTGGACTTCACTTATGAAGTATCTCGTTCGTTAGCCGCTTGCGAAGGCGCGATCTTGGTCGTAGATGCGACGCAAGGGATCGAAGCCCAGACCATCGCCAATCTTTATTTGGCATTTGAACACGATTTAGAGATTATTCCAGTAATCAATAAAGTGGATCTTCCCAGCGCTGACCCGGAGCGCATCCTTAAACAAGTGGAAGAGATCTTTGGCTTTGACGCTAAAGAGGCGATTTTAGCCAGCGCCAAAACCGGTTTGGGCACTAGAGAAATCTTAGAAGCTATCATTCATCGGATTCCGGCGCCTAAAGGCGAACAGGACCAGCCGACCCAAGCTTTAATCTTTGATTCGCAGTATGATTCCTATAAAGGAGTGATCTCCTATATCCGCCTCTTTAATGGAGAGATCACGGTAGGTGATAACATTAAAATGATGGCAACAGATAAAGGGTTTGAAGTCACCGAACTTGGCATCTTCCGGCCGGACATGTCCCCCGTCGCGAGTTTGCATTGCGGCGAGGTCGGATTTTTAGTCGCTAACATTAAAAATGTCCAAGACACGCAGGTGGGGGATACCATTACCCTGGTGGCCAATCCGGCGGAAAACCCTCTTCCCGGATATCGACCGGCTAAACCGATGGTTTATTGCGGCTTATACCCGATTGATAATGTGGATTATGGAGACCTGCGCGATGCTTTAGAAAGGCTGAAATTAAATGACGCCGCTTTGCTTTTTGAGCCGGAGACTTCCAATGCTCTAGGATTTGGCTTTCGTTGCGGCTTTCTGGGATTATTGCATATGGAGATTATCCAGGAACGGCTAGAACGGGAGTACAACTTGAACCTGATTGCCACCGCGCCCAGCGTAGTCTATAAAGTTTATCGGACCAACGGCGAAGTAAATGAAGTTCGGAACCCGGCAGACCTTCCGGATTCAGGGGTGGTTGACTATTTAGAAGAACCATATGTCAAAGCCAGTATCATCTTGCCCAATGATTTTGTCGGTCCCATTATGGAGCTTTGTCAGGATAAACGGGGAAATTATAAGTCGATGGAATACTTGACTACTGATCGGGTGATGCTCCTTTATGAGCTGCCTTTGGCCGAGATTCTGATTGATTTTTATGACAAATTAAAGTCGCGCTCCAAAGGATATGCTTCTTTGGATTATGAGTATTTAGGATACCAAAAATCAGACTTGGTGAAGATGGATATCCTTTTAAACTTAAAACCAGTCGATGCGCTCTCGGCGATTGTGCACAAGGACAAAGCCTACCAGTTAGGAAGGCAACTTGCGGAGAAATTGCGGAAAATTATCCCGCGGCAACTTTTTGAAGTGCCGATTCAGGCTGTGGTTAATAATAAAGTCGTTGCCCGTGAGACCGTCAAGGCTCTACGCAAAGATGTTCTCGCCAAATGTTACGGGGGGGATATCTCCCGTAAGAGAAAGCTGCTGGAGAAACAGAAAGAAGGAAAAAGACGCATGAAACAGCTGGGGACAGTGGAAGTTCCCCAGGAAGCATTTTTGGCAGTGCTCAAAATGGAGGATAACTAGGTTTATTTTTTCTTATCCCCGATGATATATCCACCCTTGGTGCTTCGGGCGTCCAAGATGGTGAAAAAGGACTCGGGATCAACCTGGTCAATAATGGCCGTGAAGCGGGGTAAATTTTTCCGGCGGAGGATGATATTAAGGAGGGAGCGCGAACCGTTACGGCCTTTCCCTTCCAAGATCGTAACGCCGAAGTTTTCAGCCCGTAAGGCCATGACTAACTCTTGGAAATGGTTTTTCGGGATTACTTGGACGAGAGCGTAGCCGATGGCCAGTTTTTCCTCAAGGAAGCCCCCGACAATTGTTCCGCAGGAAAAGCCCAGGGCATAAATGAGAATTTTAAGGGGGCTATCCAACTGTTGCACGACTTGACTTAGGGCTGTGATATAAATGCTGACTTCAAAAAAACCCAGAAAAGCAGCGAGGAGGCGTTTTCCCCTGGTCAGCATTAAAACACGGATGGTGCTAAGACTGACATCCATGATTCGCGCAATAAAGATAAATAATAAGCTAGAAACCATAAAAATATCTCCTTATCTTTTCCTTAATGCTTTTTGTGATCTAATCCTAAAATATCATATAAAAGCAGATAAGGCAAACTGTTCAGGTTGAAAATTTTGGAACAAATACTAGGGCTGGAGTGAGGACGATTAAACCATTAGCCCTCTATATCCATATCCCGTTTTGTCAGCGGAAATGTTTATACTGTGATTTCATCTCCTTTCCCGGAGGCCGGGAGCGCTTTCCCGCTTATCTGCAGGCGCTCGGGCTTGAACTCGGGCAACGCTTAAAGGCAGAGTTAGAAATTGCTTCTATTTATATCGGTGGTGGGACCCCAACAGTTCTTCCTACTGAAGCGCTAACCGAACTGTTGAAGAAGATTAAAGCCGCAGCGCAAGTGCTGCCGAACGCTGAAATTACCATCGAAGCTAACCCCGGAAGTGTAACAAAAGAGCAACTGGCTCTTCTGTTCCAAGCCGGTGTCAACCGTCTCAGCCTCGGCGCCCAATCAGGGAAGGATCGCTTCCTGAAAAAGCTCGGTCGGGGCCATACTACCCGGCAAGTGGAGACTACCTTCGCAACCGCCAGAAAAGTCGGCTTTTCTAATATTAACCTCGATCTCATCTTTGGTTTGCCGGAGGAGACGATTGTTGACTGGACCGAGACCTTAAAATGGGCCACCGCACTCGGACCGGAACATCTTTCCTGCTACGGTCTGCAAGTTGAAGAAGGCACTCCTTTAGCTAAGATGTTAAACGAAGGAAGAATTTCTTTACCCAGTGAGGACGAAGTTAGCGCCATGTTTCTACTGAACGCGGAGTTACTGCCAAGCGTTGGTTATCGGCATTATGAGATCTCTAATTTTGCGAAGATTCCAAGTAAGAGTAATGACCGATTCTCGGACTATCGTTGTCGGCATAACCTATTTTACTGGCAATACGCGGATTATCTCGGCCTTGGTCTGGCTGCCTATTCGAGTGTCGCCGGAAGACGGTGGGGCAACCTTTCCGATTTAAACCTCTACCTAAACGCTTTACGCAGTGGAAAACTACCGGTAGCTGTAGAGGAGATGATCTCTCCGGCAAAGGGAATGGCCGAGATGATCATGCTGGGCTTAAGATTAATAGACGGTCCGGATCCGACGGTCTTTAAAGCAAGATGGGGAGTCTCTCTTGATGAGGTTCTGGGTTCCAGAGTGGAACCATTGCTCACCGGAGGCTTTCTTCTTAAAAAACAAGGAACTTATTGCTTAACTCCCCGGGGGATGTTAGTCAGTAATCAAGTCTTAACTGAACTTTTAAACCCGCTATTATAAAGAAAACAGAGATGTTTGCTTACCATTTACTTTTTCTACATCACTTTTCTCTTGACAAAGCTGGAGTAGGGTGATATTTTTTTAATAGGTAATTAGCACTCGCCATCAGGGAGTGCTAACAAACAACACCAAGGCGTAGGAAAGAACTTATGGAAAGAGGCAGACGGCAAAATATTCATATAGAAGGTGAACAGCGATGAGCGGTAAGGAGCTGGATCCCAGAAAGGAGTTAATCCTTAAGGTGGTCACAGATGATTATATTGAATCTGCTGAACCAGTCGGGTCAAGAACTATTGCTCGCAAATATAACTTAGGTCTTAGCCCAGCGACGATCCGCAATGAAATGGCTGACCTAGAGGAGATTGGGTATCTGAAGCAACCCCATGTCTCTGCCGGTCGCATCCCGTCTCAGCAAGGCTATAGGTATTATGTGGACAGCTTGATGAAACAGCAAAAGCTGGCAGAGGAAGAGTTAAGGATCATTAAATCCTATATTGAGAGCAAATCAAAGGAACTTGACGCTTTGCTGCAACAGACCGTGAAGATGCTTGCTCAGATTACCAGATACCCTTCGCTTATGCTCGGACCTAAGCTCCAACCATCAGTCTTTAAACATGTACAGCTGGTCCCTTTGAATTCGTATAATATTTTAGTGCTGGTGGTGACTAATTTGGGGGTCATCGAGAATAAACTAATCACGATTGATGTTCCTGTCGAGCAAGGGGATCTGGACCGGATTTCTAATCTTCTTAATAAAAAACTGCGGGGTAAGACTTTCGGAAATCTAAAATCTTCAGTGCTGGCCGAATTGAAAGAAGAAATGGCCGCCCATGATGATTTTTTCCACAAAGCGATTTGCTTGCTTTTAAACACACTTGAGACCAGAGATAAAGAACGAATCTATTTAGATGGAGTTATTAATATCTTAGAACACCCGGAGTTTAAAGAGATTGAAAAGTTCAAACCATTAATGGGCATGATGGAAGAGGAAGAAAGATTGTACAAAATGCTTACTGATTCCTCCAGCCGTCATGGTCTTCGGATTTCAATCGGGGAGGAAAACCAAGAAGAGGCCGCCCAGGAATGTAGTATTATTACAGCTACCTATAACATGAAGGGCAGGGCGGTGGGGACGATTGGTGTTCTTGGTCCGACCAGAATGGATTATTCCCATGTGGTAGCGGTGGTGGATTTTATTGCTCAATACCTCAGCGAGATTTTGTCAGAGAAAAAAATGTAAATGAGGGGTAACAATACTAATAGGCTGAGGCAGCGGAAGGATTCCTTGCCGAGGCCTTCTCCTTTTAATTTATACGGAGGTGGTTATGGGTTGGTGGAAAATAGTAAAGTAAGAGAAGAGGAAGAGATCAAACAGGAGCTTAACAAAGAAGAGACCATGGAAGGGCTAGAGGAAGAAGCTCAAACTAAGCCAGAAAATGATGAACAAAAGGTTGATACTCAATCCCTGCACGCTAAGAACGCAGAACTGGAGCAAGAGAAGGAAGAGTATCTCCAGAGTTATCTGCGCTTACGAGCGGATTTTGAAAATTATCGGCGGCGTTCCCGGGAAGAATTTCTCCAGGCCGCGCAGAATGGAAAAGAGGAGTTAGTCTTAGTTCTCCTCCCGGTACTGGATAATTTGGAACGAGCGCTCGGAACAACAGGGGAAATCGAGAAATGGCGCGAAGGCGTAGAAATGATCTTTCGTCAATTACAAGAAGTATTAGCCAATGAAGGACTTGCCCCTATTCCTGCTACAGGCGAAATGTTTAATCCACAGGTCCATGAAGCGGTGCTCCGAGAACCATCCTCTCAGCCGGAGAACACCATTTTGGAGGAGTTAAAAAAAGGTTACTTATTCAAAGAGAAAACGCTCCGGCCCAGCCTGGTAAAAGTAGCGGCTAATGATCCGGATTCAGTGTCCGCTCAGGAGAAAGAATAAGATTAACCGGCTCGAGGGATAGGTGTTACTCTGTGATCAATATTGAAAAATCTTTATTATAGTAGGAGGTAAAAGATAATGAGTAAAGTGATTGGGATTGATTTAGGAACTACAAACTCATGTGCGGCGGTGATGGAAGGTGGCGAAGCAGTTATTATCCCCAGCGCTGAAGGGGGGAGAACCATCCCCTCGGTAGTTGGTTTTTCCAAAAATGATGAGCGTTTAGTTGGTCAGTTGGCAAAAAGGCAAGCGGTGGCTAATCCCGACCGGACGATCGTCTCCATTAAGCGGCATATGGGCACTGATTATAAGGTTAACATCGACAGTAAAAATTATACTGCCCCGGAAATGTCCGCGATGATTTTAAGAAAACTAAAGACCGATGCCGAGGCTTATCTGGGCGAAAAGGTTGAGAAGGCGGTTATTACAGTACCTGCCTATTTTACTGACGCCCAGCGTCAAGCGACTAAAGATGCGGGCGCAATTGCCGGGCTGGAAGTTCTCCGGATCGTTAATGAACCGACTGCTGCCGCCTTAGCTTATGGCCTCGATAAGAGCGACGCCCATACGATCTTGGTCTTTGACTTTGGCGGAGGAACCTTTGATGTTTCCATTTTGGAACTGGGCGATGGTGTTTTTGAAGTGAAAGCCACCAGTGGTAATAACCGGCTGGGCGGCGATGATTTTGATGAACGCATCATCAAATGGATGGTTACTAACTTCCGTAATGAACACGGAGTCGATTTGGCTAAAGACCGGATGGCCATGCAAAGATTGAAAGAAGCGGCAGAAAAAGCGAAGATCGAACTCTCCGGAGTGGTCACCACCAATATTAACTTACCGTTTATTACAGCTGTAGACGGTCAGCCTGTACACTTAGATATGAATCTAACCAGAGCCAAATTTGAGGAATTAACCGCTGATTTAATTGAAGCGACCGCCGGACCAACGAAACGAGCTTTAGCTGATGCCGGTTTAGAGCTGGGACAGGTTGATAAAGTAATTCTGGTCGGGGGGTCGACTAGAATTCCGGCTATTCACGAGTTAGTGAAGAAGCTCACCGGAAAAGAGCCTTTTAAAGGCGTGAACCCTGATGAAGTGGTAGCCGTGGGCGCCGCGATTCAAGCCGGCGTCTTAACGGGTGAAGTAAAAGATATCGTCTTATTGGATGTCACCCCTCTTTCCCTGGGAATAGAAACCTTGGGCGGTATTTTTACCAGGATTATCGAGCGCAATACCACGATTCCGACTTCGAAGAAACAAATTTTCTCTACAGCAGCAGATAATCAGCCGGCCGTTGATATCCATGTGCTCCAAGGAGAGAGACAATTTGCCGCTGATAATGTCACCCTCGGACAATTCAAGTTGGATGGAATCCTGCCGGCGCCGCGCGGGGTACCTCAGATTGAAGTAGCCTTTGATATTGATGCTAACGGGATTGTCCATGTTTCCGCTAAAGATTTAGGCACCGGTAAAGAGCAAAAGGTGACTATTACCAGTTCCGGTGGGTTGAAAGAGGAGCAGATCGAGCGGATGATGAAAGAAGCGGAGTCGCACGCTGAGGAAGATAAAAAACGGAAAGAACAAGTGGAATTAAGGAATGAGGCGGACAGCTTAGTTTATTCCGTAGAGAAGACCTTAAAAGAGCTGGGAGATAAGGTCGCGGCCGAGCAGGTTGATAAGGCCAATAAAGCGAAGGAAGAGCTTGCTTCAGCCTTAAAAGGAGAGGATTATACTCTTATTCGCGAGAAAAAAGAGAGCCTGGAGAAGGTGCTGCATGAGCTGTCTGCGACCCTCTATCAGCAGACAGCCCAAGCAGGAGCCGGGCAGTCTGAACAGCAAGCGCCTCATGGCGAGGAAGGGCCGACCGTTGATGCCGATTATGAGGTTAAGGACGAAAAGTAGGCAATCGCCCACCCGAGTAGGCTGGAGCAAGTGAAAGGATGAAAATTGTGACAGCTATGAGTGGTATTTGCCGGATTTTGGGACCTAAAGTCGTAAAGGAAAGTATCGAACACGAGTGACGAGCTGTATTTAAATGGGAAGAGTGGTTGACCATGGCAAAAAGAGATTATTATGAAGTTTTAGGGGTGCCAAAAGAGGCAAACGACGAAGAGATCAAAAAAGCTTTTCGACGTTTAGCCCGACAATACCATCCGGATGTTAATAAAGATGACCCCAAAGCTGAAGAGAAATTTAAAGAGATTAACGAGGCCTATGAAGTCCTTAGTGACCAGCAAAAAAGGGCGGCTTATGATCGTTTCGGCCATGCCGGGACGGATCCCAACTTTGGCGGGGCTGGCGCCGGTGGTTTCGGAGGTTTTGAAGGTTTTGGCGATATTTTTGATATGTTCTTTGGGGGAAGCGGTCGCCGGAGAAACACGGGTCCGGAGCGGGGCGCGGATCTGCGTTATGATTTAAGGATTGATTTTGAAGCGGCCGCCTTTGGCCAAGAGACAACGATTCGCGTTCCCCGTATTGAGCTGTGCCCTACCTGTCATGGCAACAGAGCAAAACCGGGCACACCGATCAAAACCTGCCCCAACTGTCACGGCGCCGGGCAAGTTCAGATGGTGCAAAACACCGCCTTTGGCCGTTTTTCAACGGTCAGAACCTGTGATCGTTGTCAGGGGGAAGGTAAAACTATTGAAACTCCCTGTCCGGAATGTGCCGGCCGGGGTAGATTAAGACGGGTTCGGGAGATCAAGATTACAATTCCTGCGGGCGTTGATACTGGGCACCGTCTCAGAGTGTCCGGGGAAGGAGAAGCAGGAGAACGGGGGGGTCCGGCAGGAGATCTCTATGTCTATCTTTCTGTGAAACCCCATCCCCTGTTTCAACGGACAGGTGATGATCTGATTTTAGAAAGGGCCATTAGTTATGCCCAGGCTATGTTAGGCGGAACAGTGGAAGTCCCCACTTTAGAGAGTCCTGCCGAATTAAGAATTCCCGAGGGCACGCAACCGGGAACTTTATTTAAGTTACGAGGAAAAGGCATTCCTCACCTTCGAGGTAGCGGTCGCGGTGACTTATTAGTTCGGGTCAAGATCGAGGTTCCCACCAAAATGACTCCGGCGCAACGGGAAGCGGTCCGGCAATTAGCCGAGGCCTTCGGAGAGCAGGTTTCCCCGCCGGAAAAAGGATTTATTAATAAAGTTAAAGAAGCTTTTGGCAAGTAATACCGGGACTGGCGACCGTCAGTCCCGTTGATTGATGGGAATATTTGAAATATTCTTTTGTATACAAAAACCCGCACATCGAGGCGGGTTTTTTCATATTTTAGCATTATGAGATCGGCCCTTCGGCGCCGGGGTTATCTGCCAAAAAAGGATGGGAGGTTATAGGTTAATGAAGAAAATGTTCTGGGTCCTGTTATGCCTGGTCTTAGTAACCGGATGGTCGTTTGCGCCACGAATTCACTCTGCTCCGGTTGAGGAGATCAAAATTGCCGGGCAGTTTGGTCTCGTCTATGCTCCATTGATGGTTGCGCAAACAAGAAAGATTTTTGAAAAATACGGGTTAAAACCGGTTTGGAAAGAGTATGGTTCAGGTGGAGCCGTTCGGGAGGCGTTAATCTCCGGAGAAGTTGATGTCGGCTTCATGGGCATTCCCCCTTTTCTGATTGGCTGGGATAAAGGATGCCAATGGAAAGCAGCTATTGGTTTCGTGGTAGTTCCGGTAGGACTTGTTACTTATGATCCCAATATTAAAAGTCTGAAAGATTTCAAAGCAGGAGATAAAATCGCCGTGCCATCCCCGGGAAGTGTTCAACATATTTTGCTGGCGATGGCTGCGGAAAAAGAATTGGGTTCGGCTACCGCTCTTGACAACAACATTGTCGCCATGCCCCATCCGGATGCAGCCGCCGCCCTGATCTCCAAAAAAGGAATCAAAGCGCATTTTACTACCCCTCCCTATCTGTTTGAAGAATTATCGCAACCCGGATTTCATTTAGTAGTCGATGACATCACCATCTTTGGTCATCCCTTTAGCTTCAACGTGGGGGTTGCTTCCGAGCGCTTCCATGACCGTCGACCTGTAGTTTACAGTAGTTTTGTCAATGCGATCAGCGAGGCGATGGCCTGGATCAATGCCAATAAAAAGGCGGCCGCCAACCTGCTAGCTCCGGAATTTAAGTTAACGCCGGAAAAAACCATGACGTATCTTTCTTGGGAAGGAATGAATTATACGACGGCCCCTTATGGGTTAATGGGCTTCGCCGAATTTATGCAGAAAGCCGGCTACATCAAAAAGGCGCCTCAGCAGATGGAAGAGATCGCTTTCGAAAATGTACTGGCTTTCGTGGGCAGCCGGGCCGGCGGACGTTCAGAGATCGAAAAGATCCAATATAAATAAAGAAATAACATCAGCCTCAAAGTTTGTTTAATACAATACCCTCGGTTCCAGAGGGTGGTTAAAGCTAAACGATGAAAGAGGTATTTATTGCTCTAATTAAGAGTTAGCGGCATAAAGGGAGGACTTTTAATGAAAGTTACCAAGCTCAAGAAAAAATCTATGAATAAAACACTAAACCAAGGGCTATTTATTGTCGGAGTGATGATCCTCTGGGAACTGGTGGCCCGCGCCCAATGGTTCCCCGTTCTGCTTTTCCCCAGTTTAAGCAGTGTCTTTGTGAATCTGCTCACCGAACTTGTAAATGGTGAGATTGGGGGAAGGTTACTCTTTTCTCTGTATCTAATCGGTGCAGGTCTGGGTTTGGCAGTGGTGACCGCAGCGGTGACCGCAACTTCAGCGCTCATCTCCCCTATCATCTCCGATTGGGTGCAAGCCTTAATGGCTGTTCTGCATCCTCTTCCCGGAATTGCCGTCCTCCCGATTATTATTTTATGGCTGGGAACCGGACCGCAATCGATTATTGCCGTCATTTGGTTCTCCTCGATCTGGCCCCTGATTACTAACCTTCATACCGGCTTGCGTTCGGTTCCTGCTACCCAGATGGAAGCAGGAAGAAATCTGGGGCTTAAAGGGATCGCCCTAATCCGCTTCATCCTCTTACCCGGCGCTTTTCCCTATATTCTGACCGGGCTGCGGGTAGCTTGGGCTCGAGCTTGGCAAGCTTCAGTAGCTGCGGAAATGGTTTTTGGGGCGTCCGGTGGTGAAGGAGGATTAGGATGGTTTATCTATAAGAAACGGTTTTTTATGGAGATTCCCAGTGTTTTTGGGGGGATGATCGTCATTATCCTCGTAGGCTTATTAGTAGAACGTCTCTGTTTCGAATGGGTGGAAGTTCGTACGATAAGACGTTGGGGCATGACCTCAGAGTAGGGGGTTGATTACTTGGTATCTAACAATGAAGAACTAGTGATTGAAAACCTTGATAAGACTTACTATCTGAGAGAGCGGCGGATTAATGCTCTCGAACGGATCAATCTACAAGTTAAAACCGGTGAATTTATCAATATAATCGGACCTTCCGGTTGTGGCAAATCCACACTGCTACGCTGCATTGCCGGTTTTGAAAAACCGACCAACGGTCGGGTGAAACTTAGGAGTAACGAGATCAAAGGTCCGGGTATTGACCGGATGATGGTGTTTCAAGATTTCGAACAGTTGTTTCCTTGGTATACAGTACTGGGAAATATTGTTTTTGCCTTAAAGGTTACTAAGATGATTGCCACTGCCAAGGAGAGAAAGGAAATTGCCAAACACTATCTGAAGATGGTCGGACTGGCCGGTTTTGAGGATTTATATCCGCATCAATTGTCGGGAGGAATGAAACAACGGGTGGCGATCGCGCGGGCGCTCTCCGTCCAACCGCGTATCCTGCTCATGGATGAACCGTTTGGGAGTTTAGATGCGATGACCCGCTCTACTTTACAGGAAGAGTTGATCCGAATTTGGAAGGAAACTAAAGTGACGATCATCTTTGTCACTCATAATATTGAAGAAGCGATCATCCTGGGCGATCAGATTATTGTCTTCGAGGCTAACCCAGGAAGAGTAAAAGAGGTAATCAAAAACACCTTATCGCGACCGCGTTCACCAGAAGCAAATGATTTTAGTCAAATTTGGGAGCGAATTCATAAACTCCTAGGCTTTAAGAACCGGGAGCGAGTTTTAGAAGAGCGGAACTTAATTAGGCTGTTTCAAGAAGAAAGAGAACTCTCACTCTTACCTCATCTTTAAAACTTTGAGCGCAAATCAGGTAGACAGCAAACGTAAGTCTATTCTGTGACCGGTGTTAAAAACCGGTTATTTTTTTATGAGAGAAAATACCTACTGCGCGAAGTTTATTGTATAATGAGATCAGCGACAAGGAGAGGGGATTAGAATGGAAAACATTGATCTACATGGTCTTAGTCTCGAAGAAGCAAAAATTCAACTAGAACAAAGAATGGTCAGCGCTTATCAATACGGGGAGAAGATTGTGAGAATCATTCATGGACAAGGCAAGCATAGCGAATTTTTTCCGGTGATCAAATCATATGTCCGTCGTTGGCTTCGAGAATCCGATTTTGCCAAGGATTATGTGGAGACGGTCTTTCGCGGGGAGGATGGTTCCCCTTACACCAAAGTTAACCCTGGGGAGACCGTAGTGCTGTTAGCAGGGGTGAATGAGATCATCGGTCATGCGCAAGAGCTTAACTGGGTTAAAGAGGAAGAAGAATGGGAAGCGCGGAAACAGGCCAAGGGAAGGCGGGCAGATCGACTGCGGGTGGCCAGAAGACGAGGTTCACGCTAGTAGTTTCCTGTTAAAAAAAGGAGCGCTCCGCCAACTTTGGGACGCCCCTTGTTCATTCTTCGCATCAGGTAATTATCTTCATCCAGGAAAGAGAGAAATAAGAAAATGAAAAGCGATGGTATAGAGAATAACGAAAAAGGCTGGTTTTAAGAGCCGGGTGAGCGTTGGCGTTAGTTTGGCCTCGAAAAATTCATTGGAAACAATCAGGCAGACATGAACAGGAGAGAGCATTACTCCCATCAAACCAAAACCATAAGCTAAAACCAGTGTTGAGAGCAATTGTGGTAAACCGGGGTTTGGTCCTAGCATGCTGAAAATAATAGGAAAACTCGGGCCGACAAAGCCGAGCGATAACCCAGAGGTGATCGCGCTCACAAAGGGAATCAGCATGGCCATTACCGTAATTGGAATCCCAAAAGAAGAAAGCTCTTCACTGATCATGGTTACTAACGGAGTTCCATTAGGAAGTTTAGCTTCAATAAAAGCAACATAGACCATGATCATGGAGATAAGCAATAAGAGAGAAAAAATTTTCTTCTGCCCGAAGATCTCACGCCAAGTAGCAAGGGTAAGAGGCTTGAGGATCTGCAAGAACAGGTAAGCCATAATAATCCCTATACTAATGGGCAGATACTTATTAAACTCGGTGATTCCCGAGAAAAAGATCGGGAGAACCGTCTGAATTCCGATGACAATTATAATTGGTGAGGTGAGAAGCAAAAACTGTTTTAGAAAACCGTTTGTCGGTGATTGAGTCGGGAGTTTACCCCCAGGAATTTCCCGCAGAAAAAAGAGGTAGCCCGCAAGAATAGCGGAGAAGCTTAAAGGTAAACCCACGAGCATAACCTGGAGGATGGTTAGTCCGGTGATTTCCATCGCCAGTAGAATACCGGGGTATAAAGGACACCAGAATTCCCAGACATGGCGAAACCAATAATTAACCACGGATTTTAGGGTGGGGTCGATCCGGCCTTCACGGTCGCAGCTATCAACCAAAGGAGCGGAGAAGAGAGCACCTCCGGGAACCGGAAGGAAACCAAGAACCGCCGGAAGAATAGCGATCGAGGCGCGGGGAGATAGTCTACTCTGAATCAGAACGACCAGCTCCTGCATCATACCGGTTTTAGCCCATTGGCTACTTAGCCAGTAAATCTGAGCAACGGCAATCATTAACGAAAGATGATTTACAGAAAACAAGCAATTGCTTACAATCGAGAAGACAGTTGTCAGGGAGTGGCCAGAGAGGAGCGCCAGAGTTAAGGTTCCTAAAGCTACGGAGATCGTAAGGTTTTTAAGAAGACTATTGACGATTAGAATAATAGCCAGAGAACCGAGGACTTTGATAATCCAGGGCAGAGCTGGTAGAATCTGCATTATGTTCACCGTTCTTTCGTTCTGCGCTAACTACTTTTTTTACTAAGCAGTCGCTCACGCCGGCTACCTAGTCGCTCATGCCGGTGACCTCTGTAATCACGAAGTGATTTTAAATC
>ENA-UOOR01001205-UOOR01001205.1-fermentation-metagenome-genome-assembly--contig:-NODE-1205-length-31799-cov-4.218655_pt1 | contig 31799 bp, 27 predicted proteins | sample MGYA00245780_ERZ724029 | MGnify/ENA primary metagenome ERZ724029 (study PRJEB28704, sample SAMN03018315) | fermentation metagenome | biome: anthropogenic terrestrial biome; feature: soil; material... | reverse complement strand
TGCTAAATATAAAAGATTTACAAACAATAAACATTATTTTAAAGGGACACCAGTGTAAAATGGTATACTTTTGGATTGAAATACTGGTATACTTTTGGGGTGAAATAAACACACGGCAACAGGTTTTATATTTCACCTCATCCGTTGCTTATTGATCAGGTCAATGATCAACTACCCGATGGAATTTTAAAGACTTTTTTTGAGAATACGCATGATGATTTCAATCCCGTATTGATATCATTTTCAATAAAGTTCCCCGAGTAATAAATATTCACGTTGTAAACATCTATCTATCAAACGACAAGATGGATTAGATTGCGAACTACCATTATAAGTCGATTGAATGGCTATACTTTTATTTTTTCGCATATTGAGGATATATTTGCGGGAAAGGGGGTAAAGGTATGGTTTATTTTATTTTTGTTTGTAACATATATTAAAGCTTTTACCTGTCGACTGTCATGAATGAGATAAATACGAATTATTCCATGGATTCATATCTTATTGATCTTTAGAAAGAAACATGTTCAGGTTTCTTTCGGTATGAGAATAAAAGAAGAGGGGTAACCCCTCTGAAAATTTGGATCAGTTATGAAAAACGTCCTTATTACCCTGTTCATTGGCTTTGGTTTTCTCTTCCTTGCCTGCAGGGACAATCAAAAGACAGAGATTGCCGGAATTGTGGCCGGGTGGCAGGAAAGGGAGGTCATTTTTCCCGAGGATATTGTCTTTACGCGATATGGGAAGGATACCTTGTCTTATCAAATCCCCGCATCCGGTTATAAGATCTTGCTGTATGTGGACTCCACAGGATGTACCGGTTGCAAGTTGCAGCTCCACAAATGGAGGGAATTTATAAAGGAAGTAGATGCCTTGACGGGCGGCAGTGTCCCGGTTTTGTTTATTTTCCATCCTAGGGACAGAAAGGAAATAAGTTATTTGCTCAGGCGTGACGGGATCGATATCCCGGTATATATCGATATTGACGACCGGACAGACAAGATCAACCATTTCCCCTCCCGGCAACAATTCCAGTGTTTCCTGCTGGACAGCGACAATAAAGTGGTTTATATCGGGAATCCGGTTGATAATGTCCGGATTAAAAGGATGTACTTGAGCCACATATCAAGGGAAGAATACAGTACGGCAGGCACTGCAAAAAAGACCCGTATAGAGGTAGGGCAGACAGAATTCCACCTCGGAACGCTACAACGTGGAAACCCCGTCACAATCACCGCCACAATACGCAATACCGGTGATGTTCCTTTTATTATTTTCGATACGAAGGCCTCATGCGGCTGTACGGATGTCCTGTACGATAAAGAGCCGGTCCTTCCGGACGCTTCAACAAAAATAGAAATAACCTACAATGCCGATGATACGGGTTATTTCAACAAGACAGTTTCTGTATATGGCAATGCGGAAGGATCACCGGTCGTGTTGAGACTGAAGGGGAATGTGGAATAAGACTGAACGGCGTATGAAACTTTTAATCCGGTTTGTAATCCTCTTTTCTATCCTGCTTGCCGGATGTAACCGGCACGCCGACGATATCCGCCTGGAACAGGCCCTGGCTTTTGCAGGGGAAAACAGGAGCGAGCTGAAAAAAGTGCTGGATCGATACGCGTCCGACCCGGCCGACAGCCTGAAATACCAGGCCGCCCGGTTCCTGATAGAGAATATGCTCGGATACCATTATTATGAAGGAGAGGAACTGGATAAACATGCGATCTACTTCTACGTACTGGGCAAGAGCAAAAAACAACCCGGCTCCATCCTTGATTCCCTTAATAACATATCGGGACGCTTTAACCCGAGCAGCCTTGTGCAGAAACAGGACATCCATGAAATGGACTCGGCCCTCCTGTGTGAGAACATCGATCATGCATTCATGGTTTGGGAAAAGTATCCCTGGAGCAAACACACATCCTTCGATGACTTCTGCGAAAACATCCTCCCCTACAGGATCAAGGATGAAAGGCTGAGAAACTGGAGAAGGAAGTATTACGAACTGCTTTCCCCTTTTATGGAAGACCTTGAAACGGACGATCCGGTAATAGCAGCGAAACATCTCAGGGAAGCCATCCTTAAAGAAAAGGGAAAACCCCGGTTCACCATGATGAGGCCGGGCGGTTACCCGAACCTGGATGCCTTCAACGCCATGTTTTTCAACGGTTCGTGTGATGACCTTGCCCAGTTCACCCTGTTCGCGTTCAGGTCGGTGGGCATACCCTGCACCATCGATTTCATCTCCATCTGCGGTAATTACAACCTGGGGCATTCGTGGGTAGCCTTCAGGGATAAGAAGGGTGATTATCATGCCATGGACTTCTTCGACAATATCGAATATATTTCGGATAAATCCCGTGCCAACGTGTTAAGAAAACAGAAGGCATACCGGAAGACGTTTTCTTATAACACCGAGGGTATAATGGCGATGAAAAAAATTGAAAAGTATGCACCCCCGTTTTTTTCAGGCCGCTACTACCGGTTCCGGGATGTGACAAGGCTATACTCGAACAATTACCTACAGGAAGTACATATACCCTCCGGCTTGTTATACCACAAGCCGCCCAAAAACAAGATCGTTTACCTGTGTGGTTCTTCCTGGATGAAGTGGGTACCCTTGGACTGGACGGTTCCGGACAAAGCCGGGAAGATCGTTTTCCGCGACCAGAATATAGGAGATATTGTAAGGCTTGCTGTTTATGAGGACGGAAATTTTTCCTTCCTTACAGCCCCGTTTAAAATAGACGAGCAAGATCATTCCATAGAAACATACACTGCTTCGGACAATACCAATATGGACGGCATCACCCTGTTCAGTAAATATCCCATAGAGGGTGACTTAGTATTCAGGAACCGGATGGTAGGAGGTGTCTTTGAAGGGAGCAACGATCCATCGTTCCGCCGGGCCGACACGCTTCATGTTATACAAGATGTTCCTTTCCGCCTGATTACCCGGGCCACTCTTTCCACGGGTAAGCAATACCGGTATGTCCGCTATAAAGGGCCTGCCGGCAGTTATTGCAATGTGGCGGAGGTTCAGTTCTTCTCGGATACCGTATATTTGACCGGAAAGGTAATCGGGACGCCCGGCTCCCCCAATATTGCCGGCACGCACGAATACACCAACGTGTTCGACGGGTTGACCGAGACCTCTTTCAACCATGATACGCCCGACGACGGGTGGGCAGGATTAGATCTGGGTGTACCACGCGAAATAACGGCGGTTGCCTATACGCCGCGGAACCATGACAACTACGTGGAGGAGGGACAGCGGTATGAACTGTTCGTGAGCGGGAAAAGCGGTTGGGAGTCGCTGGGCGTGCAGGTTGCCTCGTCCGACTCTTTACGTTACAATAATGTTCCCATGGGAGGATTGTATTACCTGAAAAACCATTCATCAGGAAAGGAAGAACGCATTTTCCTGATAGAGGATGGCAAACAGGTTTTTAAGTGAATTTGAAATCAAGATAAACAACAAATTTACCCGTAAAGCAAGTAAAAAATATATATGATGACAATGAAAAATCCTTTATAGAAAGGAATTCTTAATATTATTTTTTGATTATCTAAATTCATTGCTTATGAAAAAAATTCTATTACCGGGCATTTTAGCCCTTGCCGTCCTGCTGATCGCGGGGTACGGAGTGAACAGGAGTATGAACAGCTATGGCGATCTCAGTGACATGGCATTGAAGAATGTGCTGGCACTGGCAGACGGAGAGGACCCGGAAGACCCTGATCCGGGGGAAGATGATGGAGGAGGTACGTCTAATCCCGAAAATGATTGTAGAGAGTTGCCGGGCGGAATCTGGAATGAAGCATTACATTGTGCTGACGGGGGATCTGCCACAGTGAAATGTACCGTTAAAGGACAACTTAATTTTGCAGGAAAAGTTATTAATGGGAATTATGAAGTAGGGGTAGAATATCCTATATTGTGGGAGAGATGGGAATGTAAATTAAGTCCCAGCAACTGTTGTAATGGGAATGAACAAGGTGTTGGTTGGGTATGATTATGAAAACTTATTCTGTAATTGTTGTTTTGCTTTCGTTGTTTGTAACGTCATGTATAACATATAGCGAAATTCAACCGGTTATTGACAGGTTCACCTTTAAAAATAATAAGGATACCCCCTTAGAGAATATTTCTTATAAATCGGCTCGTATTGTGGTATTGGAAACGAGGGATGAGTGTTTATTAAGTGATGTGCTGGAAGTGCGGCCTTACCTGTCTTACTTATATGTTTTAGATAGTGGGGATATGCTGTATGTTTTTGACTTGGAAGGTAAATATATTAACAGTGTGGGAAGAAGGGGAGAAGGCCCGGATGAATATCTAAAGTTAAGCGCTTTCTTTATAAATAAGAAAGACCGGTGTATCTCTATAATCGACGACGTAAAGAACAAAATATACAGCTATGACCTTACTGGCAATTATTTACATACTGTTGGCGTCAGTCCTTCGGTTAAATATTCCGATAATTCCATCATGACAAAAGAGGGAGATATATTATTGAATTATTTTATAAACTTTGGGGATAATGCTGCCTATTCCATTATAGATGGGAATGTTTACGACAAAAATGTATATCTGAAGTCTTATGCACCGATAGAGGTTAAAGGGTACCTTTATAATTTCTCAGCTCATCCGATGAGCGAGAATACAGAAGGTGATATCCATTTTATCATGCCGCTTTGCGATACTGTTTTTGTGTATTCCGATAAAGGATATTATCCAAAATATACTGTAGATATTCCGGGAAAAATGGCAGAAAGAAAATTATTCAAAACGAATACGACCGACAAAGGCAAAACCTATTCATCAATGTTATTTAAATATGGCAATGACGGTTTCTTCACGGGTTTTACAGGGATTTTTGAGACAGATATGTATATCTTGCTGAAATACAAGTATAATGGTGTTGTGTCAGGATTCTATCTGGGCAATAAGGAAAATTTTGAAGGAAATTATTATCTATGTTCTATTCCTAAAGATCCCGTTAAAATACCTATAATCAATATTGTTGGTTCCACTGATCATGAGTTTATCGGTACTTTTACTGCAACGGATTTGATTACATTTTATAGCGATATGGAGAAAAATAACAGAGGAGAAACATTTAGAGAGCTTGAAAAAATCGTGGGAAATTTGGATGAAGAAAGCAATCCATCCCTGGTATTTTATGCTTTTGAATAAAACAAGATGTTGAACCGGCCAAAAAAATTCTATTACCGGACATTTTAGCCCTTGCCGTCCTGTTAATCACGGGTTACGGGATGCACAGGAGCATGAACAGCTATGGTGATCTCAGTGACATGGCATTGAAGAATGTGCTGGCATTGGCTGATGGAGAGGATCCCGAAGACCCTGATCCGGGGGAAGATGATGGAGGAACCGGAACATTATGGGAAAGAGAAGATGGTGATTGCAAATATACTTTTACGGGGAAAGCTGGGTCAAAAGTTCATTTTACAATATTAGGAGTACCGATCACTTTGACTATAGGAATTGATGGAACCGCAACTTACGTATATGGAGATGGGAAGACGAATTGCAAATCAGGAGGGAATGAACAATGTACAGCTAGGTATTGCCCTCCTTTCTCAATGTGACTTCTGAATTTTTTATTTTAAGGTAGGAGATATCCTGCCTTTATTAACAATATAAACATATAGTACAGATGAATAGGAATGTTTTTTATTTATTAATAGTTGCTTTTTGTTTCTTATTCGGGTGTAAAGATAAACCGGGAAGGGATTCTCCCGGGGAGATAATTCCTGTTGAACTTGATTATCAAAAGGATATGAAAAGTATCCACGATATCGGTTTAATAAAGGACGTGGAGGTAATAAACCTAGATTGTGATGAAGTTATCATAGGAGAGATAGACAAAGTAATCAGATTCGACACAATCATCTATCTCATGGATAAGTCCCAAAACAGGAGTATTTACTTGTTCAATCTTAAAGGTGATTTTATGAATGTTATTTCCAATTATGGGAACGGCCCGGAGGAATACGTGCAATTGACCGATATGTTCATAGACCCGGAAGATTTAACCCTAAATATTGTAAGCAGGATTGATAATAAATTATTCAAATATGACCTGAGAGGCGAGAAATTACTTGCGTTACAAAAAACTCCCAAATCTTTCACATCAATGATGAAAACCGATAACGGGTATATGGCTTATATGGCCAACTGGATTCAGGATCCGGAAGAACCGTACAATGTATGGTTGATGAATGAGAATCTGGAAATAAGAGAGTATTTCTTTGAAATAGACAAAATTGGGGAAAGTAGAAGCCACAGTGATGGTTATGTTTTTTCCGTCTATAGGGATATCTATTATTATATTATTCCCATGGATTATCATATATACGCAATCACGAATAATCATGTGGAAGCAAAATATAGTTTTGATCTGGGGCGGTTGCAATGGCCGGATGTTTCGAAAGCTGAAATGAGGAACGACGATAAGCGTAGGGAATTGGTAAATAAGTATGTGTATCGTTTTTACAATTTTCAGGAAACAGAAAATCATCTGGTTGTACATTTTATATTTCAAGGGCAAAATTTATTGGGGGTTTATAATAAAAAGGGAAAGAAAGCAGATATTGTAGAGTTGAGTGCTTATGAAGGAAAATACTTTTTTTCTTTTGGAAATATCATTGGTTTTGATGAAGGAACAATTTACACTACTATTGAAGCATCAAATATGAAAAGAATATGGGACGGTAAAGATGAATACAATAACTATGAAGAAAAATATCCGGATCAGATTGATAATCTGCGGAAAAAGTTTAAAACAATCAGGGAAGACGGAAATCCCTTTTTAGTAATGTATTCTATTAACTGACCATAGAGAACCAACAGATAGTATAATGATTCAAGATTCTCAACAGATCCTAATCGCGGATTACGGAATGCACAGGAGTATGAACAGTTACGGCGATCTTAGCGACATGGTATTAAAGAATGTGCTGGCGCTGGCCGATCCGGGAGATGGGGAAGAGCCTGATCCGGGGGAAGACGGTGAAGGGGGAGATGTGACAACTTGGCAAGTAGGTAAAAAAATAATTACTACAGAAATTTATACTACTACCTCACCAGGATGGTCATGGAGTGCCGAGGGAAATATTTGGTTATTCAAGGGTACGAGAACTGAGAATTGGCCACCTAACTATCTGAAAGAAACAGTATCAGTGGAAATTAGTTGCTGTAGATTAAAAGGGACTGTCACCACATGTGATTATGAAGAATGTTGATTTTAATTTATTAAGTATTCCTCTTATTATAATGATAGGGGGAATACATTTGATTTCGTGCAGCTCCGAACGAAAAAAAGAAAGGGCGGCTAATGATGGTATTTATTCAATAGATGTAGATGTAAATAAAACTACCGCTTTTGATATCGAAGACGCCGGGGTGTTGGTCAAATATATCCCGCTTGAAACAAAGGATGAAGTCCTGATCGGCTCAATAGATAAACTGTACGTAAAAGATGACAGCATCATAGTATTCGATCGGGAAAATAAGAATGTGTTTTTGTTTGATCAGGATGGGGCTTTTGTTCGGCAAATAGGCACGAGGGGGCAGGGGCCTAACGAATATATAGAGTTCGGAGATATCTATTATGATTCTGAGACGGAAAAACTATATGCATATGAGCGGTTTAAGGATGAGATATTTGTCTATTCTTTAAATGGAGAGATTGATGAAGTGATAGATTCTCATTTTTCATTCAATTCTTTTATTAGAGGGGATGATGGCTTTTGGCTCTACGGCTGTTTTCAGAATAATCCGGAGAAGTATCAATTACTGTACGTTGATGCCAAGTTAAGCACCATTAAAGAAGGGTACTTTCCCCAGACAGCTTTTGTAAATTTGGCTATTGAAACTTGTTTTACCAGAGATAATGAAGGGAATAAATTTTTTTACTATCCGGGATCCAATATAATTTATAAGTTGAATAAAGATAATGCCGAACCATTTATATTTTTTGATTTTGGAGACCGGACACTTCCTTATAAGGAGATATCGAAAGCCAAGGATCAAAAAGAATATGACAAAATCGTTCAGATGACAGCCGATTATATCGGATTTATAGAAAATGTACATGTTTCGGGAATAGATTGTATCTTTAATTGTCAAGAAAGCGGCTTGTATATAAATAAAAAAATATTCAAAGTCTGGTTCGACTTAGACAATGGAGAAATAAGTGTATATAACGGGTATCATAATGCACCGGGATCCCCCTCCCTATACCGTCTCCTGACCATTACCGGTAAAAATGAACTGGTTTACGAAATTAACCCCCAAAGATTAATGGATAGAGAGATAGAGGAAGCTCAAAAGGTTATTTCTTCGCTTACGGAGGATTCAAACCCAGTATTGGTATTTTATAAAATCAAACAATAAAAGTAATATGAATATGTATATCTATAAAAGAATAATGATACTATTGATATCCAATCTATGCTTTCAGGTAAGTTTTGCTCAAGAGGATGAATCGCAATCGGTAAAGTGTGTTGAAAAAGCAATGATAACAGCGGTGAACTCCGATATTGAGCCGGTTGAGGTTTCGTCCGATACAATCCGTGTAAAAAAAATAGTAAAGGAAGTGAGAGTAAACTATCGGGCAGAAGATAAGAATTGGATATATGATAGTGACTCGTGGATGTATAAAAACCGGAAAGTTGATTTTCTACCTCCAAGTTACGAAAAACAAACTATAACGAAGATGCATATTTCGGAGTTCAACAAAGAAGAAAACGGTTATACTTCAAACGTAGAAAAAGAGGAAGTTATTGAATATTACAAAATAGCAGATGGTTGGATATGGGATGACAATTTAATGAAATGGGTAAATGAGAGTGAAGCTATAAACATTCATCCAAAATACAAATTACTTAAAACAATTTCTTTTAAATAGAGTAAAAGAGGGAGGCGAGATGAAACTTAGGTGAACTTCAATGTATTTATTTGAACTGTTCGTGAACGGGAAAAGCGGTTGGGAATCGCTGGGCGTACAGGTTGCCTTGTCCGATTCGTTACGTTATGATAATGTTCCCATGGGAGGATTGTATTCCCTGAAAAACCATTCATCAAGGAAGGAAGAGCGCATTTTCCTGATGGAGGATGGCAGGCAGGTTTTTAAGTGAATTTGAAATCACGATAACAACAAATATATCCGCAAAGCAAGTAAAAAATATATATGATGGCAATGAAAAATCCATTATAGAAAGGAATTCTTAATATTATTTTTTAATTATCTAAATTCATTGCTTATGAGAAAAAAATTATTACCGGGCATTTTAGCCCTTGCCGTCCTGCTAATCGCGGGTTACGGAATGCACAGGAGTATGAACAGCTATGGCGATTTGAGTGACATGGCATTGAAAAATGTGTTGGCGTTGGCCGATGGAGAGGATCCGGATCCGGGAGAAGATGGCAATGGGGGAACAAGTGTGGGATACTGTTATGTGATGCAATCTTTTCAAGAGTATAAATGGAAAATATTTTGTGACTCTGGAACAAATGATAATACGATTTACCCTTGCCCTGAGTCAACAACATTTGGTGGCTTTTTAGAATCAGCAAAAGATAGATGCACCAAATGACCCCAGTTTTCAATATCATGAAGTTGTCTTAAAGCAGACTTCATGATATTGATTTTCTTCGCTAGTAATTATATATTCTCTGCATTCCATACATTACTTCAAAAATAGCATTTATAACTCCCCACCTATAAATCATTTTTATCAAAAGCACGTCAAATTTCATTCTGATATTCTAGGATATAAGGACATTAGAATCATTTTTTGTAGCTTTTGGAGCAGAATTATTTATAAGTAGAATACACGATGAAAATTTACAATCCCCGGAAAACCTGGTTTATTATCATTTTGAAAAATGGTATTATCGTGGAATCTCAATATTAGTTTATTATATTATCATTAACACCAATTGTATTTATGAGAAGAGCGTTAAACGTATTTTGGATAATCCTGATATTTGTCGGTTTTACCGATTGTACAGATTATAGTGATAGCACGTATTTCAATGGAGAAATTCGTGAGATTGACAGCAGGAAAAAAGAAGTGAAGGAAGTCAAGTTGAAATCCGTCGTACTCGATGGAGCATATTTTGGAAGTATTGCTGTACATGATTCACTAATGATTTTTTGGAATCCTAAATTACAGAGTCATTTCTTTAATATATTTAATCTTGACACGGGAGAGGAGATCGGCTCTTTTTGCAATAAAGGACAAGGACCGGACGAAGTCGTTGCTATCAGCATAATGTATCAAATTTTTGAAGAGGGGAACGAGTTGAAAACCCTTTTATTCGCAGCTAATGAAAAAAAAATATTGATATGGAATATAACTCGATCGCTCGCGGAGCATACAACCGTGATAGATACGATCATTCCTTATTCCTGCAACACAAAGGATATGGGAGCTTGTTATGATTATATTTTTCGCCAAAGTGAGGATATATTATTTACACACATTCCATCCATGACATTGAATGACGAAGATGCATCCTTACCTTTTTACCAGGAACGAACGCTTTATTCGGATAAAACGCTGATGAATTATCCTATTTTCCGGCGATCTATCAAAAACGATAAAGCATCAATTATTCCGGAAGCTTTTTTCAATTCTATCGATGCATTTAAACCTAGTGGCTCCAAAATTGCACAAGTTATGAAACGTCTTCATCAACTTAATATCATTGATACTGAGACTGGAGAGGTCATTGGATATAGACTTGCAGGGAGCCCTGATTTCACTATTTTTAAAAAAAAGAACGCAATTATAAATACTAATTTTGTTCGAGTACAAGCTGATGATCAATATATTTACGCTTCCTTTTGGGGTAGAGAGTCGTGGGGCCGCTTTGATATTCCGTCTGTCAACATCATTCATGTATTCGACTGGAATGGCAAATGGTTATATGAACTGATCACGGACCAGCCTGTTCATGAGATGTGGCTTGACAAGGTGAGAAACAGGTTATATACGACCAATGTCGAAACGGATGAGGTATTCTACCTGGATTTAAATGAAATAATACTCACGGGTAGATGATAATCTTTGTACATATTTTAGTGCTTGCCGTCCTGCTAATCGCGGGATTCGGTATGAACAGAAGTATGAACAGCTATGGTGATCTTAGTGACATGGCATTGAAAAATGTGTTGGCGTTGGCCGATGGAGAAGATCCGGAAGATCCTGATCCCGGGGAAGATGATGAGGACGATGAAAACAAATACGATTACACAGAATTGAATGAAGAATGTACAGTTTTTATCGGAGGAGCTTATGCCAAAGGAAAAAAAATAATCTGTTGGAGCGGTTCAACGCATCCGGTATGTGCGGATTGTAAATTATAAGAATTACGCATGTTCTCTTTATGGGAGAAATAATTTCTCCCATAATTTTTTAAATTTACATAATAACCGTAATTCCATGCATATAAAAAAATCAAATATGAAAAATTCAGGTATAGTTGTAATTGCTGCTTTACTACTTTTGAGCGCTTGTAAAGAGAATCAGGCGGATCCGGTTGTTGAAGCGCAATACCTCATCGAGATCAATAATCCCGCCAATATTGTGCTGGAAGATTTTATCGTGGACATTGATACCATAAGGTTAGAGCTTTCCGATGCATCCATAATGCATGAGATCAAAAATATACATATTATGGGGGATCGATATTATATTAGTACCTGGGATCATGCGACAGTGTATATTTTCGACTCCCGGGGTAAATATATAAACAAGATAATGGATAAGGGGAATGGACCCACGGAGTATATTTCAATTACCAGCTTCGAGGTTGACAGGGTTAATACAAGAGTTGTTCTTGCAGATAATTTTTCCCGTCGAATATTTGTTTATGATGAAAATGGGAATCAACTCAATGTAATCCAACTTAACTTCAACCCAATCATTGTTCTGCCTTACGAGGACGGGTTTTTGCACGTTTATTCGGGACACCGGGTCCAATTCGATAATCCGAATATGGAGAATTATTACATTCATTTTCTTGATTCACGGGGTGAATTTATCTCTTCGGCTATTAAAGTCAATACTCCCGAAAGAATTGCCATTACCTCAAATTATATTACAGACTGCTTAGAAAACGGAGATATTCTGTTCCAACCGGTACTAAGCGATATCATTTACAAGATTGAGGAAGGTAAAAAGGTTACGCCTCTATACGGCTTAGTGAATAAGTCCTCCAATCATAAATTTTTAAGCCAGAAGGATAAAGAAACCTTCGAGTATATTGTGCGGATAGGAGATAACAACAAATCCCAGCCCCAAGAAAAAGAATCGGAGGGTTTTTTGTTAAGTTGGGGATCGGTAAAAGATCTGAACGACTATGTCTTTTTTGCTTTTGGATATAACAAGAAATATTACCTTTATTATTCCAAATCGTTAGACAAATCAATCTTCATCGATGTAGAAAGAGTCAAAGGGGATAAAAATCTTATCGACATGTTTTTCAGTTCTCCAAAATCAATACACGGCAACAGGTTTTATATTTCACCTCATCCGTTGCTTATTGATCAGGTCAAGGATCAACTACCCGATGGAATTTTAAAGACTTTTTTTGAGAATACGCATGATGATTTAAATTCCGTATTGATATCGTTTTCAATAAAATTTCCCGAGTAATCGATTATTCAAATTTCCACATTGTGTGATGTATCTACCGGGTAAAATAAACCATCCAGCAGTAATTGACTTGCTTGTTATCCTTTTCACAGGGGTAATACTCGTCACCTACGACTACCGGAAAGATATGCTTCCCGATGGGTTGCTTTTTTCTGTACAGTTGTGTGCCGGATGGTTTTTATGCCGGATCCTCTATGCTTATTTTCCGTCCCTCACTCTTTACACCTGCGTTGGGATATTGTTATTCGGCTTGGTGGAGGTCGTATGGGGATTAGCCCAGTTATATGACTTCTCCCCCTCGAAACACAGGCTCTTTAAAACCACGGGATCGTTTATGAATCCCGGGCCGTATGGAGGACTCATCGCATTGATGTTCCCGTTGGTATTACACTACTGGCTTACATTCAGGCACAGAAAGAGATGGATCGGCTATCTTTTTATTTTTGCAGGAGCCGTCTGCATGATGATATTTCCCGCCACGCTGAGCCGTACGGCCTGGATCGCGTCGATAGCGGGATGCCTGTTCGTTCTTTTGGTAGACACACGTATCGTTGTAAGGCTACGTATCCTTTGGAGACGCCGTAAAAGGGAGTCTATCCTTATTACAACTGTTCTATGTATATTGCTGGCCGGAAGCGTTTACGGCATCTATCACCTGAAAAAAGATTCGGCTGACGGGCGGCTTTTCATGTGGAAGGTCACCGCATTGGCCATAAGGGAATCCCCGTTGAAAGGGAGCGGCTTAGGTGGGTTCCCTGCCGCTTATGCGGAGGCGCAAATGGAATATTTCAAAAGCGGGAAAGCCACCCAGGCGGAGAAACTGGTGGCGGGAAGCCCGGATTATGCATTCAACGAGTACCTGCAGATATTCCTTGAACAGGGATTAACGGGTATCATCCTGTTTATATGGCTTTCGTTCCTGATTATCAGGGGTGGTGTAAAAAACGGACAGGCCGGGGCAGCCGGCAGCTTCCTGGCCTTGTCGGTCTTTGCTTTTGCTTCCTATCCCTACCGGTTATATGAATTCCCGATCGCCTGGGTACTATTGGGCACTGTTTGTGTGGCAGGAACCGGTTATATAAGCATCCGGAAAGACCGCTTTAACCGGAAGAATATGGGTTTCACCCTTCTGTTGGCAGGGGCTTTGTGTTCCATTTCCGTGGTGTGTGCTATCCGGCAAAGAGTGTTTTACCAGGCAAAGAAAGAATGGAAGAAACAACAGCCGCTTTACAGGAGGAAAGCATATGCGAGTGTAATGAATGATTACGCAGAGCTTTATCCGGTACTGGATCATAAACGGAAATTCGTGTTCGAGTATGGAATGATATTGAATGCTACCGGAGAGAAGGAGAAAGCCGACAGTATCTTTACCAGGGGATTGGAAATAAGCTGCGACCCGATGTTTTACAATGTGAAAGGCCGCAACCACTATGAAATGGGGGAATATGACAAAGCCGGAGATTGCTATATAAACTCTACATGGCTGTTGCCCGAACGTATTTATCCCTACTTTTTACTGGTAAAACTCTATGCCGATCCGGCCAATCATCAACCGGAAAAGATGATCCGCGCGGCAAACGCCGTACTGCAAAGGGAACCGAAAGTCCATTCCATGGCTGTCACGGAGATGCGCGATGAGGTGAGAAAAATATTGAAAGAGAAAGGAGCAGGGTATGAATAGAACCGGGAAGATCGTACGCAAAACAGGCCAGGTAATACTGAACCTGTTTTACTATGCCTCCATCGTCGTATCCGGCTTTATTGTTCTCCGCGTATTCGTGTTCGGTTCTTATAAAATACCGACGGACTCCATGGAGCCGGCCATTCTGCCGGGCGATTATGTGCTCGTGAATAAATTAGCTTACGGCGCGCGGCTGTTCGACCTGTTCAGTGCAGTGGAGGGGAAAGACGTGGATATTAAACGCATGCCGGGTTACACCCGTGTCAAGCATAACGATGTGGTCGTTTTTCATATTCCCTATCCGAATAAACGGGACAAAATAGAGATGCACATGTTGAAGTATTATATCAAACGCTGTATCGGTGTTCCGGGTGATACGTTACACATCGTGAACGGTATCTATAGCGTGAATGCCGATACCGCGAAACGGTTGGGGAACTACGAGGGAGAACTGGCCATGAGCCGGAAACCAAAAGAGGCTTTCCCGCAAGGGGTATATAATGCCTTCCCCGGGGATACTGTCTTGAACTGGAACATCAAAGATTTCGGCCCCCTCTATATACCCCGCAAAGGAGACTGTATCACATTAGACAGGACAAATGCGTTACTCTATAAAAAGATCATCGAGTGGGAGAAAGGCTATTCCCTCGCATGGGAGAGCGATACGTTGCGGGATAAAGGAAAACCTTTACGGTATCATACCTTCTCTCATAATTACTACTTTATGGGAGGCGACAAGGTGGAGAATTCGCGGGACTCCCGTTACTGGGGATTGCTTCCCGATGACCTGGTCGTGGGGAAAGCATGGATGGTGTGGAAGTCGGTAGATCCTTATTCAGGAGTACTCAGACAGGACAGAATATTGAAAAGGATAGAATAAACCACAGGGCAGAATTTAAAAAAAGTGATGACAGATGGACTGAAAAATATGATATTTTTAATGTTTCGTTTATTGAGCATATCTTTGCGGAATAGAGGGAAAACTCCGTCCTGTTTTTACATTTATTTGTACAATATAGAAACAATTAGAAAAATATTTTCCAACATTCTTAAACTATTTAAACTCTTCAATTATGAAAAAGAAATTATTACCAAGCATTTTAGCCCTTGTCGTCTTGCTGATCGCGGGGTACGGAGTGAACAGGAGCATGAACAGCTATGGTGATTTGAGTGACATGGCATTGAAGAACGTGATCGCACTTGCTGATGGAGAAGATCCGGAAGAACCTGATCCGGGGGAAGATGATGGAGGGGGAGATAACGACTTTAAATGTAGTTTAACAAAAGATGAATGTAAAATTAAAGTTACAGTTAATCTCATTCCTATTTTGAAGGAAAAATTTAATATAAATGTTTCCGTAGGAGTTACTGTTGATTTAACGGATTTCACGAAAGTATATGCAGCGGCTGAGCCGAATAAACCAAAGGTCAGATGTGGAATAGATGTTCTTTGTAATGATCTACTATAAGCTTTGAAATTTGCTTCACTATCGGTTCACATATATTGTAATGTAACCGATAGTGAATGCATGTAGACCTTGACTTTCTCCTCTCTCGGATATAATTCCTTTTAATAAATTTTAGTTAGAATATTTTTAATACAGCGACCTTTATAGATGAAATATATTTTGATTTTGAATACTTCGATGCTGAAAAAAATAGAAACAGGATATTGAAATATCCACTCCCGTTAAAGTAATCTAAGAGCGAAAAAAGTAAGACCCACGAAGGGATTACTTAATATATACAATAGGCAAAATTGTCATCGCATTTATTTATCTGATTTTTTACATATTGATTCGCATTAATAGTAAATTATAATGAAAAATATACCATATATTGTATTTGTATTATTCTTGATCATATCCTGTCAGCAACAGTATACAAGGGAAGGTGCTATATACCTGTACCCAGCGGAAAAAACAATGCCTTTTGATTCATTAATCTCCGGCATGAATTTGATATACTTAGAAGAAACAGAGGATCTCTTAATCGGAGAAATGAATAAAATAATGAAAAATGGCTCTATATATTATTTGCTCGATTCGGATAAGTCTCAATCACTTTTCGCTTATGATGAGGACGGTAATTATGTCTCTAAATATTATGCCAGGGGAGGAGGGCCTGGCGAGTACAACTCAATACTAGATTTTGATATAGATATCAAGAGTAATGAAATCGCGATTTTATGTGCCCCCTCGAAATTAATAATTACCGATTTACAACTATCATTCAAGAGAGAGATATCGCTGGACGATGATTTTTACGACAGGTTAGCGATCATCGAGGGCAATGTTTTTTTATTTAGCTACTATAGTGGAATAATTGGAAAATATGACAGTAACGGTATATTATTGAAAAAGAACCCTATCTCAAATAAATTAGTGTCAGGTAATGTATTCTTTCCCCAACGAGTTTTTTATAAATTGTCAGATAAATACCTGATGCAATCCCCTGGGGATGATATCATCTATATAGAAGAAAATGGGGAATGGGCTGAATATTTATCATTAGATTACGAGAAGAAAGCTTCTTCAACGAAACTTTACACTCAAAAAAGAGCGGATGCCATAACCTTTGAAGAAAAAATCTTCCACCCTTTACCATATATCAGGTGTTTTTTTGAATTTAAGGAAAAAGAGTATTTCGTTTATCTGTTTGGCGTTTTGCATTATTTAAATGATGGGTGTAACAACTTCCTTTTTTCTGAATTACCCGGAATAGGCTCATTAAACTACGATAACGGACATTTATATACGTGGCAATATCTTTCGGATTTTAAACTAGAAGATACTATTCAAAATAAAACACTTCATAATATAGAAATCCACACCTCCGGAGTGAACCACAAGGATGAACTGGATGATGGTAGTATTTTGCTCATAGATTATATTATTAAAAAGTAGAATGGATTCGCTAATGACCTATCGTAAAACAAATCTCAAGTTATACTATATGAACCGTTTTAATTTCATACCGTTCATATTCCTGGTTTTTCTCTGCCTTTGTTCATGCAATCAGGAGACGAAAGAGAACGCGGAGGCAACTGCGACAGTGAAGGAGCTTCCTCCCGACAAACAGGCCGAAGTGACCATAGCGCCACTTGTATATACCGATTTCGAGCACGAACTGGTGAGCAACGGCAAGATCTCGGCACGGACGGTGGCAGAGGTAAGGTTTCAAACTTCGGAAGTGATTGCCGGGGTGTTTGTCAGGAACGGCGACCGCGTGCACAGAGGAGACCGTCTGGCGGCGCTGGATACCCTCAGATTGCATAACAAGCTGTCACAGGCAAAAGACGTGTTGGAGCGCAGCCGGCTCGAAATGCAGGATGTGTTGATAGGACAGGGATTCCGGCTCGATAACCCGGATGCCGTGCCGGAAGAGGTGATGCAGCTTGCCCGGATAAAAAGCGGGTTTAACACGGCGCGAACAAACTGGGATATGGCAACCTACGACCTGGAGCGGGCCACGCTGACAGCTCCCATCGGCGGCGTGGTCGCCAATCTGTTTGCCAAACCCCATACGCTCTCTTCATCATCCGACGTGTTTTGTCATATCATCGATACGCGTTCTCTCGAGGTCTCTTTCACCGTGCTGGAAAATGAACTGGGATTAATCCGGAACGGCGACAGGGTGACCGTTAGCCCTTTCTCCTTGCCGGAGGTATCCGTGGAAGGAAAGGTATCGGAGATCAACCCGTGGGTCGACAAAAACGGAATGGTGCAGATAAAGGCATCGGTGGCATACCACCCGCGTCTGGTGGAGGGGATGAATGCCCGGGTGAGCATCTTCCAGTTGCTAGGTAAACAGTGGGTGGTTCCCAAAAGTGCCGTAGTGCTGCGCACGGGTAGGCAAGTGCTTTTTACGCTCGAGAATGGCAAAGCCATCTGGCATTATGTGCAGACGGGATTGGAAAATGCCGGCAATTATACCATAACCGGCGAAACTTTGAAGGAGGGAGACCAGGTAATCGTAAGCGGTAATATCAACCTGGCGCATGAATCACCCGTAACAGTCATTGCGGATGTGAAAGAACCGGGACAAACGGAGGAAACGGAACAATAACTGTTCATTATTATCTTTACGTCATGTTGAAATTCATTCTGCAACGTCCGGTATCCGTGTTAATGTTGTTCCTGGCATGTGTAATTATTGGTGTCATTACCTATAACACGCTACCGGTATCGCTACTGCCCGATATCGCCATTCCCGAGATCACGGTGCAGGTATCGGGCGACAATGCCTCTGCCCGGGAACTGGAAAATACGGTGACAAAACCAATCCGCCGGCAATTGATGCAAGTGGGAAACCTGCGCGATATCCGGAGTGAAACACGAGACGGATCGGCTATCATTCGCCTGAAATTCGATTATGGAACCAATACCGACCTGGCATTTATTGAGGTGAACGAAAAAATTGATGCGGCCATGAACAGCTTGCCGCGCGATTTCCGTCGCCCAAGGGTGATCAAAGCCAGCGCCACCGACCTGCCCGTCTTTTACGTGAACCTTACCCTGAAAGACGATACACCGTATGGCGTTACCGACGAGCAGAAATTTCTGGATCTGTCAGAATTTGCCGACAATGTAATCAAACGGCGTATCGAACAACTCTCTGAAGTGGCGATGGCCGATATGACGGGGCTAATGTACAAACACCTTCAGATTGTACCCAACCTCCCAATGCTGGAGTCTGCATCCATCACGTTGAGCGATATTGAAAACGTGCTGGCGACCAATAACATTGAACCGGGAAGCATGGTTGTACGCGACGGTTATTACGAATATAATATCAAATTTTCTTCCCTGTTGCGTACACCCGAAGAGGTACGGAACATTTTTATTGAAAAGGGAGGACGCATTTTCCAGTTGAAGGACCTGGCCGCGATCGATATCGTACGTCAGCCCGAATCGGGCATGTCACTGGTCAACGGAAAACGGGCCATCTCCATCGGCATCATCAAGCAGGCCGATGAAACGATGAAGAACCTGCGCCTGTCGCTCAACAGGACACTCAGGAGCTTCGGGCGAAGTTATCCTGATGTGCAGTTCACCGTGAACCGCAACCAGACGGAACTCCTTGATTATACCATTTCCAACCTGCAGGAGAACCTTATCATGGGTTTTATCCTTGTCTTCATCGTGGCCCTCCTGTTCCTGGGAGATGCCAAATCGCCGGTGATTATCGGCATCAGTATGACCACTGCTCTCATCACCACTTTCATTTTCTTTTTTCTCTTCAAAGAGTCGATCAACATCATTACCCTGGCAGGCCTGATCCTCGCCCTTGGAAATATGATCGACAGCTCCATCGTGGTTACCGATATCATTACGCAATACCGGCGTGAGGGATATCCGTTGGACGATGCCTGCGAGAAAGGAACCAAAGAGGTGATCATGCCGATCCTTAGTTCTACCCTTACCACGATAGCTGTTTTTGTGCCGTTGGTGTTCATGAGCGGTATAGCCGGCGCTATCTTTTATTCTGAAGCTTTTGCCGTGACCGTCGGGATGCTGGTGTCATATCTCACGGGGATCATTATGCTGCCCGTGCTCTATAAGTTGGCATACGGACGAAAGGTGACGAAAAGGGATTTTTCCGGTTTTTTTGCCCGGATGCAACGGAAAATAGACGGGGTGGTATTCCCCTTCTACGACCGGGGTATCAATTGGGTTTTCCGCCATAAGATATTCTCCCTGGCCCTGTTGGTGGTCTCCTTTCCGGTATGCGTTTTCCTGTTTAACGCCATGCCCAAAACCTCCATGCCTAAGCTGGACTATGTAGAAACGATCTCCATGGTGGAGTGGAACGAGAATATTCATGTGGATGAAAATGGGCGGCGGATAGCCGAACTGCTGAAACATGCGGAAGAATATGCGGTTGAAAATGCTTGCTATATAGGACAACGCCAATATCTTCTGGATAAAGACAATGAGTTGACCACTACCGAAGCCCAGCTTTACTTCAAAACCGCAAAACCTTCGGACGTCGCACGGTTGGAGAAGCATGTGCGCGATTGGATGGCGCGTCATTATCCCGAAGCCGTTATCTCTTTCTCTCCGCCTGAAAATGTGTTTGAAAAGATTTTTGATACGGCGGAAGCCGAAATTATCGTGCAGCTTTATACAAAGAACAGGGAGATGATCCCCGATCCGGTAGAAATATGTAAAATGGAGAACCTGCTGTTTGAAACTACCGGAAAGCAGGCTGAAGGCGTTCCCTTTGAACAACAGTACGAAATTGTACCTGATAAGGAAAGGATGTTGCTTTACGGTGTATCGCAGCATGAAATCCACCAGGCCCTGAAAATCGCTCTCCGTGATAACCAGGTCGCTGTCCTGCGTTCTTTCCAGCAATACCTGCCGATCTCGATCACGGGAAAACAGCAAACGATCCGGGAAGTATTGCATGAAACGTTTGTAAATGGTCGCCCGCCTAACAGTACGCAAACGGTGCGCGTACCCGTTTCGTCGTTGATCAATGTAAGAACGGGTGAAGATATCAAAACCATCATTGCCGGAAAGAACGGGGAATATATCCCGTTGCGTTATCACCAAATGGATAATCCCGAACAATTCATGAAGAAAGCTTCGGATGTTATCCGTCAGGCCGGTACGTGGGATTCGGTTTTCTCCGGTAATTTCTTCGCCAATGCAAAGATGTTGCGTGAACTGGCCGTCATCCTGCTGATATCGGTATTGCTTATGTACTTTATTCTGGCTTCCCAGTTCGAGAATTTCCTGCAACCTTTTATTGTTTTGACGGAAATCCCCATCGATATTGCTTTTGCCTTGATTATATTATGGCTGACAGGAAACACCCTGAACCTGATGAGCGCTATCGGGATCGTGGTCACTACCGGGGTAATCCTCAACGATTCCATCCTGAAAATAGACCTGATCAATGAACTGCGTAAAGCCGGAATGCCTTTGATGGAAGCGATCCACACTGCCGGAGTGAGGCGGTTAAGGGCCATTATCATGACGGCCCTCACCTCCATCCTTTCAATGATACCCATCCTGTTCACCTTCGATATGGGGTCTGAATTGCAGAAACCGCTTGCCATTACCATGATCAGCACCATGATCATCGGAACATTCGTAAGCGTATTTTTTATTCCGTTGCTTTACTGGGCTATCTATAGGAAAAATGATAAATGCTGCGCACGATAATGCCTTCGGCGATAAATGCTTCGCATGATAATGCGCTTCACGCGATAAAGGAGAGTGATTGGCAATTGATAATTGGTAATTTACAAACAATATGAAACATTCCGTTCTGATATATATTACGCTGTGTGCAACGGCTTTTCTTTCACACAACATCCATGCCCAGGAGACACACATTGAACTGGACCTGAATACTGCTGTGCGGTTAGCCAACGACAGTTCGCTCACGGCTTTCCGTGTAAGGAACAGTTACATGGCCGGCTATTGGGAGTACCGGTCGTTCAAGGCGAGGCGGTTGCCTTCTTTGACACTCTATATGAATCCTTTATCGTATAACCGGGATTATACGCGCCGGTATGATTCCCAGCAGAATATCGATATCTATCGCCGCCAGCAATCTCTCTACAGCTACGGGAACCTTGCGGCACAACAGAATTTCGACCTGATGGGCGGAACATTTTTTATCGATTCCGAGTTGGGATATATCCGTAATTTTGGGGAGCGTTCCTACAGCCAGTTTACCAGTGTCCCGATCCGTGTCGGATACCGGCAGGAACTGTTTGGGTATAACGCCTTCAAATGGGAGAAAAAAATTGCTCCCGTAAAGTACGAAAAAGCGCAGAAAGACCTGCTCTATCAACTGGAACAGACTGCTGAAACAGCTACCGGTTATTTTTTCGATCTGGCTATGGCCCAGGCGGAATATGAACTGGCAAAGGAAAATCTTGCCAGTTCCGATACACTTTATAAGATCGGAGTAGAGAAGCACAAGATCGCTTCTATCGGCCAGGCCGACCTGTTGACACTGAAGTTGGACCGGGTAAATGCACAGAACAGCCTGCAGAATGCAGAGATCAATCTGAAAAGAAGTACGTTCGCCCTGGCTGCTTTTCTGAATATTGACAAAAACAGGAGAATAGCATTGAAACTGCCCGATTACCCTAAAGATATGCTTGTGACGGTGGATGAAGCACTATTCTTTGCCAGGGAGAACAATCCCGGATACCTGGATTCGGAACAACAGGTATTGCAATCGGAACAATCGCTGGAACGCACTAAAATCGAGTCGCGGTTCAATGCCGGAGTATCGGCCAGCATCGGGTTCAACCAGGTGGCGGAATCTTTCCTGCAGGCCTATCAGAATCCGCTACAGCAGGATATTGTTTCGCTTAGGCTGTCTGTCCCCCTGGTCGACTGGGGAGTGCGCCGCGGAAGATATAACATGGCGAAGAACAACCTCAATATTACAAAACTTACAGCACAGGAAAGGGAAGTGCAACTCGAGGAAGATGTGATCATGACGGTGGGGCATTTTGCTGTTCAGCAGCAGCTTATCCGTAGTGCGGAGGAAGCCGTGGAACTGGCAAGGCTGGCATATGAACAGACGCGGGAACGTTTTATTATCGGCAAAGCCGATATCAACAGCCTTACATTGTCCGCAAGCCGCCGGCAGTCGGCCCAGCGCAATTATATCTCGGCGTTGCGCAACTATTGGCAGAGCTATTTTAAAATCCGAAAGCTGACGTTATACGATTTTGAGAAGCGCATGCCGATTGCCGATATATTCGATTGGAATACAACCATACGCTAAAAGAATTTGATTTTGAACGGGAAAAAAAACACATCATCCTTCACGGTCATTGTTTTGTTCGTTTGCTTGTCTATTGTGGGACTGGCATTGATTCCGTTATTGCCCGTAAAACTGGCGCCTTCACGTACTTTGCCGACTATCTCGGTGAGCTTCGGCATGCCGGGAAATGCTCCCCGCGTGGTAGAAATGGAGGCAACCTCGAAGATAGAGTCAATGCTGGCACGCGTGAAAGGCATCCGCAGCATTTATTCCACTTCCTCGAACGGCCGGGGTAGCATCACTATCCAATTCGATAAGCACACTTCTATCGATGTGGCCCGGTTCGAGGTGTCGACCATTATCCGCCAAGTATGGCCGGAACTGCCCCGCGGGGTAACTTATCCTTCTCTCTCGGTGAACCGTTCCGATGAGAAGGCATCGCGCCCTTTCATGACATATACCGTCAATTCCGCCGCTACGCCGATCGTTATTCAACGTTATACGGAGAATATCATTAAAACGGCGCTCAGCGATATTGAAGGATTATACAGGATCAACGTGAGCGGCGCCACACCCATGGAATGGCAACTGGAATATGACTCCCGTATATTGGAAACCGCAGGGGTGACCGTGAATGATATGCGCCAGGCCATTTCGCAATATTATGCCGTTCAATTTTTGGGAATGGCGGAAACCGAATCCCAAAGCGGGCTCTCTTCATGGATACGTATAAAGATGCTTTCGGACATGAAAGAAGGCAGTTTCGATCTTTCATCCATCTTCGTTACCAATAAGGGAGGAGCGCTTATCCGTTTAGACCAACTGGTGACAGTTACCCATACCGAAAGGGCGCCTTCGGGTTATTACCGTATCAACGGGCTTAACTCCATCTATCTGTCCCTTACGGCCGAAGAGACGGCCAACCAATTGCGATTAAGCGAGTTAGTGAAGAAGAAAATAGAGGAGATAGAAGCCGGTTTGCCGCCCGGTTACGAGATACATGCCAGTTACGACGCAACCGATTATATCAGGGCGGAGCTTCGAAAGATCTATATCCGTAGCGGCATGACCATGCTGATCCTGTTACTCTTCGTGCTGCTTATGACACGTAGCTTGCGCTATCTGTTCCTGATTGCCGCCAGTCTTTTTATTGATTTGGCCATTGCCGCCATTTTCTATTATCTGTTCAAACTGGAAATCCAACTCTATTCTCTTGCCGGCATCACCATTTCACTCAGCCTGATTATCGATAACGCCATCATCATGACCGATCATATGATCCACAAAGGTAACCGGAAGGCCTTCATGCCTATACTAACCGCCACGGTGACTACTGTGGGGGCGCTATCCATGATTTTCCTGCTGGATGAGAAAATACGACTGAACCTGCAGGATTTTGCCGTTATATTAATTATTAATCTGATGGTTTCCCTCTGTGTGGCGGCATTGTTTGTCCCAGCAATGATTGAGCGTATCCGGCTGGTTAAAAGAAAACGCCGCCGCCATCGTATCCTGTTTTTTTCTCCTGTACGATTGAGTATCCATTTTACACACGGTTATGAAAAGATGATCCATCTGATGAACCGCCGGAAATGGATTGCTTTCGTTGCCGTGGTTTTACTTTTTGGGTTGCCTCTGTTTTTATTGCCGGATAAAATTGATAAGAATACCCCATTTGCATTGAGATACAATAAAATAGTAGGAAACACCACATACAAGGAAAAGGTGAAACCGGCCGTTGACAAGGTGTTGGGAGGTACGTGGCGGCTATTTGCCGAGAAAGTGTACCGTGGGAGCTATTTTACCCGTAAAGAGAAAACTGTGCTGACCATTGCCGCATCGATGCCCAATGGAACTACCTTACCACAGATGAACGACCTGATCGTGAAAATGGAGCGTTATCTGAGCAGTTTTCCCGAGATCAGGCAGTTTCAGACAAGTGTCTCCAGCGCCCGACGGGCATCGATCAGCGTTTTCTTCCGGAAAGAGGACGAACAGGGTGGTTTTCCCTACCAGTTGAAAAACAGGGTTATAAGCAGGGCACTGGAACTTGGAGGGGGCAGTTGGAGCGTATCCGGATTGGAGGACAGAGGATTCAGTAACGACGTAAGAGAATCAACAGGGCAATACCGTGTAAAACTGTATGGATACAATTATGATGAGCTCTCGGCTTGGACCGATACGTTAAAGAATCGCCTACTGTCTTACAGACGTATAAAGGAGGTACTTGTCAATTCCAATTTTTCGTGGTATAAGGACGATTATCAGGAGTTCTCTTTCGCATTGAACAAGGAGTGGCTTGCATCGCGAGGGCTTCTTCCCGGTGAATTATTTAACTCTTTGCAACCGGTTTTTGCCCGTGATCTGTGGGCCGCTTCGGTTGTGATGGACGGGGAGAACGAAAGTGTTGTACTGGGTAGCAGGCAAGCAAAAGAGTATGACGTATGGGCGTTGGAACATATTGGGCACAATATTGGAGACCGTTATTTTAAATTGAGTGAGGCTGCCGGAATAGACAAAGGACAGGCGCCCCAGGAAGTGGCCAAAGAAAACCAGCAATACCGGCTGGTATTGCAATACGAGTATATTGGTTCCAGCATGCAGGGAGGGAAAGTTCTTGACAGGGAAATCAAAGAATTCAACATACAGGTACCCATGGGATATAGCGCCCGTCAGGAAAGTGCTTACCGGGGTTGGGGTGAGCAGGACAATAACCGGTACTTTTTAATAGGTTTACTGGTGGCGATTGTTTTTGTGACCACATCTATCCTTTTTAATTCCCTGAAGCAACCCTTTGCCGTTATATTTATCATTCCCGTATCCTTTATCGGTATCTTCCTGACATTCTATTGGTTCAAATTGAATTTCGACCAAGGGGGATTTGCCTCTTTCATCCTGCTGTCGGGGCTTACCGTGAATGCCAGCATTTATATACTGAACGATTTCAACCGGATACGGAAACAAAAGCCGCTCTTATCTCCCGTCAGAACCTACTTAAAAGCTTGGAACAATAAAATTGTTCCTATCTTCCTGACCATTGTTTCCACTATTCTCGGATTTACTCCCTTTATGATAGGAACGCAGAAAGAAGGTTTCTGGTTTCCGTTGGCAGCCGGTACCATAGGAGGCCTAATCATGTCGGTTATCGGGATTTGGATGCTCCTGCCGTTGCTTATAATAAAGAGAAAATAGTCTCCTTCTTGCCTTCTTCACCCTTATTATGGTATACCCTGTGGGAAAAGGGTGTATAAAACAGCGAGGAAAAGAGGGCGAAACGCCCATAAGCAAAGCGTGTGAGGTCAAAAACGTAAATTGTTGATAACTTTTTTGGAAAGGGGATTATATATAAAATAAAAGAATCTTGAAAGAAAAAGAGATAAAAATGTTATCAAAAAAAGGAAAACCTATAAACGAAAAATAACATGAAAAAGTTAACAATTCTATTCCTTTACTTGTTGCCGTTAGTAGCGTCAGCACAAATCAAAGTGGTCGACAACCCCGATTATCGGTTCAAAAACACGGGAATAGAGACTATTTCCAGAATCGAGGTGCACGATACAATCACCAAGGTGTACGTTCATATCACATTCATTCCCGGCTGGTGGATAGAATACGATGCATTTAGCTATCTCCAACCCGTGGGAAGTAACGAAAAGTATCATCTGATAGGGCTGGAAAATGCCAAAATGAATGAAAAACTCTCAACCCCCACGGGGATAGCTGACTACGTTTTACTATTTAATTCATTGGATAAATCGGTAAAGGAAGTTCATTATGGAAACTTGAAAAATGACAAGGAAGAGATAGCAATATTGAACGTGTCATTGGAGCAAAGTTTTGATTCGGTGCGTTATGAAAGATCCCGTGTGATACCTACTTCCATTGCCCGACGTTTGAAAAAGGAGGTAAAAAAATCGGCAAAAAAGAGAACAGTGAAATTCGAATCAGACAACTTTTTCAGCAATGCCCCATCACGACTAGTCGGTTTCATCAAAGGATACACGGGTGATAACGTGCAATCATTCCCTATTTATTGTAATAGACTAAACGGAGATATTCAAGTTTTTCCACTAACGGTATATCCCGATGGTTACTTCGAAGCAGATATCCACATAGAATATCCTAAAATGCTTACGTTTTCTCTCTTAAAATCAGGAGAAGCAAGTTTTTATATTGAACCGGGGCATACCCTTGCGATGATCTTGGACTGGGAAGATGTTTTGGCAGGATACCGATACCGAGACCGTCGCTATGTATATACAAAAACGGAGTTCGCGGGATCCTTAGCAGCAATGAACCAAGACTTGTTGAAACGTAAAATGTATAAGCCGAACGGGTTCGAAATTGAGCGACGAATGAAAAATATGAGTCCCATCGAATACCGACAAGAATTGGAAGCACGGATCCGTAACAACCTTGATTCGCTCTGGAAAACAGAAGCCAATCGCCATCTGCACCCAAAAACCAAACAACTTATCGAGAACGAGATCAAAGCGGATGCACTTTCTGAACTGCTTCAGCTTTCGCTGAACTACCTACGTAGAGATAGCGGCAACGTAAAACCTCTTTCAGCCAATTTTTTTTCATTATTAAAGACACTCCCTACTAACGATAGAAGTGTATTATCGGTGCTTTCAGCGGATAAATTGATCTCTTCCCTGAACAATGCCGGTATCTTCCTCCATCCCGACAACATGTACCGCCCTGAATTTAATCCCGATCAATCATTTGGTGAATATCTCGTGGCCCGGGGAGTAGTTTTATCGGATGAAACGATTAAGTTTTTGCCACTGGTTGAAAAAGTAGTCCGACCGGGAGGCAGTAAACTTAGCGAAGAGGAAAAGAAAGTGACAATTGAAAACAGGGATGTCATTCAACGGATCCTTCAACGTCATGTTCGGGAATTGATGGAATATCAAAAAAAATATACGAAACAAGATCCGTGGGAAGAATTCAGGGTTAGTATACAAAAAAGGGATGACATATTTACTGACTCGTTGAGTATAAGCGGAATCTTGAAAGACATTTCCATGTATCGCTATTTTTATGGATGGCTACGAACGAAAAACAACCTCACCTCAAATGAGGTAAACTTAATGACTGAAAAGTTCAACGATCGAATAGCCAATCCATTTCTGAAAAGTCTACTCAATAAAACCGGGGATGAATATAAAAATGAAATTTATCGGTTCAGCGCTACGATACCACGTAACTGGCGAATATACGGACAAGTTATTGACGACACCATAAATCAACGGGCAATAGCTGATTGGGCACTGCCGAAGACTTATAGTAAATTAGAGAAAACTGAAATTTCGAATTCAGTCTCGATCACTGCCTATAAAAGGGGAAAAAATATTTCCGTGGATGAACTGGTTCAGTTAGAGCTGGCAAGATATAGAAGCAATAGTCCATCTACCGAAATAACCCTGAAAGAAGATATAACAAATCCCAACGCGAAATTTATCCATATCACGAAGCCCAATGGAACAAAAAACCAGGGAAAATGGCATATTGCTTGCCAAAATGATATTGCCTACATAGTGGCTTTTATGGCCACCCCCGGCACCTATGAAAAAAATTTACCGTTATTTGAGGAGTTTTTTAGAAACATGGATTTTTATTGAGTGTCCACCTCGATAACCTATCACTGACCGTGTTGCTGCTTATCGGGATATATTTTTTATATAATATGGCATCAAGTAATAATAATATGAAAAGCAAACAGATCAATCAACACAGGCAAAAAAAATGCTTTGGAATCTTTCTATTGTCCGTGATGGCGGCCATCTGCTCGTTTAAATTAAGCGCAAGCGTTCCGGTCAATCAATATGATAGAAACAGCTATAAGGAAAAGCGCATTCATGCTGCCATTAATCATTTTTCCCTTTCGTATCCGTTGTATGATAACAATACCGTTTTTGCGGTTTCATACGCCGATACCGTTTTTAGTAGAACGTATAAAACAGAAAACTATAAGACTAAATGGAAAAATGGCAAGCCGTATGAAGGAATTGTCGCGGTTAGTATTTTCAGAAAATTAGGGAGCCTTTATGTTACCAGTGATGACATTAAGAGCAGAAACAATAAAATTCCATCAAGATATTTAGAAAAAAACGGGAAGTTGTTTTATTGGTATGATTCTAGTATTTCGGCAACAGAAGAGTCGCTTGCTTTGTTCAAGGAATTTGGACTTGTAAAAGAACCACAAAAATCAGAAGATTTTGAAGAAGTGAGAACTATAATCTTTGATGACGAGAAGGGTGTGGTTTATTTTTTCTGTAGAGAAAATCCATTAATTTTTGAAACAATACGGACAAATCGGCCATTAGGAACGTATGCTCCACCCACGTTAGAGTGCAAAAGCCTAAAGATTAAAATCCCCGCGATGGCAACTGAACAACTCATCTCTGAATAACGGGTGGCCGATACAACAAACTCATTTTTTTGTTATTAAAGTATATGTTTGCGTTCAAAATGAAAAATAAAAAGCAGAAAGCATTTTTGAGAAAATTTGAAGAAGAAGTTATTTTTCCAGCTTATGAAGTATAAATATGTTTATGGATAGAAAGTAAGTAGAATATGAATTATCCCAGGCGGCGATTTATTAATATTGCATCTATTGGGTTTGTTTCATCTGCTATAAATCATAAAATAATTCCAGTCAATGAAATAATGAAACACGAACAGCATTTCGCGACCGGCAACCACCATCTGTTTCATCAAAGCTCTTCATTCGTAGAGATAGATGGAAAAACATATCGAGCGTAACCTGATGAACGAGGAGCCATTGGAGGTGGAAACGATTATACGGAAATTTTCACCCATGGAGACTATACTGTTGAAGATATTGATGCGTTGGAAAACGCTTTATCCAGGGCTAAAGCAAGAGAAGTCGTTATTATTCCTACCGGATACTCTATCCCTGCTATCTATAAGTGCGCCGATTGTAATAATGACGTTATTTGAGTGGGAATTAACGTTTTTCGAGATTTTGGATTTGTTGTATTTGAATATATTTAAGAAATATTCACAAGATTCATGACAAAGAGAATGTAAAGGAAGCCTGGCTTGTACGTAAAGCCTATCAACGGAGGAATTTGTAATGAAGAAATGTTACCAAATATTATGAGAACAATACACCAAAGGATCATCGGAAATGTGATTATTCTAGCATTCTTCCTTGTAGGATGCGAAGCTGAAAAAAAAGGACCAAGCGTTGAAACATTAGATGTACGGGATATAACTGATATTTCTGCTGTTTGTTGGGGTAGGGTATTTGACACTGAAACGGGCGTCGTTTCTGAATTTGGTATTGAGCTGGATGGAGGTGAGGGGTATGTGAAGCACTCGGGAAACAAATTAGTGGATGGTGAGTTTGACGTCAAGCTGACAGATTTGACTCCGGGAACCACTTACCGCTATCGGGCATATATTGAAGCCGGGGATATTACATACGGGAGTGAAGAGTTGTTCACCACACTTCCTGCCTTAACCTTTATGGCTGCCATCGACCCTGATAAGATAACCAGTAGTTCAGCGGTGGTCTCGTTCAGCAACACGCATCGGCTAAAAGAGTGGGGGATATATTATAGCGAGAGTGAGGCGACCTTGAACGATCCTGTAAAAAAAGAATTTTCAAAACCAGAGATTACATTAACGGATCTACAGCCTAAAAGCACCTATTATATTCTGCCATACGTAAAAGATAAAAACAATCAGATTACCTATCTGGAAAAGGCAAGTTTCGTAACAAAAAATGTGTTGTCAGGGATAAGAGGTACCTACGCTTTCTCGTCGAGGTTAGCCAATGGCAGATTAAATATTGGTAAGCTAATACACGAGTTAATTGATTTAAAGGCGAATACGTACAATTGGCTGATATGGCGAGGAGAAAAGGATTGGGACGACCTTCAGCTGTTTTTACCCATTGCTGAAAAAAATAGTATCAATGTTTGGGTAACCATTGTTCCTTATTCAGAGTCGAAACCAATTGCGAACTGGTCTTCAGAGCCTTACCAAACAGATTACGTGAAGTGGGCAGAAGAGATTGCCAAATTGAGTTTAGAATATCCGAACTTGAAGGCGTTGAGTATTGATGATTTTTCCGGCTGGAACATGCAGTATTATACGGTTGAATATACCTCAGAATTTGTGAATGCCATGCGAGTTATCAATCCGCTCTTGGCCTTTGTGCCTTGTATATATTATAACTCAACCAAACTGACAGATTATTCAGCATATTTGCCATACATTGATGGTGTGTTGTTCCCCTATAAGGCAGAATCGTCCGGCAAAGAAACGTTGAGCAGATCTGATCTCCTCGTGGAGGAGATAAAGTGGATGCGTACAAAGTTCAAGGGGTTGCCTTTGATCGTTGATGTGTATTCAAGTGCCCACTCGAAAGCAGGAACATCCACACCCGCTTATGTATCCGAGATGATAAAATTATCTAAGGAACATGGGGACGGCGTGTTGATATATACTCATCCCGACCCGGTAAGGGATGTAGAGAAATATACGATTATCAAGGAGGAGTTCTCTAAATAAGTTTCCCGACTTGCGCGTAAATAACTAATTATAATACAGATCATAATGAAAAACAATTCAAAAATTAGTAGACTGGAATTACTAACTTTGCCGGGACACATAGTTAAGCATAAACGCTTATTTT
>ENA-UOOR01001204-UOOR01001204.1-fermentation-metagenome-genome-assembly--contig:-NODE-1204-length-31806-cov-5.275235_pt1 | contig 31806 bp, 30 predicted proteins | sample MGYA00245780_ERZ724029 | MGnify/ENA primary metagenome ERZ724029 (study PRJEB28704, sample SAMN03018315) | fermentation metagenome | biome: anthropogenic terrestrial biome; feature: soil; material... | reverse complement strand
GAGCATAATGTTTTAAAACTTTTTCTAATTCTACCCTGTTTTTCCCGGAAAAAGCCAACGCCTGTTCTAAGCGGATATTCTCAATATTTTGCTTACAAGCTGTAAGCAGTATAAAAAAGAAAATCGGAAGAAAAATAAAGTGCTTCATACAATGAATAACCATTTTTTTATGCCGTTATTTATTCTACATACCCCCTTAATTTTAACACAATAGGAGAATTTTCCGTATTTCCATAAATGGAAACTGTTTTGTTGAAAAAGCCTAAATCATCCGCATTATAGGTTATTTCTATATCTGTTGAAGTGTTCGGTGGAATCGGCCTCTTATCATACAGAATATTTGTGCAACCACATGTAGTATATCCTTGGGGAAAATAATTTCTTTTCCTTGCCAATCAGAAACGATTTTTATGATTTTTTCCTTAGGGCTGTTTTTACAGGAAAGGAAAATTAGTCCCAATCCGATCATGAATATTATTACCTCCTTTTTCATACATCTTTGAAAGATTGTATTGAATCCATTCTATAGTCACATATTATTTATAAAATTTATTGGAGAAACAGTTTCACTGTAAGACTTCAAAATTACAAAATAAGACGTTTATCTTCTGCATTATTTTCTATACAAAGAAAATTAGAGTACCTCATGAGTACATCATAATTCGCGAAATTTTTTCCTCAAAAAACGTTAATATCAATCTCGAGGATTAACTGTTTTTTGTAAACGTCATAAATCTTATACCAAAGTGCGATTTTGGGAAATATTTCATTTTTCAATAAAGTAAAATAAGGGATTAGAAATAGCGAACATCTCTCTATGTATTTATTTATTCTATTTCAGTAATTCGATAGAATGAAGGTGAAAATTCAAATTATTATATTGGATCACTAGTGTCTATTAAAAAAGGTTTCTATATAATAGCGCTATTAATCAAACAATCCCGGACAGAAACGAGCCTGTCCGGGATATCATGTTGATTTTTAAAATAGAATGAAGTATGACACAATCTGTTATTCTCGGATTTATGTATTCTGATTTTTCTTTTCGTCTGTCTTCTTCGGCTTACGCGAACTCGAGCGAACCATGCGGCGTGCGTTGCGGTAGGCTTGTGCGAACTCGGTACCGTTGAAGAAACTGATAAGACTGTCCATCTTATATCGTACCTTCCGTATTTCTTTTTTCAACGTCGGCAGCGTGTCGTTATGGATTTTGCGCTCTATGGCCAATCCTCGTGGGCGGGGAATGAGTTTGTCATATTTTTCGATGAGCGTTTTGAATTGCTCCAACTCTTCCGGCGTTACGTAAGGGGCCAATACTTCTCCGAATCCTACCATCCGGTTATAGATGTCCCAAAGCCTGACGGACAGGTCTTCGTCAGCCAATTGCAACAGCGAGCCTCTGCTTACGCGAAGCTGGATGTGCGTCTCCATATTGATATTCTCCAGAGCGTAAATGCTGGCGCGCTGCGAAAGATCTCTTGCCAGCTCGCATACGGCCAGCGTTGCATCGTCCTTGTCTTCCGTGGCGCCTTTCGTAATGATTTTCGCTTTTTCCGCCGTGGATTTGATGGCGGCGTAATATTTCCTGAATTTGGCTACTTGTGCAGAAAAAACGGGGTTTGTACTCCAAACGGCTTCATATTGCGTAAGTGTCGCATCCAATACATCCAAAAAACTAATAAAATCTTCATCTGTTTTTTTCATCATCTTGTAATTTTATTAGTAGATACTAGAGCGAGAGTAGTAGGTACTATGATCCTAAATTTAAATGTCGCTGCAAATGTATAAAATATTCGGGATATACAAAAATATTTTCGCAAATAAATTTAATAAAAATCGATATCTGTGCTCTTTTTAGTTAATAAACAGTATTAACCTGTGTCGAGAACGGTATATTGTGCCTGATGAATGTTGCATTCGTGGCTTTTAATCATTTATTGACCGCGCAGGGGCGTACATTATGTTAACACAATCTTACATTACCACCAAACAATGGTACATTACGTCCGCACAATGGTGCATTGCGATCTGCGGATGACACATTGTCATCTCCGTGCTTTACATTGCAATTGTCGAACGACACATTGTCAGCCGAGACTCTTACATTATCTGCATACATTCCTACATTGTCCTATGCGAACGTTTTATTGACTGCTGCATATCGTACATTGCATCTTTTGTGTCGTACATTGCGTCCTGAGAGTTGTACATTGTATTCGCGGCCATTTTTAAACGGTTGTCCGTGCCTTTCTCTCCGGCGATTCGACGATAAAAATCTATCGGAGCCTTCTAAATGGTTTTATTTCCCCGGTGTATTCAGTTTGCGGGAAACATTCTTTTTCAAGTTCAATTTGTTCTTTTCACTTTTTGAGGATAACTTTTGAGACAGCCCTACCATGAAGCGGGGAGGGGTTAAAAAAGAAATCGAACGTTTTTCGCACCGTTAGCACATCCGCCGGGGAGGTGGGGGCATAAAAAAAGCGAAGTCCCTAAGAGATCCGCTTTTTATATTATAGAATGTGATTGTGTCGAAAAAATCAATGCGAAGAATCATCTTTCTTCTGCACTTCCGGTTTCGGCGGCCTTGGCAAAAGCGCTTTCCGCGACAGTTTATATTTTCCGGTTTTCGGATCGACATCCAATAACTTCACTTGAATCTTATCGCCTTCTTTCAGGTTGGCATCTTCCACCCGTTCCAGGCGTTTCCAGTCAATTTCCGAAATATGCAACAGTCCGTCTTTTCCGGGAAGGAATTCCACAAACGCGCCGTAAGGCATGATGGAACGCACCACTGCGTCGTAGACTTCTCCGACTTCGGGAACGGCCACAATACCTTTGATTTTGGCAATGGCTGCGTCGATAGAAGGTTTGTTGGAAGCCGAAATTTCGATATGGCCTCTTCCGTCGATTTCGTCGATGGTGATAGTCGCTCCGGTTTCTTCCTGAATGCCTTGGATGATTTTTCCACCCGGGCCGATAACCGCTCCGATGAAGTCTTTCGGGATGTCCATCACCTCGATTCGCGGAGCATGAGGTTTCAGGTCGGCACGAGGTTCGGAAATGGTTTCCAGCATCTTACCCATGATGTGTTCGCGGCCTATTTTAGCCTGCGCCAATGCTTTTTCGAGGATTTCATACGATAATCCGTCGACTTTGATATCCATTTGCGTCGCGGTGATACCGTCTTTGGTGCCGCATACCTTAAAGTCCATATCGCCCAAGTGGTCTTCGTCGCCTAAGATGTCCGAAAGGATGGCATATTTTTGCCCTTTGTTTTCGGAAATAAGACCCATGGCGATACCGGCGACCGGTTTTTTAATCTTCACACCGGCATCCATCAGGGCCAGCGTACCGGCACATACGGTAGCCATCGACGAGGAGCCGTTCGACTCGAGAATATCCGAAACCACACGGATCACATACGGATAATTGTCGGGGATGACTTTTTTCAGGGCGCGGTTCGCCAAGTTGCCGTGTCCGATTTCGCGGCGTCCGGTTCCGCGTTGCGGGCGGGCTTCTCCGGTAGAAAACGGCGGGAAGTTATAGTGCAGCAAAAAGCGGTCGGTGCCGTGAACAAGCGCATCGTCGATGATTTTTTCATCGAGTTTGGTGCCTAAGGTCACGGTGGTCAACGATTGGGTTTCGCCGCGGGTAAAGATGGCCGATCCGTGAGGGCTGGGCAGCGCATCCACTTCGCACCAGATAGGGCGGATTTCTGTAGTCGTTCTTCCGTCGAGGCGTTTGCCTTCGTCGAGGATGCAACGGCGCATGGCTTCTTTTTCCACTTCGTGATAATATCGGGCGACCAGAGGAGCCTTTTCGTCGCGCTCTTCTTCGGGAATCGTTTCCAAAAAACTTTCCTGAATCGCTTCGAAAGCATCCATTCTTTCGTGCTTGTTGGGATTTTGCGAAGCCGCAACATCGTATGCTTTCTGGTAACAGTTCGACCAAACCTGTTTGCGAAGTTCTTCGTCGTTTTCTTCGTGGCAGTATTTCCGTTTAACGGTTTTACCTACCTCCTCGGTGAGTTCGATCTGCGCCTGGCATTGTTTCTTGATCTCTTCATGAGCGAACTTGATGGCTTCGAGCATTTCGGCCTCCGACACTTCGTTCATTTCGCCTTCCACCATCATGATATTATCGAGGGTCGCACCCACCATAATGTCCAAATCGGCTTGTTTGAGTTGAGAGAACGTCGGGTTGACGATCAGTTTGCCGTCGATGCGCGCTACCCGCACTTCCGAGATGGGGCCGTTGAAAGGAATGTCGGAAACGGCTAAAGCGGCCGAAGCGGCCAGTCCTGCCAATGCGTCGGGCATATCTTCGCCGTCGGCGGAAAAAAGGATGACATTCACAAATACATCGGCGTGATAATCATCCGGGAATAAAGGCCGCAAGGCGCGGTCGATCAATCGGCTGGTAAGGACTTCGTAGTCGGAGGGCTTTCCCTCTCTTTTCATAAAACCTCCCGGAAAACGGCCGGAAGAAGCAAATTTTTCTCTATATTCTACCTGTAGGGGCATAAAATCGGTTCCCGGGGTGGCATCTTTAGCGGCGCAAACAGTGGCTAAAAGAACGGTATTGCCTGTACGCAGGGTAACAGCTCCGTCTGCTTGCTTTGCCAGCTTCCCCGTTTCGAGAGTGATCGTCCGTCCGTCTGACAATACGATACTCTTAACAATAGGATTCATCATAAATAATTATTTGTTGTTTTTTTCTACTATAAAATCGCACAAAGTTACATAAAGTTTTGATTCTTCTGTGGAAATCATCTATCAAATTATTGAAAATTGGTGTGATATTGTCAAAAAAGACCGTTTTAAGGTGAAAAAAGCGAACCGGAGATGCTGCAAAAGCCGGAAATGAATACCGGATAGCGGTTGGCAGGCAACAAATCTTTTCTTTCGGAGGGCGTTTTTTCCCGAAAAATGTATAAGTTTGTGCCCAAAATAACATTTTATGAAAAAATATCTGTTTCATACCGTTTTGCTTGTCGTTTTGGCGATAGCTGCGTTTACGGCTTGCCACTCTGCCGGAAAGTCGATTGTCGTGGAGGGCGAGATTGCTTCGGCCGAAGGAAAAACTCTATATTTCGAACAACGCGGACTCGCCGGTATTCAATTGCTCGATTCGGCGAAATTGAATCGGAAAGGCTCTTTTCGTTTCAAAGGCCCTGTGGTGGAAAACCCCGAGTTCTTCCAGCTTCGCATTGATAATCAGTCGGTGGTGTTGGCTGCCGACTCTGCGGAAACACTACAGGTGAAAGCCGATGCCGCCGATTTGTATAATACGTTTGTTGTGGAGGATTCGCCCTCAAACAATCAGATTCGCGAGGTCGATGACGTGAAGCGGACAATTGCCGCAAACATGGATGAATTGGAAAAACAACACGAGAATAAAACCATCGACGATGTCGCGTATATTTCGATGTTGGACTCGGTGCTGTCGGATTATAAGACCCGTATATCGGCGCTTATATTGGGCAATCCATCGGGAGCGGCTGCCTATTATGCCGTTTTCCAGAAAGTAAACGGATATTTGATATTCGACCCCTATAACCGCAAGGATTATGCGATGTTCGGGGCGGTGGCTACTTCATGGAATCAGTATTATCCCCAGACTCCCAGAACGCAGCATCTGTATAATTTTACCATGAACGCCCTGAAAGTGAGAAAGCAACAGGAGCATCAGGAGCGGTTGTTGGAAAACGTGCCGGTCGTTACCCAAAGCCAATTGCCCGACATCGTTCTTGCGGATGTCGAAGGGCGGAAAATTCCGCTGTCTTCTTTGAAAGGAAAAGTGGTTTTGTTGGATTTTACCGTCTATAACTCCGAATTTTCTCCGAAGCATAATATCGACCTGAATACGATGTATAAGCGCTATCAAGCACAAGGGTTCGAAATCTATCAGATATCGGTCGACTCCGACGTGCATTTCTGGAAGAATGCCGCCAGCAACGTGCCTTGGGTTGCCGTACGCGATCCGCAATCGGTCTATTCATCGATATTGGCTACCTACAACGTGCGGGAAATCCCTACCGCTTTTATTATCAATCGTGAAGGCGATGTGGTGGCCCGAATCGACAATTATGCCCAATTGGCCTCCAAAGTAGCTTCCGTTTTATAAGGTTGCCAATAAAACTTATGGTTAAATTTTTGCATTTCACAAGAAATACCTATCTTTGCTATTCGACATAGAAATGGAAAGGGGAAGAGTTTCGGCCTGTTTTTTTCGGCCGGGATTCTTTTTCTTTCTCTTTATTGTATAACTTAATAATAACGATTTAATAGAATAGGAGACTAAACTATGGCAGTTACTTATATGACTGAAGACGGCCTTCGTAAATTGAAAGAAGAATTGGTGCAGTTGGAATCCGTTGAAAGGCCAAACATTTCCAAACAAATTGCGGAAGCCCGTGATAAAGGCGACCTTTCCGAAAATGCAGAATACGATGCGGCCAAAGAGGCGCAGGGTATGCTGGAATCGAAGATTTCGCAGCTCAAAGGATTGATTGCTACCGCCCGGGTGATTGATGAAAGCGCTATCGGGACCGATGAGGTGCAAATTATGAATAAGGTTACGATCAAGAATCTCGCAAGCAATAAAACGATGACCTATACGCTGGTTTCGGAAAGCGAGGCGGATCTCAAAAGCGGTAAGATTGCGGTGAGCACGCCTATCGCCCAAGGGTTGATGGGTAAAAAAGTGGGCGACAAAGTCGACATAAAAGTGCCTTCGGGAACGATGCACTTCGAAATAATTGAAATTTCCATTTAATCGTTTGCCGGTATGTCGACTCTATTTAGTAAGATTGCAGCAGGCGAAATTCCGTCGTATAAGATAGCCGAAAACGACAAGTTTTACGCTTTCTTGGATATCAGCCCTTTGTCTAAAGGGCACACACTTGTCATACCCAAAGAGGAAATTGATTATATCTTCGATTTATCCGATACGTTGTTGAGTGAAATGAGTGTTTTTGCCAAAAAAATCGCTCTGGCCATTCAGCGCGCCCTTCCTTGTAAAAAGGTGGGCGTGATGGTGATCGGGTTGGAAGTGCCGCATGCGCACATTCACTTGATTCCTATCCGCAACGAAAAGGATATGAGCCTCGAGAACCCGCGCTTGAAATTATCCGGAGAAGAATTCGAACAAATCGCCTCCGCCATACGGCGGGAGTTGAATTGATAGGAAATATCGGAAGTGCCGCTCCGTGCGGCACTTCCGGTAAACTGATTTATATTTTGCGGATACGTATGCTTCTGACAAAATGGCATTCTCCTTTTTCTAATATCAAATCGGCTCGGAAGCGGGTAGGGAGGATGTTTTGTATCAGGTTCGGCTCATTTATTTCCTCCCAAATCTGATTGGCGAAAGCCATTAAATCGTTTTCGCTATAAGAGGCGTAGCGGTGGAAGTACGAGTCGGGATTGAAGAACGCCGTTTTCTGAAGCTTTTTGAACCGTTCCAAATACCATTCCCTGATATTTTTTTCACTGGCATCTACATAAATAGAAAAATCGAAAAAGTCCGAAACAAAAACTTTCCGTTTGGGTTTTTTATCGAGTGAAACTTGCAGGACGTTGATTCCTTCGACGATTAAGATATCGGGGCGTTCAATACGTTGTACTTCGTTCGGGATAATGTCGTAAGAGAGATGAGAGTAAACCGGTATTTCCAATTCTTCCCGGCCTGATTTCACTCCGGCTAAAAAAGCCAATAGCCGCTTGGCATCGTAACTCTCCGGAAATCCTTTCTTATTAAATAAGTTCCGCCGTTCGAGTTCGGCATTCGGATACAAAAATCCGTCGGTCGTTATCAATTCGACTTTCGGTTTTTCGGGAAGCATGGACAGTAATTTTTGCAGTACCCGTGCCGTGGTGCTTTTCCCGACCGCTACGCTTCCGGCAATCCCGATAATATAGGGCAGGCGATGACTGGAGTTCTTGAAGAACTGGTCCCGTTCGTTATGCAACTGGCGGTAATGGGTGAAATGTATCTGCAAAAGGCTGATCATAGGGATATAAATATCATTGATCTCGCCAATGGTAAGAGGCTCATTGAGTGATCGAAGGCCCTGAAAGTCTATATCGGAAATGGGAAACTTCGGATGTTCTTCGAGTTTTTTCCATTCTTCCCGATTAAAGCTCCGGAATGGTGAAAACGTAACGTCGTACGTAGATTTATTCATCTTCTTGTCTTTTATATCTGAAATTAGCATGCCATTACGGTGCAAAGATATGCGTTATGAACGGATAACGCAAACGGGAGTGCCGTACCAAACGACGCTCCCGGCAATAATGCTTTACTCCTTTTTCTATTCTCCAACCTCCAACCTCTAATCACTATAGCTTTTCGAAGCTCCGTTTGACGAAATTGTTCAACGCTTCGCCTTTCAACATACCGTTGGAGAGTAGCGCCAAGTCGATCATCTGCTTGAGTTTCGGGCTCTCGGCAGCGTAGCTTTTCAATTCTTCATCTTGTTTGCCGTCGGCTCCTGCAATTAGCTCTTTCACCAGCGGATGGTCGCTGTTCATCACCACCTGATAGGCATCGGGCATTTCCCGATAGAAAGACATCCCTTGTTGCATCTCGGACATCTCTTTCATGCGGCGGGAGAATTCGTTTTGAATAATTTGAATCGGTTTGGCATCCTTTCCCAATGCCTTGAAGTCGATATTGAACTCGGTCTTTTCCATGCCCGGAAGTTGAGAGTTGATGATTTCCGTCAGCGCCTTCTTCTGGTCGTCCGTTAACTCGACTTTATTCTCTTCATCTTTTATAATAAGATGCTCTATCGTATCGCTGTCGACCCGTACAAAACGGGTCTTCTCCAGTTTTTGCTCCAATAATCCCACCCAATGCACATCAAGTTGTCCGTCCATCATCAATACGTCGTAGCCTTTTTCTTTCGCCGCGTCGATGTGCGTGTATTGGTCGTCTTTATTACTTGCATACAGATAAATGATATTTTTCTCTTTGTCTGTTTGATTGCTTTCGATCAGCTTCTTATACTCTTCGAGGGTGAAATACTTGCCATCCGTATTTTTCAACAAGCAGAATTTTGCCGCCCGATCATAAAACTTTTCTTCGCTCAGCATGCCGTATTGGATGAAGAGCTTCAGGCTGTCCCATTTTGTTTCGAACTGCGGACGGTCTTTTTTAAAGATATCTTCGAGCTTGTCGGCCACCTTTTTGGTAATGTGGGTGGATATCTTCTTTACATTCTGATCGCTTTGCAGGTAAGAGCGCGATACGTTCAAAGGAATGTCGGGCGAGTCGATCACGCCGTGAAGAAGCGTCAAGAATTCCGGAACGATGCTTTCTATCGAATCTGTTACGAACACTTGATTGCTGTATAACTGGATCTTGTTGCGCTGCAAATCGATATTCGACTTAATCTTCGGGAAGTACAAAATGCCTGTCAGCCGGAACGGATAGTCGACGTTCAGATGAATCCAGAACAAGGGCTCGTCCATGCTGAACGGATAGAGTTCGCGGTAAAATTTCAAATAATCTTCCTCTTTCAATCCCGCCGGCTGTTGTTTCCATAGCGGATTGGGGTTGTTAATGACATTATCTTCTTCCGTTTCGACCTGCTTTCCGTCTTTCCATTCCTGTTTTTTGCCGAAGACGATAGGAATGGGCAGGAACTTACAGTACTTCTTGAGAAGGCTTTCTATCTTATCCTTTTCGAGGAACTCTTTATTTTCATCATCGATATACAGAACGATGTCGGTTCCTCTGTCTGCCTTATCGGCTTCTTCCATCGTATATTGGGGCGTTCCGTCGCAAGCCCACTTTACTGCCTGGGCGCCTTCTTTATACGATTTGGTGACGATTTCGACTTTCGAGGCAACCATGAACGTGGAATAAAAGCCTAATCCGAAATGTCCGATAATCGCATTCGCGTTATCTTTATATTTGTCTAAAAAATTATTCGCCGACGAAAGGGCGATTTGATTGATATATTCGTCGACTTCCTCTGCCGTCATGCCGATACCCCGGTCGGAAATGGTAAGCGTTTTTGCTTTTTTGTCGATAGAAATGCGGACAGAAAGATCGCCCAATGCCTCCTTATATTCTCCTACTTGGGAGAGTGTTTTTAGTTTTTGGGTGGCATCTACGGCGTTCGATACCACTTCACGTAGAAAAATTTCGTGGTCACTATATAGAAACTTTTTAATAATGGGGAAAATATTATCTGTCGTTACCCCAATGGATCCTTCTTTTTGTATCATGTGATATATATTGTTTATAGTTTTACTTACTTCTTCCAAAAGAAAGCAAATAGTGTGCCATACAAGCGGAATGAATACCTCAACGAAGGTGTCGTTCCAAGCGATGCCTCCGGGTGTTTGCGTGACATTATTATAAAATTCGATGTAGTGGTGTTTGTTATAAATATTATTTATTGATTATTGGGGAATCTTTCCTCATTGTCTTAGGATGTCATTCTGTTGATTATGAGTTGAGTTATGAGTAATCTTTTATTTGTTAACACTAATTAATCGTTTTTGGGCTGAAATGTGTTTCCTATCTGAATAGTTCTGTTTATATTTGTGCATGACAAAAGCGGAATAATTTTTGAGAATCAAAAAGCTTGCGTCATTTTTAACACAACAAAAAACGTCATCAATATGAAGACCAAGAATTCTTTCGAAAACAAGCTCCTTAGTTTACAGGATAATATGTTAAACTTCGCATTAACATTGACTGCAGATCGGGAAGAAGCAAAGGATCTTTTGCAAGAAACCACGCTTCGGGTATTGGATAACAGAGAAAAGTATTACGAAAACGTAAATTTCAAAGGTTGGGTTTTCACTATCATGCACAACATTTTTGTAAACAATTATCGGAAGATTGTCAGAAGCCAAACAATCATCGATAAAACAGAAAACCTTTATCATTTGAATCTGCCTCAAGACTCCGGATTCGATACTCCTGACGGAGCTTACACGATTAAAGAGATCAATAAAGCTATTAATAGCTTTACCGATGAGTACAAAGTGCCTTTCTCGATGCATGTCTCCGGATATAAATATGAGGAAATCGCTCAACATCTCGGATTACCCATCGGAACGGTGAAGAGTAGGATATTTTTTGCACGGAAAAGATTGCAGGAAATGTTGAAGGATTTCAGATATTACGCTGAGTAAAATTTTTATAATCATACAAAAGGAAACAGGGTGATCGCCGTAATGGTGAATCACCCTGTTTTTTTATTCCGTTTTATTCCGTCCGGAAGCTCCGCTTCAAACGGAATTCCTTTTAAGCGGATTCGGGCATAAGGTACTCTTTGGCATTCTTGACTTTTTCTTTCAGTAAAGCAAGGTCGAGAACTTCTTTTACATCGCTTACATAATGAAACGTCAATCCTTTTACATAATTGGAATTTATTTCTTTAATGTCTTTCTCATTTTCCTTGCAAAGAATAATTTCCGTAATTCCCGCTCTTTTTGCAGCCAGTATTTTTTCCCGGATACCTCCCACGGGAAGCACTTTTCCTCTTAATGTGATTTCACCGGTCATTGCCAGATTGGCTTTCACTTTTCGCTGGGTATATGCCGATGCCAGCGAAGTGATCATGGTGATACCTGCCGATGGTCCGTCTTTGGGTATGGCGCCTTCCGGTACATGGATATGCGTATTCCAGTTTTCGAAAATCTTCGCATCAATCCCCAACTCCTTGGCATGAGAGTGAATATACTCCATGGCCAACATCGCCGATTCTTTCATTACATCCCCCAGGTTGCCGGTTAATGTCAATTTGGAACCTTTTCCCTGACTTAAAGAACTTTCGACAAAAAGAATCTCGCCTCCTACCGAAGTCCATGCCAAGCCGGTAACGACTCCGGCGTACTCATTCCCCTGATAGTTGTCCTTAGAATATTCTTCCACACCGAGATACTCTTTTAAATCCGTGATCTTTAACTTTGGGGGATACTCTTCATTGCCTCCGATCTTACGGGCGATTTTACGCATAATCTTTGCGATTTTTTTATCCAGTTCGCGAACGCCCGATTCTCGGGTATAGTTTTCCACTATTTTTACTAATGTGGATTTAGGAATGCTGAATGCATCCTTAGGAATACCGTGATTGTTTAATTCTTTCGGAACCAAATGGCGATAAGCTATTTCTACTTTCTCTTCCGTGATGTATCCGCCCACATTAATCAATTCCATTCGATCCAGCAGCGGTTGGGGTACCGTATTCAAGTTGTTTGCCGTTGCTATAAAAAGCACTTTCGACAGGTCATAATCGATCGATAAATAATTATCGTGGAAGGCGAAGTTTTGCTCCGGATCCAATACTTCGAGTAATGCGGAGGAAGGGTCGCCACGAAAATCGGTGCCTATTTTGTCTATCTCGTCCAAAACGAAGACGGGATTGGATGAACCGGCTTTTTGTATATTATGCATAATTCGCCCGGGGATAGCTCCTATATAGGTGCGTCTATGCCCGCGAATCTCCGCTTCGTCATGCAATCCTCCGAAAGAGACCCGCACGTATTGGCGATTAAGCGCCTCGGCAATGGATTTTCCCAAGGAGGTCTTTCCGACTCCCGGAGGGCCATACAAGCAAAGAATCGGCGACTTGAGATCCCCTTTTAGTTTTAATACGGCCAAATGCTCGATAATGCGTTCTTTTACTTTTTCCATCCCGAAGTGATCCCGGTCAAGAATCTTTTGAGCGTTCTTAAGATTGAAGTTATCTTTCGTATACTCATTCCAGGGGAGATCCAATATGAGTTCGATATATCCGTATTGCACCGAGTAGTCGGGCGATTGCGGATTGAGGCGCTCTAACTTGCTGATCTCTTTTTCCACAATTTCAGCGACCTTGGCGTCCCATTTCTTTTCTTTGGCCTTTTTCCGGAATTCATTGATTTCGATTTGTTGCGTATTACCGCCCAATTCTTCCTGAATGGTACGTATCTGTTGCTGTAGATAGTATTCCTTTTGCTGTTGATTTAAATCTTCGCGCGTTTTCATTTGGATATTCATCTTTAACTCCAAAATTTGCGCTTCGCGATTTAAAATCATCAGCAGGCGGTAAGCTTGTTCTTTTTTGTCGTCCATATTAAGCAGCTCCTGCTTTTCCCTACTGTCTATAGGAAGGTTCGTGGCGCAGTAACTGACAAGCATATCCGAGAAAGAATCGTTTTTGATCGTTTGGGTCAATTCTTTGGGAGGATCGCCTAAAAGATGCAACATTTGCAACATCGAATCGCGTATGGAATCAAGAATAACTTGATATTCTTTATCCTCTTTAGGCGTTTTACGATATTCTTTTATTTTGAAGGTTGCCCGTAAGTAGGGATCGGTCTGGGTAATGTTCGTCCATTCGAAACGTTGTTTGGCATGTACGATGATACTCGAATTCTCGTTGCCTAACTCGATTACGCGAATAACTTCCGCAATGACTCCAATCGGATACAAGTCTTCTTTCTCCGGATTCTCGACATTCGTGTCTTTTTGGCATACCAAACCGATATACCGATACTTTTTTCCCAGTCCCTTGATTAAATTCAAGGACTTCTCTCGTCCCACCGATATCGGTAAGGTGCTGCCCGGAAATACAATCGTATTACGTAAGGGCAGTAAAGGAAGCGTATCTTGTAAAAGAGAGGTGTCTATTTCCATATTTCCTTCGATAAAATCACCGGCTATAAAAGAAATGACGCCCGGATCGTTCGCTTCGTCATCTAACGTATGTATTTTCATTTGAAACATGTTCTATTCTAAGTGTTTTAAAAGCAATAAATAGCGACGAGTGGTAAGTGTGATCTCGTGAAAGATATCCTTCGTGTTGTAATCCAATTGAAAAATCACTATTTTTGCCTCATTGTTTTTTGGTAGTACTTACTCCAAAATTCGTGCCAAACAGGATTTATAGATGGCGAACCCTTATTTTGCTTTTAAACAGTTTACAGTGTATCATGACCGGTGCGCGATGAAAGTCGGCACGGATGGTGTCTTGCTGGGCGCTTGGGCCGACGTGTCGGGTTCCCGGCGAATGCTTGATGTCGGAACCGGTTCGGGGCTAATAGCATTAATGTTGGCGCAACGAAATCCGAATGTACAAGTACTCGCTATCGATATGGATAAAGATGCGGTGGAGCAGGCTCGTGAAAATGTTCGGAAATCACCTTTTGCTTCGAGAATTACAGTTGAAAATATATCCTATCAATTGTTTGCGAATGAAGATTGCGGCTATTTCGATCATATCGTGTCGAATCCTCCTTTTTTTGCATCTTCTTTATTATCACCGGATGGCCGTCGTTCTGCCGCCCGGCACGAGGTCTCACTCGATCTGGAACAATTGCTCGATATCAGTCGGAGAATACTTGCTCCTTTCGGCCGTATTTCGTTGATTCTTCCGTTTGATGCAATAACCAAACTCCAGCGCCTTTCTGAACGGTTCGGATATTTTCTTGTTCGTGAAACACGTGTGTTGCCTATGCCGGAGTCTTCTCCTAAACGGATTTTGATAGAACTATCCAGGGAACCGGTTCTTGATCCGGTGCGTTCTGAATTGGTCATTGAACAGCGTAGGCAGGCTTACACCGATGAATTCAGTGAGCTTGTCAAAGATTTTTATTTATATCTTTAAGCTAAACGCAACGTCTCTTTTTATGCAATATCAATACATTACTATCGAAAAAAGAAGACTTGCAAGGTCTTTGACAGCCGTGAAAGAATAAAAAAACAATCAATCTCTTTCGTGAGAGGATAAAATGTTGTAATTTTGGCGCTTAAAAATTTCGAGTCGTGAAAGAAATGATAACCATTAAAGATAAAGATTTCGAGTTGTTTATCCATCATGAACAGATCGAAGAATCGATCAGTCGTATTGCGGAACAAATGAATCGGGAACTAGAAGGCAAAAACCCTTTGTTTTTGACAGTGCTAAACGGTGCTTTTATGTTTGCTTCCGAACTGATGAAAAGAGTAACGGTATCCAGCGAAATTACGTTTGTGCGCCTGGCTTCTTACGATGGAATGTCTACCACCGAACAGGTAAAAGAGGTGTTGGGACTTAATGAGTCGATAAAAGGACGCACGGTAATTATTGTGGAGGATATTGTCGATACCGGCAACACGATGATTTCCCTTCTCAAGCAATTAAAGGTCGAAGAGCCTAAAGAAGTGAAAATTGCTACACTTCTTTTCAAACCGGCTGCATTAAAACATGCGGATCTCCATTTGGATTATGTCGCCCTCAGAATACCGAGCGATTTTATTGTCGGATACGGATTGGATTATGACGGTTACGGGAGAAATTTAAGGGACATTTATAAGCTGAAAGAGTAGCTCTTTTTAAGGCGGAGTTTTAAATCTTTTTGAGAGAAGAGATTTATTTCCTCCGGTTTTAACGGATTCTTTGGCGCTTTTTACTACTATTTAAAGTTCAGTTTGTTTTTCACTTTCCCATTTGATGTTTTTTAGTATAAATATCCATACTATATTGGTCGGAAGGATGTATATTTGAAACTTCTAATAGTTGTTTTATCCTTTATCTGTATAAAATACAATACAGAAAGAAGAGTCGGCAACTTTAGGAGATGCGAAATTGAAAGAACTCATTAAAATAAGGGAAAGGTTAAAATGAATAAGCGTCTGATGAGACCCTATTCGAAAAGAATCAACAGGGGTGGAAAAACCGGTATCGCTCTTTTAGGATTGCTCGTTTTAGCGGGGATTGTCCTTTTGGTTTATTATGTCAAGTCTTCTGCTCGCCACGATGAAGTGGAACTGTGGAAAGAAGATTTTTATACTGAAGAGGATATATACGAGCCTCCCCGGCTCTATCATACTACGCCTCAACCGGAAGCGATAACCGTAGAGGAACGTCCCGACGGACGATCTTCTTCTGTCGGCCTATCTTCCCCAAATCGCTATATGGATGAACCGCCAAGGAGGCCTTTATCTTCTGCTGCTTTGGACGAAGTTGACACCCACGTCTTTGAAGTGGTTGAAGTGTGGCCCGAATTTCCGGGGGGACAAGTTGCATTGATGCGTTATTTAAACCACCATATTCAATATCCTCCTATTGCGAGGGAAAACGCTATCGAAGGGAGGGTGATTTGTAAATTTATTATTGAAAAAGACGGCAGTATCTCTGATGTGCAGGTGGTTCGGGGGGTAGAACCTTCCTTAGATCGCGAAGCGGTGCGAGTGATTGAGTCAATGCCTCGCTGGATACCCGGGCAACACCATACGGAGATTGTGCGTGTTCGGTTTACGATGCCCGTTATTTTCCGTTTGTCCTAACCCCGATAAAGGCTGAAACGGTTTCGGTCTCAAAAAAAGTTTTCGTATATTTGGGCGGTCAAATTAATCGTTTTAAAAAAGGAAGAATGGCAAAAGACGTCAATTTAATGTCTCAGAAATGGATTGATTTGGTCTTTACAAATAAAAACAAAAGCTACGGCGCTTATCGGCTCAGGCAGTCTTCCGGTAGACGGCATTTGTTTGCTTTTATTACCGTTATGGGCGCGTTGTTTGTTTTTATACTGACAGTATCTATTGTGAATAATTATCAGACATATAAACATCAGGATATTAGCCTCGAAGTATCGGAATTATCCGATATACAGTTGTTACCCCCTGAATATCCCGAAGAGATGATCATTCCCGCTTATATTCCTCCTCCTCCGGAGGAAATTAAAAAAAATATTCGAATAGCTCCACCTGTCATTAATAAGGACCTCGACATTCAAGAAACATACCGGCTGCAAAATCGGCAGGACCATTTAGAGGGTGTCGTTAATGATGTCGAGTCGTCAGACATTGAGAGGATAGAAGAACGCGAAAACGACTTGGCTTCTGACGGCTTAAAGGACAAAGAAGAAGCCACGCTCTTTACCGTGGTAGAAGAACAACCCTTGTTTCCCGGAGGAAATAGTGCTATGGCAAAGTTTTTAAACGATAATCTTTATTATCCGGTTTCAGCGCAAGAAAAAAAAATCGAAGGGCGGGTTCTCACTAGTTTTATTGTCGAACAGGACGGACGTATTACCCATATTGAAGTGATTGGAAGTATCGACAGCTTGTTAGACAAGGAGGCTATCCGGGTTATTCGGGCAATGCCCCCCTGGAAGCCAGGTAAACGCCAAGGGCAACCGGTTCGGGTGAAAATCACCCTGCCTATTGTCTTTCGTTTATAATCGCGATTATAAGTAATTCTTTTGTACATTAAATACAACAAACATGATATTTCGAACGAGCGAACTTGAAAAGAAAATTAATCTGGAGATCGAGAATATATTATCAAACGATCAGCCGGCCAACTTATACGACCCTATTAAGTATATCCTTTCCCTAGGGGGAAAACGGGTTCGTCCTGTGATGACTTTACTGGGCAAAAATCTCTTCAGTGAAACGGTTGACGATGCTATCGACGCTGCTTTAGGAATAGAACTTTTTCATAATTTCAGCTTGCTGCACGATGATTTGATGGATCGCTCGGAAAAGCGGCGCGGACAGTGCACCGTGCATAGAAAATGGAACGATAATACGGCGATTTTGTCGGGTGACGCTATGTTGATAGAAGCCTATAAGTATATCGCCGAAGTTCCCGCCGACTTATTGCCGCAGATACTGCATCTGTTTTCGACCGTGGCGGGTGAAGTGTGCAAAGGACAGCAATATGATATGGATTTTGAACAAAGCATGTCGGTAACCGAAACCGATTATTTGGAGATGATTCGCTTAAAGACTGCTGTTTTAATGGCCGGTGCATTAAAAATAGGGGCTATCATTGCAAGGGCGCCGGCATTCGACTCGGAGTTGTTGCATACTTTCGGTATAAATATAGGAATGGCTTTTCAGTTGAAGGATGACTTGCTCGATGTCTACGGTGACACAAAAACTTTCGGAAAGAATATCGGCGGTGATATCTTATGCAACAAGAAGACGTATCTTCTTATCAAAGCTCTTAAGAATTCCAATGAGGTGCAGAAGAAAGAACTCGAAAAGTGGCTTTCTTCCACAGATTATGATCCCGAAGAAAAAATCGCAGCCGTAAAAACCATCTATGACGAACTGAAATTGAAAGCTATTTGCGAGACTTTTATCGAAAAATATTATTTAGCGGCTTTAGATTGCCTTTCGTCGATCCATGTAGCGAATGAACGTAAAAAAGAACTTATTTCACTGGCTGAAAACTTAATGTACAGAGAAAAATGAAATAGACAGTGACCTGAATAAAGAACCTATGCCCTATCGCAGATTGCCCAATACGGACGCAGCACGTATCAAAGCATTACAAACAGCTATATCGAAGGCTTCGAGTGAAGATTTTCCGGATATTCCCCTATCTATTAAAACTTTATCCGATGCCAAAAGCGTTTCGTTGAAGTTCGGGCGGTTGTGTGAGCGTTATCGTCAAACGTATGAAATGCAAGTGAAGGCAAACAAATCTTTTCAAAAAAGCATCCGTAATGCAAAGATGTATCTGTCTCACTTTGTTCAAGTCCTTTATATGTGTGTGATGCGTAATGAAATAAAAAGATCGAATCTTGAATTGTATGGACTGGAAAATGCCAACATGGTGGTTCCCGATTTAAACGCTCACGAACAACTTCTGGATTGGGGCGAGAAAATCATTTATGGCGAAACGACCCGTGTCCGCAAAGGCGGAGTACCGATATTTAATCCGACGATTGCAAAAGTCAATGTGATGTATGCCGTCTTTAAGGAAGACTATCAAACGCAAAAAATTCATCAAAAAGCGACTTCCCGCATCTTGAAAGAAGTGTCCGAATACAGACAAAGCGTGGATGAGGTTATTTTCAATATTTGGGAAGAAGTGGAAAAACATAATTTGGCGTTGTCGCTACCCGTTCGTTTGGAAAAGAACAGGGCGTACGGCGTCCTCTATTATTATCGAAAAGGAGAGACAATAGAATGAGGTTGATTGATACACATGCGCATTTATATTCCGAAGACTTTGCAAACGATTTGGGCGAGGCCGTGGAACGCGCTCAAGCGTCCGGCGTGAAGAAAGTATTGCTTCCCAATATCGATGTGTCTTCTGTGCGTGCCTTGCAAGAGACGGTCCGGTCCTTTCCGGCGTTTTTTATTCCGATGATGGGTTTGCATCCTACCAGTGTGAAGGAAGATTGGCAGGAACAGCTTTCCGTGATCCGGGAAGAGTTGAATCGTACTAAATATATTGGAGTGGGGGAGATTGGTATTGATTTGTATTGGGATGAAACTTTTCGGGAACAGCAGATACGCGTATTCGAAGAGCAATTGGTATGGAGTAAAGAGAAAGGTCTGCCCGTATCGATTCATTCTCGGAATGCTTTCAATGAAGTTGTTCAGTCGATAAAGAGGGTGGGCGAACGTTCCCTATGCGGCGTCTTTCATAGCTTCGGCGGTTCAAAAGAAGAATTGCAGACGGCATTATCGTTTAAAAACTTTTATATTGGGATTAATGGTGTTGTGACATTTAAAAATTCAGGATTAAGTGAAACCTTGAAGGGATGTCCCCTCGAAAGAATTGTATTGGAAACCGATTCGCCCTATTTGGCTCCTGTACCCTATAGGGGTAAAAGGAACGAATCGTCGTATTTAACTGAAATCGCAAGAAAACTGAGTGAGATTACCGGTCTTGATCCGGAAGAAGTGTCTGAAACGACTACCCTGAATGCTTATACTATTTTTAATATAACCGATTGGCAATCATCGTTAGAATGAGTCCGGTAATTCATTGCTCGTTTTTCTTATGAACCTTTTTCTTTTTTGCGGCCCAAAGTAAGTTGAATAATTTACAGTATTAAAAAGAGGTAAATGAAATAATTTTTTGTACTTTTGCCCCTGCTTGAATCTTCACTCATACAAGAAGGGTGAAAATGACGTGAAAAACACCATATATATATAAGGTAGAAAGACTTTCTCAATCCAACGGATATTGGAGAGATGCTCGAGTGGTTGAAGAGGCACGCCTGGAAAGCGTGTAAACCCCTAAAGGGTTTCGCGGGTTCGAATCCCGCTTTCTCCGCTGAAAAGACGGCTGTAGCCAATAGTTACGGTCGTCTTTTTTATATGTTATTTGAAGATATATTAGCAGAGGTTTGTCCGAACTTTCCATGGCTACGGATGTTACAATAAATGCAGTTCTGCCCGGGCCGACGGCATCAGAGGGTATCTTCTGTCACCAATGGAGTGTCATTGCGTGTAAATGGTGGGTGTTGGCTTTGCTCTGGTCTGAAATAGAAACAACTAAATTTGATTTTTAAAAATATGAGAAATGTATTATTAATCGGTATTGCCATTTTTGCCTTTACCGGGTGTAGCTCACCTAAAAATGAAAAAGCTTCGCAAGAGAGTAAGGTGTTGGAATATGTGGATTTTAATGGGGCCGCAGAAGAGATTGCATTGCCGACTCCTGACAAAGAAGGAGGAATGGCCCTCCTTGAAGCTGTAAATAAAAGGAAATCCACTAAAGAATTCAAAACGGAAAAATTGGATATTCAAACCATCTCGAATCTTTTGTGGGTTGCCAATGGATTCAACCGCGAAGATAAACGGACTGTCCCAACGGCACAAAACAAGCAGGAGCTGGAGTTGTATGTCGTTTTTAAAGATGCAGCCTATTTTTATGATGCAAAAGAGCATAGCCTGGTTTTGGTCGCTAAAAATGATATTAGACCGGATCTTATATTGTATAATCAGACTTATGTAAATGATGCTTTTTTAAATATCCTGATTGTCTCGGATTTAGAATTGGCGGCTTCACGCGACGCTGCCTTGATGGATGCGGGATTTATCGGTCAGAATATTTATTTATATAGTGTTTCAGCCGATTTAGGCGCAGTAGCAAGGGTTTCGTTTAATGCCGATGCTCTGAAAGAAGATCTTAAGCTTAAGGAGAATCAGGAAATTCTATTGAACCTGACCGTTGGAGTTCCGAATAATTAATTTTGAAAGTGTGATTTAATAACTAAAAATACAGTTCAAATGAAAACAAAAGAGTATACGAATGGAGAAATAACCATTTTATGGAAACCGGAAAAATGTGTTCATTCGGGGATTTGCGTGAAGACGTTACCCAAAGTTTATCATCCGCAAGAAAGGCCTTGGATAAAAATAGAAAATGCAACATCAGAGGAACTCATTCATCAAATCGCTCTATGTCCGTCAGGGGCGCTGAGCATAAAACGATAACACGATGGCAATAATCAAAAGAGAGGATAATGGCTCAAAAGGCAGATTTGTGGTTTATGAAAACGATAAATATGCGGGAGAGATGACTTACACCTGGGCGGGAGAATCATTGTTTATCATTGACCATACCGGTGTAGAACCCGAATTTGGAGGAAAAGGATACGGAAAACAGATGGTTCTGAAGGCCGTGGATCTCGCCAGAGAACAGAATGTAAAAATATTACCTCTGTGTCCATTTGCAAGAAAAGTTTTTGATACTGTTAAGGAAATAAACGATGTGAGACATCTATAATGATTTGCAGTTGAAAAAATAATATCTGCTTTTTCACTCCAAATGAACTATTGGAATAGCATATTACGCGTTCCTTAAAGCCCGAGTAATGGTTCGGGCTTTTTTAATTATATAAACGGTTGCTATTTATGTTTTTATACAAAATATACAGAAGAAATGCCGCAAGAGAATATCATCACATTCTTTTACCGCCAGCTCCTATCCGGTAATAAATATCGCGGCTTGTTTTATGATTGTCCATCAGGATAAATAACAACGAAAATAAGGCGCATAATAATATCGCAACCATCGAAGGTATGATAGAGTTGTTTTGAAGATAACTGACTACGGTCGAAAAAATAAATGTGAAGAATAATTGAATAAAGCCCATCAATGCCGATGCCGTACCGCTTTCTATTGTAAAAGGCTCTAATGCCAACGAGGTGGTTGTCGGCATAAGTAGTCCGGTTAATACCAGATTCATAAATAACAGAACTAATATCGGAAAAATAGATGATCCCCAAAATGAGAATACAACGAGAGCGATGGATATTGGTATTTGCAATATTACGGCTATCTTTATCAACTTATGCAATCCCATTTTTTTTATCCAAAGGGGTTATTATCAATGTCCCGATGATCAGTCCGATGGCATTGATGGCAAATATAAGAGAAAACCAGTCGCTTGATAATCCGCCTTTTGTCATTATTATAAATGGTGCATTCGAAACGTATGTCATCAATGACGCATAAAGCATGGCTCCGATGAATGTGTAAATAACAAACTGCCAGTTCGCCATAATCTTCACATAGCCGACAAGCATATTTTTCAAATTAGGTTTAGGGCTGTTTTTTAAGTCCAAATCTTTCACACTGCGATTCTTAGGTAGGAATAATGCAGAAAGTAGCACCGTTATGATTCCAATGATGGCCATCGTATAAAATATGCCTTGCCAATGCCATACTTTCAATATTGCATTTCCAAGAGTCGGCGCAATTATCGGCGCGACTCCCGAGATAATCACCAATAGTGCAAAAACTTTAGTCCGGAGCTTTCCCTCAAACAGATCATTGACCACAGCGCGTCCTATTACCACGCCGGCACATCCGCTAAAGGCTTGGAAAAAACGTACAACCCATAGTTGCCCTACCGTTGTTACATGCGAGGCGATAAAGGAACAGAGAATAAAGATGCCCATTGCCAGCAATATAGGCCTCTTTCGTCCGTAATAGTCAGAAACGGGACCCCAAAGCAATTGTCCGATAGCGAATCCGGCTAAGAATGTCGATAAAGAAATCTGCACTTTCGACATTTCGACATTAAGCCCTTTTGCGATATCTTCGAAAGCAGGAAGGTAGATGTCAATGCTTAACGGTTCTAATGCTGCCAATAATGACAATACGAGAATAACAAGAAAATACTTTTTCATAAAAAGGTCTGAATTTACCAAGGCACAAAATTATGAATTAAGTAATTGCCGGTCTTATGTAAATTAGACTTTGTCTGGTACTTTTTGGACAATACCTACCAGTTATTCAGCTTTCGGTTTTCTTCTATCTTCTGCATGTTCTTTTTCGCCCAGTCGATCAAGTTGCGGATATGGGGCAGGAGGTCTTTCCCCAGCTCTGTCAATTCGTACTCCACACGAGGGGGAATTTCGGCAAACATCTTGCGGGAAATGATGCCATCCGATTCCAAGAGGCGCAAGGTGGAGGTGAGCATTTTCTGCGAAATATCCCCTAACGTTTTGCTTATTTCGTTAAAACGCAACGTTCCCTTTTCTCCTAAAATATCTATAATAAGGATAGACCATTTACCTCCGATACCGTCGAGTACGTATCTTACGGGGCAAACGATCTTCTCTGTTTCTTTCGTTTTCATTCTTTTTGTTTTTTATGATTCATCCAATCGTCAAATAAAGAGTTTCAAAAATTACATTTCCGCTATTTCAGGATAATTTCCTGAAAATACAGATGATGCATTACTTCTCTTACGATAAGTAAGCCTGCTGCAAACTCATTACTGTCGGGCAGTATGTCCATCGATGCCGGGCGTCCCGACACAATTGCCGCCACACGGGAAAATACGCTTTCCATTTCTTTTATCGGAAGTTTGTTACCCGTCACCCCTGCGTAACCGGCTATGTCGTGAACCAACGGATCGAAAGACATCAGCCGATACTTCCCTTTTTCAATCGTAGGATTTAACGCCATAATTTCATCTTCCACTTCAATGATCGCATATTCTATTTCATCTGCGGTAGGTGGTTTATGAATAAAATATTTATCCGAAGTCACGTTGCTTCCTATCGGCAACACCCACGATTGTGGAGCCTTATCCGTACCATTCGCATTTATTAAGAAGGTAAAGTCCTCTCCGATATGCAAAATGAGGATATTATGATCGGGATGTAGATATTGTTTTGCTCTTGAAAACAAATCCGCAATGATTTTATTTCTATCCTCCATTATATTTTATCCTTTCCTCCTATCATAAAGGATGTCATACTAATTGAAGCTGCGATCACTTTATCGTTAAATATACTTATTTCTTCGTCTTTATTGCGCATTCCCAGAACGTACAGCATAGGAATGTAATGTTCGGGAGTAGGAACAGCCAATCCTGCTTCTTTATGCAAAGAATGATAGCGGATGAGCGAGTTGGAATCCCCTTCCTTTAACTTCGTTTTCAGAATATCGTTCAATTCGAAAGACCAGTCATAACCATACTCGGCATTGAAGTCGTCGCCGGCTACGCGAAGCATCCCCAGGTTATGTATCATATTCCCGCTGCCTATCACCAGCACTCCTTTGTTACGCAGAAAAGCCAATTCCTTGCCGAGTTCATAATGCCATTTGGCATCTTTATAGTGATCGAGGCTGATTTGTATGACCGGTATGTCGGCCTGCGGATAGGTATATTTTAGTACCGTCCATGTTCCATGATCCAATCCCCATTGATCATCCGCTTTAATGTGCGTATGGGTAATATGGTCAATCACGTCCTGCGCCAATAAAGGAGCTCCTGAAGCCGGGTAATCCTGCTGATACAATTCGCGGGGAAACCCATAAAAATCGTGTATCGTTTTAGGATGTTCGCTCATTGTTACCGATGTTCCTCTTGTTTCCCAATGCGCCGATATGCAGACGATGGCATTGGGTATCGGAAGCCGATCGCCTAAAGTTGACCACATTCTGGAAAACTCATTGTCTTCGATGGCGTTCATCGGCGATCCATGTCCTATAAACAGGGCCGGCATCAAAGGTGTATCCTTCAACGAAGACAGATTGGTGTGTAAATCTTTTAAATTCATCATTTCGCGGTGTATATTATGATTAAAAAAATAAGTTCTTCAACCATGAACTTGCGGTTTGGAAATCACCATCTCCAAGCCGCAAGTTCTTTTTAGTTAAATAATTTCTGTATTCTCAAAAAGCAATGGTCTTACTTTTTAGGACTGAATTCGGCATTGGCGACGATTTTTATTTCATCGCTTATCACAAATTCAGGGAAATCAGCTCCGAGTCCGAAATCAGATCTTTTTATACTTCCCAAGATTTGAAATCCGGCTGTTTCCGCCTTATTCATCGGGTTTACGACCGTACCGAAATACGTTACATCCAGCACGACCGGTTTGGTTACGCCATGGAATGTTAGGTCGCCGTATAACTTACCCCTTTTTTCATCTGTTTTTTTCATTTTCGAACTTTTGAATGTCAATACGGGATATTTTTCCGCATCAAAAAAGTCGGCAGAACGTAAGTGGTTGTCACGTGCTTCAACCCCCGTATTAATACTGGCGACCTTAGCGGTCACTTCGATTTGTGCGTCTGAGTAATCGGCCTTAGCGGTCGTTACCGTTACCGAGAAATCGGCAAACCGACCATCTATTTCCGAAATGGTAAGGTGCTTTACTTTAAATCCGAGACGTGAGTGAGCCGGATCGCTTGTCCATGTGGTTGTTTGAGCTATTGTCGCTAACGAACTGATAACTAATAACGAAAGAATAATGTACTTTTTCATTTTGTTTTCTAATTAATTGTTTAAAACTGATTTCTAATTTATTTTAATTCTGATTAATCCTATATTTATTTATTGCTGATCGCCTGTTTTCCGGCTCCGGTGAAGTCTAACGCCATAGCCCCGAAAACGACCAGGCCGAAAAACTCTACCGCCCGGATGATTTCGCCCGGATTCTTGTTTTTTTAAACGGTTTCTTTCGATACAACATTAGTGTAATTTTTATACATAGTCTCTAATGGAGAGCAAAGATACAATAAACACTTATATCAAACAAGACCCTTATGGAAAGGAATAGTATTACCGACCGCGTAAGAGCATTGTCTTTGAGGAATTTAAAATAATCGACGAATTTTAAATTTAACCTTTATTATTATTCTCTTCATTTATACAGAAGGCTTTTTCTATTGAGGGAGGGGGAGCAATCTCCTCCAATCTGCTCCATTTCTCTTCTATAGCGAGAAACAGTTCAACTCCGGTGAATGGATTCGTTTCACGGAAAGTGATGCAAGAGCGCCCCCTTGACAAGAAGAGGAAGTGAAAATTTTTTTTATCTCTGAAATTATGTTTGTACCTTTGCAACGAATCAACTAATCATTTACATCTGAGCATAAATAGTTTCGACTGATTTTCCTTTTTTTTCTAAATGTTCTCGGGTAAATAAGTGATTTCAACAATTCTATCGAATAATAAATAAAACTTTGATATTCCGAATAATTAACTAAATGACACAGAAATGGATAATGCTACTGTTTACACGGATGTCCTAATTGTCGGCGGAGGCCCTTCGGGACTGTCGTTCGCCATACGACTGGCCGATTCGTTAAAAGAAAAAGGTTTAAAACGAAGAATTTTACTGATTGACAAAGGGAATTCCATCGGAAGCCATATCATTTCGGGTGCGGTAATCCGTCCTGATGTGTTCGGTGAATTGTTGCCCGATGTTCCTATCGACCAAATTCCTTTTGATTCGAAAGTTTCCAGCGATACAATGTATATGCTGAGTGAAAAAGGGAATTTGAAGGTTCCTTTCCATCCTCCTTACATGGGCAATAAAGGCAATTACACGGCCTCATTGGGCGAAGTGTGCCGCTTCCTGGCCAAGAAGGCCGAAGAAAAAGGGGTGGAAATCTATCCCGGCTTTGCCATGAGCGACATCTTATATGATGAGCGCGGTAAAGTCATCGGCGCAAAAACGATTGATACGGGCGTCGATCATCATGGAAATAAATTGGAGAACTTTCAGGAGGGAACCCGCGTAGAGGCAAAACTAACGGTTTTTGCCGAAGGTACGCGCGGTAGTTTGGCCAAGAAGTTGATAGAGAAATTCGATCTGCAAAAGGGAAAGAACCCGCAGATCTATTCGTTGGGATGTAAGGAAGTATGGAGTGTGCCCGAGGGGAATATCGCTCCGGGGGAAGTGTATCACACGATGGGTTTCCCGGCGGCGAATTTCGGCGTTTTCGGCGGAGGGTTCATTTACGGATTGAAAGATAATAAAGTGGCTTTGGGCCTGGTTGTCGGATTGGATTATGCCGACCCGACGTTCGATACGCATGATGCTTTCCAGATATGGAAAACGCATCCGTTTGTGGCGAAGTTTCTGAAAGGGGGACGGATGCTTGAGTACGGAGCGAAAACATTGCCCGAAGGAGGTTACTACTCGTTGCCGAAACTGTATGTGGATAATGCCCTTCTTATCGGTGACAGCGCCGGTTTTCTGGCGATGCCCGCTTTAAAGGGTATTCATCTGGGCATTCGTTCGGGAATGTTGGCGGCTCAGGCTGCCCTGACGGCTTTCCAACGGAATGATTTCTCCGAAAACACGTTGAAAACGTATGAACAATCGGTTAAACAAAGTTCTATTCATACCGAATTGCACCGTACGCGTAATTTCCGTCAAGGATTTATGAAGGGGATGATTCCCGGTGTGTTCCATTTCGGCACGCAGTTGGTTACGGGTGGAGCGGGATTCTTCGGACGACTGAAAACGCATCCCGACAGCGAAGCGACCAAGACATTGGCGCAAGCTAAAAAGCCCTTGTTCAAAGAAAAATATAAAGACTTGGAATTCGATAAAGTCCTTACTTTCGATAAGGCGACGAATGTGTATTATACAGGGGTGGCGCATGACGATCACCAAGTGCCGCATTTGCAGATAAACGATCCTGCTACGTATAATGCGGTTAACATTCAGGAGTATGGCGCACCGTGCCAATACTACTGTTCGGCGGAAGTCTATGAGGTACATACCGATAAGGAGGGCAACCAGGAGTTGAGGATTCATTTCGAAAACTGCCTGCATTGCAAGACCTGCGACATCAAGGAGCCTGCCGGCGGCATTACGTGGAATGTTCCCAATGGAGGAAACGGTCCGGATTATAAATATATGTAATTTTAAATGTAGAAACACATCGAATAAATGGCACTTACTATTATCAGTTTAATCAAACAGGTTCCGCTCCCCAGCGAAATGCGCATGGGAGACGACGGTTTAATGGACAGAACCAAAGCCAAGTCTATTATTAATGTCGATTGCCAGTTCGGCCTCGAAGCCGGGTTGCAATTGAAAAAGAAATATCCCGACGCGCGCATGATTGTGTGCTCTATGGGCCCTCAATCGTTCGAAATGGCTTTACGGACGGCCTTGTCAATGGGGTACGACGAAGCTTATCTGTTGTCCGACCGCAAGTTGGGCGGCAGCGATACGTTTGCTACCGGATTGGCCTTAGCTACGTTGCTCAAACATTTGGGCTTCGACAAAGACTCCAAAGAACCGTTTATTGTTTTTGCCGGACGTCAGACGAGTGACGGGGATACGGCGCACGTACCCTCGCAGGTTGCCGAAAACTTAGGTATTCCGCAAGCGACTTTCGTAGAACGAATAGAAGCGGATGATAACGGCAATGTGATGGCCAGGCGGATCATCGAAGGGGGATATCAGGAATTGCAATTGCCTATTCCCTGTCTCATTTCGTTGACTCCCACCGGTGTCGCTCCCCGCAAACCGTCGTTGAGCGGCGCTATTAAGGCGCGCAATACGGCCGTCACCGTATTAGGCGTGGATGATATTCATTTGAGTACCGAAAAAATAGGGATATCCGGTTCGCCTACTATCGTCGCAAACGTCCAAAATATTGTCAGTGACCGTCCGCCGGTAATGATGGCTGAAGGCCAAGGCGAAAAAGAATTGGTCGATAGCTTTATGGCTCAGTTCGGTACGGGTGGAAATGTTCTTGAAAAGAAAGACGAAAAAGAAAAAAAGACCGCCGAAACCCCCGACTTCCCTATTTTGGATAAGCGCGGTACGGCAAAAGGTATTCTTACGTGGGCGGAAGTGACGAACGGAAAGATTGCACGCCCTTCGCTCGAGTTGTTGAATCCTTCGCTCAAACTGGCCAAAGAGCTCGGTAACGATACGAAGATTACGACGGTGTTGATCGGCAAAAATGTGAAACCGTTGGCAAAGACCCTCTTCGAGCATGGCTCCGATGAGGTGATTCTGGTGGAAAACGATCGGTTGGAAGAATATTTAGTGATGCCGTTTTCCGATATTCTGGCGCAAGTCATTCGCAAACGGAATCCTGAAATAGCGCTCTTTGCAGCCACCACGGCGGGACGTGAACTGGCTCCGCGTATCGCGGTGAAAACAGGTAGCGGCGTAACGGCCGACTGTACGGGTTTGGAAATCGGCGAATATGTGAATCGCAAAACGAAAGAAATCATCCGGCCTATCTTGCATTCGCGCCGGCCGACGTACGGCGACAGTAAACTGGCGACCATTCTCGGCTTTGTGTATCCGCAAATGTCTACGGCGCGTCCCGGTACTTTTCCGGTGCCGGAAGAACAGCCTGGTCGCACGGGCGAGATTTCGGTTTTCGAACCCGAACTGAACGAAAAAGATTTTGCGGTGAATATCCATAAAACGGTACGTGGCGAAGGCGGCTTGCAAAGCCTGCTCGATGCCGACGTGATTATCTCGGGAGGGCGTGGCGCTACCGGTGACGGATTGAAACTGGTGAAGGAGCTGGCGGCGGCTCTTAAGGAAAAAGGCATCAGGGCCGAATGGGCCAGCAGCCGCGTGGTGGTAGACGAGGGCCTTGCCGAATATGCCCGCCAAATCGGACAAACGGGTAGAACCGTGCGCCCGAAGGTGTATGTAGCCATCGGCATTTTCGGCGCCATCCAGCATATCTATGGAATGAAAGAGTCGGGCAAGATTGTCGCGGTCGATCATAATCCGAAGGCTTCGATATTTCATCATGCAGACTTCGGTATTGTCGGCGAATACGAAGATATCGTTCCCGAACTGATTGAACGGGTGAAGAACGGTTTTACTTTCGGGGTGGAACCGGTCGGAAAAGATTGATGGAAGATTGATGGAGATTGAAGAGAGATAGCTCTCTTGCCGGCGCGGATCTCCGGATTCGTGTCCGGCATTCCTAAAAAAAACGAGTATGAAAATAATTGTGTTGGAACCGTTGGCGGTTACGGCTGCCGAGTTTGCGGTTGCGGTCGAGCCGTTAAAGGCGGCGGGGCATAAAGTCGTTTCTTATGATACGCGAAGCGATGATATCGAAGAACTTCAAAAACGGGCGCACGATGCCGATGTACTGGTCATCGCCAACATGCCTTTGCGCCGGGAAATCATCACTTCCTGTTCCCGTCTGAAGATGCTTTCGGTCGCCTTTACCGGTGTCGATCATGTGGATATTGCCGCGTGCCGCGAACGGGGAATTGCCGTTAGCAATTGCGCCGGATACAGCACGCAGGCCGTTGCCGAGTTGGCCATCGGGTTGATGATTGGCGTGATGCGGAACATGGTTCCGCTCGATAATGACGTGCGCCGGGGAGGAACCAAAGGCGATTTCAGCCAGCGCGAAGTCTCCGGAAAGACTCTGGGTATCGTCGGCACGGGAGCTATCGGACAGCGGGTGGCTGCGATAGCCGCCGCATTGGGCTGCCGTCTGCTCGCTTATAATCGTACGGAGAAAGAAGAGGTGAAAAAGGTAGGCGCATCATATGTCGATTTAGACACTTTATTGTCCGAAAGCGATATTGTTTCGTTGCATCTTCCGCTGAACGAAGCGACGCATGGCTTGATTTCGCGAGACAAGTTGGCGCTCATGAAGCATTCCTCCATTCTGATTAATACGTCGCGCGGCGGACTGGTCGATAATCAGGCGTTAGCCGATACATTGGCTTCCGGTGGAATTGCCGGCGCCGGTATCGATGTGTTCGATATGGAACCGCCCATCCCTTCGGGTTATGCTTTGCTCCACGCTCCCAATACCGTATTGACTCCCCATATCGGTTTCGCTTCGCAGGAAGCCATGAGGATACGTGCAAAACTGGTTTTTGAAAATATAATTAGGTGGATGGAAGGAAAGCCGCAAAACGTCATCGTTCCCTGAACGGGGCGCCGGCCCTTTTTCATTCTTTTACCGGATGTTTTGCCGGGGTGTTTCGACTCTTCCGTGCAAAAAACAGAGGGAATAAGACGAAAATGTTTCCCGACGGGGCTTTTTCCATGTCCATTAAGTCGAACGGGTTGCCCGAAGAGGCCTTTTCCACCTGCGAAAGTTCAAAATGTTTCCCGATGAAGCTTTTTCCACATGATTTTAACTGAAAGGGTTCCCCGATGCACCTTTTTCCATCTTCGGCGGGTTGCGGGATAAGTTCCCCGATACTTATCAATATTATTGATTGATGAAAAATAAACAATTAGTGCCTTTGAGAGGTTACAGCGAAGTAATTAATTTATGAAAAAATAAAAAACATGACAACAAAAGAAAAATTGCTACACACCGGGCTGCTTGTTTTGCGTATCGGTATTGGGATATCATTTTTTTTCCATGGCCTGCCTAAAGTGATGGGCGGTGTGGAAGGGTGGACACAAGTAGGTTCCACTATGGCTTTGTTCGGGCTCGACTTTGCGCCTGCTTTTTGGGGATTTATGGCCGCAATGGCCGAGACGGTAGGCGGAATTTTATTTGCATTGGGCTTCTTGTTTCGCCCCGCTTCGTTAATGATGGCTTTTACGATGATTGTGGCTCTGATCATGCACTTGAGTAACGGAGATGCCTTCTTGCAATACTCGCATGCTCTTGAATCGTTGATACTTTTTGCCGCCATGACGATCGCCGGGCCGGGACGATATTCCGTGGATGCCAAATTTTTGCCCAAAATCAGTTGAAAAATAATTACGAAATAAGAATTACGAATTACAAATGACAAATTACGAATGACAAATTACGAATGACAAATTATGAATCGTTCAGGCATAAAAAAAGGGTAAGCTTACTATATCGCGCCGCTACAACCAAATACCCTTGCT
>ENA-UOOR01001203-UOOR01001203.1-fermentation-metagenome-genome-assembly--contig:-NODE-1203-length-31811-cov-58.338172_pt1 | contig 31811 bp, 25 predicted proteins | sample MGYA00245780_ERZ724029 | MGnify/ENA primary metagenome ERZ724029 (study PRJEB28704, sample SAMN03018315) | fermentation metagenome | biome: anthropogenic terrestrial biome; feature: soil... | reverse complement strand
TTGACGCCTCAGGAGAGGCGCAATAACGGGAACGTGCCGGAGGCACGAGATACACCAGCATGCGATTAACAATTTACAATTTACAATGTACGATTAGCACTCAATCCGTTTTATGACTATCGAGGCTATCTAAACTGTCGTGCCTACGGCACTCTGAGGGCTTTTGGACTATTCTACTACTATCTAAACTGTCGTGCCTACGGCACTTATCGGCATTTTCAATTTTCATCGCGCGAGGCGCTTAATCTGTGTCAATTTGTGGACAGATATAAAGCGTCAAGATGACGCTTCTACACAAGCTCCGTGAAATTCGTGCAAATTCGTGGACAGAAAGATCATATTCTGCGCATATACATAGACCACTCATGCAGTTCGCGCGGTAAGATGCTGAGTGGGATGCCGGTGGGCATCAGGTAGTCCTTCAGTATCTCCAAGGCGGGGTATTCGGTGGGGAAGTGCCCGGCATCGATGATGGGGATTCGGCTATCCAGGAAGCTGTGATAGGAGATATCTCCGGTGATGAGCAGATCCGCTTTTGCTTCAGCGAAAGGCAGCACCGATCCGCCGGAGCCACCGCAGATGGCGATGCGCCGAATCTCGCGAGACTCATCCCAAGCGGCGGTCCACAGGCCTATGGATTCGCAAGCCAGGGTGTCGCGCACATAGCGGGCTATTTCGCTGAGTTTGACGGATTGAGCAAAGCTGCAGATCAGACCGATATCGCGGGATTCTCCGATGCCTAGGCTTTCCAAGATCTCCATCTGCAAGGTATCGGCCAGGGCGTGGTTTACTCCCCCGATGGCGGCATCAAGATTTGTGTGCATGCTGATAAGCCCGATTTTGTGTTCGATCATCTTCAAAAGATTGGGGTTGGTAATGGATTTTAGAGGACGGAAGATGAGCGGGTGGTGGCTTACGATGAGATCAAATGATTCTTTGATGGCATAGTCCACCGCGTTTGGGCTGGCGTCCAGGCTGATGAGGATCTTCTTTACTTTGTGCTTCGGATCGCCGATTAGCAGCCCCACATTGTCCCAATCCTGAGCCAGCGCGGTGGGGGCATAGCGTTCCAATTGCTCAAATATCGCTTGGATAGTCATTTATATCTCCTATTGATAGAGGAAGCGTTTGATCTTTTGGGTGGGCGTCTTTTCGAAAGGTTCTTTTTGCTCGATTATTTTGTGCACTTTGGCAAACGATGCCACATTGGCGTTCAGATTGCTCCGGAGCTCCAGCAGGTGTTTTTCGAGGAATTTTTCTGCTTGCGCGCTGCCGATATTGCTGAGTTTGTATTGAGCATCCAGGATTTCGTAGTTCAAAAAGACTCTGGCGATGATGTGGCCTTCGCTTTCATATACCATGGATTCCAATACACTTTCCGCTTCGTTTAGCTTGGCTTCGATCTCTTCGGCATAGATGTTTTCACCACCGGGACCCACAATCACATTCTTGATCCTGCCCTTTATATACAGATAATTCTTTTTGGTGAGCAGCCCCAGATCCCCGGTTTTGAAGAATCCATCCTCGGTAAAAGCCTGTTCAGTGCGCTGTTTATCCTTGTAATAGCCCTTCATCACGGTGGGGCCTTTCACCTGAATCTCGCCCACCTTGGTTTTGGGATCGGGATCGGCAATGCGCACCTCCAATTGGGGCAAAACCGTGCCCGTGGAACGGAATTTTACCACAGAGGGGCTGCATCCTGCGATCAAGGGAGAGGTTTCGGTAAGTCCATAACCGATGGCATAGGGGAAGGAGGCATCGCTGAGAAAGCGTTCCACATCATGCGAGAGCAGGGCACCGCCGATGCCAAAGAAGTGTAGCTTGCCGCCAAAGGTCTTCATCAGTTTCTTGCCCGCCACTTTGTGTAACGCCTTGCGCAACGGCGCTATCTTGTAGCTTTCACGCATCAAGAGGTTTTTGGTGAGCTGGGGATAGATCTGCAATTTGAAAATCTTTTCGATGATAAGAGGAACGGTGAGGATCATGGTGGGACGGATCTTTTGCATGGCAGGGATCAGGATACGCGCCGTGGGAGGTTTATCCAGATAATACACGCAGGCCCCTGTCATCATGGGGATGATGAAGCCGATGGTGCATTCGTAGGTGTGCGATAGCGGCAAGACCGAGATCAAACGGTCGTGTTGATCCACATGCTGAATGTGCAATGTAAGCCAGGCATCCATAACCAGATTGCGGTGGCTGAGCATCACACCTTTGGAACTGCCGGTGGTGCCGGAGGTGTAGATGATGGCGGCAAGGTCGTCCTCAGCAGGCTCGCTATCCACCAAACCTACGCTTTCCAAAGCTTTGTTGCGAAATCTTTTCCAGGCATTGCGCCGTTCCTGGATAAAATCCGATATCTTGTCTTTACTCAGATTCGGCTCGATGGGAGTGAGATTGTCCATCAGAAAGAGTATGGGCGCGTTTTCCAGATCGCTGTAGCCAATTTTGTCGTAATGCGCATTTGAGACAAACACCGCTTTTGCACCGCTGTGGCGGATGATGTGATGGATCTCATTCATATGAAAATCTACCAGAATGGGCACCACAACCGCTCCCATAGAGACGATCGCCAGATAAGCAATTCCCCATTGGGGCAGGTTTTGGGATAGCAGCGCTACTTTGTCGCCTTTTTGGATGCCAAATTCTTTCAGCATCTCTGCTGTGTCGGCTATTTGCGTGCCAAGCTGGGCATAAGTGATGGGTTGTCCATCCACCATCGAAAGCGCGGGACGGTTCGGATAGGCTGATATAGTCTGGTCTATCATAGCTTTCAGGGAATATTTCTCTAGCTGAATCACATTCACTCCTCAATTGACTTATGTATATACAGGATAATCCACAAGCCGGAAATTTCAAATACTATTCACATTTTTGCCCGCCAGATAACCAGTACTAAATGCCATTTGAATACTGAAACCGCCTGTGGGGAGGCTGTAGGCAAGGCTCTCTCCGGCAAAAAAAAGTCCCGGAGTCAAGCGGGATTGCATGGTTTTGGTATTCACTTCTTTCAGATCTACGCCCCCAAAATCCGACATCGCGGTGGCAAGGCTCTCCAGAGCCGAAATCCGGAAGGGGGCAGAGCCAAGCCATGATTCCAGCAGCTTACGAGGACTTGCCTGCAGCTCCGCGGCCATAGTCCCGGCAGGGATTTTCAAGTGCCGGCATATGGCAAAGGCGAGGGATTGTGGTAGAGCCAGCATTGGCAAGATGGAACTGAGCTGCTTTTTGGGATGCCGGCGCAAAAGTGCGGACAAGGCGGAGCCATCTACCAGCAGCAGCCGAATCTGATCATCGACTTGCAGGAAGCGGGAATTGTTCAATATCACAGGACCACTGAAACCGGTATGGGTGAAGAGCAGGTCGCCTTCGGCGCGGTTTTTGCCAAAACTCATCCTGGTTTTCAGGGCAATTCCGGCGCAAGCACTGAAGGGGGAATAGTCTTTGATGCGCACCGAAGCGAGGGCAGGGCGAGGCTTTAGCACCCGGTGTCCCAGGCTCGCTGCCAAGCGGTAAGAAGAGCCGTCACTACCGGTAAGCGGCCAGGCAGCACCTCCGGCGGCAATTATTATTTTCCGGGCTTGGTATCTTTTGCCATTTGCCGCCACCAGCCGGAATCCATCGGAAACCGCTTCAATATGCGTAATCCGGCAATCCGTTATCAGAGACGCGCCTCCGCCCAGCGCGATTTTCAACAGGGTGTCGCGAACATCACCGGCTTTCATGCTTTGGGGAAACACTTTGTCATCGTCCCGGATCAGAACCGGGCATCCGGCATCTTCCAGCAGGCGGATGAACGCGCGGTTATCGAAAGCATAGAATGCCGGTTTCAGCCAGTTGCGGAATTCTGCCAGTGCCCTTTGGAATGCTTCGCTGTCACAAGCATTTGTGAAGTTGCACTGACCCTTGCCTGAAAGCAGCAATTTTTTGCCCGGCACAGGATTACGCTCCAGCATCACCGCGTTTTTGCCGATGGCGATGGCGGCGCCCATTGCTGCCGGTCCCGCGCCTATGATCGCGATCATTTTTTTAGCATCGCTTTGCTGAATATGTAGGCGGGGAGTTTGGGATTGATCTTGATTTCGTCGATGAAATATTGGGTGCCCTTGCCTTGTTTCAATTCGTCTTTGAAGAGGAATTTGGTGGGATACCAGCGGTTGTCGATGCGCTTCACATCCCATGATTTCACGGTTTTCAGCAGCTTACCGCTCTTGGCATACCACTCTTCCCACAGGCCCACATAGCGCTGTTTGTCCACGTACAATTTGCGTTTATGATAGCTCACATCTGCTTTATTTGCGGTTAGCTCCAGGATCCAGCAATCCCTGCCGTCGTACGTGATCTCGCCCTTCACGGTAGCGCTGTAGCTTTCCAACAGGTGAGATTCTTCCATCATGTCTTCATAGGAGAGGTCACTTCCCATCACGGATTGTTTCAGCATGTTTCCGGATATCTGAATACTACGGTCCGTACCGGGGTCGTAGATCCAGAGATCATCACCCAGTTTCAGCATTTTGGTGCCTTTTTCCCGGGGGGGAGACAAGTATTCGCTGTAGGCTTTGGCGTTACCTTCGCTGTAGCTGATCAGTTCCAGAGTCCGCGAAGCGCGCCGGCCATGAACGATCATGCGGGTGCGGGCTTGAGAAGTTTTGGTGATCATATTGCTATCCACGGCGCGTAGGATCTCGTCCGCGGAAGGATTTTGTGCCAATAGCGGCAAAGCCAGTAGCAGGCAAAGCAGAAGGACTATTTTATTCATGTTTCAAGCTCCTTAAAGAGTTGTGAGGTTTCTCGTTTGAAGATCGCTATCCCGGCCAGCGCCGCACCACAGACGGTGGAAAGGATGGCGGGAACGAAGCCGGCGATGATGGATCCCGGCGAGATGGAAGTGTATAGATAGTTTTCTGTCATCATGGAAGCAGAACGGTTGTATATGCTCATATCCATGCCTTTGGTATTGAAATACATGCTGATGCCGGTTCCAATGGCGGCACCCAGGACTCCGCCCACCGTGCCGATGATGAAAGCTTCTGTGAGCAGGGAGCCATACACCCGGCGCTTGCTTTCGCCGATTGCCAGACGCAGCCCAAATTCTCCATATCTGCGAATGCCATTGAGCAGCCCGGCATTCCACAGCACTATAGCCAGCACGGCAGAAAAGCCCAATGCCATCCACAATAGTGAGTAATCCAGCATTTTGAGGATGGGACCAAGGTTTCCCTGATCGTTCAAACGCAAGATCTGAGGGGAAAATTCGTCGCCGGGATCGCTGTATTTGGCATTAAATGTATCGGCGATTTTGGTGGCTTCGCGCAGATTGTATTCGCCATCTTTGAAGAAACACAGAATCTCGCCGGAAGCACCGCTCATATCCAGCATTTCACTGATATCCGCGATATCTGCCACGAGAGCGCTCCGATCCAGGGTGTACACGCCAAATTCCACGGTTCCGGAGATGGTGAAATTGCGCATCGTCATAGCGCCAAACACGGTGGAACCCATCAGAGTAACGGTGTCTCCCGGCTTTAGCTCCATCTTTTCTGCGGCAAGCGCACTGAGCAGTATCTCTCCAGGTTTGGCGGGCAGATTTCCCTGATCGAGCGAGCTTTCCAATTGCAAGCGCTTGAGTTCTGCCGGGGAGTTGAATATATCTATGGCAAAGCCCAATACTTCGCCCTGAACGCGGGTTTCACCGGTTTCATCGGGCACATCCAGCAGCGCGCCAAAATTGATGCGCTCCACCCACTCCAATTGCGGATACTCTTGTTTCCAGGCGGCCATATCATCCGAGACATCCAGCAAAGCCAGGTCGTAGGGTTTCAGATCCAGCATTTCCGCATAAGCCCGGCTCACTACCTTCAGGTGACCGCTGCTAAAGCGCGAGCTTTGGCGAATATAGCTGTTTTTGAAGCCTTCCAAAAACGCGAAGGCAAAGATGAGCAAACCAACCGCAGAAGTTACGATCAATGTGGGAAACAGCCAACGATGCCGATCCCGAAATACGCCTTTCAAGAGAAACTTAAACATCTTTAATCCACCTTATTGCGCAGGGCATCCACGGGATTCATTTTCGCGATCTTGCGGGTGGGCAGCCAGCTCACGAAGATCGTGAAAAGCAATATCACAAGGAATACTATTAGGATCTCGTAGATGGGATATATGAACTTGATGGGCTCCGTAAAACCCGGCAAGCCAAACTCATCGTAGCCATCGATAACCGGGAAGCCCGCCGTGCTGAAATAGTAAAAAAGCGGGAAGCCAAGGATGGGTGTGGCGATAATCGCCAAAAGAGTGTAGATGCTGCCTTCCAGAGTGAAGAGCAGGATGATTTTGGCTTTGGTGAAACCCAATGCCGCCAGGGTGCCGATCTCTTTGCGGCGTTTGAACACTGCCAGAGCCTGAGTGTCGAAGATGGCAATCATGGCCAGAAACACCAGCAGAGCATACATCAAAACCTGCTGAAAGCGTTCGTTGTCCAGCATCTGATCCAGATCCGCGAAATACTCATCCCGATCTATAAAGCGAAAATCCCGGGTGTGAGTATCCTGATAGCGGGAATCTCCCAATACAAAGTAGCTGGCACTATGGGGAGCACCACGCAGGTCGCGCATGAGATCCAGATTCATCCAGATGGTACCCATGTCCGCCGAAGGAGCGGGAATAGGCAATACTTCCTGCACAATCGCGTCCACGGCATTGTATGCGCCATTCACATCCCGCACGCGGATGCTGAAGATATCGCCCTGATCGAGGCGGGTGCTTTTTGCCATGGCAGAGCCAATCAATACGGGAATAATGTCGCTTTGCTGCGCACTTAGTTTGTCCGAGGGGAATACCAGAATGTCCTGCTCTGCCGGGATGCCCTTGATGATGGCGGAAAGCATGCGTCCTTGCGGATATATGGTGGCAGGCGCCAGCAATACCGGAAGCAGATCGCCCTGTTCCACTCCGCTGCGCAGCTCTTCCGGGATGGGCGCGTGACTGTCTTCATAGCTTAAGGGATCATAGGGATCGTATGTTTTCACGCGCAGCATACCTTTGCCATATTCCCAATCCTTCTGCTGAGTTTCGGCCAGACGGATCCAACTGTAATACATCGCCTGAGTCCAGACCATGATGATGAGTACGATGCTAACCACCACGATGTTGACCAGACTGCGATAGCCGTTGTGAATAATGTTTTTAAATGCCAGGCGCAGGATCATCGCTTGCCACCTCTCCATCCCTTAGCCGGATGACGCGTTTCAGATAATCTATCACCTTGGGATCGTGAGTACTGAAGATAAATGTAGTACTTAGTTCCCTATTCAGCTTGAACATGGTATCCAGTATGTTCAGGGAATTTTCGGTGTCCAGATTTGCGGTAGGCTCGTCCGCCAGCACCAGATCCGGCTTTTTCACCATCGCCCGGGCAATGGCCACTCGCTGACACTGTCCCCCTGAAAGCTGATTTGGTCTGCTCTTTACTTTGTCGGAAAGCCCTACCCATTCGATGGCTTCTTTTACCATCTTGTCGCGCTTGTTGGCGTCCATTTTCATCAAAAGCAGGGGAAATTCCACGTTTTCATATACATTGTAGACCGGCAAGAGATTGTAAGTCTGAAAGATAAAGCCGATATGCCGGGAACGCAAGCGCGCGGCTTGAAGCTGGTTGATTTTGTGAATCTGATTTCCCAAAACTTCCACTTCGCCTTTGCTGGGCGTATCCAGAGAACCCAGGATGTTCAACAGAGTGGTTTTCCCGCTGCCGCTGGGACCCACAAAACCGCTGAATTCACCGCGTTCAAAACTCAGATTGATGTTTTTCAGTGCCCAAAAATCCCCTTCCCCTGTGGGAAAAGACTTGCTCATGTTTGTGATGTTTGCCACGATTTCTTTCATGTTTTCCTCTATAGATTCAGGCTTATCATTAGTTGCAGTAGGTATTGTGTCTCGCTGCTATGGCCCAGAGTCAAATCCAGCGACACATAGTCGTATACTCTTCGCCATCCGGCGTTTATAGCATAAGTATTGCCATCCCAATCCGATAGTGCCACCAAACTGACAGTGTCCAGCAAAGCCAGGGGATAGTTGATCATCAAAGCACCGGTCCAAGATTCCCGGCATAGCCCGGAGAGATCGTCCTTCGCGATGCCGCTGAGCATATTTTCCAGAGTACAAGCGATGCCATTACCCCGGTCGAATACGTAATCCATACCCAGGCTGGCAGAGGCGCTATAAGCAGGGACATAAGGAAGCGCGTCGATAAAGTGTCCGGCCGAGGTCTCCAGCCAGGCTCCGATAGCGCCGTCATAACGGTAATCCAGCCCCAGGCGATATTCGCGGCCCTGCTCAAGCTCGCGAGTATGGGCGCTGATGGCGGCTTCACCGATGGGACTGGGATACTGCATCCTTGCGCCAAATTCCAGCGCGTTGTCTTTTGCGGGGATAAAATCGTTTCCTTTTGCGGAATCTTCGCCCAGGATGCCCCAGAGCCAGAGGTTGGCGCTATTCAGCCAATAGTGGCGGAAAAGCACGGCATCCACTCCCCGGCTTATCCGATAGGGATCCTGAACTTGCAGGGTATCGAACCATTGAAGCGGTCGCAGGATTTGAGCGCTGCCAAAATTGATCTGTTGCAAACCCAGGCGCAGTTCGGATTGAGGTGCCTGCAAACTGAGCCACCAGCGATAGGTATGCGCGTCCATCTGCAGAGTGTAACGCTTTTCCCAAGTGTTTTGCAGATTCGAATGCAGGCTGTATCCGGCTTGCCCGGTAAGTGATTTCCAAGTGCTTTCATGCTGCAAATCCAGTGCCCATTCAGCACCGATGCGGTGTTGATCTTCCTGCTGCAAGGCGTACAGGCTGAAGCGATTGCGGACGTCGATTGCCGATAGAGAGCAAGCAATGAACAGCAAAAGCAGAGGCAACAGAGCGCGCTTCATCACTGTTCCCGGCTAAAGATGCCATAGATCAGAATTTCATTTAACTGACTGATCAAGTCCAAATTGCCCTTGCAGGTATTTCGTATCTCGGGCTTTTGGATGATTCCTGCCAATTCATTGAGCAGTGCCATCAAGAGTTCGATATTCAGTCTGGAGTTTATATTGCCCCGCTCCCGCTCCCGATACATGAAGATTTTAAAATCCTCTATACTTTTGCGACTCAGTTCTTTATGATAGGCTTGAACGGCGGGATAGGCAAAAAGGGCGGCAAAGATCTCTTCTCCCAGCATGCGGGTAAATTCCAGCTTCATCACGGCAATCTTATCAAACTTTTGTTTGAGGCTTTTATCCCCTTCCAAAAGAGCCCATACTCTGCGCGTGATATCATCGAATAGTAAAGTGAGAATACTGACAATGAGCTCGTCCTTACTTTTGTAATAGCGGTAGAATGTAACCTTGCTAACCCGGGCCTCGCGACAGATCTCCTCCACGCTTACTTTGCTGAAGCCATAGCGATGGAAGAGCTTTACGGCCATGAGGATGAGATCCTTGTGCTTGGAGCTCATATTCGGGTCCAGTAAGGTACGTGTATGCTTGACGATCATTAACGCTTCACCTCGTTGTTTACGATAATGGTGCAAGATTATGTTTATCGTAATTTTTGTAAAGAGAATTCTGCATAGTATAGAGGGAAATACTATCTAAACTGTCGTAGCTACGGCACTTAGCGATGCTGCGCGTCGGTGGTAGGCCTGCGGCCCCTTTATTAGTGCTGCAGTGCCGCAGTTTAGGGTCCCCGCAAAATTGCGCAGCCGTTTTGGCGGGTAAACTAAACGGGATACACCAGCATCCCCAAAAAGGAACAAGGTGAGTTTTTGGGGTGAAAGAAACGAGATACGAAGCCAGCCATTTTGTACTGATACTGCATACTTTTTCTTGACAGGATATGAGGCATTAATATGATGGAAATTGAATTCGGAGAATATTAATTACATTGTTTTACTGGAGGGAATAATGATTCTTTCGACCGGATGCCGGGCTAAGGCAAGTCTTTTCCCGGAGGATATAGATTCCAACCGTATGTTTGGGGTGGTGAGATAATGCGCTATGTACCTCCCATAATACTGTCTCAGGTAGAGCGCGGAGTATTGAAGGGCAGTTTTCAAGCTTTTGTGATGATGCTGGACATAGTGGATTTCACTCGTATCGCCGAGAGTTTTCAGAATACTCAATTTCACGGAGCAGACAACATTGGTGAATTACTGAACAAAATCACCGCGGGACCGATCCAGTCCGTACATAAATATGGAGGCTTCATCAGCCATTTTGTCGGCGATGCCATATGCGCGATCTTTATCGGTGAAGATCCTACGGCGATGCTGGCGGCATTGATGGAAATCAGGGACTTCTTGAAAGATTTTCCTCTCATCTGTATCGAAGGCCGCCATCAGAAAGTAACTATGCGAGAAATCATCAGTTATGGTGAAGTGAAATGGACTGTATTCAGCAATCCTTATCAATACGAATATCTCTTTTATGGAGAAGCCTTCAGCGAGTTGTCCCTGCTATGTGAACACAGCTGCAAAAATGCTTATTCCGGTAGTGTAATCACAAAGATTGGCGCTAAGCATTTTCAGGAGGATGGGGCTTGCGCAAACTTGGGATCATTAGCCGTGACTGCAGACAAACAGCATCACAAGTTCAGCTTCAGTCCACACACCAGAAGCGTATTTTATCACAAGAACTTCTACGATGCCAAACTCAATAATGAGATTCGAAACCTCGCTGTATGCTTTGTGAGGATAAGCTCCGCCACAACCAACGCCTCAGCTATCCACAAACTGCACATTGTGGCAGATCGATATCGCGGATATGTGAACAAAATCGACTGTGCGGAGAGTCTGCCGGTAGCTCTTGTTCTGTTTGGAGTGCCTCGCAGCGAAGGCAAAAGCGCGTATCAGGCTTGCGAATTTGCCCGGGAACTGGCTCTAAGACAGAAAAATCTTTCTATAGGATTGAGCTGTGGCTACGCGTTTGCTGGATTGATCGGATCCCCGGACGTTCAGGAATATACCGCGCTGGGGCAGTGTCTCAATCTGGCATCAAGACTGGCAAAGCAGGCAAAGCCGGGCGAGATCATTATGGACGAAAGCGTTTATAGGGAAACAGCAAAGATGTATGATACCAAGATGATGGGCTCCTTGCACTTGAAAGGCATAAGCGCGAAAATCCAGTATTATAGCCTAAGCCTAAAACGCATAAAGAGAAGCCTCATTTTTGACAGTATCTTCGTAGGACGCAAGGAAGAAATGGCGTTTTTGGAAGAGCTGAGAACCACATCTCGCAAGCTGCACAGAAACACTATCGTGTATATCAACGGCGATCCGGGATTGGGTAAGAGCCGTCTGGCATGGGAATATATGCAAAATATCGATGGGCATTACAAATTTGTGGTGACGAACGACAAACTCAACAACGGCCATCTGGATGCTGTCAGGCAGATTCTGCGTGCTATTTTCGAGCTTGGTGAAGATGATGACGAAGAACAGACAAAAAGCATTCTGGATGAAGCCTTCAAAGAGATCGACGGTGAAATGCCCGAGCACAGTAAAGCATTTCTGGCAGCCATACTGGAGCTTTGGTATAAGGGATCTGCTTGGGATCACTGCCCTCTGGAGCAAAGGCAGGAGCGTCAAAAGGAAGCCTTCTGCGCTATTATTTCGTATTTGCTGAAACGTAAACCGGTATTGCTGTTGCTGGACGACGGGCAATGGATCGATGAGACCAGCAGGCAATTTTTGGCAGCTTTGGACCCATGTCAGGACCACAACCTGCTCATCCTCAGCCCCAGCCGATACATAGCCGGTGGCAATTGCGTGGATTTGCATCTGGATAAATTTACACGTTACGACCTGAATCTGGCACCGTTAAAGCCGCGAGACTGCAGATCAATGCTGACCAGTATCCTGGAGATTAAAAATTCCCGATATCCCGCGATATCTACTATAATGAATAAAGCGGATGGTTTCCCCCTGTACCTGGAACAGATGGCATATTATCTGCTGGAAAGAGGAAGGAAAAGCAAGCACCCGCTGCAGCTCCCGGAGAAGTTCAATAGTTTCAGCATCAGCGATGTGATGAACAGCCGTATCGACGGGTTCAACCAAGGTATGCGCGAATGTCTGTACTACGCTTCGATCTTGGGTATGTCGTTCAACATCAAGCTTTTGACAAAGGTTTTGGACAAAGACATACGACCCTATTTACGCTTGGGCTATTCTCACCGCTTGTGGAAAGCAAGCGCTCCCGGACACTATAGCTTCAGTCACGTAATACTTCGAGATATCGTATATGAAAGGTTGCTAAGCAATACAGTAAAAAAAATGCACAGGCATGTAGCTGATACTCTGGCCCGGCAATTGGGAGACAATGACAATTCATTGGCATCCGAAGCCGCGTACCATTATGAGAAAGCAGATTGCGCACATGAAGCGCAGGAATTTTTGCAACGCGCGAGTAAATACCACATGAAGATGAGCAGATGGGACATCGGAATCAGCTACCAACGCAAGGTGACCACAATGAGCGGCAGACACTTTGGCTTTGGCAGCGTGGAGCACACGGAAAATCTCTTCTGGCTTGCTATACAATACCACTACATTCAGTATTACCATAAAGCTGTGAAGCTGTATAATATCGTTCTTAACTACAAACGCAAGCATTTGTCCGAAGATGATGAATTGATGTCTCCCTACCTGAATAATCTGGGTAGATGCTTTAAAGACATCTCTCGCTTTGACGAAGCCGAGATACTCTTGCGAAAGTCCCTGATGATAGAGTATCGCAACGATAAATACTCCACAAATGTGGCTGATCGCCTGAACAATCTCGCCTCTTTGTACATGAAACAGGGGAAATGGAGAAAAGCTCTGGCATACGCACGCAAGGCAGCAGAACTGTTCAGAAACACTCCACATCGTGAACAGGATTACTTCATTGGCATGATGGAATCGAACATCGGATATTTGCTTTTGAGAATGGGAGCTTATAATGAAGCCGAACAAAAAGCCATACAAGCACTGAGATATTTCAGAACCGACTGCGGCCCCACAAATCCACGGGTAGCCGGCGCTCATCTTTTGATGGGGCAATGTATGGCGCTGCGCAAAGAATATAACAAGGCAGAAAAGAAACTGCTACTGGCAAGAAGCAAGTATGGTCGGTTCTTTGGCAAGAACAGTCCGGATTATGCCAAGACAAACCTGAATCTGGGAGATCTATACGAAATGATGGGAGATATCGATAAAGCCGAGCGTTTTTGGAAAAAAGGGGCCCGGCTACTGCTGAAGCTGATGCCGGAAGGACTGATATTGGCACGCGAAGCCAAGGTGCGTCTGCAAAAAATCGAGACAAGACATCAGCAAACAAAAAGCGCGGGTGGAAGAAAGGCAACTGTCCCGGCTCAGAACTCCGAGAATTCCGCTTGACATTATTTATCTACCAATACAGATGACAAAAACAGAATATACTGGGAAGGTATAGTGAAGAAACTGCTGATTATTCCGCTACTATGGGTTTCGCTGCTGGCAGCCGTCAATCCCACACGGGCAATGTTGTATTCCGCCCTGATTCCCGGAGGCGGGCAAGTGTATAACAAAGCCTATGTGAAAGCCGGAATAGTGGTTGGCTTGCAAGCCTGGAATGTAGGCAGAGTCTTCTATAACGATGCTAAAGCCGATGATTTTGCCAAGAAAAAGAAGCTGGCCACCGATGCCTATTACATTCAATACTACCAAGATAGAGCTGATGAACACAAAGAAAAACGCACCAGCGATATTTGGTGGATCGGGGTAACCGCTGTTTTGAGCGTATTAGACGCATATGTGGACGCACATCTGGCAGATTTTGACAGCGAAAAGGAACGGGTGCGGCTGCGCTTTGAAGAAGGAAAGGCGGGTCTCGAACTGGTTTTTTAATTTAATAATTGGAGCATATATGAAAAAGCATTACTTGTTTGTATTTATCCTAGTTTTACCGCTGGTCTTGATGGCTGCACAGTCCATGACGATTCAGGAATTTGAGCTAGAGATCTGGAGGCTTACCAATGTGCAAAGAGCTTATTACAAAGTACCCCTGCTTTCTTATGATCACGGTCTGGCAGATCTTTCCCGCTTACATTCTCAAAACATGCTGAAGCACAATTTCTTTGCGCACAAAGACCATCTGGGCGATGAAGTTGGCGGACGCAAAATCAAATACTACCCAAGTCTATTGGTGACAGCCATCGGTGAAAACCTGGGGAAATTTCGCAATTCCACCGGTGCTTTCAGCCCCCTGGATGTGATCACCGGATGGATGATGTCCCCCCCACATCGGGAAAACATACTAAATCCGGAATACACTCATCTGGGAGTAGGGCTGGTGTTGAAGGGCGACACTATGTACGCCACGCAAAACTTTGCCACCCCCATCACAAAAATGACATCCAGTTTGCCCAAAAAACTGAGTACAGACAAAACCTATCGCCTTAGTTTCGCATATCTATCGGCACAACCGGCAACCAAACTGTCGGCTACTCTGCGTTTCCCCAATAAAAACATCAGCTACAAGATATCGGAAGAACAAGCCATGGTGGGAGGACAGCCCTTACCCATCCGCTGGACATCTCAAACAGCTTTTTATGTGGATATTCCCTTCCTGGCAGGAAAGGGAGACTATAAACTCTGCTTTGGCTTTGATGGCGGCTATTTCCCGGAAGGAATCACCCTTAGAGCACAGTAAGTTCCACATACACCGGGCAGTGGTCTGAACCCATCACATCCTGACGGATGCCTGCTTTGGTGACCATATCCAGATGCTCTTTGTCGATGAAGAGATAATCGATTCTCCAGCCAATGTTGCGGGGGCGGGCACCGGCACGGTAGCTCCACCAGGAGTACTGATCCTCAGAGGGATCAAAATGGCGAAATGTATCCACCCAGCCTTGCTCTACCAGTTTGTCCAGCCACTTTCTTTCTATGGGCAAAAACCCTGATATATTCTCGTTTTCTTTGGGTCGTGCCAAGTCGATCTCTTTGTGGGCTGTGTTGTAATCTCCCATCACGATAACCGCTTTGCCGTTCTGACGCTTGGAATTCATCACTTCAAGCGCTTTATCGTAAAAGCGCAGCTTGTAATCCAACCTGCCATCATTCATGGCACCATTGGGAAAATAGACGTTGAACAGGATAAATTGCTCATATTCGGCGATGTTGATACGTCCCTCTGTGTCGAATTCTTCCACTCCAAATGCATCAGAAAAAGACTGCGGCTCGGTTTTTGAAAACAACGCAGTACCGGAATAGCCCTTACGCTGAGCATGAGACCAGTATTTGTGATAATCGGCAAGCTCTGCCAGCTCTTCGGGAATCTGATGCCCCTGCAATTTGGTCTCTTGCAGACCCAGGATATCCACATCCGCTTTTTGGATGGTTTTTACAAAATCTTTGTTCATTACTGCTCGTAATCCATTCACATTCCAAGACCAGATAGTGATTTTCATGATGTTCCTCATATTCTTTTTGATATAGATAATCTAAACAACAAGCGCGGGAATCGCAAGTGCGGTGGGTAGTATTTGTAAGCTGAGAAAAAAAGCTGCTTGACACAAGTGATGGCAAAATTATCCTGTCTTAAGATCTTTAAAAAGTATATAGGGGGTGACATGGTTTCGACAGGGAATCAGTGTGGTAGAGATGCATGCCGGAGATGCTATCCACTCCGTCAACAAGTAGCAAACGCAAATTAACTGCAAACGATAACTTACTCTTAGCCGCTTAATGCGGTTACGGTCAACCTTTCCGTGCCATCGGGAAAGGATTGGGCGTCATAACAGTATGGCTGCTCATACGTGGATTGCCGATACGCGTGTGTCAAGACTTTCGGCTGGGGCTTTACGGGTCTGATTGTCTTTGCCGTAATGCCCGAGATCAAAGACAACTAAGCATGTAGATTCTTTATGGCGCCGTTCTTTGGACGCGGGTTCGATCCCCGCCACCTCCACCATATTTTTGTCTGTTTTGCCCCGCATATACCGTATATGAGTCTGATCCCGGTTTCCGGCATGCTTGATTAACACGATAATCATGAAAGTTCTTTGGAGACATGATGAAGAAATTGATTCCACTCGCGCTTTATCTCACACTTTTGTTATTTTCCGCCTGCAATAAATCCCCCACCGATCCGCATAGTGGGGATCCACTGCTGCAAGAAGCCGTTCGCACTACGATTGATTCCATGTGGAATGCCTATCTGGACGAGAATGATCTGCAAACAGGCGGATTGCTTTTGTACGCCAATCATGCCGGGCGTAGCTACCAATGTAAATCGAATCTCCCGGAGAATGTGTCTGCAAACTCGATGTTCCGCGCCGCCAGCATCACCAAAACCTTTACCGCCTCAGCCATAATGCTCTTACAGCAAGATATGCTGCTGGATATCGACGATTTTATCTCCGATACTATGCCGGGACGCTCCGAGCCATATGTACTCAATAATGCGAATTTTAACATACCCTTCAAGAATCAGATTACGATAAGGATGCTATTGGAACACAGAGCCGGAGTGTATGACCATACGAACTATGATATCCCGGATAGCGTTTCTGCTCCATACGCCGGTCAAAACTGGTTTGAATACATTCTGGAAAGCGATCCGATGCATGCCTTTAACATCGAAGAAATCATCTCGGTGCTGGCAGGACATCAGCTCTATTCAGGGGAGCCCGGCGCTGCCTATAGTTATTCAAACACCGGATATATGTTGTTGGGAGAGATCATTGAGCGGGTGAGCGGGCAAAGCTATGAACAATTTGTACACAGCCATTTGCTTTTGCCCAACTCTTTAGAATCCACTTCTTTCCCGCTGGATGTATCGCATACTATGCCTTCAAACTCAATCCCCGGCTATGTTTATCTGGAATCTAATGCTATACCCGCCGATGTTTACAATATGTCTATGGAGTTCGGACAGGGCAATTTAGTAACCAACGCGCAGGATCTGTTGTCCTGGTTGCTAAGATGGCAAACGGGAGCTGCCGGACTGCCGCAAAGCGTTGTGGACCAAATGAGGCACTCCCAATATCCCGATCAGGAATATGGCTTGGGCACTTCTTACAGTCCCGGATTTGGCTATGGGCACACCGGAGCCATCGCCGGATACATCAGCCTGATGTTCTACGATCCCATCACAGAATATGGATTTGTATTATTGTGCAATGTGTGGAATCTTCGCGACTGGGATACTATTGATCTGGAAGCCTATAAACTCTTTGATATAGCGGCGAAAGCGAAGACCATGATCACAGCTGAACAGCCAGAAAGAGATAGGCCTGTATTTCATCGCTAGACATACCCGTGTTTTTGCTTGACACGCCGGTTTGATCTTGAAATATTGCCTCGTGGTGCATGCTGTATCCGAGCATCCAAAACACCACAGCTGGAGGAATTGTGAAAACAAAGTACAAATGCCTACTGTTGAGCCTATTGATCATGACTCTTGCAATCAGCACAGGATGGGCACAGGACTATCCGGAAATATACTACATGTATCATTATTCTTGGGCCGCATCCGGTGGCAGCCTTGGAGGTCCGGACTGGTCAAGCCATGAATCCTCAGTTTACTACTCATCGGAGGACAACCCACTCTGTATCGACAGCTTACGCTATATGTACAGTCACGATGAAGAGGGTCCTGATTTTGATGTTGAGATCGATGAGATACGTCCATTTAACGGGCATTTAGAACTCTTTCCGGATTATTTCATCCTCAGAAGCCCGGCCAGGTATTACCCTTCGATGACTCAGTACCGCATCAGCAAGATTAATTATCAGGGTTACTACCTTGAAGATTGCCTTACAAACTCTTTGGATCCTGAAGACTATTATCTGAAAGCCTGGCACTACTACGATGACAATATGCACCACGTCTCCTCTGTGGTCAGGTACAATGATCCACTGAAGTACACAAAGTTTGAGTGCATTTTGGACACTCAGGGACGCAGGATCGAGGAAACGCACTACAGTTCTCCCGACTCTTTGGATTGGCAAGCCACAAAACACATAAGCTACGAGTATCTGTTGGACCAGCCCTTCACGCTGAGCTGGGACTTTGAAAAGCATGCCCTGTATGTTCCGGGATACCTCATGGAACAATGCGGTATTGGTGACATCTTTTACTTAAATGACGACTACCCTATCCAATTATTATCGATGATGACCCGCAATTCTGAAGGACAATGGAGTGAGCCGGTTGTCTTCTATGCAGAATACGCTATGCTGAACGAACCCGATTATGATCGGATCTATGTATCCTTCTTTTCATTGGACTTAGGCTACGGATACAACCTTCGATACGGCCCCCATGGCCTTTTAGAGCAGTATATGTGTGATAATACTGAGGATATTCCCTCATTTGATTTTTTCTACAAGCATTCAGTCAATACATCCGTGCCGCACAGCCCTCAGATGCCGGATATCCGGCTAAACTTGTGGCCCAATCCGGTAAAACAGACAGCCGATCTGCACTACTCTCTGCCCAAAGCTTCACCCTTACAGATCAGCACCTACAACATTAAAGGACAGTTGCTGAAACGGGAACAGCACAACGCGATCAAGCAAAGCGGTCAGCTACCCTGGAGTCCATCAGACGCAGGGGGCAAGGCCCTCAGTAATGGAGTCTATCTGATCAGAGTGGAAGGGGCAGGATTTGCCGCAACCAAAAGAGTGATAGTTGCCAAGTAGCTGATTTTTTCGTCTCATCCGCTTAATTCTATCAAAAAAGCTGGACAGATTATGCCCTTCCAGAAAGATGACCCAATACTAACGGCGAATTTGCCAATCAACAGGCTAGAGCCTGAATAAATCGTATCATCTGGGAGGATGAATGCCTTTAACACCTGAGGCCAAAACGGCTATCATGGCAGAGTTTAAACTCCATGAATCAGACACCGGTTCCCCTGAAGTGCAAGTCGCGATGCTTACCAAACGCATCCAGGACATCACCGAGCACCTCAAAGTGCACTCAAAAGATTTCTCGACTCGCCGGGGACTGTTGAAACTGATCGGGCAGCGCAGGCGCTTACTTGATTATCTGAAACGGAAAGACATCAACCGTTACCGTGAACTGATCAAAGCGCTTGGCATCAGAAAGTAATATACTCAGCCAAGATAATAAGAATCATGGAAAGTGGATGCCGGCGCATGCAAGGCACCACTTTCTTTTTTGGGACTACAAACTAATGTACCCGGGAGCAATCAGCAATAAGCAAATGGGTGATAGCCTGCACCTTTTTGCCTATTGCTTATTCTCCCCGGGCACATAAATCAAGGAGAACAAATGCACAATTTTAACATTACCCGGCGGGAGATAGATTTCTTCGGCCGCAAACTAATTGCCGAAACTGGCAAAATGGCAAAGCAAGCCAATGGCAGTGTATATCTGCAATTGGGTGAAACAGCCGTTCTAGTAACTGCAACCATGAGCAAAGAAGCTTCTGAAAACCAGGATTTCTTTCCACTCACAGTAGATTTCATCGAAAAGATGTATGCCGCAGGCAAGATACCCGGAGGCTTTTTTAAACGCGAAGCCAAACCTTCCACCGATGCCACCCTGCAAGCCCGTGTGATTGACCGCTCTATCCGTCCACTATTTCCGGAGGGATTCCGCAATCAGGTTCATGTAGTACTGAATGTCCTGGCTTACGATGGTGAAGTGGATCCTGCCAATCTCGGCGTATTGGGTGCTTCATTGGCATTGTCAATTTCGGATATCCCTTTTCACGGACCCATCGCCGGCCTCACTGTCGGTTATATCAACGATGAATTCGTGATCAATCCGGCTGTAAAACTGCTACGCGACGAATCCAAAATGAACCTGACCGTTGCCGGTAGTGCCACATCGGTTGTGATGATCGAATCTGCCGCCAGCGAATTGTCTGAAGACACCATGCTGGATGCCGTTTACACAGGGCATGAAGCCATCAAGACCTTATGCGCCCTGCAGGAAGACTTTGTATCCGCTTGCGGCAAAGAGAAAGTGGAAGTAAGCCTTATAGAATGGCCTCAAGAGCTTCTGCAAAAGATGGAAGACAACTATGGCGCTCGCATCGCCGAATCCGCCACTATCTTGGGCAAACAGGAACGTCAGGACGCTTTTGACGCCCTGGAAGCGGAGATGTTGGAAAAACATCTGACTGAAGATGGTGAAGAGCTCTACGCCGAAAACGAAAAGACCTACAAAGAAGCTTTCCACGAACTCATCCGCCGCTATGTGCGCGCCTCCATTCTGGACAAACATTTCCGCGTAGATGGTCGTGGCTTGGATGATATTCGCGACATCACCTGCGAGATAGATACTCTGCCCCGGGTTCACGGTTCTGCCCTCTTCACCAGAGGCGAAACTCAATCTTTGGGCACAGTCACTTTAGGTGGCGGCAGCGATGAACAGGTGATCGATACTTTGGAAGAAGAGTACAAAAAGAGCTTCTATCTGCATTACAATTTCCCGCCTTTCAGCGTTGGCGAAGCAGGCCGTATGGGCCCCACTGGCAGGCGCGAACTCGGTCACGGAAATCTGGCAGAACGAGCCTTGAAAGCCGTGTTGCCAGATTCCGAACGTTTCCCTTATACCCTTCGCATTGTTGCCGATACTCTGGAATCGAACGGTTCATCTTCGATGGCTTCAATTTGCAGCGGATGCCTAGCCATGATGGCCGCCGGCGTACCTATCAAAGCTCCTGTAGCCGGCATCGCGAACGGCCTCATAATGGAAGGCGAAAAATACGTAGTTCTCACAGACATCATGGGCTTGGAAGATCATCTGGGCGACATGGACTTCAAGTGCGCCGGTACCCGTGAAGGTATCACTGCCATGCAGATGGATATCAAGATCGAAGGCATCACCAAAGACATCATGCGCATTGCGCTGGAAAAGGCCAAGAAAGCCCGTTTCCACATCCTTGATCTGATGACTGCCTGTATCGCAGAACCCAGAGAAGACCTTTCTCCCACAGCTCCCAGAATAGAGAGCTTCAAGGTTCCTACTGATAAGATCGGAGAAATCATAGGACCGGCCGGAAAGATGATAAAATCCATCATCGAAAGTTGCCAGGTCGGCATCGACATCCAGGACGACGGTACAGTGAGAATCCTGTCTCCGGACAAAGCTTCGATCGACAAAGCCAAAGCCATCATCAAAGGCATTGCCATCGATCCCGAACCCGGTGAAGAATTTGAAGGCCCCGTTACACGCATCGAGCCTTACGGAGTATTTGTAAAGGTCTTAGGCGGCGCCAAGGAAGGGATGGTACATGTATCTCAGATGCACACATCCCGCATCGGCCATCCTGAAGACATGGTAAAGCTGGGCGACGTGGTGAAAGTGAAAGCTCTGGGTATGGATAAAGGGAAACTTTCCCTAACCATGAAAGGTATTCCCGGAAATCCTGAACCCGATCCCAACGCCCCCAAAGACAGACCCGCTCCTCCCAGACGAGATGATTATCGTCGTGGCGGCGGAGACCGTGATCGCAGGGGCGGTGGCGGTAGAGATCGCAACCGTAGATAGATAAATTACATAGAACATATACCGGGCGCGATTCTGCATAAGTTTCGCGCCTCGGCATTGAGAGGTGAAATTTGGATTACAAGATCGCAAATATAGAATTGGCCGAGTATGGCCGCAAAGAGATCGCCCTGGCCGAAATCGAAATGCCGGGACTGATCGCCCTCAGAGAGCGCTATGGCGCCAGCAAACCCCTGAAGGGGGCCAGAATAACCGGTAGCCTGCATATGACTATCCAAACCGCAGTTCTCATGGAGACACTCTTGGAATTGGGCGCCAGTGTGCGCTGGGCCAGTTGCAATATCTTCAGCACTCAAGACCATGCCGCTGCAGCGATGGCACAGCGCGGTGTCCCCGTGTTTGCCTGGAAGGGCGAGAACCTTCAGGAATACTGGTGGTGTACATATCAAGCGCTATCTTGGCCAGATGCGCCCTGTGATCTGATAGTGGACGACGGTGGAGATGCCACGCTGATGATTCATGAAGGATACCGCCTGGAAGAGATTTTTGCCGGCACCGGCAAGATCCCCACTGCCGATAGCGATAATCACGAATTTCGCCTGGTACAGGAATTGCTGATATCACACCTGGAAGAAGATCCTCAACGCTGGCACAAGATTGCTGCTAACATCAAAGGAGTAAGCGAAGAGACCACCACCGGCGTGAATCGCTTGTATCAGATGATGCAACAAAGCAAACTGCTCTTCCCCGCCATAAATGTGAATGACAGCGTGACCAAAAGCAAATTCGACAACCTCTACGGTTGTAGAGAAAGCCTGGCCGATGGGATCAAACGCGGTACCGATGTGATGGTGGCGGGCAAAACCGTGATGATCTGCGGATATGGTGATGTGGGCAAAGGCTGCGCCCAAAGTATGCGTGGCTTTGGTGCCAGAGTAGTAATCAGCGAGATCGATCCCATCTGCGCTCTACAGGCTGCCATGGAAGGCTTTGAAGTACGCAACTTGGACGATATGGTCGAGCATGCCGACATATTTGTAACCGCTACCGGAAATTGTGACGTGATCAGAGTAGATCATATGCTGAAGATGAAGAACAACGCTATAGTCTGCAATATAGGACATTTCGATAACGAAATCCAGGTAAACAAACTCTACGAGATGGACGGAGTGATCCGCAAGAACATCAAGGCCCAGGTAGATCTCATCAGACTTCCAAACGATAAGGCCATAATACTGCTTTCTGAAGGCAGATTGGTAAATCTGGGCAATGCTACCGGACATCCCTCTTTTGTAATGAGCTGCTCATTCACAAATCAGGTGCTGGCTCAAATGCAGATGTGGCAACACAAACACGAGATCGGAGTCTATACTCTGCCCAAACATCTGGATGAGGAAGTGGCACGTCTGCACCTGACAAAACTGGGAGTTGAGCTCACTCATCTCACAGTAAATCAAGCCGAATACCTCGGAGTGCCCATCGAAGGCCCATACAAACCCGATCATTACAGATACTGATCAGGAAAAAATATGGCCACTCACAAGCCGGTTATCATCAACGAACTCTTTGGCGAACTCACCATACCGCCGGAGGGAGAACTGTGGAACGTGGCATATTGCAAACCCCGGCGGGAGAAACGCGTGGCAGATTGGGCAGCCAAAAACATGATCCACTATTACTTGCCCCAACTCAAGACTTCAAAAGTGTTTCAACGCCGCAAAGTGGAAACCACCCTGCCGATGTTCCCGGGCTATATCTTTTTGGTACTCTCGACACGCAGCAAAGAACTGATCGCCCAAACCGGATACATTGTCAGCTTCATCCACGTTGTGAACCAAAAGGAACTCCTGGAAGACCTTTCCCGCATTTGTGTTACAAACAAGAAAGCAGTGCCCATGCAAAAAGCCTTGTGGCTCTCCAAAGGACTGGAAGTAGAGATCACCGAAGGCGCTCTGCAAGGCATGAGAGGGATAGTGGAAAGCCATGACAAGATATCTGAAGTGCGCTTGCAAGTAGATATTCTACGCCAGGCGGTAATGGTGAAAATCGAACCTGAAAACATCAAGATTATAGGCGAATACGAGATTGAGGAGATAGACGAATGAAGATTCTGATAACCGGAGCTGCCGGTTTTATTGCGTCCCACGTGGCTGATGCCTGCATCGATGCCGGACATGAACTTGTGATAGTAGACAACCTGCGCACAGGCTACAAACGTAATCTGAATCCCCGCGCGAAGTTTATCGAAATGGACATCTGCGACCCGGCTATAGATGATGTAATCGCGGTTGAAAAGCCGGATATCATCGACCATCATGCCGCCCAAATCTCCGTCCCACTGTCCATCGAGGATCCGCTCACGGACGCAGAGATCAATGTGAAGGGTGTCATCAATCTCCTTCAAGCCGCGGTAAAACACTCGGTGAAAAAAATCGTATATATCTCCTCCGGTGGTGCCATGTACGGCGAAGCAACAGAGTATCCTACCACCGAAACCTACAATCCCCGCCCCCTCTCGGTCTATGCTATCAACAAAATGGTGGGCGAAGATTACCTGTTTTTTTACAATCAACAATACGGTCTGGACTACACTGTATTACGCTATGCCAATGTCTATGGCCCCCGCCAGGTTTCCCACGGGGAAGCAGGAGTAGTATCCATCTTCGTGGAGAAGCTGCTGAAGGGCGAAACTCCTACTCTGAACGCTTATCCCGGCGAACCAGAGGGCATGATCCGTGACTATGTGTTCGTAGCAGATGTGGTAAAAGCAAATCTTATCGCTTTTGAAAAGGGCAGCGGCGATGCCTTCAACATCGGCACCTGCATCCCCACCAGCACCCGACGGCTCTACGACGAGATTTCCCGCCAGTTGAATGTAAACATCGAGCCGCATAAAGCTGATGCCCGCAAAGGAGATCTTCATCGCTCGATGTTGGATATCAGCAAAGCCAAACGTGTGTTGAACTGGCAACCGGATTATAACTTGAGCCGTGGCATCACTCAAGTGATAGACTATTATAAAAACTTGTCAGGAGTAAAATTATGAAGCTGGCTGTAATTGGTTCAGGATATGTGGGACTAACCAGCGGCGCTTGTTTTGCCGATATGGGAAACAACGTAATATGCGTGGATAACGACAGCCGCAAGATCGATATGCTCAATCGGGGTGAAATCCCCATCTTCGAACCCGGCCTGGAAAGCATGGTAAAACGCAATGTAGCAGAAGGCAGGATCAGTTTTAGCACAGACATCAAAAAAGCAGTAGAAGAGTCCCTCATCCTTTTCATAGCCGTTGGCACTCCCCCCGAGGAAGACGGCAGCGCGGATCTTTCGCATGTATTGGCAGCAGCCGGCGAGATTGCTGAACACATGAACGATTACAAGATCATTGTGGACAAATCTACCGTTCCCGTAGGTACCGCAGACCGGGTGAAAGCCAGGATCCGAGAAGTTTTGAACCAAAGAGGCAGCAAGCTGGATTTCGAAGTAGTCTCCAATCCGGAATTCCTCAAAGAAGGTGCTGCCATTGAAGACTTTATGCGCCCGGATCGCGTAGTGATCGGTACCGATAGCGAACAAGCTGCTCATGCCATGCGCACTTTATACGCTCCTTTCAACCGCACTCACGACAGAGTGATTGTAATGAGCATTCGTTCTGCCGAAATGACAAAATACGCGGCCAACGCTTTACTGGCAACCAAGATATCTTTTATCAACGAGATTTCCAGACTATGTGAAGCTTACGGAGCGGATGTGGAAGAAGTACGAAACGGTATTGGCAGTGACAGCCGCATCGGTTACAAATTCATCTACCCCGGAGTGGGCTATGGTGGCAGCTGCTTTCCCAAAGATATAAAAGCCCTCATCCATATGTCCTCCGCAGTAGCTTACGACAGCCGCATCCTCAAAGCAGTGGAAGCCGTGAACCAAGATCAGAAACACCTTCTGGTGCAGAAGCTTATCTCTCACTTTGGACAGAATCTAAAGGGAAAGACCTTTGCCGTGTGGGGCCTGGCATTCAAACCCCAGACCGACGACATGCGTGAAGCTCCAGCAACCGTTATCATCCGCGCCTTGATTGCCGCCGGAGCCAAAGTACGAGCTTTTGACCCCGTGGCCATGAATGAGGCAAAACGAATCCTTGGAAACCTGGAAGGGTTCATCCTCTGCAGCGACGAATATGAAGCCTTGAAAGGCGCCGACGCCATGCTGCTGATCACAGAATGGCGCCAATTCCGCTATCCCGATTTCAAGCGCATCAAAGCCGAACTGAAAGAAGCCGTGATCTTTGATGGCCGTAATCAGTATGAACCCAAAGCCCTGAGGGAAATGGGATTCACCTATTACGGAATCGGCCGTCCCTAAACATACACCAAGACCTTTACCGGGATGCGCTTCGCCCCGTCGCTTATGCAGAGAAATGCGAAAGCTGAATCTCTCATATACTATATGGCAGACAGCACTGGGACAATTTGTGAAAAGCTGTGTTTATTTGTGCTGCTTTGGATCAGATTTCGCACTGCTACTGTTTCCCTTTCGAGATCTGGGGGGGGGTAATGCGTTTGGGCACGCAGATTTCCGGGAATAAAAGCGCTGATTTTCGCAGACTAAGCTCACCAGCCTTTGCACTATGGGGTGGAAAGATGTTCTTACTAAAAGACCGCAGGTCTATTCAATCATCAGTGCAAAACCCATACAAAGCGCAGGCGAAGCCGGAGTATTCAACAGATCCTGTTTTTTATTTGCCCTTCACGAAGGTTACCGGAATGCCCAAAGCGTCAAAGATCAGCTCCTGGGCTCGATTGAGATTTCGGTCATAAAACAGATAGCCTTCCTTGGCAGCTCCCGGTTGTAAATCTCCAAAGGATAGATATGACGCCATCAGTTCATAATAATCTTCCATGTTTTGTTCTTGATCTACCGGTTGCAAGGGGTCCAAATTGAATGGATCCTGCCATTGCTCCAGCACCATTTGCTGATGATAGCTGCTCAGGATATATTCCAGATCCACATAGTCATACTGCCTGCCCCCCGATACAATACTGAAGCTTTCCATGGGCAGTTTCACCTTTTCTGTAGAGACATTGCGCACCATTACATATACGGAAAAGAAGTTGTTGTTCAGATCCCGGTAGCCACCCCGATAAGATTGTGGACGGACAGCCACTTGCAAGCTATCCGTCCTGATTATCGCAAATCCTTCTTCGATTTGATACTCTCCCGGCAAAGGCAGGTATCCGCCCAGAGCGCATCCTGCCAATACCGTGAGAAGAATACTAATCGTCAGAATCTTCGGAATCATCGTTATCATCGATGTCCGTGTCATCTTCGATTTCTCCGCCAAAATCATCTTTCTGATCGACATCACTTTCCACCAGATCCTTCAGATTCAACTTCGGAGCTTTTTTGAGCTCTTCCACTTCTTTATCCAGGCTCTCATCGTCGGCATCTTCCGGAGGAACGCGAGTGATATCGTGTACCTTGTCACCCTTGGTGAGGTTGATCAGCCTTACTCCCTGAGTGTTTCTGCCGATTGAGGATATCTCTTTCACCGTTTGGCGAATGATCATACCATCGTGGGTGATGATCATCAATTCATCCTCATCGCTCACCATCATCAGGGAAGCCAGATGTCCGTTCCGGGTGCTTGTCTTCAGAGTGATAACTCCCTTGGAACCACGCTTAGTAGTGGTATAGCTAGAGATTGAGGTGCGTTTGCCAAAACCGTTTTCGCTCACAGTGAGTATGGTTGCTTCACCATCGCCGTTTTCCAGCATCTGCTCCGCACTCACCAGAGTCATGGAGATCACATAGTCTTCATCTCTCAAGCGAATTCCGCGTACACCTTTGGTAACTCTGCCCATTGCACGGATGTCTTTCTCGCTGAATCGATTGCAATATCCATTGCGGGTAGCCAGCAAGATATCGTCGCCGAGCTCAGAGATTCTGGCATCGATCAATTCATCACCATCCATCAGTTTGATGGCTCTGATGCCGTTGCTGCGCGGGCGGGAATATGCTGCCAGCGAAGTTTTTTTGATCAGGCCGTTTCTGGTGCACATAATGATGTTTTGTTTGAGATGGAAGGTCTTCAGAGTCACAAAGGCTTTGATCTTCTCTCCCTCACTGAATTTCACCAGGTTCACGATTGCTTTGCCTCTAGCCGTACGGCTTGCTTCAGGTATCTCGTAGACTTTAATCCAATGACACATGCCATGATCCGTGAAGAGCAGAATATAGGAGTGTGCGCTGGCTACAAAGAGATACTGGATGAAATCCTGTTCCTTCAGGTTCGACGCGCTAAGCCCCTTTCCGCCTCTGCCCTGCACTTTATAGGTATCTACCGGCAAGCGTTTCACATAACCGTCGTGAGTTATGGTCACCACCATCATGTCGTCCGCGATGAGGTCTTCCATATTGAAGCTGCCACCGTGCCCTTCGATGATGGCTGTGCGACGCGGATCCGAATATCTCTCTCTCATTTCCAGGGTTTCCTGCTTGATCAGATCCATCCGCAGTTCACGAAGTTCCACTAGTTCGCGCAGACGTTTAATGATGCCCTGCAGTTCACGGTACTCCTCTTCGATCTTTTCCAGTTCCATGCCGGTAAGGCGTTGCAAACGCATATCCAGGATGGCTTTTGCCTGCAATTCGGAAAGACCGAATTTTTCTTGTAAAGCTTGGTTGGCTTCCGGTGGAGTTTTGGAAGCGCGGATGGTGGCGATCACTTCATCCAGATGATCCAGAGCAATGCGGAAACCTTCCAAAATATGCATTCTGGCCTCGGCATTACGCAATTCAAATAGAGTTCTGCGTAGCACCACATCATGACGGAACTCGATGAAATTGGCGACCATGTCCTTCATGTTCACCACTTCCGGTACTCCGTCCACCAAGCAGAGATTGATCACACCAAATGTGCTCTGTAATTGTGTGTGTTTAAAAAGCAGGTTTTTCACAACCTGGGCATCATGATTGCGTTTCACTTGAATCACCACACGCATCCCGTCTCTGCCAGATTCATCGCGAATATCGCTGATGCCGTCCAGTTTCTTGTCCTTCACCAGTTGAACCATGCGCTCGATGAGCAACGAGGTTGTCACCTGATAAGGGATAGAACGGATTATGAGGCGTTCACTGTCGTTGGGCAAGGTTTCCACTTCCACTTCTCCACGCACCAGCAAACGGCCGCGACCGGTTTCAAAGTAATCCCTGATGCCGTCGGTACCCAATATGATACCACCCATGGGGAAATCAGGACCCTTGATGTATTGCAACATGTCCAATGGTTCCAGCTCCGGATTGTCGATCAGCGCAACTATGGCGTCGCAGATCTCGCCGGCATTGTGGGGCGGCATATTGGTTGCCATTCCCACCGCTATACCGGAAGAACCGTTCAATAGCAGATTCGGCATCCGGCTGGGAAATACCAAAGGTTCCCTGCGGGTTTCATCGTAGTTATTCTTGTAATCTACAGTGTCCTTATCCAATTCAGAAAGCAGTTCGGTAGTTACTTTCTGAAGTCGTGCTTCGGTGTAACGCATTGCCGCGGGAGGATCGCCATCGATGGATCCGAAGTTACCCTGTCCGTCCACCAGTGGATAGCGCATTATCCAGGGCTGGGCCATGCGCACCAGCGTGGGATACACAACTTGTTCACCATGAGGATGATAGTTTCCTGAAGTATCACCGGCTATCTTGGCACATTTACGAAAGTGCCCCCCGGGACTCAGATTCAATTCGTGCATAGCGTAGATGATACGCCGTTGCGAAGGTTTCAGCCCGTCCCGGATATCCGGTAAAGCGCGAGCCACGATCACACTCATGGAATAATCCAGGTAAGCTTGTTTTAAGTACTCTTCTATTTGAGTTGGTATTATTTTTGTATTGTCAGACATTTACAGCTCCATTATATATCAAGGTTTTTCACATAGCGGGCGTTGGTCTGGATGAATTCGCGGCGTGGTTCCACTTCATCGCCCATCAGGATGGTAAACATCCGGTCCGCTTCGATGGCGTCATCCATCTTTACACTCACCATTTGTCTGTTATCAGGATCCATCGTGGTTTCCCACAACTGCTCGGCATTCATTTCACCCAATCCCTTATAGCGTTGTATAAACACACCCTTATCGCCAAATTCTGCCAGAGCTTGATCACGCTCTGCTTCAGTATACACATAGCGCTTTTGTTTCCCCTTGCGCACTAGGAATAGCGGAGGCATGGCGACGTATAAGTGCCCTTGTTCGATTACCGGGCGCATATAGCGATAGAAGAAGGTCATCAACAGCGTGCTGATATGAGCGCCATCCACATCCGCGTCCGCCATGATGATGATCTTGTGATAGCGCAGCTTTGAAACGTCGAACTCTTGACCGATACCGGCACCCAAAGCCAGTATGATGGGCTGGATCTTGTCGTTGTTCAACACCTTGTCAACACGGGCTTTTTCGGTATTCAACATCTTGCCCCACAACGCCAAGATAGCTTGAAAGCTACGATCCCTGCCCTGCTTGGCGGAACCTCCCGCAGAGTCTCCCTCCACCAGGAAGAGCTCGGTTTGAGCGGGATCGTTGATGGTGCAATCCGCCAGTTTACCCGGCAAAGAGCCACTTTCCAATACGGATTTGCGCCGCGTAAGCTCTCTGGCTTTGCGAGCCGCCTCCCTGCTGCGGGCCGCCATCACACTCTTCATGGTGATGTTTCTGGCCTCGCCGGGATGCTCTTCAAAATAAACCATCAGCTTTTCATACACAGCCGAACCGACCACGCCTTCTACATCCGTGTTCTGCAGCTTGGTCTTGGTCTGACCCTCAAACTGCGGATTGGTCAGTTTCACTGATATCACTGCGGTTAACCCTTCACGGATGTCTTCACCGCTGGGGCTCACCTTCTCATTTTTCAGCAGGTCGTTGTTTTTGATATACGCGTTTACCGCCGAGGTGAGACCGCGTTTGAACCCGGATAGGTGGGTGCCACCCTCGATGGTGTTTATGTTGTTGGCAAAACTGAATATGTTTTCCTGATAACCTTCATTGTATTGAATGGCTACTTCAAATTCCATGTTGTCCTTGATAGACTCGATGTGAATCGGCTTTGGAAACAAAGGTTTTTTGTTTTGATTCAAGTATTCCACAAAGCTGTTGATCCCACCGTCGTATTTGAAATCGTGCAAGCGGTCGCTACGCTCATCTTTCAGGATAATGCGCACACCACGATTCAAGAACGCAAGCTCCCGCAATCTGGTGGTCAGATAATCAAAACTGAATTCTGTGGTTTCAAAAATCTGAGCGTCCGGACGAAAAGTAATTACCGTGCCTTTGCGGTTCGAGCTGCCTACTTTAAGCAATTCGGTAACGGGCTTGCCCCGCTCAAAACGCATTCTGTATTCTTTCCCGTTTGTGTGCACCCTGGCTTCCAGCCATTCGGAAAGAGCGTTCACCACCGACACACCTACGCCATGCAATCCCCCGGATACTTTATAAGAATTCTGATCGAATTTTCCCCCGGCGTGCAATACGGTAAGCACAACCTGAAGTGCAGGCACACCCATATCTTCCTGGATATCCACAGGGATTCCGCGCCCGTTGTCGTCCACTTCCACATTTCCGTCTGCAGTGATGGTGACTCGAATGAGATCGCAATAACCACCCAAAGCTTCGTCAATGGAGTTATCAACTACTTCGTAGACAAGGTGATGCAGCCCGCGTTCACCGGTTCCGCCGATATACATGGCGGGGCGTTTACGGACAGCCTCAAGGCCTTTGAGCACCTTGATGTTACTCGCAGTGTAATTTTTTTCTGGCATAATCTATTGTCTCCTATATGTTTAAGCCATTGTAGATAAACCACGCTATAGCACTTGCTAAAAATTGCTCATCGCTAGCATCCTTATCTTGTTGCCAGATAAAATGATATGCCGAATCTGTCAAGAACTTTCTGAAAATTATCTTGCCTTTTATCTGCCTATATTACAGTTAGTTACAGATGCTATAAAATATCCCGTGAAGTGTGCCGGTTACCCCTATCGAATTGCAGGGAAAAATCCGGGCTTTTCCACCGCATATTTGCATACAAGCCCTTATGAAGCAGCAAGGCCCAGGCTCAAAAGCTCATCAGCAAAGAGCGGGAACTACATTTATTCCGCTATCTGGTCCACATTGGAGCCCTCACCCAAAGCACAGGATAGGAGATGGATGGAACACAGGCATAAAGTTGACAACTGTCACCAAGGCAGAAGAGCCCCTGTTTGCGCAGAAAACCACGCTATTTTACTAATCTTTCCTAGGTGTCTAAGCTCCTGGGTGGCAGTAAATTAGGTAAAAA
>ENA-UOOR01001202-UOOR01001202.1-fermentation-metagenome-genome-assembly--contig:-NODE-1202-length-31820-cov-11.785267_pt1 | contig 31820 bp, 27 predicted proteins | sample MGYA00245780_ERZ724029 | MGnify/ENA primary metagenome ERZ724029 (study PRJEB28704, sample SAMN03018315) | fermentation metagenome | biome: anthropogenic terrestrial biome; feature: soil... | reverse complement strand
AATTTATCATACGTTTACTGGCTGCAACCGCTGCGGGCGGAGCACTGGGCATGGAGCGGGAATCGAACAACAAGAGTGCCGGCCTGCGTACACATACCCTGGTTGCTGTCGGTGCCTGCATATTTGCACTTATCTCACTCAGACTGGTTAATGATGGCGGACCGGGCGATCCCACACGCGTGGTGGGACAGATTGTGACAGGTATCGGTTTTCTGGGTGCTGGCGTGATCCTGCACAGGGGAGCCAATGTACAGGGGCTGACCACTGCTGCTACAATCTGGAGCAGCGCGGCACTGGGCTGTCTGGCCGCTTTCGGTTATTATTGGGAATTGGCTGCAGCCACGGTGCTGATCATTTTTGTCAACACTGTTTTTAAGAAAGCAGATATCTGGTTTCGAAAAAATCCAAAAAAAGAGAAAAAAGCCGGTGAGGACAAAGATTTGTTCGAATAAAATAGATCCAGGGAATGCTTACATAATCTGCGACACTAAAATGCCGGTGCAGGATTTCTGTCCCAGACAATAGTCACTGAGCGTTTTCTGGTCGATCACCACCCTCTGTCGGGCACTCGAAGCATGAATAAAAGTAAGCTTTTCACCATCATGGAAAGTGAAACCTGTATGTGAAACATCCAATCCACGGATATCTGTTGTAAAGCCAATCATTGCCATGTGCGGAATCAGTGGTGCGGCTATGGCAATAGTCGTTTTCGGGAGAAAGGCAAAACCACCCCTTCCGTTGATTACCTTTTCCCTGTCGACAATCTCCTGCAGCGTGGCATCCTCACCCTTCAACTGCCTGTATGATTCCCGGTGCGCGGACATGAAACCGATGGTTTTCATTTCCACTATTCCACCCAGCGCTGCCGAAATATTTTTCACTTTTCCGTTTCTTTCGTTTTCATATACCCAGTCGGTGGTATAGTGAAGCCGTGAAGCATACCCGTCTATCGCACCGTTTCGGTACCGTATATTTTGCAATTCTGTCAGATAAGTATTAAATGAAGGAACCACCGACGATGCTGTACGGGAAAGAGCAATCACCGTTTCCACGAATGTAGTACAATCAAACGCACGCAGGTTTACCACGAGAGTCTCTCCGGCAGTTGTTTCAAGTGTATGGGACTCATAGGGTTTTCCAAGGAAGAATATAGCCGTTTTCTCCAGCACTTCAGTCTTGGTGAGGTTTTTAAAAGGTTTTATATAGGAGAGATATTGGTTAAAAATCTGCAGGTCTTCGGGCGTAAAATACGCTTTTGGCTGCGCGGATATCATTCCGGCAGCCAAAAGCACACATACTATAACGGAAATCAATTTCATTGTTCAAATAGAAGTAGTGGCTGCTTACTCATTTTTTTGCTCTTTTCTCATGCTCTTTGCGTATCTTCTCGTTCTGCTTGAAAATTTTTTTATTACCCTTCTCCCATTCTTTCATCATCTTCTGCTCTCTCTTGGCTATTTCCTTATTCCTTTTTTCAATATGTCTATTGATTTCTTTCATCTCTTTGGCAGAATAAGGACCGATATATATCAACCGATCATTCATGTGAACGCGGTTACGTCGTGCAATAACCGGATTACGGCTACGGCCGTAGTCATCATAAATATTTTTCCAGTAGCGACTTTTGTTGCTCATCATCGCCTTCATCCGATGAAATTCATCCGATCCGGGTTTGATACCATACCGTTTGGCTATAACCCCCCATCCATTATCCTGCGGATAATCGCGATAGATACCAAGCAGGTCGCTCACCGGTACACCAAGCAAATTACTTATTTCCAAACCCAGGACTACATTTCCCCAGTTATAGCCAAAACCCCCAAATAACTGAAGCAGCGTATTGCGCGGCACATCATAATGATTTTCATACAAAACAATCACCTCATCGTCGGCATAACGGTCCGAGTAACTTCCAATGTCCCTGGAAAACTGTACGTAACCCATTTGTGCAAACATCAAAACGGGAAATAGTATCAGTGAAATAATAGCGATTACCTTTTTCATAATTCTTCCTTTTAGTTAAATTATTCTTTTGCTTTTATCTTTTGATGCTGTAAAAGGCAAAAGGTTTATTTATCGCCACTATGCCTGTTTCGTTCTGGCCAGCAAAAAGTAATCCATGATGGTCATTGCAGCCATTGCTTCCACAATGGGCACGGCCCTTGGCAAAACACAGGGATCATGTCTGCCGCGAGCCTTAAGAGTTGTATCCTTGCCGTGAATATCCACAGATTGCTGTTCGGTGAGGATGGTGGACACCGGTTTAAAAGCCACCCTGAAATAGATATCCTGACCGTTCGAAATACCTGCCTGAATACCACCGGAATTGTTTGTACGGGTACTTATTCTTCCCTGGTCATCGTAGAACGAGTCGTTCACCTCTGAGCCACGCCCGGTGACATCGAATCCCATACCGTACTCGAAGCCCTTGACCGCATTGATGCCTAGCATGGCCGCACCGAGAGCGGCATGTAACTTTCCAAAGACAGGCTCTCCGAGGCCCACGGGTGTTCCTTTAATGACACATGTGATGATACCGCCAATAGTATCACCCTGGTATCGCACCTCATTGATGAGCCCGATCATCTTATCAGCCACATCGGGATCGGGACAGCGTACCATATTTTCTTCGGTACGTGAAAGGTCATATTTCCTGTAATCGTTCTCCAGTGCAATCCCTCCCACCTGAGAGGTATAGGCGGTAATATCGATCCGATACTGACGGAGCCAAAGCCGGGCCACCGCACCGCCCACTATGCGGGCAATGGTCTCCCGGGCAGAGGAGCGGCCGCCACCGCGGTGGTCGCGTATGCCATATTTCTGCTGATAGGTAAAGTCGGCGTGCGAGGGACGAAATACCTCTCTGAGGTTGTCGTAGTCGGACGATTGCTGATTTTCATTTCGCACGATAAATCCTATGGGAGCTCCGGTTGTTTTGCCCTCGAATATACCGGAGAGCAGTTCCACCTTGTCCGATTCTTTTCTGGGCGTGGTTATGCGTGATTGTCCCGGTCGCCGCCTGTCGAGTTCGGCCTGAATAAAATCAATGTCGATCTCCAGACCCGGCGGGCAGCCGTCGATCACGCCTCCTACCGCAGCACCGTGCGATTCACCGAAAGAGGTGAGCCTGTATATCGTACCAAATGTGTTCATTTTCTCAATTAACAATTACAACCCGATCCGCACCCCCCACCGGCAGAACCACAACCACAGGCATCATCACCTTCGTTGCCTTCACCACAGGAACCGCAACCGCCGGAACCGCAACCACAGCCTCCACCGCTAAAAAGTGCGGCAATCTCTTCTGCTGTAGGCTCACGTACCTCCATCACCTTACCCTCAAAATGCATAACCTCACCCGCCAGCGGGTGGTTGAAATCCATGGTTACCTGCTCTTCACCGATTGAGACCACAGAACCCATCAAGCGGTTTCCCGACGAGTCCATCATCGGCAACGTGTTTCCCTCGAAAAGCATCTCCTCGTCGATCTTGCCATCGATTTCAAAAATATTTTTCGGCAGGTCGATGATCTTGTTTTCGTCATAATCTCCATAAGCCTCTTCCGGCGTCAGGCGAAAAGAGAATGAATCACCTTTTGAAAGGCCGTCGATCTGTTTTTCAAACGCTTCCAGCATGGAGTTGGTACCAAAGATAAACGCCAGCGGCTTTTCGACGGTGGCCTGCTCCATCAATTCACGCTCTTCGCCTTCACCCACATTTAAATCATACGTCAGTGTGACATATTTATTGTCTGATATCTTCATTTTGTTTATTCTATTTTATATCTATGATTGATTTATTTTTTTGAAACAATATTTACGGAGCGATGTTTACCCATTGACTGCTATTTTCAGATTTTTAAGAGCTTTCTCCAGTACCGATCGCGCTGTACCCACGTTGAGCCGCATAAAGCCTTCGCCACCTTGTCCGAATATCGTCCCATCGTTCAGCGCCAGGTGAGCCTTCTTCACAAACAGGTTCACCAGTTCGGGCTGGGTAAGGTCCAATTGACGGCAATCGAGCCACACCAGAAAGGAAGCTTCCGGCAAGATGGCTTTTATCTGTGGGATATGCTCCTTCAGGTAATTATCCACAAAATCCACATTACCCTGCACATAATCATTCATCTGGTTCAACCACTCTTCTCCCTCTTCGTAGGCGGCAGTTGTGGCGGTATAGGCAAAGATGGTTCCCTGTGACAATTCCCGTGGTATAAGATAATTCAAATACTGTTCCCTGATCTTTTTATTGGGTATCACGGAAAATGAACTGACTATGCCGGCTATGTTAAACGACTTGCTAGGTGCCATCAGTGTAAGACTTATTTCTTCGGCCTTTGCCGATACCGAGGCAAAGGGAATATGACTGAAACCCGACAATGCCATATCTGCGTGAATCTCATCCGAGATTACCATCACTCCGTGGTCGTAACATATCTCGGCCAGCTCACGCAGCTCCGCATCATTCCACACTCTTCCTCCCGGATTATGGGGATTACATAAAATGAGCATCCTGCATGTCTGGCGTGAAAGGATGTCACGGAGTCCGTCAAAATCCATCCTGTACTGTCCGTTATCCAGGATCAGGGGGTTATTGACCACATTCCGCTCCAAAGCTGTGGGCACCAATCGAAACGGGTGATATACAGGCGGCTGGATGATAATATTGTCCCCGGTTTCAGTAAAAACATCCACGGCAAAGGCAATTCCCTTTACCACGCCCGGCACAAAACTGATATGTTCCTTCAACACCTCCCAGCCGTGACGTTTGTTAAGCCATCTGACAATGGAATGAAGATAGTCTTCGGGAGGAACTGTATATCCGAATATACCATGCTCCACTCTTTTTTGTAATGCTTCAATAATGGCGGGGGGCGACTTGAAATCAGTGTCGGCCACCCAGAGGGGTATCAGGTCCGCATCGCCATATAGTGTTATCAGTTTATCCTGCTTTACACTGCCGGTATGGGATCGATCAATTATCTCGTCGAAATTAAACTTCATATGATCAGAAAAAACTTTGAATAATTTATAAATATTCAATTCAATAATAGCTGCTACGCAGCCACTCCCTGTTACCTGCGCTTCTGCCTCCAAAATTCAGAGATTCAAATGCCAGCCCCAACATAAACTGATGGATAACTATCTTTGTGGTAAGTTCATTTACATGGGACTGGTAATAATCTCCAAGATAGCCAGCCCGCAAAGTAACCTTTCTCAGGGGTACATCTACCGTAAAAAAGTTCCTCAGGGATAGCTGGTTATGAAATGAGCCCGGATGTACCGTACCTTTGTTATTACCCAGTGTAAATATCTCGTAATAGGAATGTCCATACTCTGGCGAGAAAAACATGCCGACAAAAGGTGTTGAAAGTTGCCAGCGCAAGGTGGCCCATCGAAAATTATAGAGCGCCATTACCGAAGCGTTGAGGTTTGTAGATACTTTCAACGATCCCGGATTATTGGAATTCCGCACATTGTAGATACCTCCCAGGGATGCATCCCATCCGCCGCCACCTAACAGTTTAAAACGGGATGTCTGCAGTAATGGATAAAAACCGGTCAGGTAGTAGCTGATGTCTCCATAATACTCCGATGCCGAGGCAGTAGGATTTTCAGTGATTCCCACCTGTATCTGAAATTGCTGTTGCAACAACATCCTGCCCGATAAATGAGGGGTTCGCCTCAAACGGTCATGCAACAGGGTCATGCCGATGCCGCTGTAAGTAAGTGGAGAAAGGTAACTATCTGACAAATAAACCTTACCAATGCCAAACATGGTAGAATGATTCACCGTGTGTATTTCTTCCACCAGTAAATGACTCTGTGCAAACAAACCGCAGAAAAAACCTACCCATAGAATTATCAATGTTGTTGTTCGTTTCATGCGATTGTTTTTTTCTGTTAATTGAATAATTTCATCTGCCCCGTTATCTCGTCTCTCAAATCAGCATCGGATATCGTATTCTCTCCATTTTCCTCATCTATTTCCACTTTCATTGTCTCCTGTGGTTCCGCTTCAGGTTCAGGAAATCTGACAGGCTCAAGCTCCTCCACTGTTTTCACCTCGAAGTTCGATATCCGTTTGCCTTTTGCTTTGTAACTTTTTACACCAATAAATTCCTCCACATCAATCTCCAGTGATTCACGGAAATCATCATTTCCGCCAAAGATAACCTTTACCCGCGGATAAACCACATCAGTAAGTAAAAACAAACGAGAATCAGGATTGTCACCCAGAAAATTCAACGGTTTTTCCGATGCTTCCAGGGTGAACCGTTTCAGGTAAGCGTATCCCTGATCGGCATCGAATAATGCGGCTGACCATACCTTGCCTTCATCGAACTTTTCAATATGAAGAATATCAGCAGGAAAATGGTTGGTCAGATCGAAATTACATATGCGATAGTCACCTCCACGGGTGGTGACCAGGATCATGTCATCACCCTGAAACTCACCCAGGTATTTTCCCCCTCCCTCGTAGTTGAGTCGGAACACGTCGGGATCGAACCACACCTTGCGACCGCCCAACGTGGACAGTCCCTTGTGTTTTAACTGAATGCGGTGTACGTCTGCTTTGGTGAGAATGTTACCCATGGCGCTACGCCCCTTGATGTCTATATCGCTGAAATCTTTTTCAAACTGCAGAATGCGTAAGCGCGGCTTGGGCTTCAGGATCACCTTGATGGTTTCAGCTTCTCCATTTGGGTTGGCACTGAAATATGCAATGCGTGAACCCGGTTTTCCTTTGGTCAGATCATATTCTTTGTCGCGTGTAACCCCGGTAACCGGAAAACGCTTGATGTAAAACGAGCCAGTCTTGCCATCGCGATAAACTACATTATAAATGGTTCTCTTGTCGTTTTTCTTAAAAATACTGGCATAAAGTATCCCTTTTCCTACGAACATTTTCTCACTGACTTTCACCACTTTGTACTTTCCGTCTTTAAAGAAGACAATGATATCGTCAATGTCGGAACAGTTGCATACAAATTCATCTTTCTTCATGCCGGTACCGATAAAGCCTTCTTCCCGGTTCACATAAAGTTTTTCATTGGCTTCGGCAACTTTCACCGCTTCAATGTTCTCAAAGCTACGTATCTCGGTCTTTCGGGGATAATTCTTCCCGTAGCGCTCCTTCAGCATGAGATACCAGGAGATGGTATAATCCACCAGGTTGTCCAGATTATGGTTAATCTCATCGATCTCTTCCAGCAATCTGGCAATAATTTCATTGGCCTTATCGGTATTGAATTTGAGAATACGGGCCATCTTTATTTCCATCAGCCTGATCAGGTCATCACGAGTGATCTCACGGATAAATCCCGGTTTAAAAGGTGCCAGTCGCCTGTCAATGTGACCCAGCGCAATATCCAAATTACCCGCATTTTCAAATTCCTTGTCCTTGTATATACGTTCTTCGATAAATATCTTTTCGAGGGAAGCAAACAACAGTGCCTCCAGTTTTTCGGTTCGTTCAATTTCCAGTTCCTGTCGAAGGCTTTCTTTGGTGGTATCGACAGAAACTCGCATCACGTCGCTCACGGTCAGGAAATGTGGTTTGTTGTCGTCAATGACACAACAGTTGGGAGAAATGCTTATCTCACAATCGGTAAATGCATAGAGGGCATCAATGGTCTTGTCGGACGACACACCGGGTGCAAGCTGCACCTGGATCTCCACGTTCTGCGCGGTGATATCGTCTACTTTTCTGATTTTTATTTTTCCTTTGTCGTTTGCTTTCAGGATAGAATCTACCACGCTGGCAGTCGTTCTTCCGTAAGGAATATCTTTGATGACAAGTGTTTTATTATCCAGCTTCGTAATGGTGGAACGCACCTTCACCGAGCCACCACGTTCTCCGTCATTATATTTCTCTACATCAATATAACCGCCCGTTTGAAAGTCGGGATAGATTTTGAACGCTTTGCCTTCGAGATAAGCGATGGCAGCATCACATAGCTCGTTGAAGTTGTGGGGCAAGATTTTGGAGGAGAGTCCCACGGCTATACCTTCCGCGCCCTGTGCCAGGAGCAGCGGAAACTTGGCAGGAAGGGTGACCGGCTCCTTGTTTCGGCCATCGTAGGAAGCTTTCCATTCGGTGGTTTTGGCATTAAACAGCACTTCGAGTGCAAATTTTGTCAGACGGGCCTCAATGTAGCGGGGTGCCGCAGCTCCGTCGCCGGTAAGGATATTTCCCCAGTTACCCTGTGTATCAATCAACAGATCCTTTTGTCCAAGCTGTACCAGTGCGTCTCCAATTGAAGCATCGCCATGAGGGTGATACTGCATGGTATTTCCGATTATGTTGGCTACCTTATTGTATCGTCCGTCATCCATCCGTTTCATTGCATGGAGGATACGGCGTTGCACCGGTTTCAATCCATCGGAAATGTGCGGCACAGCACGTTCCAGAATTACGTAGGAAGCATAATCCAAGAACCAGTTCTGATACATTTTGGAAAGATTGAGCATACTGTCTCCGCTCAATTTTACAGGTATTTTTGGGTTTACGCCAGACTTGTGTAGCAAATCGGTTTCCTCCTCTTCCCCCGTTCCTCTTTTTTCCGTTATTTCGTCGTCGTTAATTTGATCTGCAGACATACACCAGTTACTATACACATGATACGCACGCGGCTCTGAAAACCGAAGGTCGTTTCATTCCCCTAAAGGAAGTTTTGTTTTATAAAAAATTGCTCAAAGATAGAAAATTTGGGGGTTAATTCAAAAAGATTTTTTCCTGCCCGCCGCAGATCTAATGATTACCCGATCGCGGGGAAGAAAGCTACAAAATTCAGACGAATTATAGAAGTGCGATTAAAACAGATAAAAACATATCAAAATTAAACTACTTTTGCAGTAAACTGTTTTAAAGTAGAAGTTTTTTTTAATTATAAAATTTATGAGACGAAAAAAATCGACCCTAACGGATAAAATTTTGTTGCTGCTACTTTTAATTGCCCCGCTGCTTCCCTCGTGTGGAAGTGTCCCCTTTACTGGAAGAAGGCAGTTGCAGCTGGTATCGAACCAGGAAGTCATTGCGTTGAGCTTACAGCAGTATCAGGATTTTATTCGTACAGCTCCTCTTGAAAAGGGGACTGCCAATGCTCAAATGGTCAGCCGTGTTGGCAGCCGCATTGCAAATGCGGTGGAAAGTTTTTATACCAACAACGGTTATGCCTCGGAACTGGAAAACTTCTCATGGGAGTTTAACCTGGTGAAGGAAAAGAGTGTAAATGCCTTCGCCATGCCGGGGGGAAAGGTAGTTATTTATTCCGGCCTGCTTCCGGTTACCCAGACAGAAGAAGCTCTTGCTGTGGTGGTAGGCCATGAGATCGCCCATGTGATTGCCCAGCATTCGAGCGAACGGTTGAGTCAGCAGCTGGCATTGCAATATGGCGGGGCCATTGCCGGAGGTTTACTGGGTAATTCCCAGGTCGCGCAGCAGTTGGGACAAACCGTTTTTGGCCTTGGTGCCCAGTATGGCGTAATGATGCCTTACGCACGCAAGCAGGAGTATGAAGCTGATGAAATTGGGCTAATCGTGATGGCGATGGCGGGGTATAATCCCCAGACAGCTGTCCCCTTCTGGACGAGGATGGCTCAGAGTGGAGGCGGTGCCCAAGTTCCCGAATTTCTCAGCACTCACCCCACGGATAGCAAACGTATTGCCAATATAGAAAAGATACTGCCCGATGTGATGCAGTATTACAAAGGCAGTGGCGTGCAGAATAGCACCTCGGCACCTATTAAGACAAAGGCCGACGTGCCCGTAAAAACAGAAAAGGCAAGGACGTCGGAAGAGTGGTCTTTCTGAGCGGGTGACCGTTTCATGTCTCTAACAAAGTAAAAGAGCGGTGTCTCCCGAAAGGAAATGCCGCTCTTTTGAATTTGAATTCTTTTTATCTTTTTCTTTTCCTATTTTCGCAATCGGTTCAATGATCTGATCAGCGCCTCATCGGCACCTATGTTCCGGATGGCAAGAATGGTCAGTATAAGTGCAATCAGGGGCATAATGATACCCACGCCCACTTTCTGAAACTCCAGTGTTTCCATCGGCAGCAGTTTGTAAATGATAAAGCCGAAATAGAGGTAAAAACCAATCATCAGCAATACATTGAAGACAGACAGTCGTATCTGCAGCATTCTCTGCTTATAGAGAAACACCGTAATCAGCGACAGGACCGAACTCACCATACCCAGGGCGAACTGGCCCCAGGTAGAGTCGTTGAGTGTCCCGTCAAGGTAGACACCCATCGCTTCGAGGGTCACTTTATCACCTTCGTAAATAAAAAATGCCAGCGGCGTTACCGATGCCACAAGCATGGCAGCAGCTGCCAGCAGCAGGAAAAGTGTCTGTATCCGTTGCAGCATAACCCTAAAAAAGTTCTTTCTCCTTCGAAGGATTACGGTAATAGATCTCTTCTTCCTTCCATTCTTCAACGGCCAGAAGGGATGGCTTTGGGAGTTTCTCGTAGAAGCGGGATATCTCAATCTGTTCGTGATTTTCAAAGACCTCTTCAAGATTATCGCTGTATGAGGCGAACTCCTGCAGTTTTGTATCGAGGTCCTGCTTCATTTCCACTGAGAGCTGATTGGCCCGCTTGCTTATTATCCTGACCATCTCATATACATTTCCCACGGGTTCGGCTAATTTCATTACATCCTGGGTTTCCGTGTTGGAGCTGGCGGCAATTTTTCTATAATCCATTGTACTATATCAATTATTTTACATTTATTCAGGTAGCGGGAAGCACATCAATCTTTTTCTGGGCCTCCTTATAATATTCATTTGCTTCGGCAGTATATTTCCCTTCGGGAAAGCTGTTGGTGTAATTGAAGTATTCGTCTACTACCATACGATAGCGTTCCGGCTGTGTGAGCAAAGTACTTCGTTGTGCGTACTCATAACGGGCTCTGAGGATGGTGATCTGGTAATCTTCAAGATACCGTGAATAGGGGTAACTTTTGATTGCCTCACGCGCCGTAATCACCGCCGATTCGTAATTATTCCCCATATAATTGCCCAGATCCAGGTAAAGCTGTGCGGCAAGCAACTCTTTATAAGCCAGCTTCTCCTGCAATTCGAACATGTAATTTTTGGCCTGTTCCCCTCTTTCTGTCTGAGGATATCGTTCTATATACTTTTGGAACTCGGCTATAGCCCGGTAAGTTTTGCTTTGATCCATGCGCGAATCGGGGGAATCAAGGTACAAGCCATAGGCAGAGTAGAACAACGCCGGTTCGGCATATTCACCCTTGGGATAGGTATTGTAATAGGTAGTGAATACCTCTGTTGCAGAATAATAATCTTTTGAATTGTAGTGGCTCTGAGCCAGTAAGTACAGGGATTCCTCGGCCTGGGCAGTTCCCTTCATGAAGGTTACCAATTCTTCGAGGAGTGTAATAGACCGATTGTATTTTCCCTCTTCAAAATATTTTTTCGCATAAGTGTATTTCAGGTCTCTGTCGGTACTTTTTAATATTTTGTTGTACTCGTTACAGGAAACCAACACCGCTGCAAGCAGCAAAAAAATGACAGATTTTATTCTCATCTCGTTACAAGTCGGTTTTAGGGTGCAAAGTTACAGAATCTTTCTCATATAGAGCTAAGGGATCACCCTTTTTATTCAATTTTAGGATTTTGAAGCGACGAATTGCAAAATACTATTTACATATTTCCGGTCGTTCGACAGTTTCGGCACTTTATTCTGCCCTCCCGATTTTTCTTTAAATTTCATCCATTCGTAAAACATCCCTTTTTCCATTGTTCTTATTACAGGCATACTCAGTGAGAGGTCATAAGCGCGTTTTGCTTCATAGTCGGAGTTCAGCTTTTTGAGACTCTCATCTAGCAGGGTCCGGAACAGTCCCATGTCTGCCGGTGGTGTTTCAAACTCAATTAACCATTCATGCGCGCCATTGTTGTCATCATCGAAATAAACCGGTGCCACGGTGTATTCCGTGATTTTCGCCCCGGTCTGCTGACAAGCTTCATTAATGGCTCTGTCTGCGTTGTCCACGATCAGCTCCTCTCCAAAAGCATTGATGAACTGCCGCGTGCGTCCGGTCAGTTTAAAAAGGTATGGATTGGTGCTGGTGAACTCTATGGTATCCCCGATTTTATAGCGCCATAAGCCACCACTTGTACTGATCACAACAGCATATTGTTTACCGGCTTCCACACCACTCAGCGGAATGGTATCCGGTTGCGCCTTATTCCATTCGCCCGCGGGAATAAATTCATAGTAGACCTCGTTGTCAAGCAACAGCAGCATATCCTTTGATTCCGGAACAAACTGCACGCCAAAAAAGCCCTCTGAAGCATTGTAAGTCTCCCAGTAGCGCATTCTTTCGGAGGGAATCATTTTTTCATACTGTTCCTGAAACGGAAGAAAACTCACACCTCCGTGAAAAAAAACTTCGAGGTGGGGCCAAATGTCGGGAATAGATCTGCCTGTTTCCTGCACAATTTTTTTTAGCAGCACCATCATCCAGGAAGGTACTCCTATCATCGCCCGGATATCGTTCCCGATGGCATAATCGGTTAATTTTTGTAATTTCTCTTCCCAATCCGAAAGCAGGGCAATGCTCTCGGGAGTCCTTCTGCTCCGGGCCGGTGCCGGCAGATTTTTCATCAGGATAGCCGAAATATCTCCGGTATAAATACCGTTGCCTATTCGGTTGACCTGTTGACTTCCGCCCATGACAAGCGTTTTCCCCAAAATGAAAGCACTGTCGGGATAATGGATGGCGTACATTCCAAGCATGTGGTAACCAGCCTTGTAATTTCCATTAAATAACGATTCTTTGGTTACGGGTATATATTTGCTTTTGTCTTCCGTGGTGCCCGAAGACATGGCAAACCATCGCACGGGGGTATCCCAAAGTACATTCGCCTGTTTTTCTATAATGATTTTGTCGAGCCAGAGACGCAAATCTTCATATGCAATCACAGGAACAAGCCTGGAAAAGTCCGCTTCACCGGTAATCTTATCAAAATGATTTTTAGTTCCGTATCTCGTTTTTCGGCCATGCTCAAGCAGGTAGTTCAATGTTTTTTGTTGTGTTCCCAGTGGGTCGTCCACAAATTTCTTAACAGGTCTGTAATAGGAAGTAAGTATGTTACGGGCTATTTTTCGAATCATTCTCAGCATATGAAAAGTATGCAGCAAAGGTATACATGAGTTTCTGAAAACAGAAAAATAAAATCACAAATTTCGATAAAAAACCATTATCCAATGCGGCTGATTTTACGGAGACGCTCCTCATCGATAATCTTTATTTTTCTCCCGTCAATAGCTATAACCCGCTCGTTTACGAAGTTCGACAAAGTTCGGATTGCATTGGAGGTGGTCATGTTCGACAGGTTTGCAAGATCTTCGCGTGCCAGATAAATGTTGATGGTTGCGCCGTCCTCCTCCAATCCGTAACTCTCCTTGAGGAAGATCAGCGATTCTGCCAGTCTGCCACGCACATGTTTTTGGGTGAGATTCACAATCCGCTGGTCGGCAATACCCAGGTCTACTGAAAGCATCTGAATAAAGAACAATGCCATATCGCCGTTATTGCGAAGGAATTGTTCAATCAGTTCCATGGGGATCAGACAAACAGTACAGGATTCAAAAGCCGAAGCGGCTGTCACATAGGGTTCACGCGCAAAATAGGCTCTATATCCGAAATACTGTACCGGGCGAATAATCCTTATGATCTGACTCCTTCCCCCTACCCCGCTCTTATAAATTTTCACCTTCCCTCTGAAGAGACACATCAGATCCTGCGGAGTTTCATCTTCCAGATAAATCAGTTCATTTTTTTTAAAATGAACAATTCGTGCATTACTACGCAGCTGGTCCCGCTCAACATCTGTCAACATCCTCCAGATATCAGGCAAAGTTGAGGACAAATCAATTACTTCTTTCTTTTTTCCGGGCATAGTGCTATAGAACTATGTTCTAAAACACAAATGTAGATATTATTCCCCGAAGAGTAACAAAAAAGTAATATAAAAATTAATTACTACGTTTAAAAAAAATGTAAGTTTGTAGATCAGAATGAAAAAAGGAGTCATCTTACATATTTTCTTTCTCGTTATTGTCTCTAACCAATGTTTCGCGTTAACACGGGAATTACCGGCTGACACGATTATGAACAGGGCAATGAATGCTGCTGAAAAATACAACGGCCTTTTACAACATTTCAAGGCCGAAGTATATACTCGTAGCTACGTGGAAACAATCAATAAAAATTTTCTATATAAATATACCCATCTGATTCCGCGATTTGTCTTACACGATCCAAAGAACGATGAAGCAGTAATTGAAACAATCAGCGACTTTTACTACTCATACCCCAAGACCTATATACAGGACATCCGTTATGTGTCGGGAACGCTCACCGCAAAGAAAGATATAGAGATGATACCCTTTGAGTTGTTGAATATCAACATTTACGGGGAAACGACCAATGACGAGAGCTTTTTTATGCCGATACGGTTCAGCACGGCAAAATATTACCGTTATACACTTTATCAGACATTCACCGAGAATAATAAAACTTACTACAATATCCATTACACGCCGATATACGAAAACACAAAACTGCTAAAAGGCTCATTTATTGTAGAACACGGGACATGGCGGATTATTTTTTTTCGGGGGGAGGGACTCGATATCTTTGCTAACTTTTCATTTGAAATGACCATGGGTGATGAATGGATCACCAATTACCTGCCAGTACAGTTCACCATTTACCAGACAGTCTCATACCTGGGTAATACGCTGGCGGCCAGACATCTGGCAAACGTCAAGTACAGTGACATTCAACTGCGTAAAATCAAGGAGACACCCCCTTCACTCAATATCAGTGACTCATACAAGGTACGTCTCGACTCAGTGCCGGTTCTCCGGGACTCTCTCTTCTGGGAAGAGATGAGACCCATACCATTGCAGGCAAGAGAAAGAGATGTGATTAACCGGCATATTGCACAGCAAAATGAACGGGCAAGGTATCCGGCGAATGATACACTATCCGGCATGCAAAGGGCACAGCAGGTGGCGCAACGGGTGGTAATGAACTCAAAGTACAAGTACCGGTCGACACGAATAGGGTACTCCGGTCTGTTTAATCCGTTCATGCTGGGATACAGCTCTCGCGACGGCATCACCTACCGGCAGAAGCTGTCGTTCATCATCGATCTGAAACGCAATCGCACGGTAGATATCAATGCTACCGCAGGTTATATGTCCCGCCAGAAAGATATTTTCACCAATCTCACCACCACATGGAATTATGATCCTTATCGCCTGAGTAGCGCCACCTTTTCTTTAGGAAGTGGCAATCCCACTTACAGTTCGTTGTTCGTCGATCAGATTCAGGACAGCCTTAAAAACAAGGGACTCACCTTTGAAGATATCTCATTGAATTATTACAAGGATTATTATTTCAGGTTATTCAACACTTTGGAAGCTGCAAATGGATTGTTGCTGCAGACAGGCGTGGATTATCACATACGGAAAAGTAAAAATAACCCAATGAAATTGCGGTCACTGCCGGGCGACAGTGAACCAATTGAGGATCTTTTCGGTACAAAGAGGTCATTTGCCCCTTTTATGAGGATCAGCTGGACTCCAATGCAGTATTATCGATACGAGGGACAGCAAAAAATATATGAAAGGTCTTCATTTCCAACGTTCAAGTTGGAGCTTTCACGGAGTTTCCTTGATATTCTGGGCAGTACCTCACAATACAACCGGATTGAGTTCGATATAAGCCAGCATATTCCTTTCGGACTGAGGCATTCGTTACAGTATCATCTTGGCACCGGCAGTTTTATCAATCAGAAAACAGAATATTTTGCCGACTTCGTCTATTTTTCCAAATACAACTTTTCTGAGAACTGGAACGACGGCCTGGGCGGTAACTTTAACCTGCTGAACAGGGAACTGTACAACGCGTCAGACTCATACATCCAGGGACATGTCATGTTTGAAACCCCTTTTCTGATCCTCAAAAATATTAATTTCGTTTCGGACTTTGCCGATAAGGAACGCATCTACTTCAGCCAGCTTTACACCCCTCAGATCATATCGTACACGGAACTGGGTTACGGCATTGGCAACCGTTTTTTCAACGCCGGTTTTTTCTGCTCCTTCCATAAGGATCAGTTTAAAGAACTGGGTGTAAGGGCTGCATTTGAGTTGTAAGAAGCAGAAACGGGTATCAGGAAAGATAGTTAAATAATATTTTTTATCTTTGTAAAAAAGATTGACGACGGATGATCTGTTTTCCCAATGCGAAAATAAACTTAGGACTGCACATTGTCTCACGCCGGCCGGATGGCTACCATGATCTGGAGACCATTTTCTATCCGGTTGGCATGAAGGATGCCCTGGAGATTGTTCCTGGGGGTTCTTCTGTAGGTTATCGTTTTTTTCAGTCAGGAATCCCGGTCGGGGGAGCTGTTGAGAAAAATCTGGTGATCAGGGCACTTCATCTGGTTTCGGCAGAGAAGCAAATTCCACCAATCGACATACACCTGCTCAAAAAGATTCCCACCGGAGCCGGACTGGGAGGAGGGTCGTCCGATGCGGCTTTCATGCTGCGGTTGCTGAACGAAACCTTTACATTGGGTTACACCCATGAAGATCTTTTGCGCTTTGCAGTACAGCTGGGAGCCGACTGTTCCTTTTTTATCAAAAACACCCCCTCTTTCGCTACCGGCACGGGCGATGAGCTGGAGCCGGTGACAGTTGGCCTTGACAGCTATTTTATATTGCTGGTAAAGCCGGAGGTCACAATTTCCACAAAAGAAGCCTATGCAATGATCACTCCCCGCCAGCCGGAGGTCTCACTGAAAGAAATTGTAAAAAGGCCGGTTTCAGAGTGGAAGGAAGTAATGAAAAATGATTTTGAAATTCCTGTTTTCAAAAAATATCCGGAAATTGGTAGCATCAAACAGCAATTATACGATATGGGAGCGGTTTATGCTGCGATGAGCGGTTCAGGTTCGGCAGTTTTCGGTATTTTTGAGCGGGAGCCGGTTTGGAGAAACCTTTTCAGCCGGTATTTCGTATGGACGGGCAGTATGAAGCAATCACACAAAAAGTAAAAAGCCGCCGGGCAATCAGGATATAGAAAAAAAATGAAAATAATAAAACAACATTGGGGATATCTTATTGCGGGACTCTTCGTGGCTCTCTGTCTTCAGGCCGGAGAACCCGTCTCACCGGACACAATTGCCGTCTTCGGACCTGTTCCGGTCCGGAAACCGGTCATGCTCGACAGTGTGAACCTGGATGGTACACCCTACTCCGATGAAATGTTGCTCTCCTCCCCGCTTTCTTTTCCAGATCAGGAAAGGTTCACAGGAAACATAACTCCCGACACCGCCGGCTTTTTCTTTTTGCCGAAACCTGTAGCGGGCAAAGCGTTTCAGCTGTTGTCGTTTTATGTTTCAAGTGACCGTTACGGCAGGGGAAAGATCACCGTGACTTCGCCCAACCCGTTCGAGTTGTGGGTAGACGGTGTGAAGAGGGCCACCAAGAACCAGATTAACGACAGCCTGCATCAGTCGGGTCAGGCAGATACCTACCTGAACGGCTTCACAAACAACGCCCGTATTGTGATCAAGATGCTCACAGATGCGGAAAACAAGACGGAACCCGCGTTGAAAATCAACCTAAGGCCTGATGATGCAGACTCGCTGTTGGCATACACTTTTGGCAACAGTCCCCGGCGACGGATACAGATCAATGATATTCTGGAGGGTAAACGGGTCAGCAACGCCGTGATCTCCCCTGGCGGCCGGTATGTGCTTCTTTCACTCCAGGAAACACTTTCAGGGGGAGAAAACCGCAGCTACATCGAGGTGTACGACACAAAGCAGGAGCGTACCATCCTTTCCGAAATGGCAAACAGGTCACAGTTAAGCTGGATGCCGAAGCAGGATATGCTCTACTACGTGACCGACAGCGAAGAGGGACGATCCATAGTGACACTTGATCCGCTAACCACCGAAAGCAGGATCATCGCCAAAGGCCTTCCGAAAGAGACCTTTCATATTGCACCCGACGAGAAATCGCTTTTTTTCTCTGCGAAGGAGAGGCTCACCATCAGCAATCCTGGAGGCCTGAAAAGGCTGATCGGCATAAACGACCGACAGTCGGACTATCGTGACCGCCACTTCCTGTATCGTTACTTCTTCGACACCGGGCTTACCCAACAACTCACCTTCGGCAGGCAGACTGCTTCACTGAATGATGTAACCGACGACCTGACGTACCTTCTTTTCTCCACGTCGGAAGAAGATCTGACAGAACGGCCCTTTCGCAAAAGTTCGCTCTACAGGTTAAATCTCGAGACGATGGAGGTAGATACCTTATGGAAGGACCAGACCTACGTCTACTCGGTTCAATTTTCTCCCGACGGGAAGCAGCTGCTTGTTCACGGTGCTCCCGAGGCATTTAACGGTATAGGCCTGAATATCGGCCCCGGACAGATTGCCAACAGCTACGACACACAATCGTTCCTGATGGATATCGACACGAAAAGAGTGGAGCCGGTTACAAAATTTTTCAATCCTTCCATCAGCGCTCAGGAGTGGAACAAGCTCGACAACATCATCTATTATCGCGTGGAGGAAGGTGACTGTGCCAATATGTATCGCTACCACACCCGTACAAAGAAGTTTGAGAAGCTACCACTCAAAGAGGAGGTCATCCGCTCATTCAACATTGCAGAAAATGCCCTGTGGGCAACCTATACCGGCGTGAGTGTCTCCAACTCGAACAGGAGCTACCTGCTGAATCTGAGAACAATGAAGTCGACCCTCATTTCCGACCCTTATGCGGAACGACTGAACCGGCTTACCCTTGGAGAGGTAAGGAACTGGCACTTCACAAGTTCCTTTGGTGACGTCATTGAAGGGCGTTATTATCTGCCCCCCCACTTTAGGCCGGATAAAAAATATCCGCTCATCGTCTATTACTACGGCGGTACAAGTCCCACCTCCCGTACTTTTGAAAGTACCTACCCGTTGCATGTGTATGCAGCTCAAGACTACGTGGTGTATACCCTGCAGCCGAGTGGTACCACCGGCTACGGTCAGGAATTTTCGGCACGTCATGTAAACGCCTGGGGCGAACAGACTGCCGATGAGATCATTGAAGGTGTAAATGCCTTCGTGGCTGCACATCCTTTCGTGGATGGCACAAAAATAGGCAACATCGGCGCTTCCTATGGGGGATTCATGACCCAGTACCTTATTACGCAGACCGATCTGTTTGCTGCTTCAGTATCGCACGCGGGCATCAGCAACATCACCAGCTACTGGGGTGAGGGTTACTGGGGTTATTCCTACAGTGCCGGCGCCAGTGCGGGCAGCTATCCATGGAACAATCAAGAGCTTTATGTAAAACAAAGTCCCCTGTTTCAGGCCGACAAAATCACCACTCCCCTGCTTTTGCTTCACGGCACAGCCGACACCAACGTACCCATCGGAGAGAGCATCCAGATGTATACTGCGTTGAAACTGCTGAACAAGCCGGTAGAGTTTATCCAGGTGGAGGGAGAGAACCATGCCATTTACAATTATGATAAAAGGATCGCCTGGAATAATGCCATCTATGCCTGGTTCGCAAAATGGCTGAAGAATGATCCCCGCTGGTGGGATTCGATGTATCCCGAGAAATAAGCATTTAATATTATGATCTCTGAAAAAACAAGTATGGATCTGGAAAAACTGTGTAATGAAGTAAAACAAATCGCCCGTACCGCGGGCGAGTATCTGAAAAATGAACAGGCTCTGCTCAGGCGTAACGATATTGAACTGAAAGGCACACGCAATTATGTTACGTACATAGACAAGGAAGCCGAGCAGATGCTGGTAGCAGCACTCCAAAAAACATTTCCCGAAGCCGGATTCCTCACAGAGGAGAATACGGTAACATTTGAACAGCGGGCTTTCACCTGGATCATTGATCCGCTGGACGGCACCACAAACTACGTGCACGGCGACACTCCCTTTTCTGTGAGCATTGCGCTGATGAAGGAGGGGGAAGTGATACTGGGAGTGGTGTTTGATCCTGTAGCAGATCAAATGTTTTATGCCACTGAAAAGGGAAAAGCTTTTCTGAACGGCCTCCCGCTGCAGGTCAGCAGGCAATCTTCTCTGGAAAACGGGTACATCGGATTCGGCATCCCCTACAGCCTCGATGAAAAAGGCGAACAGATACTTCAGCATACAATGAGGCAATTCCGGAAATGCAGCTTTCGCATCAAAGGCTCGGCAGCGCTGGAGATTTGCTATGTAGCTGCCGGGGTCAGCGATGCCTATTTCCATTCGGGATTATCACCCTGGGATGTAGCTGCCGGGGCATTCATTCTGCAATGTGCCGGAGGCAGATGTACCGACTTCAGCAATGGCAGCAATTACATTTTCGGAAAAGAGATGGTAGCCTCCAACGGCGCCATCCACAAGGAAATCATGAACTACATTATTCAAGGCCACTAATGGACAACCAAACCATCCTCATTGCTTTTCTGCTTACGTTGTTTGCAGGTTTATCTACCGGGATTGGCAGCCTGATTGCCTTTGTGGCTAAACGGACCAATACCAATTTTCTGAGTCTTGCCCTGGGTCTTTCGGCAGGCGTGATGATCTACGTTTCCTTCATGGAGATGCTGCCAAAATCATTGGCAGCATTGTCCGGCATATACGGAGAGAAAGCAGGAATGTTTTATATGATTCTGGGACTCTTTGGAGGAATTGCGTTGATTGCCATGATCGACTTTCTTATTCCCGAATCTAGAAATCCGCACGAGATGCACGGCGTGGAAGAGATGAAATCGAACTACCGGCTCAAACAGACCGGCATCATCACCGCTGTGACCATTGCCATCCACAACTTTCCCGAAGGAATCGCCACCTTCATGTCGGCCCTGAATGCAATGGAAGTGGCTATTCCCATCACTGCCGCCATCGCCATTCACAATATTCCCGAAGGCATTGCCGTTGCCGTCCCCATCTATCATTCCACAGGAAGTAAAAAGAAAGCATTCTGGCTCTCCTTTGCATCGGGACTTGCCGAGCCGTTGGGTGCGCTGATTGCTTTTCTGTTTCTGTTGCCATTTTGGAATCCGGCACTGGACGCCCTAATCCTGTCGGCGGTAGCCGGGATTATGATTTTTATCTCGCTGGATGAATTGCTTCCCAGTGCCGAGAAATACGGAAAGCACCATCTTTCCATTATCGGGCTCGTCGCCGGAATGGCAGTGATGGCAATCAGTTTGTTTCTGTTCATTTAAACAAAAAATAAGTATCTTTGCAGAATATTCGCCAAGATGGGTTTGGAACCCCAAGAACAAATCAACACGTACTACAATGGCAACAGATTTAAAACTAATAGGAGAGCGCATCAAGGGATTACGGGACGCACTCGATTTTTCACCGGCCGAGATGGCACAAAAGCTGGAAGTGGATGAAGAGGTTTATCTGCAGTATGAGACAGGTGAAAAAGACATCTCTGTTTCCTTCTTACAGCGGATTGAGCGGGAGTTCAATGTAGACCTGGCTACACTGATGTTCGGTACAGAGCCGAAAATGAATTCTTATTTTATTACGCGCAAAGACAAGGGAGTAAGTGTGGAGAGAGTATCGGCCTATAAATACCAGTCGCTCACATCCGGTTTTAACAATAACGTAGCTGAAGTATTTGTCGTAACGGTAGAGCCCAAACCCGTGGATGAAGATTTTTACCAAAATATTCATGCAGGACAGGAATTCAATATGATCCTGGAAGGCAGCATGCTGTTGAACATAAACGGGAAAAATCTGACCCTCAACGAGGGAGACAGTATCTATTTCGACTCCTCCCTTCCGCACGGCATGAAAGCGCTCAACGACAGGCCAGTAAAATTCCTGACCGTGGTCTTATACCCATAATTCCACGCAATCTGTCGTGAATCAAAGTTTTTTCCGTCAACCGACCCAATAACCAGGTTATCATGTTAGAAAAATTTGTAAAGAAAACAACATTTACATCTCATCAGGATTTCATTGACAATTATGAAATTATCGTTCCTGAACAATTTAATTTCGCCTATGACGTAGTGGATGCATGGGCAGAAACAGATCCTCAAAAAAGGGCACTCTGCTGGACAAACGACAAGGGAGCCCACCGCGACCTTACTTTCGGCGAACTGAGGACACTCTCCGACAAGACGGCTTCATTCTTTCAATCGCTGGGCATCGGGAAAGGAGATATGGTAATGCTCATCCTTAAAAGAAGCATTGAGTTTTGGCAGACCATCCTGGCACTGCACAAGATTGGCGCAGTGGCGATACCGGCAACCCACCTGCTTACCGACAAAGACATCGTATACCGTAACAACGCGGCGGGTATCAAAGCCATCGTGGCAACGGATGATCAAAATCTGATTGACCACGTGAACCTCGCCATGCCCAAATCACCTTCGGTAGAACATCGTATTTTTGTTGGTGAAACTCTTCCCGAAGGATGGATCAGTTTTCATCAAGGCGTAGAAAATGCGGTCTCTTTTATAAAACCGGACAAACCCAATTCCAACGAGGACATCATGATCCTTTATTTTACTTCAGGTACTACCGGACAGCCCAAAATGGTTATCCATGACTTCACCTATCCGCTCGGGCATATTACCACCGCCAAATATTGGCATAATCTGCACGAAAACAGTATTCACCTCACCGTGGCAGATACAGGATGGGCCAAAGCCGTGTGGGGTAAGTTATACGGACAGTGGATCGCGGGAGCCTGCGTTTTCGTGTATGATTTTGAAGGCCGGTTTATTCCCGACGACATGCTTCGCATGATTTCAACTTACAAGGTAACCTCATTCTGTGCTCCTCCCACCATATTCCGCTTCCTTATCCGTGAAGATCTTGGCAAGTACGATCTTTCGTCACTGGAATACTGTACCACGGCCGGGGAAGCACTGAATCCATCGGTATTTGAATCATTTTATGAAAAGACGGGCATTAAGATGATGGAAGCCTTCGGGCAAACAGAGACGGCACCCACCATCATCACTTTCCCCTGGATTGAACCGAAGCCCGGCTCAATGGGCGTTCCCAACCCGCTCTACAAGATGGATCTCCTCACCTGGGACGGACGTTCAGCCGAAGATGGCGAGCAGGGAGAGATCGTCTTTTATACCGATGAGAAACGACCTCTGTCGTTGTTCATGGGTTATTACCGCGATAAGGAGCTTACGGAACAGGTATATGCCGACCATGTGTACCACACAGGCGACATGGCCTGGCGCGACGAAGACGGCTACTACTGGTTCGTGGGGCGTACCGACGATGTGATCAAGAGCTCCGGTTACCGCATCGGGCCTTTCGAGGTGGAAAGTGCAGTGATGACGCATCCAGCCGTGGTTGAGTGCGCCATCACAGGCGTCCCCGACGAGATCCGCGGACAGGTGATCAAAGCCACCATTGTGCTGGCGGCAGAATATAAAACACAAGCAGGCGATGCATTGGCTGCAGAGATCCAGGAACATGTAAAAAACGTGACTGCACCCTATAAGTACCCTCGCGTAATTGAATTTGTGAATGAATTGCCGAAGACCATCAGTGGAAAGATCCGCCGTGTGGAGATCCGGGAAAAGAGTAAATAGCAGTCGGCTTTTTAAAAGAAAGATTGACAGTTACAGCGGTTTGTAAATATACTTTAATGAAAAAATAAGAAATCGTATGAATCGAGCGTATGTATTCCCCGGCCAGGGGGCCCAATTCGTGGGTATGGGAAAAGAGTTGTATGACACACTGCCTTTGGCGAAGGAGCTTTTTGAGAAGGCGAACGAAATACTTGGTTTCCGGATAACGGATCTGATGTTTGATAGTACTGATGAGGAGCTCAGGCAGACCAGGGTAACGCAGCCAGCCATCTTTCTCCACTCGGTAATACTGGCAAAGAGTCTTGGTGAAGCGTTTCAACCCGACATGACGGCAGGTCACTCACTGGGTGAGTTCTCAGCCCTGGTGGCTGCCGGTGCATTATCTTTCGAAGATGGCTTAAAGCTGGTTTACGCGCGTGCGATGGCCATGCAGAAAGCATGTGAAGCCAACCCTTCAACTATGGCAGCCATCCTTGGATTGTCTGATGAGAAAGTGGAAGAAGTTTGTGCATTGGTAGACGACGTGGTAGTCCCTGCCAACTATAACTGTCCCGGGCAGATCGTGATTTCGGGGACGAACAATGGAATAGAAAAAGCATGCGAGCTGATGAAGGAAGCCGGTGCCAAGCGTGCCCTGCCCTTGAAAGTAGGCGGTGCTTTTCACTCACCGTTGATGGAGCCTGCCAGGCTGGAACTGATGGAAGCAATTGAAGCTACACCGTTCTCGGTACCTGTTTGTCCCGTTTATCAGAATGTTTCCACACGGGGAGAGACCGATCCTGCCACCATCAGGAAGAACCTTATCGCGCAGCTTACCTCTCCGGTGAAATGGACCCAGTCGGTACAACAGATGATTGCCGACGGTGCGGTTGAATTTGTGGAGTTAGGCCCGGGCAATGTACTACAGGGATTGATATCCAAAATAGACAAGAGTGTGACTGTTTCCGGTAAACAATAACCGTCTTGCAGGTGTTAAAACAATACGCACCATAACAGAAAACAAAATCTGACACTTAAAAAAAAGGTTATGCAAAAAATATTGTTTATACTCGTTCTTTTCGCATCCATATTTTTTCAGTCCAAATCACAGGATTTATTTAAGGCTCCCGATTTTCCACAGATTGAGAGAAACGTGAAGGAACAGGCTTCATCCTATTATTACCCGAATCTGATGAAAAAATACCTGTCGGGTACAGCCCAGATGAATCCTGAAGAAGGCAGACACCTCTATTTTGGGTATGTATACCAGCCGGAATATGTTCCCACGGACACTTCCGAATTTAACAGCAAGCTGGCAGCGATCCTGTCAAAACAATCCCTGGTTCCGGAAGATTACAAAAATATTTTACAATACGCCGATGCGTTGCTTCTGGAAGACCCGTTCAATCTGCGTGCGCTGAATGCAAAGCTGCTGGTATACGCACAGGAGAATAATACGGAACAGTACAAGAAGGTGGCTCTCAAACGGCGTATCGTGCAGGATGCCATTATTGGTACCGGCGATGGCATGTCAGAGAAAACTCCTTTTTATGTGATCAAAGTGGCTCATGAATACGATATACTGCCTTTTCTGGGATATAACTTCGGTGGAGAAGACAAAATTCTGAAAGGGAACAAGGTGAATTATCTGTCGCTCGGTAAAAACCGTTTCGAAGTGGACCGGATTTACTTTAATATCAGTCCCATCATCGATCACCTCAACGCACGGGGCGGAGGAAAAATGTAAATCCACTCGTGTGGGGAAAATAATATAAGGGCTTAAAAACCGCTGTTTGAACGATTGTCGGGTTTTAAGTCCTTATTTTTTGTGTATCAGAACCATTTTTTCCTTTTAAAATACCAGAGCATGCCGGCTGCAATCAACAGCATCACTCCCCAGACAATGATGTAGCCATGCGGCAGATGGAGTTCCGGCATGTTGTCGAAATTCATCCCGTACACGCCCACGATAAAGGTAAGTGGGATGAATACCACCGAGAAGACTGTCAGCAGAGCCATGATATCGTTCAGCCTGGTACTCATTGAAGAGTGATAAATATTCAGTTCGTCATACAAAACTTCATGATAATAATCGAGTAGTTCCACAGCCTGGTTTATATTATCATGGAGTTCCTTGAAGTATTTGTAATTTTTCTGGGCAACAAAGTCGCTGTCCATCTTCATGAGGCTCGTGATCATCTCCCGGGCAGGTTTTATATAACGACCCAGATCACTCAGTTCATGCTTGAACAGATTAATTATTTTAAGTGTTTCCCTGTCGGGGTTAAGCACCATTTTGTTTTCCATGGTCTCAATTCTTTCACCAAGTTCACCCAAAATAAAAATGTAATTGTCAATTACCACATCCAGCAGGGCGAAGGCAAGATAATCGGCTCCCAGGGACCTGAATCTCTTGTAATGCTTCTTCAGTCGCTCTTTTACGGGATTAAACAGACTGCTCCGTTCCTCCTGAAAAGTAATCAGCATATTGTTCATCAGCACGATACCCAGATTATCTACCGACACCTGACGCAACGGTTCATCGAATTGCATCATTTTGATAGATACGAAGAGACCATTGTCGAATTCTTCCGTCTGTGGGCGGGTGCCAGGCTCCATTACATCCGACAAGATCTCTGCCGGGATGAGCAGGCTGTCCGCCAGTTCCCTCATCAATGTCTCGTTATGCAGGCCGTCTATATTAAGCCAGATAAACTTGTCCTTATACGACTGAAGTGCTTCTGCCGAGTGGATAATTGTCTCCGTCACATCATCTTGTCCGATATCAAAAACTGTCATTCGCACCTCCGGGGAACGGTGCCTTCCCCGAAATTTCAGTTCATACGGCGACAGTCCGATGTCTTCCTTGCGTTTTATTGGGCTCTGGTGCATAAATACAAATTAAAAGATATGAGACTGCAAGATACAATTTTTTTTAATTAATTGGCGTGAGATGACAAGATGATCTCGTGAACCGCTATCGGCATCTATAACCCATTGACAACCAGCACAATTTTACTGGCATACTATTTGCGTGATCTTTACCGTAATTCAAATAATATATACAGAAAAGATATGGGTTTTTTAAATATTGCGAAAAGCAGGTACACCACAAAAAAATATAATCCGAATGAAAAGATTGACAATGAAACAATAGAGAAGCTGAAAGAGATTATTAGATTAAGTCCATCCTCTATCAATAGTCAGCCATGGAAGTTTACTTTTGTTTCTGATGAAGAGGTAAAAGGTAAGTTGGCCGACGCTTCTTACAATAATAAGCAGAAGGTCCTGGATGCAAGCCACGTGGTGGTCTTTAGCGTAATTAAGGATGTGGAAACTTTTGAAAATAATAAGCTTGCATTACTGCCCGAAGGGGCAACATTATATTATAATCGCATGTTGAAGCCCAGAGGCGATGAACAGATCAAGACATGGTTGATCTCCCAGGTTTATCTGTCATTGGGATTTTTCCTGAGTGCCACCGCAAGCTTAGGAATAGATTCTACTCCGATGGAAGGTATTCAGGTGGAATCGTATGATGATATTTTACAGGATGACGATTATAAGACTTTGTTTGCAGTAGCAATTGGTTATCGCGACAATGAGGATATCAATCAGCCCGTCCATACTCCCAAGTTCAGGTTGGAGCAGAATCAAATTATAAGATCAATCTAAAGTTGTAACCTATTGAAAAGAACTTGCGTCATATCACTGTATAAAATAAAAAATATGATGACGCGAAAAATTCTCTTTTCAATTCTATTATGTGGCTTGATCATGCCGATCATAGCACAGATTAAGGGAACGGTAACCGATACCGACAGCAATCCCATTGAATTTGCCAATGTGGCCATCTACTCTCTCCCCGACTCCACCCTGATCTCGGGGACAACGACCGATCAGGAGGGTACATTTTTGCTTCTTGCCGATAATAGCAACAGCTCCAATGCGCTGTTAAGGGTATCTTTCATCGGATACGAAACACGAACCCTGCCGGCACTCTCCGAACAGACCATCTCCCTTCATCCGGACACCACCATGCTGAGTGAGGTGGTGGTAGAAGGGGATTTGCCCCGCATCAGGCTGCGCAGTGATGCCGTAGTAGCGACGGTGGAAAACACCGTATTGAGCAAGGCTGGCACCGCCAACGATGTACTGAAGCGGCTGCCGGCCATCACGGGTGATGACGGTGACTTTTCGATCTTCGGAAAAGGGAAAGCAAAGATTTACGTCAATAACCGGGAGTTACGCGACGTGTCGGAGCTTGATATGATCTCCTCTGCCGACATCAGGGAGGTGGAGATTGTGCACAACCCCGGTGCAGGCTATGATGCCTCAGTAAAGGCGGTAATCCGCATTCACACCGTCCGCAAGGTGGGCGACGGGCTGAGCTTCGACATGCGTTCAACCTACCTGCAAACAGAGAATACCGATCTGCGGCAGCAACTCAACATGAACTACCGCCACAAGGGTTGGGATCTCTTCGGCACGGTCAAGTATGAACGGTATGCCTATGTCCAGGAGAGCAGGATCACACAGGAAGCCTTCGTCGACACCCTTTGGACACAGAAAAATGAACTCCGCGTAGACGGCGTCACCACCCCGCTGACCGCCATTGCCGGCGTCAACTACGAAATATCCTCCAGCCATTATGCCGGAGTGAAATATACCATGACCAGTTTCCCGGGTAATCACTTCATGCGGGCATCCACGCTGAGCGACGTATATGCCAACGGAGCGTTTTACGACCGGTGGGAAAGCAACGATCGACAGACAGAGCGCAACACTCCCCGCCACAGGCTGAATGCCTATTACAATGGTAAGTTCGGAGAGTTGAAAGTGGATTTCAACAGCGATTTATACAGGAGCAGCCAATCCACCGTATCCGTCATCAACGAGAGCAGCCAGGAGTATGACAACCGGATCATCAACTCCGACAACAAGATCAGAAACCGTCTGTTTGCCAGCAGGCTGGTACTATCCTACCGTGTTTGGGAGGGTCAGTTCTCGGCAGGAAACGAGTATACACGTACCCGGCGCGACGACGATTATATCACCGACATTCAGGGTATCCCCTCCACCAACACCTCCATTCACGACGAAAACAACGCTTTCTTTGCCGAGTACTCCCGTCCTACTCCTGTCGGGCAGATAACCGCCGGAGTCCGCTTTGAAAATGTCCACTCCGACTACTTCAGTGACGACGAGGAGATGAGGGATCAAAGCCGTCATTATGCGCGCTGGTTCCCCAACTTCTCCTACAGCAACACCCTCGGCGGTGTACAACTGCAATTGAGTTATACTGCAAAGACAGTACGCCCTGCTTATTGGCAACTCGGAAGCAGCATCTTCTATGCAAACCGGTTCACCATGCAAACAGGAAATCCCTTCCTCAAGCCAACCCTCATCCACGATGTTTCGCTCACCACGTCCTGGAAGTTCCTGCAACTCATGGTCAGCTACAAACAGGAGAGAGATGTCATCATACAATGGGCCACACAGATGGAGGACAATCCCGCCGTGACCCTGCTTTCTACCCTCAACCTGGATAAGCTGCCCAGTCTGACCGCCTACCTCACCGCCTCTCCCAAATTCGGCATCTGGGCTCCACAGGCCACCATCGGGTTTATGAAGCAATGGCTTACCATCACCGGTAATAATAAGCAGATAAGTATGAACAATCCCATACCCACTGCATCGCTGAATAATTCTTTCTCGCTGCCAAAAGGATTTCTGCTGACCATCGATGCCAATTACCGGGGAAAAGGATCAGAGCAGAACGTGGTGCTGACCGACCATCAGCTTGTACTCAACCTGGGAGTCACCAAATCGTTCTTCGACGAACGGCTGTCGGTAACGTTAAAAGGGCACGATCTCTTCCATGGGCGGACGATGGACATCAAGGCATATAATGACCGTCTCAATATTTACCAGTTCAGCCGCTGGGACTCGCGCGAGCTGGAGGTGACGGTGCGTTACAAATTCAACACCGCCAAGAACCGCTATAAAGGAACCGGTGCCGGCCAGGGAGAGATTAACAGGATGTAGGAAAACATTCCCCTCAGTTCAATATTTTTTTGACAAAAAACTGGATCGATGGCTTCTCAACATCGAGGTTTGCCGCTTTACTCCGCTTACTTCATTCACCTTTTAGTCCATATCGGGTAATGAATGATATGGTGAAAATATATTCTGATAATTCTTACCTCAATCGTTACATTACCTTATTGTATTTACACCTTTTGTGTTTTTACGAAAACCGTGTAAGTCAGCTTTGAAACAACGTTATTGTGGACATTGATGGGTCTTATCATAACATTATTGAGTTTTCCTTCTGCATTCTATCTCGTGTTGAAATTTGACAAATGGAAAGGTGATATTTATGTCGATAAATAATGCTAATTTTGCAACCATTTTTATTTTCAATAATGTAACTATATATTGGATTGGTTATAGGAAAACAATTACGATGAGGAAATAGATAACTTTCTTACAAAATATTTAACCTTACGTGTTGCATCTGACTTTTAAATTTTATGTTTGAATCTTTACACTGTGCCAAAAGGGGAAAATGACTGTCGCTTATGCTTTACTTAGAAAACCATTGACAGATGAACTTATAATTTTAGAACAATTACTAACAGATAATCAGAATTTCATTTGTCGCTTCTTTCATTCTGGTAATCCAAATAAACATGAGCCAAGTAATAGGAATATTGATAAAAAGAAAATAATATTAATTTTGTTGTCATGAAGAAAAGGAAAACTTACAGTGCAGACTTTAAAACGAAGGTAGTTTTAGAGATACTTCAAGAAAGGAAAACAGTCCAGGAGATTGAGAGAAAGTATGAGCTTCACCCAAGTCTGATCTCTACATGGAAGAGTCAATTTTTATCCAATGCGGATGTTATTTTCGAAAAGGTAAATCCGTGACAGAGGATGACAAGGAGAAAGATGCCCTCTTCAATAAAGTTGGACAACTTCAACTGAAGGTTGACTACTTAAAAAAGTATGGGGGAAATAGCCAAAAAAGATCGGATAGGCAAAATGGGTAAGATTGACAAAACTCACAGTTTAAGTGTTTCACGCCAGTGTGAGCTGTTGAATGTGACCCGAAGCAGCTTCTACTATTCTCCCCTTGAAGATAGTTCTTATAATGAGGAACTGATGAAACAGATCGACAAACAATACATGGATAACCCGTTTTATGGTGTGCCCTGGATGACAAATCACTTGCGTGGCCTGGGCTACAAGGTGAACCCCAAGCGTATCCGCCAGTTATACCACATAATGGATTTGTATGCCATTGGCCCCCGCCCCAACACGGGCAAGGCTCACAAGGATGAAGGCCATGCCATTTATTCCTACTTGCTACGTGGGCTGACTATAGACCGCCCCAACCAGGTTTGGGCGATGGATATCCATATATCCTGTTGGGGACAGTCATATGTACCCGGTTGACATAATTGATGTTTACAGCCACTACATCGTAGGCTGATCACTGTCCAATATGATGCGCCCTCTGGTGCCGCGAGTGTCTTGAGGAAGCTATATGGTGTCATAGCATCCGGAGATAATCAACACGAACCAGGAGAGCCAGTTTTCCAGTTCCGAGTTCTCAACATATTTTTCTTCGAACACAGGTTTAAAGTTCAGCACAGACGGCAAGGAACGTGGATCGACAATATTTTCCTTGAAAGATTCTGGCGAAACATCAAATACGAAAAGATCTATCTCGAACCATCTGACATGGTTTGGAATTATGTCACAAAATAAAGGGTTATATGAAATATTATAACATGGAAAGGCCCCATCAGGGATTGGAATATAAAAAGCTGGTGGAAATCTACCAGGCGGCCGCTTAGTTTCTTGAGATCGTCCAATTGGACAATCTCAAGAAACTAACTTATCTTTGAATCAAAGTTGTCTAAAAAGAGGGAGAAGTTTAATGAGCTGTATAATTTGGAATAAAACTGTTTTGCCGGAATTCATGTTGTACATTATTTGAAGGGAAATGCAAAAATAACCAATTCAAATCATGTACAAGAAATTTAGGACGCATATTATTAAATATAAAATACTTACAAAAAACAATATTTTAACGGAACACTTCTATTACTTTTGGTAAAATGAAAACTTCAATTCCTAATTTGACGATATTATTTACAAAGTTTAAAGAAG
>ENA-UOOR01001201-UOOR01001201.1-fermentation-metagenome-genome-assembly--contig:-NODE-1201-length-31843-cov-10.567384_pt1 | contig 31843 bp, 28 predicted proteins | sample MGYA00245780_ERZ724029 | MGnify/ENA primary metagenome ERZ724029 (study PRJEB28704, sample SAMN03018315) | fermentation metagenome | biome: anthropogenic terrestrial biome; feature: soil... | reverse complement strand
CAATGTGCCAATGTGCCAATGTGCCAATGTGCCAATATGCCAATGTGCCAATGAGGCAATGTGGCAATGAGTCAATGTGCCAATATGCCAATGGGGCGATAGAGAATCTGGGGTATGGGTAAGAAAGTGATATTTGAGAATTTGGGCAGAATCCGTTACAAGGAGGCCTGGGATTATCAGGAAAAGCTGTTCCGGGAGGTTATCCGGGACAAACTGGAGCAGAGATCGGAAAAAAAGCAATACCTGCTCTTCTGCGAACATGAGCATGTGTTTACCATCGGGAAAAGCGGCAATCAGAATAATTTGTTGATTGCCAAAAACCTGTGTCAAAGCAAGCACATCGATCTGCATGCCATCGATCGGGGAGGAGACATCACCTACCATGGACCGGGTCAGCTGGTCGTTTATCCGATCATCGATCTGGAGGATTTTCAGATAGGCATCAAACGATATATCGCTATGCTGGAGGATGTGGTGATCGAAACATTGAAGGTTTTTGGTATTGCGGCCGAAAAAGATGAGAAGGCAATGGGGGTCTGGCTGGATCCTGGTCATCCCGCCAAAGCACGAAAAATATGTGCCATCGGGGTGAGGGCCAGCCGCTTCGTCACAATGCATGGACTGGCTTTGAATGTGAACACCGACCTCTCTTATTTCAATTATATCAACCCCTGTGGATTCACCGACAGAGGGGTCACCTCCATGCAGAAAGAATTGGGACATGAAGTGGATTTTCAGGCCGTATCCAAAACAATGAAAGATACTTTTGCCGCTCTTTTCGGAATATCATACAGTGAGGAGGCTGTCGGACAGAACCAGATGATAGTCCAGTGACTGAACTGCTGATTTTCTGAAGAAAACTTAAACATTTTTAACGACGTTTCCTCACGAAACCGCTTTAACATTTCTATTTTTGTATCCCATAACAAGCATCCATCATTAACAGTCGAAAAAAGTATGAGCCAGGTAGTCGATATCAAAGAACTGAACGAGAGAATCGAGCAGAAGAGCGCTTTTGTGCAAACGCTCGTGACAGGGATGAACAAAACAATTGTGGGACAGAAGCACCTCGTGGAGTCACTTCTGATCGGCCTGCTGTCAGACGGCCATATTTTGCTGGAAGGAGTGCCCGGACTGGCAAAGACGCTGGCAATCAAAACGCTGTCGCAGCTAATTGATGCAAAATACAGCCGCATACAGTTTACTCCCGACCTGCTGCCAGCCGACGTTGTTGGAACCATGATTTATAGCCAGCGCAACGAAGAGTTTTTGGTGAAACATGGTCCCGTGTTCGCCAACTTCGTATTAGCGGATGAAATTAACCGTGCTCCGGCCAAAGTGCAGAGTGCCTTGCTTGAGGCCATGCAGGAAAGGCAGGTCACCATCGGTGAACAAACTTATCGGTTACCCGATCCCTTCCTGGTGATGGCCACCCAAAACCCCATCGAGCAGGAAGGTACCTATCCATTGCCTGAGGCTCAGGTCGACCGCTTTATGCTGAAGGTGGTGATCTCATATCCCTCTAAGGAAGAAGAAAAACAGATCATTCAACAGAATATTTTTGAGCCAGTGACCATCGATCGGGCTGTCATCTCCACCGAAGCAATACTGGAGGCACGTAAGGTAGTGCGCGAAGTATATATCGATGAGAAAATTGGTAAATATATCGTGGATATCGTGTTTGCTACCCGCTTCCCCGATCAGTACGGCATGAGCGACCTCAAAGAGATGATTGGTTTCGGCGGTTCACCCCGTGCATCCATCAATCTGGCACTCGCGGCACGTGCTTTTGCATTTATCAAACGCCGGGGTTATGTCATTCCCGAGGATATTCGTGCCGTTTGCCACGATGTGCTCCGCCACCGTATCGGACTCACGTACGAAGCGGAAGCCAACAATCTTACTTCCGAGGAGATCATCAGTGAGATACTGAATAAGGTAGAGGTGCCCTGATCTGATTGAGATTATCAACCAAAGTTCAATTCAAAAACCTCATCACGAGGTTGTGACCCAAATGGAGACGACCGATCTATTAAGAAAAGTACGACACATAGAAATAAAAGCACGCGGTCTCTCCCGCAATATCTTTGCCGGAGAATACCATTCTGCTTTTAAGGGGCGTGGTATGGCTTTTGCAGAAGTGCGGGAGTACCAGTACGGAGACGACTTGCGTGACATCGACTGGAATGTGACAGCACGCTACAACCGTCCCTATGTGAAAATTTTCGAGGAGGAACGGGAACTCACCGTCATGCTGATGATCGACGTTTCGGAGAGCCTGGGATTTGGATCGCGTAAGATACTCAAACGCGATATGGTGGCCGAGATCGCCGCTACTCTGGCCTTCTCGGCGATACAGAACAACGACAAGATTGGCGTTATCTTTTTTACCGACAAAGTGGAGAAATTTATTCCGCCTAAAAAAGGTAAAAAACACATCCTTTTCATTATTCGCGAGATACTGGGGTTCACTCCAGAAAACAAGGGTACCGATCTGAACATGGCACTGCGTTACATGACCAATGCCATCAAGAAGAAATGTACCGCGTTCCTGATATCCGATTTTATCGACCCCGACGATTATAAAAAAGCATTGCAGATAGCCAACCGCAAGCACGACGTGGTGGCCATTCAGGTTTATGACCAGCTGAGTACCGACCTCCTTCCCGTGGGCCTGATGAAAGTCAGAGACCCTGAAACAGGAGAGGAACGATGGATCAATACCTCCTCCCGAAAGTTTAGGGAAAGATATCATAACTGGTGGAGCAGCATTAAGAGCAATATGCAGTATGCTTTCCGACAAAGTGGTGTGGACAGCGTGGCGGTCTCTACCGACGACGATTATGTGAAGGCGCTCCTGCAATTATTTCAGCAAAGAAAGTGACATTGAGAACCAGGAAATATCATATCGACTTGTGGATGAGAACAGCATGGATGTTGTGTGCCATCTCACTCTCGTTGCCGCTGACAGCTCAGCGTGCGTCGGTGCAGGCAACCGTACAGCCCACTGAAATTCAGATCGGCGAGCAAGCGCTGATCAACCTGAAGGTGATCACACCCAAAGATAAAACCATTCTTTTCCCGGTTTTTGAGAAAGAGATTATCCCCGGTATCGAGGTAATCACCATGCTGCCGCCAGACACCACCGTGGAGAATAATGTGATGACGCTGAACTTCAAGTATCTCATCACCTCTTTCGACTCCACCCTTTACCATATCCCCCATATGTCGGTTTTTGACGGTACCGATACCATTTTCTCCAACTCCTTTGGACTGAAAGTGACTTCACCCCAGCTCTCGGACTCTACCCTGGCTTATTTGGAGAAAATTAACAAGGGAGAGACCGACTCCATCGATTTTGAACAACTACAATTGCGCGATATCAAGCCTGTGCGCAAGGCACCTTTCGTGTGGACCGATTACCTTTGGATCTTATGGATTGTGCTGGCGGTCATGTTATTCATCGCACTCATTGGCGTGGTCATATTTTTGGTACTGAAGAAAAAACGGAAAGGTTATATTTTCAAACCGCCCCTGGTGTTGCCGCCGCATGTGCGGGCCATCCGTGAACTGGACAAGTTGAAAGAAGAGAAAATCTGGCAGCAGGGCAGAGAAAAAGAATTCTATAGCAGGCTCACAGATACGCTTCGCCGCTACCTGGATGAACAGGAGGGAATCAACGCCATGGAGATGACTTCGGGTGAGATACTGAACGAGATACGTGATCTGTCGGATGTGGAATCGGTTTTCAACAACCTGAAACAGATCCTCACGACCGCCGATCTGGTGAAGTTTGCCAAATACAAACCCTACCCGGACGAGAACGATCTGAGTATGGTCAACGCTTATTTCTTTGTGAACCAGACCAGAGAACCTGATCCGGTTCCCCAAAAAGAGAATTTACAAAAGAACAATCATGAGGTACCCCAGGAGGGCGCCACAAAGAATGAATAAAGCATGGAATTTCTGCATCCTGAATATCTTTTTCTGTTGTTGCTGCTGCTCCCGCTGATTGGGTGGTATGTGATGCGACTGTCAAAGACACAGGCTTCCTTCAAGCTGGCGTCTACGCTCGCTTTTAAAGGAATGAAGCCCGATTTCAGGATCTATATGCGCCATCTGCCTTTTGCCTTGCGATTGATCTCCCTTGCCCTCATCATCATCGTGATTGCCCGTCCCCAGTCGGTGAGCAATTGGGAAGAGACCGAGTCACAGGGTATCGACATCGTGATGGCGCTTGATGTGTCGGGGTCGATGCTCTCACAGGATCTGCAACCCGACAGGCTGCAAGCCGCCAAGAAGGTAGCGTCTGAATTTATTACCGACAGAAAGAATGACAACATTGGCTTGGTAATCTTTGCCGGTGAGAGCTTCACGCAGTGTCCGCTGACGACCGATCACAAGGTGTTGCTCAACCTGCTGAACGAGATCAATTTTGGGATGATTGAAGATGGAACAGCCATTGGATTGGGATTGGCTACTTCGGTGAACAGGCTGAAAGAGAGTGTTTCCGATTCACGGGTGGTGATCCTGCTAACCGATGGAACCAACAACAGCGGACAAATAGCGCCGCTTACTGCTGCCGACCTGGCACGCTCCTACGGGATACGTGTCTACACGGTGGGTGTAGGAACCAAGGGTATGGCTCCCACGCCGGTGAACACACCCTATGGCATTAGGATGCAAAACATGCCCGTGGATATTGATGAGAAAACACTCACCGAGATTGCGGCGATGACCGGGGGACAGTACTTCAGGGCACAGGACACTGAGGGCCTTCGGCAGGTATATGAAGAGATCGATGAAATGGAAAAATACCTGGTCAGTGTACAGAACGTAACCCGGCGACAGGAATTGTTCCTTCCTTTTGCGCTGTTTGCACTGGGTTTGATATTGCTGGAGCTGCTTTTGCGAAGAACCTGGCTAAGGAGTATTCCATAAATGGCGCAATTATAAAGGTATAAACTAAAGCAAGACATGTTTAGATTCGGAAATCCGGAATATTTATGGTTGTTCACCGCCATGCCCCTGTTGCTGGCGGCCTACATCTATCTGAACATCAGAAAGCGTAAAGCGGTGCAAAAGATGGGCAACCTCTCCACGCTCAAGATGATGATGCCCGAATTATCGCTGAAACGTTCTTACCTGAAGTTCTGGCTTATTTTTGGCGCGCTCTGTACGGGTATCTTCATGATTGCCCGTCCCCAGTTTGGCACCAAAGTAGAAACAGTGGAGAAAGAAGGAATAGAACTGGTGATTGCCATGGATGTCTCCAACTCCATGCTGGCCAAAGATGTTTCCCCCGACAGGTTGTCGCGTGCCAAACAGATCTTATCGCGTCTCATCGATGTGCGGAAAAACGACAAGGTAGCCCTGATTGTCTTCGCGGGAGAAGCATACGTGCAGATGCCTCTTACATCGGATACACAATCGGCAAAGATATTCCTCAATACCATCGACCCCAGCCTTGTGCCCATACAGGGTACCGCCATCGGAGAGGCAATCAGGCTGGGAGTAAGCTCCTTCTCCAGCAACGAGGAGATCAGCAAGGCCATCGTAATCATCACGGACGGTGAAGATCATGAGGGTGATGCCTCCGAAGCAGCTGCGGAAGCAGCAAAGATAGGTGTGATGGTCAATGTACTGGGGATAGGTTCACCCGACGGTTCACCCGTACCTGCCCTGGAGTATGGAAGTAATTTCATGACCGACAACGAAGGCAACGTTGTGGTCTCGCGTCTGAATGAACAAATGGGCATGGAGATTGCACAGAGTGGAGAGGGATTTTATGTGCGTGCCGATAATTCGAACAAGGCAATCCGGGCGCTGGAGACCCAGCTTGATGAGCTGGAGACAGGTAAATCGACCAGCCTCTCTTATTCTGAATATGATGAGAAGTTCCCCTTACTGGCATGGATTCTTTTGGTCATCCTGCTGCTGGAGATGCTGGTGTATGAGAAGAAAAACAGGTTATTCAGAAATGTGAGGCTTTTTAAATGAGCTTTCAGCTGAGCGCAAAAATAAAAGGATAAATGAACAGATTGTTTGTAAAATATAGTTTATTGTTGCTACTGTTGATGCTCCTCCCTTTGTCGGTTTCTGCACAGAAGGATGTAAGGAAGAGTATCCGGAAGGGTAACAAGGAATATTCCCAGCAGAAATTTCCGGAGGCCACTATTTTATATGAAAAAGCACTGAGCGAAAATGCTTCCTCTAAAGAGGCTACATTTAATCTTGCCAACACGCTGTATAAGCAGAAAGAGTGGGATAAGTCCATCGAGCAATACAATCATTTCATCTCGCTGGAACAGGAAAACCCCGCGGAAGCTTCAGCAGGCTGGCACAACATAGGCAATGCCTTGCTGCAAAAAAAAGATTTGCAGAAATCGATGGAAGCCTACAAAATGGCCCTGCGGCTGAATCCGCAGGACGAAGAAACCCGCTACAACCTGGCAGTGGTGCAGAAGATGATCCAGGATCAGGAGCAACAGGATCAGGGTGAAGGAGAGCAGGAGCAGCCACAACAGGAACAACAGCAGGAGCAGAATCAACAGCAGCAATCTCCTCAAAATCAACAGGATCAAGAGAAGAAAGCAGAGCAACCTGATCAACCCGAACAGATGTCGCGCGACAATGCCCGGCAGCTGCTCCAGGCCATAGAGCAGGATGAGCAGCAGACACAGGAAAAGGTGCAGCAGATAAAAGCCCAGGAAAGAGAAACTGAGGCAGAAAATAACAGAAGGAACAACAAAAACTGGTAAATAACGGTGATGCATATAAAACAGAAACAACAAGGCGTGATGCTCTTTCTCCTCCTGGCATTCCTGTTAATAGGTAATGCAACCAGGAGTATGGCGCAGGTGACGTTCAAAGCTTCGGCACCCGCAGCAGTCGTGCAGGGAGAACAGTTCAGGTTAAGTTTTGTACTGAACAAGGAAGGGAGAGAACTGCGTTTACCCGATATGCCCGATTTCGACCTCCTTTTTGGACCCAGCACCTCTACCAGCTATAGCCAGCGCACGATAAACGGGAAAACCACCTCAGAAAGCTCGGTAACTTATACCTACATTCTTGTAGCGAAGAAGCCTGGATCGTTCTCTATTCCAGCAGCTTCTATCACGGTCGATGGTAGCAATTACAAGTCGAATGCAATTCAGATCAAAGTGCTCCCTCCCGATGAAAAAGCCTCACAGGGAGCCACTTCCCGTGATCGTTCATCCAGCGAGTCGACCTCCTCTGGTACAGCAACTGTCTCTGCCAGAGATGCATTCATCAGGGCTATTGTCTCTAAAAACAGCATCTATGAGCAGGAAGGGTTCACAGTTACCTTCCGTTTATATACCACGCTGAACATTGTGAATTTTGGGAAGATTCAATTTCCCGAATTTGAGGGATTCATGGTGGAGGATGTACCCTTGCCGGTCAATCAGCAGCTACAGATGGAGCGATACAATGATCGGAATTATTATACGGCGGACCTGAGAAAGACATTGCTCTTCCCGCAGCGCTCCGGGCAGATAACCATTCCAGCGGGCAACATCGAGATGGTCTTCTCCGTGCCTTCCGGAAAGAGTGTATCCACCTTCTTCGGTGCGCAGGAAGTGATGGTAGATGTAAAGAAAAATCTGACCACCAACCCTCTGGCTATTCATGTGAAGCCGTTGCCTGCAGACAAACCTGCCAGTTACGCAAACGCTGTGGGTACCTTCACGCTGAACCCGTCTATCAGTACGGATAAAGTAAAAGCCAACGAGGCAATCACCCTGACCCTGGAGATTTCCGGTACCGGGAACATGAAGTTGATCCGCAACCCAGAAGTTGCTTTTCCCGATAATTTCGAACTGTATGATCCGGTAGTGGACAATGCCCTGAATGTGACCACCAACGGACTTACCGGTATCCGGAAGATATCCTATATGGTCATACCCCGCTACGAAGGAAATTATGCCATTCCTCCGCTGGAATTTACTTATTTCGACCCTGCGACAAACAAATACAAAACGCTCACTACTCCCGAATATAAGCTGCAGATAGCCAAAGGTGATCCCGGCAGCGCTGCTGCAAGCGACTTTGTAAATCGCCAGGATGTAAAAGTAGAACAGGATATCCGTTTTTTGAAGACAGGTGAGATAACTTATCTCTCCCGCACGAACTTCTTCGTGGGATCATTCGCATACTGGCTGTGGTATCTCATTCCTCTGACTCTGCTGATTGTGTTGTTCCTGATAAACCGGAAGCAGGCGCGTGAAAATGCCAATGTAGCCCTGATGCGTACAAAGAAGGCCAACAAGATGGCTGTCAGACGCCTGAAAACGGCTGGGAAATACCTCAAAGAACAGGACAAAGAGCAATTCTACAACGAAGTGCTTCGGGCGCTTTGGGGCTATTTCAGCGACAAACTCTCCATTCCGCTTGCGCAGCTTTCAAAGCAGAACATCGAATCGGAGTTGTCCAAGCAGGGGATCAGCGAAGAACTTGTAGGTAAGTTTATGCATATTCTCGATACCTGTGAGTTTGCACGGTATGCACCGGCAGAGAGTGATGCCGGGATGGATCGGATTTACCAGGAAACCGTCGAGACAATCGGAGAGATGGAGAATAAGTTGAGAAAGAGCGTACGATGACCGCGAAAGCAAAAAGAGGAAAAATGAAATCGATTAAATTGATACTACTACTGCTGTTTGTGCTCTCCCTCCCTGTGAAAATGAATGGTCAGGACACCACGGCAGCGCAGGCTTACAGAGATCAGGACTACAAAAAAAGTATCGAGTTGTATGAGGAACTCGTAGCTAAGGGTATCCATGAGGATAAAGAATCGGCGCAGCTCTATTACAATCTGGGTAATGCCTATTTTAGAGATAATCAGCTGGGGAAGGCCATCCTCAATTACGAGAGAGCCCTGCTACTGAATCCGGGCGACAGCGATATACGGCACAATTTGCGTTTTGCCCAAAACAGAACCGAAGATCGGATCGAAACGGCCGGTGACCTGTTTCTTACCCACTGGTTTCATGCTGTACGTGATCTTTACCACTCTAATGGATGGGCAAACCTTGGCGTGATTCTCTTTATCCTTTTACTGCTCTCTGTGGGTACATTCCTCTTTGTCCGCATTCTCTGGATCCGGAAAAGTGCATTTTATGCAGGTCTTGTGCTGGTCGTCCTTATTGTCATGACAAACATCTTTGCCTTCAACCAGAAAAACGAGCGCATTCACAGAAACAATGCCATCGTCATGACGGGAGCAGCTCGGGTGACTGCTGCACCCAATGAAAATAGCAACGCTCTTTTTGAACTGCATGAAGGTACCAAAGTGAAGATCAGAAGTAGCGATGCCGAGTGGTATGAGATTGAAATTGCCAACGGCAGCGTGGGATGGACGAACAAAAATAACGTGGAGATCATCTGAAACGGGGCGGGGAATTACTCGTCCATACAGAGAAGAATAGTTGCCTGCACGTTCCATAATAAATTTTTACATGAAAGAAGCAGTAGAGGCATTGTTACCCCTGGAGCGGGATCTATTTCTGATGTTGAACGGCAGCGACTCTCTCTTTCTCGATAACTTGATGTGGACGCTGAGCGGCCGTTTGGTCTGGATACCGCTTTTCCTATTTATTGTTTTTCTATTCTTCTATAAAACCTCCTGGAAGGAGGGCCTCCTGGTCACCCTCTTTTTTGTTCTCTTGTTTGCTGTGAGCGATCAGGTTTCCTCCTCATTTTTCAAACCTTTCTTCGAACGCTTTCGCCCCACACATCACCCCGATTTCATGGACCTTGTCGACATTGTGAATGGTTACAGGGGAGGACGATTCGGTTTTATATCCAGCCACGCCACCAACAGCTTCGGCTTGGCCGTTTTTCTCAGCCTGCTTTTCCGCTATCGATGGCTCACCGTCGGTGCCCTCTGCTGGGCATTGTTAAACAGTTATACTCGCATCTATCTGGGTGTTCATTTTGTGTCGGATATCGTAGCAGGCATGTTGGTGGGCACCTTGATTGCTTTTCTGCTTTTTTGGCTTTATCGCTTTGTGCGCAGCAGACTGCTTCTTCATTCCTGGCTCCCCAATCAGTCGGTTTATGGCCGCAAACATGCGATCCTGCTCTCGCTTTTTATTCCTGTTTATCTTGTTGTGTTGACTATTTTTAGTTCATTTTTAGCAACTTTACCCCACTGATCATGTTCTATTAATAGGAGCGAAACATTTTAGTAATTATTTTTAGAAATGCTTTGGGATATCTGTTTTTTTGTGTAAGTTTAGGGCATGAAATAATCCCATATGCATTCACAATAAAAAAATAAAAAGCCATGGCAAGAACAATTACTTTTAACGAATTGAGGGAACTGAAAGACAAACTCCCCGATGGTAGTATCCACCAAATAGCAACGGAGTTGGATATGAAGCCTGAGACAGTCCGGAATTATTTTGGTGGATACAATTACAAAGAAGGGAAAAGTGTAGGAATACACATTGAACCGGGACCAAATGGTGGTATTGTTGTGCTCGACGATACCACAATCTTTGATAAGGCTTTGAAAATACTCGGGTATGATGATTACCCACAAGCCGACATCGTAGAGACAAATGAAATAGATTAATCAGATAACAAAACCCAATATTTAACACTCAGGTAGTCGGATATTGGGTTTTTTGGTCTTTATCTAACACAGTGTTGCGTTTCTTAAATCCATGTTCACATAAAAGGAAATACATATGGAAAAAGATAAACTGGTTACGGTAGCCATTCATTCATATGAGAAAGCTCATATTCTCAAATCGATTCTGGAATCGGAAGGTATTCCAGCAGTTATACATGGCATTAAAATGATCGATCCGGTCATCCCGGGAAATGTACGTGTACGTATCAATGAAGCCGATCTTCCCAAAGCGCTGCGTATTATTGAAAAAGTAGACTTTACTTCCCAGGTAGATAAAGAGCAGGAGCAAGAGCTCAGCAAAGAGGTCCTCGTGCCGGTAGATTTCTCGGAGTACTCTCTCGCTGCATGCGAGTTTGGCTTTCGTCTGGCAAAGGATTTAAACTGTAAGGTAAAGCTGCTACATGCTTTCTTTACTCCATTCTATCCGGGTGCAATTCCTTTCGGAGATTCATTTACCTTGCAGGCCACCGACAAAGAACTGTACCAGGATATAAAACGTAAAACCGAAGGCGAGATGCAGGCGTTGGTGCAGAAGATTCAAAAAGAAATTGATGCTGCTTTGTTACCGAAAGTGCCTTATCAAACTCTCCTGTTGGAGGGCCTTGCCGAAGAAGAGATTATCTCCTATTCTAGGAAAACGCGCCCCATGGCGATTGTGATGGGCACACGCGGAAAGAATGCCAAAGAACTCGATCTGATCGGAAGTGTGACAGCAGAGGTGATGGAAGGTAGCAAAACTCCTATCTTTGCTATTCCAGAGGGTGCGAAAGCCCGTGATCTTTCCGCGATGAAAACCATTGTCTTTCTAACCAATTTTCAGGAAAGGGAGTTTAAAGCGTTCGACATCATGATGAATTTCCTCGCCTCCTATCCTGTTAAGGTCTACCTTGCCCATATTGCAAAGAAAGAAGATGTCTGGAATGAAATAAAGCTGTCGGGTATTCAAAAGCGCTTCGCTGAGTTGTATCCTCAATTACGCACCGAATATAAGTTAATTGAACAGAACGAAGGGCTGGAAGAAGCTCTGGAAAAGTTTGTAATAGAACATCAGATTGACATGATTTCACTTTCGAGTTCACGCCGCAATATCTTTGCACGGATGTTCAATCCAGGCATTGCCCGCAGGATGTTGTTTCATTCTGATACACCCTTGCTGGTGATCAAAGGAATGTAATGAAGGATGTGTCATATCTACCAAAAAAAGGCTTCTGTACAGAAGCCTTTTTTTGGTAGATTATGTCTGTTTTTTTTATTGCAGACCCAATTTGGTTTTCACCGTGGGCGTAATGTTCGTGGCTGTTGGGCTTACATACACAATGGGTGATTGCATGGTGGAGACATCGAAAACAAAGGTGAATTGGTTTTCATCGCCGACAGCTTTGATGGCATCTGCAATTTTTTTGTTCACCGGTTCGAGCAGTTTTTGCTGTAGCTGCTGAATCTCCTGCTGACTGTTTTGGAGGTATACCTGATATCTCTCTTGAATCTGAGCCAGTTGTTTTTGCTGGTCTTGCTGTATCGCCTCAGAGGTGGCTGGTGCTTTGTTGAATTCTTCCGACTTTTTGTTGAATTCATCCACCAGAGCCTGTCCATTCTTGGAGATTTCTTCCTGTTTCGCGCTGAGTTGTGTTTCAATACCGGCCAGTTCAGGCATGGCACCGAAGATCTCCTGTGCATTGAGATATGCAATTTTCACATTCTGTGCCACAGCTGCGATGGGAGCCAGTGCAATAAAAAAAATCAATAATTTCTTAAACATGGTTTCTATTCGTATTTATAATTAAAATTCCGTTCTTATACCGACACAAAGATAAACTATTTATTTTTAATAGCCTAACAGTGAAAGCACTTGATCGCTTATATCGATCTCCGGTGTGGCAAAAATGATAGAGGTGGCAGAGGCCCTGTCTAACACTACGCTATAGCCCTTCTCAGTGGCAATGTCTTTTACTGCAGCATAAATGTTATCCTGAATGGGTTTGATCAACGTTTCCTGCTGCTTGAACAACTCACCCTGAGGCCCGAAATACTGGTTTCGCAACTCCTGAATGGCGTTTTCCTTCGCCACAATTTCGTTTTCACGTTTGGTCTTTTCTGCTCCGTTGAGGAATGCCAGGTCGGCTTGATATTTTTTATAGAGTGCGTCCACCGCCTCTATCTCCGTGTCGACTGTGCTTTGCCACTGTGTGGACAAGCTTTCTATCTGCTTGTTGGCACTTTCGTATGCTGGTATTCTTTCGAGTATATACTCCATGTCGATGAGTGCATAACGCTGAGCATAGGAGCCACTTAAAGCCAATGACATGAACAATGTGATTATTAACAGTGTCTTTTTCATCATGATTTCTTTTTTTAGTTGAATCAAACGGGAATGCGCTTCATTTATGCAGACAACAAAACCAGGATACAACTTCCTGTAAGTTACGCTGTCGCTAGTTGTTATGTAAGACGGTTTTATATTTCAAACGTTTACCGCAATACCCGTAAAAAAAGTTAAACAAGGTGTAGCCAGAGACAACTTGTCTTAGAACTCCTGTCCAATGATAAAGTGGAACTGGCTTCCTCCCCTTTCACGGCTGCCACTGCCAAAGACAGTGTCAAATCCGTATGCCCAGTCGATACCCATTAATCCGATCATGGGCAGGAATATACGGGCACCCACACCTGCTGAACGTTTCAGATCGAAAGGGTTCAAGTCTTTCACGTTATACCAGGCGTTACCTGCTTCCAAAAAGGCCACGCCGTAGATGGTGGAGTTGGGTTCCAGAATAAAGGGATAACGCAGCTCCAGTCCCAAACGGGTGTAGGCACGTGCCTGTGTGGCAATGGAGTTATTCTCATAGCCTCTCAGTGCTATGTTTTCGGTAGCAAAAGAACTGGTATAACCACTCATGCCATCCCCTCCCACGTCGAACGTTTCAAACGGGGTCATTTTGTTTTTGTTGTAATGTCCGAGAACGCCGAACTCCACGCGTGTCGCTATTACGGGCGTGCGGGTCACCGTAGAAGGTGTGAGCGGAGTGAATGTGCGTACTTTCAGCTTCCACTTGTGGTACTCGCTCCATTTGTATTTATTCGGGTCGCTGTATGCCATGGCGTCATAATCGTTTCCGTCCCATAAAGAAAAGGGAGGGGTGGCGCTTACACTCAGCGTGAACTGCGAGCCAGTGCGTGTGTAGATGGGGTTATCGGTAGAAATACGCGACAACGTCAGACCGAGTGTGATGCTGTTGCTCGTCCCGGTTTGAAAAGGGAATTGGTTATACGACCAGTTCTTCAAGCCGTAACGTTGGTATCCCAATTCTGCCATGAATTGAAAGTAGTCATCGGGCCATTCAAGTCGTTTACCATAACCCAGTGATACGCCCACCATGCTGAACACCTGATCGGGGTCGTAAGCATATTCTGCCATGTCCTGGTAACCATATCCGCCATAGTTTCCGTATCCGCCGTATCCGTATCCGCCGTATCCATATCCGCCGTACCCACTGCCATATCCGTACATGTAGGGATTATAATAGCTGTTCTGCGAATAATAATTGGTGTTCAGTCCGGTATATCGTGAATAGTATGCGCTCACCGACAGATTGTTGGGCCTTTTCCCTCCAAACCAGGGTTCCATAAACTGGAATTGATAAGACTGGTAGTAACGACCATTTGTCTGTGCACTCAGTACCAGCGTTTGTCCCTCACCCTGTGGTATAATGCCTCTGTGCATGGAGGGGTTCAGCAAATTCTTCAGGGAGAAGTTGTTCAGTTTCAAACTGAGTTTACCCACAAGCCCGGTGACACCCCAGCCGGCGGAGAATTCAATTTGGTCGTTCCCTTTCGATGTGAGCGGATAGGTGATGTCTACCGTACCGTCCTCGGGATTGGGGGTGATACCCTGGCCGATGTCTGCGGAGAGAGCTTCAGGGTCGAAGTGCCCCGTTTGTGCAATTTCACGTACCGAGCGGAGCAGGTCTTCCTTGCTAAATACAGCTCCCGGCTTGGTGCGTAGCTCCCTTCGGATTACATCTTCATACAAACGGTCGTTTCCTTGAATAACAACCCTTTTAATAGTTGCTTTGGGTCCCTCAACCACACGCAACTCCAAATCTACGGAGTCGTTCTCAATGTTGATCTCAACAGGGTCGATGTTGGAGAAAAGGTAACCGTTGTTCTGATAAAGATTCACGGCTGCATCTTCATCGGATATCAATCTTTCCTGTAGTTTCTTTTGGTTGTATATGTCACCCGGGCTCATGTTCAACAATTGTTCGAGCCGCACCGAGGGGTACTGCGTGTTGCCCACCCAGTTGATGGAACGGATATGATATTGGGGACCTTCATCCACCAGCAACTCAATATTTACGGTTTTATCGTCGTATTTATAGACAGTGTCGCGGAGAATCTCTGCGTCACGATAGCCTTTCTCCTGGTATTTGGTGAGTACATTTTTCTTGTCTGCTTCATAAAGGTCTTCCACAAACTTTTTCGCACGGAATATATTCCGGATCTTTCCCTTCTCGTTGGTTTTTTTCATCGCCCACTTCAGCTGATTGTCGGTAAGCGCTTCGTTTCCTTCTATCTGGATGCTGTTGACCTTGAGCTTTTCTTTTTTATCTACATCTACCTCCAGTACAACCTGGTTTTTCTGGGTGCTGTCGGGTCGCTGAAAGATGCGTACTTCGGCATCACCAAAACCCTTCTCCTCAAAGAAGCTTTTGATGATTGTCTCTGCCCTGTCGATTTGAGGAGGTGTAATCTGATTCCCTTTTACAAAGCCGATCTTCTTCTCAATATCTTCCTGCTCGCTTTTTTTCATGCCCAGGTAGCGAATGTCGGCAACGCGGGGACGGTCGGTGAGTTTGATCTCAAGCCAGACGCTGTCGCCTTCGATCCTCTTCTGCAGTATCTTTACATCAGAAAACAGACCCTGTTTCCAGAAACGCTTCAGTGCGTTGGTAATATCCTCGCCGGGGATTTGTATCTCCTGCCCCTTCGACAGTCCCGAAAAGCCAACAAGGACAAATTTCTGATCTTCATACATGGTCCCTTCCACTCCTGTGACATCGATATCGGCAACGACATATTTTTTTGGAGGGGCAGTGTAGTTGACGCTGAGTTCACTCGGAACCGTAGTACGCACACTGTCGTTGGTCTGTGCCAATGACAATGTCTGTGAAAGAAGCGTGAATAACAAAAGTAAAGTGAATGTTCTTTTCAACATTGTGATATTTCTTTTCTCTGACTGTCTTTTGTTCAGTGTGGTCTATTTATTTTTCTGATTCTATCTGTTCGCTGGTTTTGCCATATCTCCTTTCGCGACCCTGATAGTCGAGTATGGCTTCATACAGCTCCTCCTTACCGAAATCGGGCCAAAAGGTATCTGTAAAATACAACTCGGCATATGCACATTGCCACAACAGAAAATTACTGATCCGTTGTTCTCCCCCGGTCCGTATCAACAGGTCGGGGTCGGGCAGATCGCTAGTGCTGAGATACCGGCTGATGGTTTCTTCGGTGATATCTTCTGTCTTCAATGTACCTCCGATCACATCACTGGTAATTCTGCGGGTAGCCTCAGCAAGTTCCCACTTGGAGGAGTAACTTAACGCAATGACCAGTTTGAGGTTCTTGCCTTCCGCCGTTTCGTGGATGCATACCTCAAGTGCTTCCCTTACATGGAGTGGAAGTCGGTTTTTGTCGCCAATAGATGCAATGCTGACGCCATTTTTCCTGAGGTCTGCGGTCTCCTGGGTAATGGCATACACCATGAGGTTCATGAGTCCTTCGATCTCCTCAGTGGGGCGGCGCCAGTTCTCGGTAGAGAAAGCATATAGTGTAAGAGTCTGCACCGAAGCTTCAATAGCAGCTTCCACCACTTTTCTGATGGCGTTCACTCCTTCGCGGTGCCCTTCGGCTCTTTCCAATCCCTTTTCTTTTGCCCAACGTCCATTCCCATCCATGATAATGGCGATATGCGCAGGAAGACGACGATGGTCAATTTTTTCAAATAGTGACATCCTTTTTGTGGCTAATATGTTAGTTGCCGTGACATGGGTCATCTCTCAAACCGAAATTCCAGGTGAGGCAAATCATTGTAAATGAATACCAATCCTGGTTTTTGAGGAGGCTGCTCCCGATTCCGTAGGGTTGATCTAAATTCCACCCCTGCGTGGTGCGTGTCACGTCAAAATCATCTGCAAACAATTTTCGTATCGAGCATTCGACAGCAACATTCAATCTGTTTTTTAGTTTGACCTTCAACCCCACACCAAAAGGGATGTGTAAGCCCACATAATCCTGTTCACTAGGAGCATAGGTCAAGCCGGCACCCACTAACAGGTAGGGTGTATAAGATCTCGTCCCCAAATACCGATAGTTGTCGCTATATGGCAGGAAGTTCCACTCAATCTGGGAGCCTGCCTCGGCAAAGGTACGTTTAAAAACGGTTTGCCCAGCAGCTGGGAAACGGTTGCCCGATTCGCGCGTGTCTCCGTAAACCCTTCCTGCAAGCAGGTTCACTTTCAGCGCCCAGTGGAAGGTGAGGTTATAACGAAAAACCACGCCTCCTGCCAAGCCGGGATTGTACAAAAAACGGCTTTTGTTGGCATCTCCCATGTAGGAGGAAACCCCTGCGGCCAGCCCTGTTTCGTATTTATACTCCTGTGCATACAGAGAGTCGGGACAAGCTACAGAGAGTAATCCCGCTATTGCTGCTACAAGCAGAGGCTTATCCGGAAACTTCATACCTTCATTCCTTTAAATCCTGTTACCAAGAGAACGGAAAATCGGGCAATAAATTATCTTTTGCTCAATAATTGTAGCAACCCATGTGCTTGCTCAGTTTGTATCAAACTTATTGAGCCTGCCTCTCCATATATCGGCCAGTTGTGTTTGTGTGCCGGATATTCCGCCGAATATCCAGATATAATTATCCTCATCGGTGATAACCGAAGCGGATGTTCGTTGTGTAAAGTTCTCTGGGAATAGCTGATTTTCTGCTGTTTCAACCCAGTCGAGTCCGAAGTTTTCAGAGTACATCAGTTTGTTTTTTCCAGAAGCTGAGATCATCAGGTAAGGCTTGTCATCATAAAAAAACAAGCTGCTACCAATCAGTGATATCGTGTTGGGAATTCTTGAATGAATGTGGGTGATGGAGCCGTTATTTTCAAGTAAGATCCAGACAACATTGTTAAACAGGTTCTCCGTTGTTGTCCCCCCCGTTATGATAAGATATTTGGAGTAGAACTCCGGAAGATCCACCTTGGTAACCGAGAAATCCTTTACGGGCAGGTTTGTCGGAACCTTGTTCAAACTCGTCAATACAGTGAAATCGTCTGTCTGCACGAAAGTTAGTTGGCCGTCGATCTCTGCTGCAGCTAGAATGGCGCCGTGCGTTGCCAGAGGAAGCTCTCCATAAATTGCTTTTACCGTGTAGGGTGTGATAACCTTACCCCAGTTCACGCCATCGCTTGATTGATAAACAGTGCCAGTGGTGGAATCGAGTCCAAACACAGCTGCCTGGGTGGGTGTCAACGAGGAGAGTGTCAGAGTGGGGGGCAATCCAGTGGGGTTTACCGTGCTCCAGTTGGTTCCATCGGAGGCATCCGAGGAGAGAGCCTTTATGCTGCTGCCTGATTTGAGGTAGGTGATAAAGCGATTTTTGAAAGCGATTGTTTTCTGTGAATCAAAAGGAAGTGGCAGATAGTCTGATTTTTTTTGTTCCCATGAAAGGATATAGGGATCTTCCTGGTGGATACGCAATTCAAAATCATAGGATTTATTTGTAAGGCCATCGGGTGCGGTGGTCGTGATCCGTTGCAATCGGTTTACGTCTACCGAGTCGGTTTCAGTCCAGTAGTAGGAGCTGTCGGGGTTCAGCGTAAGCTTCACTGCCGAAAATGGGTAGTATGTGCTGGAGGCTTTAATGTTCAGAAGCACGCTGTCTACATGAAACAAGTAAGGCAACGGCTCTTTGTTGAAGATCTTGCCGTTAATTTGGTCAATGGTAAACTCGGTGTCCGATAGCACGTCAGTTGTGTCAGTGGTAGATGACAGGGAAAATGCATAGATTTGTGCATCGGGTGAATATTCTACGTCCTCACTGGATGAGTTAAGGCAGGAGGAAAAGAGCAACAGGTTAAGAGCAAGCACCCATGCCGGGGAAAAATATTTAGATATCATTCGTTTCAAAAATATTGTACAGCACGTTTGAGATATGCAAAAGTAGAAAGATTTTTCTCTTTAACCATATTAAAATGAATATTTAAAGAAAATTTCGAGTTATTGGGCACTTTAAATGGGATTGGCTTGCGTCAAGGTACTTTTTGATGCTTATTTCTTCGCCTTGAATTTCAGGTGCTTTGGTACCACTGTGAAGCATGGTTGCTGATTTCTCAATATAGGCTTCATCCCACATGTTCTTCTCAATGAAGGAAGAAAGCAAACGGGCCCCACCCTCCACCATCAGAGAGTATATCCCTTCCTGGTAAAGGCTTTGAAGGATCTGTCGGTTAGTGTCTTCCTGAAAGTCGATTACGATCTGTTTTACCTTCTCGTGAGGAAGGTTTTCTGTTCGCGGGACTGCATTAAACACGATGGTGGGCACCTTCCCGTCGAAAAGGGCAGCAACAGGGGGTATCTTGTTTTCTCTGTCGATGACGATGCGCACAGGATTTTGTCCGTGCCACTTTCTGACAGTGAGCTGTGGGTTATCCAACAGGGCTGTATTGGTGCCAACAAGGATGCCTTGCACCTGGGTACGTATTTTATGCACGAGCATGTGGGTCAGCCTGTTGGAGATAAGCGCAGGCATTTTCTCCTGTAATGAAGCGCGGGTGTGATCCATGTAGCCATCTTTGCTCTGTGCCCATTTCAATATCACGTAAGGACGATGGTATTGTTGGTTCACAAAAAATATCCTGTTCAACTCACGTGCTTCGGCCTCCAAAACTCCTTGAGTTACCCCAATGCCATGTTCCTTGAGCATGGCAATACCACGGCCCGATACCGCCGGATTGGGATCCTTTACGGCAACCACTACATGGGGGATCTTACTTGCGATAATCAATTCGGTGCAGGGTGGTGTCTTGCCATGATGTGAACAAGGTTCCAGAGATACATACAGGGTTGAGTCAGCAAGTAAGCTCTTTTCCTTCACTGCCATGATCGCATTCACTTCGGCGTGGGCCCCTCCAAATTGTCTGTGATAACCTTCACCTATTATCCGGTCACGGTACACCACCACGGCCCCGACCATGGGGTTGGGACGGGTATAACCTTCTCCCTTGCGGGCAAGCTGCAGGCATCGCTGCATAAATACCGGATTTAATTCCATTTTAATTATCTTTGTTGGGTCAACCAGTTATCAGTAGAGCAACCCTCGCTATGCAACAGATCCAATATATTCGTCACGAATTGAGCGGCTTGTATACTCCCCCCGAAATTGCGGTGCTGGCCCGTATCATTCTCGAGGAGGTACACGGTGAGTCGCACCACCTCCTGACAGATGACAAAATTAATCATTTATCCCTTTCAAAGACGGAAAAAATGAATGATATTCTCTCCCGGCTGAAAAATGGGGAACCCTATCAGTACGTGTTGGGAGAGGCTGAATTCTATGGCAGGAGGTTCAAAGTTACTGGCGACGTGCTGATTCCTCGTCCAGAAACAGAAGAGCTGGTGGAGTGGGTTGTGTCGGATGCAGGAGACAAGAGATCACGTTATCTCGATATTGGCACCGGCAGCGGTTGTATCGCAGTGACCCTCGCAAAGGAAATTGCAAATGCCCGGGTCGATGCATGGGACATCTCAGAAAAGGCGCTGGAAGTGGCAGCCGAGAATGCCCACAATAACAAGGCGCAAGTGAATTTTTCTCAAGTAAACATCCTCCGGCCGTTGACCGTGTCGGGCCGTTATGATGTGATTGTGAGTAATCCTCCTTATGTAACCGAGGCGGAGCAAAAGGATATGAGCCGCAACGTGCTCGATTTTGAACCCCATGTGGCACTCTTTGTTCCAGACAACCGTCCTCTTTTGTTCTATGAGCGTATTGCCGATCTGGCGAAGGAGTTGCTCCACGACGGGGGGAGATTGTATTTTGAAATTAACAGGGACATGGCAGAGGCTGTAGCAACTTTGCTTTACAACGAGGGCCTTCAAGCTGTGGAGGTAAGAAACGATCTCTCCGGTAATCCCAGGATGATTCGGGCCCTAAAACCAGGAAACCATGGATAAACCGGAAAAGATGGTGACCGCAGAGCAAGCCTTCGCACAAATGGCCCGCCTCTGTTCACGGAAAGAATGTTGTGCAGACGATGTAAAAAGGAAACTGCAACGTTTGGCTATCTCTACTGAAGCAACAGGAGAGATTATTGCCCGGTTAATAAAAGGCCGTTATATTGATGAAGCACGTTACGCACGCAATTTTATTCACGACAAAATAGCCTTCAATAAATGGGGAAAAATAAAAATAACCCTTTCGCTGCGACAAAAACAAATACCCTCCGAGGTAATCGAGACTGCTTTCGCGGAATTCACCGATAACGAGCTCAATGCCTCATTGGAACAACTGCTGTTGGCAAAAAGAAAAAATGTGAAAGGAGAATCACCCTACGAAATCAATACCAAACTAATTCGTTACGCGTTGGGAAGAGGGTTTGCGATGAAGGAAATTATACGTTGCATGCAGAAGATGAAACTGAATGAGCTACCCGATGAGACGGAATGATCTGTTGCTTGAGTTCTCCCATCTCTTTTTCCCTGCCGTCTGCATGGTATGCGGTGCGCAGCTGGTACACTCCGAAGAGTGCATCTGTTTGCGGTGCTTGTACAAGCTACCACGCACTCATAATTTCAAACAACGCGACAATGCGGCGGAGCTGCTGATGGCCGGAAGGATTCCATTTGAAAGGATTGCCTCTTTTTGTGTCTACGCCAAGGGTGGGATGCTGCCCCCACTCATTCATCAGCTGAAATACCATCGCCAGCAGAGAGTGGGGTTTTTGTTGGGGAGGCTTTTCGGTGAAGATATGCTGGGGAGCGACTTCCTGAAAACCATTGATGCAATTATTCCTGTTCCGTTGCATCCAAGGAAGGAAAGAATCCGTGGTTACAATCAGGCGGAAGTGATTGCGCGGGGGTTGTCAGAGTCCACCTCCCTACCTGTGCTAGTGGGCAACCTGAGCCGTATTCTTTTCAATCCCACACAAACCAAACGCTCCAAAACACAGCGTTGGGAGAATGTGAAGCATATTTTCCGGGTGAATGAACCCGATCTCCTCGCACACAAACATTTGCTGCTGGTAGACGATGTGATCACGACCGGTTCCACCATCGAAGCCTGCGGCATTGCCTTGCAGGAATGTCCGGGGATCAAAATCAGCGTGGCCACATTGGGGGAGGTTTTTTAGGTTATTTCATCTCCCTGTTCTTTTTTCGACAAATGAGGCTATATTAATTTTGAAATCTGTATTTTTGTAGCTTATTTGAGAAAAAACGATAAAATGAAAACCGTACAGAAATCAACAGCTGAGAAACTTCTCAAAATCAAGGCCATCAAATTACAACCATCCAATCCTTTCACCTGGGCTTCGGGCTGGAAATCTCCCATATACTGCGATAATCGCAAGCTGATGTCCTATCCCGCCATTCGCAACTTCATCAAGGTGGAGTTTGCGCGTATTGTCCTCGAGAAATATCCCCATACCGATGCCATTGCCGGCGTGGCTACCGGAGCCATTGCTCCCGGTGTTTTAGTGGCCGACCTGCTTGGCTTGCCATTTGTTTACATCCGCTCCACGCCCAAAGATCACGGACTGGAGAACCTGATCGAAGGAGACCTCAAGCCGGGACAAAAAGTAGTCGTGATTGAAGATCTGGTATCTACTGGAGGCAGCAGCCTGAAGGCCGTAGAAGCCATTCGGCGTGATGGTTCTGATGTGCTGGGAATGCTGGCCGTCTTTACCTACGGGTTCCCCCATGCTGTTCAAAGCATGAAGGAGGCAAAGGTGGAATTGACGACCCTCTGCAATTACGATGCGATTTTGGATGAAGCACTGCAGACAGATTATATCGATGAGTCGGAGCTGAAAACTTTGCAAGATTGGCGCCATAGCCCCGAAAATTGGGGACAAATCATAAAAAAAGCGAAACGATGACCGAATTTGTCAGTGAGGAAAAAATTATCCCCCATAGTGATGTCGAAGTGTTTCGCGTGCTCTCCGATCTGCAAAAACTGGAGTCGGTGAAACACCTCGTCCCGGAAGATAAACTCAGCGACTTTTCATTTGATGCAGATATGGTCACCTTTCGGTTCGACCCCCTGGGAAAGGTCGCCTTTCTTGTAGAGGAGCGCGAGCCCTACAAGCTGATCAAATTCAAATCGGATAAGCTGGGTTTCGATCTGTTTGTCTCGATTCATCTCGAGGCAGAATCGGAAAAACATACCCGGCTGCGCCTGAAACTGCTTGCCGATCTGAACCCTTTTATCAAAGGAATGGTCGAGAAGCCCATGGGTGAAGCCCTCGATAAGATCACAGACGCCCTGGTGCAGTTGCCCTACGATCGCCTCTAAGCAACCATCGTTACCCGAAGATGCCAAAATGGGCGTGTGTGTAAAAGAATAACCGGATGATCTCTTCACAGAGGTCATCCGGTTTTTGGAAAATCAAAAAGTCATATAAGAAATAGAACTAATTAGGTTGTGGTCTTTTTTCGCTTAATAGTACTCGTTCGATGAGATCACAGGGATGGGCATTTCTGTAGCTAGTTCTGCTACTGCGTCGTTATACCTGTAAATCACATCGTAAGTTGTTTCTCTTGAATATTCTTTCACTTTGACCGAGAGCTTCACGGAGTCGACGTTTTCTACCCGCATCGGTCTCAGGTCGAAGCACACGAAACCTTCGTACAGTTTGGATTGCTGACTCTGATATGAGTTATGCCGAAATTCGAGCATTGTGGATTGGGACGATGAAGACTCAACAAGCTTGTTATTTACCAAATTAATCGCGTGAGGCTGTACTCCGCCGTAGTTGAACATGAAGGAGATATTCAGGTAGTCTCCACCAACCCACACTGCGTTGGTTTTCACCGGATCATTGCCGATGCTGTCTTCATTTTGTGTATTTAGTTCAATCACCTTCTTCGTCAGAATATCCCAGATATCATTCACTTTGATGTAGTGATCATACCCGTCCTGGGCACCCGAGAGGATGGTGTAATTCAGGAAAACGCGCTGGTTCTTGACTGGCTTATATGGCACTGACGTGGCTGCAGGCCACAGTCGCGTACCATTGTCGAGCAATAAGGAGTATGTGTTTTCCCCTTCTGGAACCGCAGTGGCAATGTTAATACGGAATTCACCCAATGAATGAGCGCTGTCGTCGCATGATGACAGCAAGAGGATGATCCCGATTGTAGAAATGCTGATTGCCCAGAAAACCCTTCTCATACATTTTTGCTCTTTATATTTGTTAGATGCAACAAATGCAAAAACGCTGCATGAAAAAGTGACCTTATCGTACTTTTAACAATGATTAACTCTATCCGGTTGACAGGCAGGCTGCTTCCCAGCGCACTTGGAGACAAGGAGGATGAGTCTCTTTCTTTATCCTTTCGGGTATAACTTTTTGATCAGGTCCGGTCTGTTGATTGCTTTGAGCGCACGGACAATGGCGGGCTTGTTTTGCGGTTGGTGCCAGAAGAAAAAGAGGCGTTGTGCATTTTTCTCTTCTTTTGTTTTGGCTGTATATACAGGTTTCAGGGTATAGGGATGAAAGCCTGTGTAGTAGATCTCGGTTGCCAGTGTCATGGGTGAAGGGGTAAAATCCTGTACCTGCTCCAGCTTGAAATGTAGGTTTTTGGTAATGGCTGCCAGTTCGGCCATATCTTCTTCCCTGCAACCGGGATGCGATGAAATGAAGTAGGGAATGAGCTGCTGGTTCAGTGCTTCCTTTTCATTCAACTCATCAAAAATATGTTTAAATTGATAAAACAGGTCGAACGACGGTTTGCGCATCATCTCTAATGTCTCTCCGGATGTGTGCTCTGGGGCTACTTTTAATCTTCCCGATACGTGATTGACAATCAACTCTCTGAGATAACTACGCGTGGAGGCGTTCGTCTTTTCGTCGCTACTTCGGTGCAGAAGCATATCATAACGAATACCGCTTCCAATGAAAGATTTTTTCACACCGGGTAATGCATCCACCGCATGGTAGATATCGAGCAACGGGCTATGGTCGCTGTTCAGATTGAAGCAAACTTTCGGAAAGATGCAGGATGGCTTTTTGCATTTTTCGCAGATTGAGATGTCTTTTCCTTCCATCCGGTACATGTTCGCAGAAGGACCTCCCAGGTCGCTGATGTATCCTTTGAAGTCGGGCATCGCTGTGATCTTTTTCACTTCCGCCAGAATGGATGCCTTGGAACGCGAGGCGATGAATTTACCCTGATGTGCCGAGATGGTGCAGAAAGCGCATCCCCCGAAGCATCCACGATGCAGGTTCACCGAAAATTTGATCATCTCGTAGGCCGGAATTTCCTTTCCTTTGTATTTGGGATGCGGCAGGCGTGTATAGGGCAGATCGAAAGAAGCATCGATCTCCTTTTCTTTCATCGGCGGAAAAGGAGGATTGATCACCAGCGTGTTGTCGTCTACCTGTTGTAAGATGCGGGCAGCAGCGCGGCGGTTAGACTGTTCCTCCACCACGCGAAAGTTTTGAGCCTGTTTCCGTTTGTCACGCGTGCATTCGTCATGAGAGAAGAGGCTTACTTCTTCGCTGAACAAATTTGCAGGTACTTCCTCTTTCGAACAGAGGAAAGCTGTTTGCGGGATATCCCGTATGGTGTTGAATTGTTCCCCGTGGCGTAATCTTTTGATCAGCTCTCTCAAAGGCAGTTCTCCCATGCCGTAAATCAGCAGGTCGGCCCCAGTATCTGCCAAGACGGTTTTGTGCAGGGTGTCGTCCCAGTAATCGTAATGGGTGACCCTTCTCAGTGAAGCTTCAACCCCGCCGAGCAAAAGTGGAACTTCGGGGTAAAGCTTCTTCAGGATACGGGAATAGACTGTTGCAGCCCTGTCGGGGCGCATGTCGGTGCGGCCGTCGGGCGTATACGCATCGTTAGAACGCAACCGCTTGCCGGCAGTATAATGATTGATCATGGAGTCCATTACCCCGGCAGTGACAGCAAAGAAATAACGGGGTTTGCCCATTTTCTTGAAATCACGCAGGTCATCCCGCCAGTTTGGCTGTGGCACGATAGCCACTCTGAGACCTTCGCTTTCGAGGAGTCTCCCAATGACAGCGGTACCGAATGATGGATGATCTACATAGGCATCGCCTGAGAACAAAACCACGTCCACCTCATCCCATCCGCGAAGCTCGGTCTCTTTTTTCGTGGTGGGCAGCCAATCGGTGAGTTGAAGTGGTTCTTTTTGCATCAGCGATGTTTCTGTTTGAGTTCTTTAGGTAGTTCTGCATCGATCTCCCTGGCTCTTGCTACCGCCTTGTGAATGTCAGAACAAATATTCTCGTCGCCCACAATCTGGGGGATTTTCGATTGATAGAGGCTTTCCCGTATATTCTCCCTTACGCCGGAGAGGATAACGTGTATTTTCTCTTTCTTTGAATGGCGACAGAGCGTCTCCAGGTTGTTCAGTCCCGTGGAGTCGATAAAGGGCACTTTGCGCATCCGGATGATGCGGATATTGGGGTGTTGACCGATCTCTCGCATCATCTCATCGAACTTATTGGCCACACCAAAGAAAAAGGGGCCGTCAATCTCATATACCTCCACACCCTGGGGTAGCAAGAGTACCTCCTCCTTCATATCCTGTGAGTGTGATTCCATCTCCTTCGAGATGTCGATGCTGCCCGTGGTGTGAGAGATTTGTGTGCTTTCGTTCATTCGCTTTAAGAAGGCAAAAACGGCCAGCAGCAGTCCCACGGCAATAGCGATCGTGAGGTCGAATATCACCGTCAGGAAGAAGGTGGTGAGCAGGATGGCAAGCGTGGATCTCGATTGTTTGGTGAGTGAGAGGAAGGTGCGCCATTCACTCATGTTGTAGGCCACAACCACCAGTACACCGGCCAGACAGGCCATGGGTATATGTTTTGTGAGGTCACCCAGAAAAAGCACGATGAGCAACAAAACCACGGCATGAATGATTCCGGCTACCGGTGTACGCCCACCGTTGTTGATGTTGGTCATGGTGCGTGCGATGGCGCCGGTAGCCGGAATACCTCCAAAGAAGGGGGTGATGATGTTGGCTGCTCCCTGCGCCACAAGTTCCATGTTGGAGTTGTGCTTCTTGCCGGTTACCCCGTCGGCCACCGTGGCGGAGAGCAGCGACTCAATAGAGCCGAGCATGGCAATGGTGAAAGCCGCCGGGAACAAGAGCCGCACACTTTCTAGGCTCAACGAGATGGATTCCACAGCAGGAAGCTGGCTGTTGATGATAAAACGGTCGCCAATGGTTTCAATCCCTTGTATGTTGCCATAGGTCTTTAGCAAGTAGGCGGCGACGGTCATCACGACGATGGCGATGAGTGATCCGGGAATTTTTTTGTATATTTTCGGACTCACGATGATAATGAGCACACTCGCTACGCTTATAAGTGCAGCCCACCAGTTTATGGTAGGGAAATAGTGGAAGTAAGCGATCCATTTTTCAATGAAGCCGGAGGGTAGTTTGGGGGTGGTCAACCCAAAGAAATCCTTCATCTGTGTGGAAAAGATGGTCAGTGCAATACCACTGGTGAATCCCACCACGATGGGGTAGGGTATGAATTTGATCACGGCACCCAGTTTCAGGAACCCCAGCATGACCGTCATGATACCTGCTAGCACAGTTGCCAGCGTGAGCCCCGGCACTCCGTACTGCTCCACAATGCCATAAACAATCACAATGAAGGCACCCGTGGGGCCACCAACCTGTACAGTGCTACCTCCCAGAAAGGAGATGATGAATCCGGCTATGATGGCCGTGTAAATACCTTTTTCAGGTGTAACACCTGAAGCAATTCCAAAGGCGATTGCCAGGGGCAATGCCACTACTCCTACAATCAAGCCGGACATGATGTCGGCCACGAATTTTTCCTTGTTGTAGGTTCTTAAAGACTGAAAGAGGGCGGGTTGAAAATCTTGAAGAAATTTTATTTGCATACGTTTGATAAAAAACGCTGCAAAGTTAGCAAAAAAATCAGACAATACCTTGTTCAACGAGTACACATACTCGTTCGGTTACGCGATCTTCCCCGTAAGGATTGTATCTTGTTTTCAGGCTGTTTCCGAATAATCCGGCAAAAACATTATACGTCCATGCTTTGAAACTACCCATAAATGCATCGATGATATGGTAAGAAGAGGAGTTGGTCTCCCTGTCTACCAGTTTCATCAGCAGTTGTCCCTGCGAACGGGTCAGTTTTTTCATTTTTGGGGTGTAGGCATCCATCAGATATTTCTCCATTCGGTTGAGGTGTTGTTGTCGTGCTTTATCGTCGGGGAGCGTTTCCATGTATTCATAAGTCTCGGTGATGATGCTTGCAATTTCTTTGGCATAGGGGAGGGTTTTCTTTACATCCCTGATCAGCTTGGAGTAGGCCATCCGGTCCCTGGAACTGCGGAAATTGAGGGGCGAGTACTTGATGAAATCTGTCAACCACATACAGGCTACGGTGTCACCTTCCAGAATCACGGCAGGGTATACATTCGGCATCAGGAATATGGTGGAAACGGGATTACTCGTCTCGGGGTTGACGTTGGCTGCGTAATAACCCTGCGCTTTTATCCCTGGTGATAAGAACGCCAAACAAAGCAGAATCCACAAAAGAAAAAGTCTTTTCATAACAACGCAAAGATAAATGCAATGTTTTATTTAACCATGAAAGAGCACGTTAAGTGTAGTTAATTAACTTGCGAGTTTTTAGAATGTTAAGAAAAAAAATTACCAAAAAAACGCTAAAATGATACCGCACATTAAACCTCCAAAACTACAAAAAAAAATTGTTTTCGCAACAAATTCCCGGAAGAAAGTGTAAATTTGAAAAAATAACAAGTTATATATGGAATATTATCATCTCGGTGAGCTTGTGCATAAGCAAGCATTGAAGCTGAAACACAAAACAGCTTTGAAGTATCAGTCCCCTCAAGGTGAATGGCTCGATATGTCATGGGAAAGTTTATCTCATCATATCATGAAAGCCGCGCAGGCAATGGCTGAAATGGGTGTTCAACCCTATGAAAACGTGGGTATATACTCACAGAATATGGAAAAATACCTGATTGCCGATTTTGCCGCATATGCCAACAAGGCCGTCATGGTGCCCATGTATGCGACCTCGTCGCCCATGCAGCTCAGCTACATTCTCAACGATGCAAAGATCAGGTTGCTGTTTGTGGGCGAACAGTTTCAGTATAACAATGCCTATAAGGTACAGCAGGAGCTGCCCCTACTGGAGAAGCTGATTATTTTCGATCCTCAGGTGGTATTGAAACCTGACGATAAGACTTCTGTTTATTTCGATCATTTCATCACTACCGGTGATAACTCTGAATCGATGGCGCTCGTGAACTCCAGGTTAAAGCAGCTCGAAGAGACTGATTTGGCCAGCATCATTTACACATCCGGGACCACAGGAGAACCCAAGGGGGTGATGCTCACCCATGCCAACTATATGAACGCCTGCAATATTCATGACATCCGTCTCACCAACCTGTCGGATAAAGATCTTTCCATGTGTTTTTTGCCGCTGACCCATATTTTCGAAAAAGCATGGACCTATTATTGTCTTCACAAAGGCATTACTGTGGCTGTGAACCATGATCCGAGTGAAATACGGAAGACGCTCACGCAGGTACGGCCTACATTGATGAGTAATGTACCCCGTTTTTGGGAGAAAGTATACGATGGAGTGAAAGAAAGAATCGACAGCGCTTCTGGTATCACCAAGTGGTTGTTCAATGATGCGGTAAAGACAGGCCGGCGTCACAACCTCGATTATGTGAACGAGGGGAAAAGGGCTCCTTTGGGTAATCGGATAAAGTTTTTCCTTTACCGCCATACCATCTTTTATATGATCAAGCGCATTGTGGGTATCGACAGAGGAAATTTTTTCCCCGTGGCGGGTGCACCTTTGTCCGACAACATCAACGCTTTTATGCAATCGATCGATGTGCATCTTATTTACGGCTATGGGCTTACTGAGACGACAGCCACCGTAAGCTGCTTCACCGAAAAAGGTTTTCGCATTGGTACCGTAGGGAAAGTGATGCCCAATGTGGAAGTGAAGATCGGAGAAAACAACGAAATACTGGTCAAAGGAGACACCGTGATGGCGGGCTATTACCAGAAACCCGAAGCAAATAAAGCCGCGTTTACCGAAGACGGTTTCTTTAGAACCGGTGATGCCGGCTCATTGACAGACAACAACGAAATCATCCTCACGGAACGGATCAAAGACCTTTACAAAACATCCAATGGTAAATACATTGCACCGCAGATGATCGAAACCCGCATTTCAGAGGATAAATATATTGAGCAGGTGGCAGTGATAGCCGACAAACGCAAGTTTGTGAGTGCACTCATCGTGCCCGACTTTGAAGTCCTCAAACTATATGCCGAAAAACAACAAATTGCCTTCAAAACGCTGGAAGAGCTGGTGAGTGATCCGCGCATCCATAATATGATCTTTGGCCGCATCGAACTGCTGCAATCACAATTCACCTCCTATGAAAAGATCAAAAAAATTACCCTGTTGTCGAATCCGTTCAGCGTGGAGAGCGGCGAATTGACCAATACACTCAAACTGCGCAGAAAGGTGATCCAGGAGAAATATGCCGACGTGATTGACAAGATGTATTCATTTTAAATCATTATCTTTGCACCGTTTTTTTAATGGAGTAACGGCATGGATTACAATTTCAGAGAAATAGAAAAAAGGTGGCAACAATACTGGGTCGACCATCAAACTTATAAAGTAACGGAAGAGAGTGCAAAACCCAAATATTACGTGCTCGACATGTTCCCTTACCCTTCCGGGGCGGGGCTGCACGTGGGACATCCTCTCGGGTATATCGCTTCGGATATCTTTTCGCGATACAAACGACTGCAAGGATTTAACGTACTCCATCCCATGGGGTACGATGCTTACGGACTACCTGCAGAACAATATGCCATACAAACCGGACAGCATCCAGCCATCACCACCGAGAACAACATCAATCGCTATCGGGAGCAACTCGACAAAATAGGATTTTCATACGACTGGAGCCGTGAGGTACGTACCTGCGACCCGGAATATTATAAGTGGACACAGTGGGCGTTCATTCGCATGTTCCATTCCTACTATTGCAACCAGGCGCAGCAAGCCCGTCCCATCACGGAGCTGGCAGAGGTGTTTTCCCAACAGGGTACTGCCGGACTGGATATTGCCTGCACCGAGCCGATGACATTTACAGCTGAAGAGTGGAACAGCAAGACAGAAAAAGAACAGCAGGAACTGTTGATGAACTACCGCATAGCCTATCTGGGCGACACCATGGTAAACTGGTGTCCGCAGTTGGGCACCGTACTTGCCAACGACGAAGTGAGCGAAGGCCTCTCCATTCGGGGAGGTTACCCCGTGGAGCAACGTAAGATGCGTCAATGGTGTTTGCGCGTTTCAGCTTATGCCCAGCGCCTGCTGGAGGGGCTCGACACGATTGCCTGGAGCGACTCGCTCAAGGAGACGCAGCGCAACTGGATCGGGCGCAGCGAAGGTGCTGTCATGCATTTCAAGACTTCAGAAGAGATCACTTTCGATATATTTACGACCCGTGCCGACACCATCTTTGGGGTGACCTTCATGGTGCTGGCACCCGAGAGTGAGTTGGTGGAACAACTTACTACCGCTGAGAAGCGTGATGCAGTAAATGCTTACATCGCCAGAACAAAGAAAAAGACGGAACGGGAACGCATGGCCGATAAAACAGTGTCCGGCGTCTTCTCCGGTTCCTATGCTACCCATCCTTTCACGGGTGAGCCCCTTCCCATATGGATATCCGACTATGTACTGGCCGGATACGGTACGGGTGCTATCATGGCCGTACCGGCGCATGACAGCAGGGACTATGCCTTTGCGCGCCATTTTAATCTCCCCATCATCCCTCTTATAGAAGGCTGTGATGTCTCGGAAGAGAGCTTCGATGCCA
>ENA-UOOR01001200-UOOR01001200.1-fermentation-metagenome-genome-assembly--contig:-NODE-1200-length-31850-cov-32.496745_pt1 | contig 31850 bp, 30 predicted proteins | sample MGYA00245780_ERZ724029 | MGnify/ENA primary metagenome ERZ724029 (study PRJEB28704, sample SAMN03018315) | fermentation metagenome | biome: anthropogenic terrestrial biome; feature: soil... | reverse complement strand
TGTAACTCAGATATGATACTTTTCTCGCCATAATTGTTTTTCCTCCTTATATAATTTCAAACAATAAATTGGAGCCTGATTAGATTACGCCTTCCTCATGCAGCTTTGCCGCTTCTTTTTCAGTCAGGCCGTTCATGGTGTAGTAAGGAATTGTTACGCGCAATTTACCCGCTATTCTTATGAAGGCACTAATTGCAGATTCCGATTGCAACGCCTCCTTAGTAGGTTCTTAATTTTCTGGAGTGCCTTGTAACATCTTTACAATAGACGCTCCAACGATGAGTAGGTCAAGAGAATAGAATGAAATTTTCGAAACTGTTTTCTGCTTAATTTAAAAAGAGTTCCAGTTAGGGTAAGGTTTGTGCAGCTAATATAGTCCATTTATCCACGCAGCGTGGGTCCGCATAACCAAATTTTGCTCTATTCGGCTGAATAGAGCCTGATAAACGGTGGTTTAGCGGGGCTTTTACAGAGCAACCGCAGTACATAAGAAAGTGGCTGCCGCCTTTATGGGGGCATATTCATATTTGCACCTGATTATATAGTCAGAGAATGGTTTCAGTCGCTGGAAGGTTTAATTGCAAATCTAGCGTTTTTACAATAAATAGAAGAATGAATGTTACTTAATGGTGGTATAAATTTGCTACACCAGATTTTCACGATTGTAGCAGTTTACATGCTACTGCCTGTGTCAAAAAGAAAACTTGTTTGCTCCCGGTGAGAATCTCTTTGTTTTTTGCTGTGAGTGGTTGAGGGTTGAGTATAGTAGCCTCAAATTGCTGCGGCTTTATGCAGTAATTCAAACTTGACCTTACATCTGCTGGATACTCAATAATAAAAATACAGCGTATCCCTTATTCAGTAACGAAGTAAAGAATTCACATTCAATACTATTTTTATTATTCACATCCCATACTATTTTTATTATAAAGAGCAAACAATAAAGAATAAAGAAAGGAGGCCCAAAAGACCAAGTGCCTTGTAATATTCACAATAAATCGAATTTTAACAGCTAAGTCTAAGTACAAATAAACATACAATTGGGAGGGCATAGATAATGAATTTTGATTTAACACAAGATCAAGAAATGGTCATTAAAATGGCTCGGGACGTTGTTGCAGATGTAATTGCTCCCAGGGCAAGTGAAGTTGATGAAAAAGGCGAATTTCCCGTAGAAAATATTAAAACTTTGAGTGAGTTAGGGCTTATGGGCCTTACTATACCCGAAGAATACGGCGGAACCAAGATGGATAACCTAACCTACGCTATGGTAGTCGAAGAAATTGCCAAGGGTTGTGCAGCTACCGCATCGATTATGTCTATTCATAGTTCAACAACTTGCGTTGCACTGCTAAAGTTTGGGACTGAAGAGCAAAAACGCAAGTATCTTCCTGGACTGGCTAATGGTAAAATATGTGCATTTGCCTTGACTGAAGCTGATTCCGGTTCAGATGCTGGTTCTATAAAGACATCAGCTGTCCTGGACGGTGATAGTTATGTTCTTAATGGTACCAAATGCTTTATTAGTAATTCCGGGGCTGCTGATGTTTATACCATATTTGCCAAAACCGATAAAAATAACGGTACCAAAGGAATTAGTGCATTCATAGTGGAAGCAGGAACTCCTGGATTAGAGATCGGTAAGCATGAAAACAAAATGGGTATTCGCGGCTCCCTTACTTGTGAACTTATCATAGACAATTTAAGGATTCCTAAAGAGAATCTTCTAGGAGAAGAAGGTAAAGGATTTAAAATTGCCCTGGCAACTTTAGACAGCGCCAGAGTGGGTGTTGGAGCTCAGGCAGTTGGCATCGCACAAGCAGCTTATGAAACAGCACTTGCATATGCCAAGGAGCGGAAGCAGTTCGGTAATCCAATTATTGAGTTTGAAGGCATTTCATTTATGTTAGCAGATATGGCTATGCAAATTGAAAGCGCTAGATTATTAGTTCATAAGGCAGCATGCGCCAGCGATGCTGGAAAACCTTTTGGTAAAGAAGCAGCCATGTGCAAATGCCTTGCCTCCGATATGGCGGTACAAGTTTGTCTTAATGCCATTCAAATTTTAGGTGGATACGGTTACATGAAAGAATACCCGACCGAACGTTATTTAAGAGACGCAAAAATCACCCAAATATATGAAGGTACCAATCAGATCCAACGTGTAGTCATTAGTAACTATCTAAAAAAATAAATAGTAGTTACCGTGTATCCTGAGGCAAACAGCTATTTCACTTCTCTGGCTGTAGTAGGCCGGGAAGTCTGGGACCAAAGCTGATGCGCGCCTGGTTAAAAACCTCAATAAGCGGTAATGGAAAACGGACCGTGAACTTTAATCCCCCCTATGGTAGAATTTGAACACTATCATAAGGGGGATTTTTTATACTGAAAGGAAAGATATAAGTGGCCGGGCATGATTTTTGCCCAATTTCCATTCTACTAAGCCTTAGTGTGAACTGGATTGCTTTTCCGCTGTGCGCGGATAGGAGAAAAACTACGCAGAAGTAAATTTTAATCCTAGAATACCCACCAGTATTAAGCAGAAAAATACAATTCGCAAAGTACTGACGGGCTCATTGAAAAGCACAATACCCAGTAATACTGCACCTAAAGCACCAATTCCGGTCCAAACAGCATACGCTGTGCCAATGGGGAGTGATTTAACAGCAAGGGACAATAAATAAAAGCTTACTACCATGCCTCCCAATGTAATCAAAGATGGTAATAATTTCGTAAATCCATGAGAGTATTTAAGTCCCATTGCCCAAATAACTTCAAAAACTCCTGCAATTATTAAATAGATCCAAGCCATGTTTTTACCTCCATAAAAAAATAAAGCCTGAAAGAGTATCATCTATGATATCTCCCAGGCTTTTATCCTTCCGTGACACAGCTATTAAAACTGCGAGTTCTCTCTTGGTCACAGGCCAGTTAATAACTGCGGAACCCTAGAAAACTTTATTATTCGCATTTTATTAAGACAATATTCTTTTAAGCTAATCACCACTATATATTCTTCTAATTGATAAGTCAATATCCTCCTATATGCTAATTTTCATTGATTCGTTTCAGGAAGTCTTCCATAACCTTGACAAAATAATCAGGCTTTTCATCGTGTATATCGTGGCCGGTTTTAATGTCATCGATTAGCTTATTATTCACGAGCAGGGAGTGGGCGCGTCTGGCATCATCGCCCGACATGGCGCCGAGTAGAATTCCCTTATCATCAAATTTCACTGCTGTATGCATGAGCACCGATGGACACTGCACTTTACCAAGGATTCCGGCCTGATCGAAATTTTCAAACCATGAGCCGTCATAAAAAGTATCTCCGAAACGCAGGTCATAATCGCCTGTACCTTCCTGAATACAACGCCTTAAATCGAAACCTTTATTTATCGAGGGCGGCAAAAACCATATGTGCAGCTTTTGGCCGGGATGTTTGATCATATACCTTTCAGACGGGGTCGAAACCAGTTTATTCCAACCTTCTTTGCCAAAGAATTTTTGCAGATAACTGCGTTTAAGATAGAACCTGCTATAACTCTTTTCTTCCTCCTGGTTTAAAAATTCGTGTATAGTCTTAAACCCGTCCACCCATGCAAACGTACTCTCGCAGCGCCCTTCTTCTGTCGCAAAAAACGGAGAGTCTTCTATATTCATGATACTACTCAATAAAACAGTTCGGTAAGGATTTTATTTCCAGCCGAACTGTTTTTAATTATAGTATCCAATTTTATTTTATCTATCTTGAAAATGGGCACATGCGATTCATATGGTTAATCTGGGCCAGGGCCGCACAAGTTGTACCAAAGAAATAGTAGGGTTTATCCCCCACTCCAACCAAAACATCCTGATAGGTTCCGTTAGCTAAAATGGTACCTGTAACCAGCAATACATCTGCAAAATCAATCAGGGTCTTGGTATCGGTTAGTCCATCCATGACCTTTACCCCGTAGCGAACCTTGCCAATGACGTCAGCATTTAAATCTGTGATGTTCACTCGGGTCGGGCCAAATACCTGTACACAATGATCCAGAATCGCCGGTTGATAGCCAATGATGCCAACATTGCAAAGGCCGTGTTTTTCCAGAATTGTTTTACTGATATGCTCTGCACAGGCCTCCGGCTCCTGATTGATACAATGAACTGTATGGTCGGCTTTGCCTAGTTTTTTAAATAAGGCATTCAGGCTGGCCACCATTAACGCATGTGTACCCGGACGATCATCGTCAATTGTTAATAAATTTATTATCGGTCCATGATAGGCAATGGGATCAGCTGTAAAAGCCTGACCCACGCCTCCTTCGACCTCTGCCTGAAGGAGAACTTCCTTACCTCTTAATAAAGGAAAATCATTTCTTTCCGGATGTCCGATTGCTTCTTCACTCTTCAGGGCTCTGCTATTAACGGTGATGTTCAGTGTTTTTAGGGCTTCATTTTGCTTCAAAAGTGACTCCAGTGTCTCACGGGCATGTATGATTTGCATTCTACATCCTCCCCTATTTTAATAATCAGCTCAAATTTAGTTTTTATAATAACACCAATCTATTCGCTTTTTTTAAAATACATGTACTGCGGCAGTTTTGAAAACGGCCCAAACATTTTTTCCGGGTTCCAGTCTCATTTCATCTATTGCCTGCCTGGTAACTAGTGCTACCAGGGGAATGCCTGCATCAAGGAATAACTTAAAAAAAGGTCCCCGGGGGACAATTTCAGTAATGCTGGCAGGAAGGATGTTCTGTGCACTGCTGGACAGTTTGTCTTCCGCAATGATGATATCTTCAGAACGAATAGCTACCCTAACCTTGCCAAGCAGGTTTGATGCAACGCGGAGCTGGACTGGCCCAATTCGGACTTGCCGAGCATCGCTTTCATCGCTGATAATCCCGTTGAAAATGTTCTCCATTCCCACAAAGGTTGCTACAAACTGTGAGCAAGGTTTATGAAAAACATCTTCCGGGCTGCCTACCTGAACAATTTCTCCGTTGCACATAATCCCCATACGATCAGCCAGGACCAGAGCTTCGTTAAAATCATGGGTTATATGAATAGTCGTAGTTTTTATTTGTCGATGAATCTGCTTTAATTCCTGCTGAAAGACTTCTTTACTGCGCGGGTCCAGTGCACTTAAAGGCTCATCCAGCAAGAGAACATCAGGTTCTGCAACCAGTGCCCGTGCAATGGCTGTTCTTTGTTGTTCACCACCACTCAATGTCGCCGGATAACGCTGCAACAGGTGATTGATATTGAGAAGCGTTGCCATTCGCTCAAGCTTTTCCTTCATAATTTTAGCTGGCGTTTTCTTCAGCTTAAGTGCAAAAAGAATATTCTCCTCTACATTCAGATGAGGAAATAACATATAATCTTGATAAACAAAACCAATATGCCTCGATTCCGGATATTCCTCGGTTACATTACGTTCATTAAGCCATACCTCTCCATGATCAGGCTTGTACATCCCGGCAATGACTTCCAGTATGACCGTTTTACCCGTCCCGGTGGGGCCCAGGATAACAAAATATTCATTATCCTCTATGGTAAGATTAATATTTTTGAGTTTAAAATCTCCCAGGCTCTTGTATATATTGCATAAACGAATCATATAATGCCCCTAGTCTTAAGTTATACGAGAAACAAGGCTCTGTTTCCCGCCCAGCATCTCAAAAATAAAAAGCGAAAATAGGGAAATAACAATCAAACAAGTAGCAGAAGCCATTGCCATTTCAAGATCTCCAATCGACATATTCAGATAGAGTGCTACCGGTAGTGTTTCAGTAACCATTCTGGTCGCACCAGCAACCATTAAAGCACAGCCAAATTCCCCAATGGCCCGTGACCAGCTGATAACCAAACCCGCAATAATCCCGTTTTTAGCCAGTGGCAGGGTAACCTTGTAAAAAGCCTGCCACTGTGAAGAACCCAGGGTTCGAGCAACAAACTCCAGGCGGGGATTAATATCAGCAATGGTGGATTTCAGAACCCTGACCATATATGGTGTAATAATAAAGAACTGAGCAAGTATTATGCCGTTTACGGAAAAAATGAATCGTAAGCCATGCGCAGCCAGGGCTTGTCCAAAAGAAGTCGTACCGAATAACAGCAATAAAGCAACGCCGGAAACCAGAGGTGGCAGTGATAAAGGGATATCTAAAATTACATTAATAAATCTGCGTCCAGGGAAATTAAAACGCTCCAGTCCATAGGCTACAGGAATAGCAAAAACAACACAGATCAATGTTGAAGTGAAGGAAGTAAATAAACTAAGCCGGATAGCAAATTGAATCTCTTTACTGGTGATGGTGTGCAGCAGCCCGGCAAGCCCTTTCCACACAATATTGGCAAGCGCAGAGAACATGAATGCAAATAAAATTAAAATAACTGATACGACCAACGCTTGAAACAGTCGATTCCTAACCGCGAGCTTATTATTTGCTCCCAAGCTAGCATAAAGCTTCATTAACATCCTCCTCATTCCCTGGGCAGGTTCACGATATGTAACAGAGGGAGTTGACTGTTAAATATTTTTGCCTATTGATCGATCGTTTTGAAGCCATGCTTAACAAATATAGCCTTACCTTCATCAGACTTTACGAAATTAACAAATGCCTGGGCAAGTTCTTTATTATCTGTAAAGCTTAGTACACAAACCGGCACTTTATCAATTGCGTTTTGCTCCTGTGGAATGGGGATGATTTCAATATTCTTCGCATCCACTCCATTATCCTCAAAAACTAATCCGGCATCACCCTGTTTCATGCCGATTTGCGTTACAATTTCGTTTACGGTCGCACCTCTGGCTACCACATTTTTCGCAATTGCTGCCTGCAGGTTATTTTTTTCAAAAATCTTAGCTCCTTTTTTACCGATGGCATTAGTTTTTTCATCCCCCAAAATTAGCCTCACACCAGGTTTCGCCAGATCTTCAAGACAGGTGATAGCAGCAGGATTTCCTTTGGGTACGGCGATCGCCGGGATATGGTAGGCAACTTCTACATATTGGTCGGTAAAGCCTTTTTGCTGGGCAATATCCATGTCATTTAAGGAACCGCCCACAAAAACATCCCCTTGTTTGTTAATCTCCATCTGAGTGAGTAGTTGAGCACAGCCAGCATAGTTAAAATTCACTTTGGCTCCGGTTTCCTTTTCAAAGGCCTGGCCCATCTCATCCATTGCTTTACTAAGTCCTGCCCCACTGTGAACCATTAAATTCTGCCCCTGATATTTTAGTGCTGGGGCTGGATCATTATTTTTCGTATTGCTTTTGTCCCCACTGCTTGGTTGTTTACCACAGCCAGAAAGACATATAGCTGACATCAGTAAAATGGCAATGAGTAATAAACTCCATTTTTTGATCTTATTCACAAACCATCTTCCTTTCCCAAAATTAAATTTAACCATTTTTCAAACCGAGTCTTACCAAGATACTTTTCAGCAGCAAAAATTGTCTGCATCATCACAATGGACACAGACACATTTAAATTTTGTACTATCCTCCTTTCCTCACCGGGAGGCTGTAAGATTTCTCCTACAACCCTGTGGGTATTGACCCAGGCCGCGTCACCATAGTTTTTCCGTAGGTAAACGGGCTCGGAGATATATAATTATCTGCCTGATAAAATTGTTGCTCTATAATCAACATGATAACATAAAAATAATTAATTACTGTCTTTATGTTAATTTATGTCGTGTTTTAATACGTTATATATACTCTTTGCAATACTTATGCCACAAGCATTATATAACCTTAAGTCAATAGAATAGGCATTTGGAATAATACAACTTGTGTTATGTTTTTTCCAAAATGGTAACTGTAATTTCAAAATGAGACTATATTAATCATCTCAGCCTGTAACATAAAAATATTAGTCACTGGATAGATTGAATTTTATTGTCAAGCATTTTGATGAACATATGCTCATCAAAATGCTTGACAATAAATTAACCGAGAATTAATATGAAATTATGAACATATGCCCACATTAGAACAAAACAACTGGTATAGGTAAACGACAGGGATGCAGAAACATAAATGGTAATTTTCATATAGCCAAGAGAATTGGTCACCGGGGATTATGAAAAAGTACCTTGGTGTACAGAGTAAATGGGGCAATGCGGGGAGTTGAGATATCTTTTCTCCCCTCCCGTTGTTTTTATTAGGAGAGATTGTGTTGATGAAGGTTATTTCTATTATTTCAAAGCATCCCGGCTGTGGTGTTACAACGATTGTAGTTAATCTGGCAAGTGGTTTGGCTCAAAAAGGACACCGGGTATTGATCGTAGATCTGGGCCAGAGTGAGAAGCTATGTCGTTGGTTGGGCATAAACCCAGAACCAGGCGAAGCCATTGGATCATTTGCCAGCAGAGATCATATTCCGTTTCAAATCGCAAGCTCCAGATTGGGTCCGGACTTTATGAGTTTTCCTATACTTTTAGAGAATTCTCCTGAAGCATTAGTATTTCCAGCCATGCTGGAAGAACTTGCGTATGATTATCTGCTGATTCACCCTTCCAACGGGAACCTACTCTTAAAGGATATAGCTGGTATGGTGATTGCTTGTACCGATCTCAGCCAGGACAAAGAACTGGAGGAATTGCAATCGCTGGATAAAAAATGTCTGCAGAAATCAACGGGACAATCAGGCAATATTAACTTAATTCTGCCCAACCGAATCAATACTAAAGAATGGGAACATAACATTCAAAAGTTGTTTACCCTGGCCGATTATTTTGGTTATGAGAGGATCGCTGATCCTATTCCTGCTTGAGAGAGAATTCACGAATTGTCCCGGGAAGGACAAACGGTATGGGATCTCAGTCAGGCGAATCTCCGTAATGCTTTTGGAAAACTGGTGAAGGCAGTTATTAATATGGCTTGATTAACATGTAGTGAAAGATAAGAAAAAACAGATGAAGGTATTATTGTTCGCTAGCATCCCCTTGGCGTCCACGCCTTCCAAGTAATTAAAATTAAATAAAATGGGTTCTCGGCATTTTCTCTCTAACCCATGCATATTCGTCAGAGGATGAAATGAACGGGAACCCTGTACTAAGGTCTTATCCTATCCCTTTTTCGAAAAAGACGACAGGACGAGCATCTGGCCGATGAGTGCCACTTTTTCAGGCTGTTTATTCTGTCGTTCAAATTGCTTTCCAGTTCTTCTTTGAAGTCAGCTAGTGTTTGCTCATAACCGGAAAGGCTGTAGCCCTGCAGGCCGGCCGGTACTTTCTCTAAATATTCCTCCTAAAAATCTTTATTCTGAATCTAATTTTCTCACCTTGTTCACCATAGGGCAACTAGCATAGTTAATGTAAAATGTTCTTGACATTTTTACTCCTTCACATATAATAAATGTAAAGAATATTTTACATTTATAGGAGGGATGTATTTTTATGAAGCTTAATAAAGCAGATGAAATGGAAATGTATATTAACTTCAAATCTATGAGGTTATCTTGGGTATTTGTAAATGTAGCTTTAGTTACATGGCTTGCAGTAACTTTTATAAAAACTGGGGAGCTTCCTTTTATTCTTTTTATGATTACTTGCTTTCAAAATATGATTTTCTTTGGCTGCAAACTTTATATTACTCGTCAGATATCTAGCAATGAAAAATAAGATTAAAATCCTACGTAAGGAATTAGGGTTGCGTCAAGAGGATGTTGCAAATCAGGTCGGTGTGACGAGACAAACTATTATAGCCATTGAAAATGATAAGTACAGTCCAACTCTTGAATTGGCAATGAAGCTGTCCAGATTATTAAAAACCCCGGTTGAAGAAATTTTCCATTTAGATTAAAACTAAGAATAGAAGCGAATTCTCCGAAATCAGGCAGGCGACGGTATCATTTAGCAGAACAAGGAGTTATGTTGGAATTCCATCTTATGAACTTCTTAAGATTTTTTTATAAGGGAAGCTGCACTGTAAATGTAGTATTTTCCGGGTTGCTGTCCACAGAGATTGTTCCATCGTGAGCCGTGACAATTTCTTGGGCGATTGCCAAACCCAGCCCTGCTCCACCGGTGCTTGTGGAACGTGCAGTATCTAATCGGTAAAACTTTTCAAAAATACTATTAAGCTTTCCCTGCGGGATTGGATTTCCCTGATTAGTAAAAGTTATAACAATATTTTTGTCTTGCTGCTGGGCGGAAATGTCAATGACGCTGTTTTCATAGCTATAGGCTATCGCATTTTTCAGAATGTTATTGAACACACGGGCCAGTTTGTCGGCATCTCCCCATAGGATTAAGCCGTCAGGTACATTGACGGACACCTGCTTTTTCTGGGGAGTAAGCATGGGATAGAATTCATCGGCCATCTGCTGGAGCATAAACAGTAAATTGATTTTTTCTTTATTCAGAACAATCGTTTGCAGATTAAATCGGGTGATCTCAAAAAACTCATTGATAAGCTGCTCTAATCGATAAGCTTTTTCCAGGGTAATGCCGACATATTTTGCCTTCTGTTCCGGAGGCATATCAGGAGCTTCATCCAGAAGACTCAAGTATCCGATAACGGAAGTCAGAGGCGTCTTTATATCATGAGCCAGGTAAACGACCAAATCATTCTTGCGCTGCTCGGCATCAAGCACGGCTTTCTTTTGTTTTTCCAAGTTGTCTTTTATCTGATTAAGCTTATTCTCCATAAAATCCAATTCAGGTGATAAGGTAATTTCAGCATCGGATTCTTCAGTGAGTTTATCCATTCCTGCACTGATCTCATCAAAATATTTTGTAAACCAAGAAACAGAAAAAATAACTAAAAATATTAGGATGACACCAAAAAAGATCGTATACATATTGTTGCGAATCACCAACTGATAGATTATCTGTGCATCCGAATCTCTAAAATAAAAATTGGTGACTAAAAATCGAACGATACGATCTCCGATTTGTCCACGCAGGATATTGCGCAATAGATAAACAGTCACGGCGGCGGCAACTGTAATCAGAAGCATTTGGGAAAGTACTTTGCTTTTTAATTTTGTATAATCATTCCTTCTTTTATCTCTCTTACTTTTCAATTTTATAGCCAACTCCCCATACCGTCTTGATATATTTAGGATGTTCCGCGCTGTCGTGCATCTTTTCTCTTAAATGCCGGATATGAACCATTACCGTATTATTGCTGTTGGTGAAATACTTATCTCCCCATACCTCATGGAACAATTCTTCCGAACTGACCACCCGTCCGCAATTGGAACAAAGTACCCAAAGAATGGAGAATTCTGTAGGAGTGAGAGATAGTTTTTTCTCATTCAAGGTACACTCATGGGTATCCATGTCCAATATCAGGCCGGAAAAAGCAATCAAGTGTTCTTCCTGTTTTGGCTCTAAAGAATTATATTTGGTAAACCTCCGGAGCTGCGCCTTTACCCGGGCAATAAGTTCCAAGGGTCGAAACGGTTTTGTTATGTAATCATCCGCACCTAGTGTCAATCCGGTAATCTTATCAATTTCTTCTTCTTTGGCTGTCAGCATGATAACCGGGAAATTATGCTTTTCCCGGATTTGCTGACAGATTGAAAAACCGTCTACATCGGGGAGCATGACATCCAAAATGGCAAGGTCCAGTTTTTCATTTTCAATACAGTTAAGAGCATCCTTCCCGCTATAAAATTTAAAGACATTATAATTCTCATTTTTCAAATAAACTTCAACCAAATCGGCAATTGCTTGTTCATCATCAACTATTAAAATATTGGCAGCCAAAAGCGTCCTCTTCTTTCTTTTCAGTATATATTCCCATAATTATTATACCGTGAAGCAAAAATCCGTTTTATAGCTTTTTACTTATTAAAATCTTAAGATTTTCTGAATATCGCGATACTGATAATCTTACACACCAATATAAATATTAATTTCGCCAATAGTAAGAGTTTTAAGCAATAAATTTACTGAGACTTTTAAAAAAGCCAAAGGACAGCCTCCATATTGGCAAGCTGTCCCTTGACTTTACGATCTGATTTGTAACATTATTGTGAAGCACTTTACATTTCTGATAATTTCTTTGGCTGGCTCAATCATGTGATGGGAAAATCAAAATAAGTGCTTGGATAAGGTTCGTGTTTCAGCGTGTAATGCCACCACTCGCAATCGTATGAAATAAAACCGCAGTCCTCCATGATAGAACAAAGGTATTGACGGTTTCTCGCTTCGACTTGCGTGATTCCTTTTGCTCCATGGTGTGAGGCTGAATCCATCAAATCAAAGTCGCCGCCCATTGGAACAAGTGTACCGTCAGCTAAATGATAAAGTGTTAAGTCAATGGTGCTGCCCCGACTGTGGCCCGACTTAGCGGCCACATATCCTTTTTCAACCATCTCGGTTTTGTCAATATTGGGATAGTGTTTTAGTTTCGTCCGGCCATCTTCCGGCTGTTTTGCCCAGCGCAGAAAACAATCTACCGCGCATTGAGGGCGATAACCATCCCAAAGAAGCAAGCCAAAGCCAACGGATGCGGCGCTTTTTCGTGCTTTTTCCAGGGCTGCGCACAAAGCTCTCGTACCGACAATTCGATTTACTGCATATCCGTCCACCGGTTTGCCGGTAAAATTATCCCATGTAGCGTATTTAGCATCCCAACGTATTCCGGATACAAACTCGTCTACAAAGGCAAAATCATTTTTCATCGTCTCTCTCCTTTCAATGTCAACGATACAATCCGGTCGATCACTTCGGCCAACGGCAACCCTGCGGCCGCCATCATTCTCGGATAACGGCTGTATGAGGTCATACCGGGCAAAGTATTAACCTCGTTAAGCATTACTTTGCCATCTTCTCGCAGGAACATATCCACCCGCGCAAGTCCCCTGCATCCCAAGGCGCGATATACGGCTTTGGCTGTCTCCTGAACGAGCAGGCGCGCCTCTGCCGAAATGTCGGCGGGAACGATGACGGTTGCGTTTCCGGAACCGTTTTCAGGCTTATTCTCCTGATGAATTCTGAAAAAACCATGAGCTAGACAAATTTGATCTACCTCGCCGGCAATCAAATCCCTATCGTTTCCTAATATTGCACATCCTACCTCGCTGCCGGCGACAGCCTCTTCAATCAACACCTTCGAGTCGTACTGTCTTGCGGTTTCCACCGCACTCAGCAATTCTTCTTTGCGACCTACCTTACTGACGCCGAAAGATGAACCCGAACGGGCCGGCTTTACAAAAACGGGATAAGTAAACCGGTCGGCATCAATATTTTCGTTCGCCGTGACCGTCCAGAAATTTGGCGTAGCAATTCCCGCGTTTCCGGCGACGATATAAGCAAGGGATTTGTCCATACACAGAGCGGAACTTTGGATATCGCAGCCTGCATAGGGGATGCCGGAAAGCTCCAACAAGCCTTGCATCGCACCATCTTCGCCAAGTTTGCCATGCAGAACGGGAAACACCATATCCAAACGGATCGTTTGGTATTGTCCCTGCTCCAGAACCAGCAATCCGTGTACGCTTCTGTCCGGTGACAGCATAGCCGGACGGCAACTGCCGTTTTCCCAATTGGCGTCAGGGCAGTGACAGAGCTTCCAAACACCATTTTTCGTAATCCCGATATAGAACGGCTCATACTTTTCGAGATCAAGGTTTTTGGCGACCTCCCCGGCAGATTTAACGGAGATAGGGTGTTCTTCGGAACAGCCTCCGAATATAATTGCGATTTTCAACCTATCCATGCTGTTTTCTCCTTTCAAATTTCAGGCAATTGATAATAGTATTTTCAACCGTATCGCTCAAGGCGTGTTCTGTGTAATAGGCAGTATGCGGAGTAATAAGTACATTCGGTAATTTTTGTAACCGCAACAACAGTTTGCTTGCAATAGGCTTTTCTCTGTAGTCAAAGTAGAAAACTCCTTCCTCTCCTTCTATGACATCCAATGCCGCACCGCCTAGTTTACCGCTTTCCAGCGCTGGAATAAGAGCCTCGGTATCAAGCAGTGAACCGCGCCCAGTATTGATAATAAACGCGCCGTGCTTCATCTGCTCGATCCGTTGACGATTTAAAAGCTGTTTTGTATCCGCGTTAAGTGGTGTATGGAGCGTAACAATATCGCTCTGCTTTAGCAATTCATCCAGAGGAACGTAATCGGCAGAGGTTTTGGGACAATGATCATAGGCTAATATGTGGCAGCCAAAGCCTCGCAGCCGATCCATAACTGCCGAGCCGATGCGCCCGGTTCCGATAACTCCAATGGTCATATCGCGTAATTCTTTCCCGCGTACATCATTCAATCTGAAATCATGAATATCTGCCCGGCTGATAATGGATTTTGCATTTCGCACCGCCATCAGCATCAGCATTAATGTGTAATCAGCTACGCTATCGGGCGAATAAGCGACATTTTCAACGGAAATGCCAATACTCTGCGCGCATTTTACATTAATATGGTTATATCCAATACTTCTGGTGGAGATATACTTTACACCGGCTCGACTGAGCGCAAAAAGAATGGAATTTGTAATTTGAGTTTTATGACCGACGCTGATGCATCGATTTCCAAATGCCAGTTCAATATTAACTTCAGATACCGCTGTATCTGTGATAGTTGGCATAACCCCAAAGCGAGGCGCCATCTCTCGGAACAAAACAGCCTCGTCCTGCCCGCATCCATAAATTGTAATTCCCGTTTTCGCCATGATTTGGATCTATCCTTTCCTATCAGGAATATAAAAGCCTGCCCGATTCGACAATTTCATCTTATCGAAATCAGGCAGGCAATATTGGAATTTTAGCTTATCAAAATCTTAATAAATTCTTATGAAGAACTTATTATTTTACTATACTGTTGTATACAGCTAATGCATCGGTAATATTATACTGTTCCGAATGGTGATCCCCCTTCGCACCAGCTGAAATCAGAATATATTCTTGTTTACCCACTTGAGCGAGACTCGCGAGACATAGACCGGCCTCATCGGTATACCCAGTTTTTCCTCCTAAAAATTCCCCATCAATAATGTTTTGATGGTTGAGTTCTTCAAAAATGGTACTGTAAAAGGTTATCCCGTCGGGATGTTTATTAGTAGGCTGCGTGGAATGGCGGGATGAAGTAAAAATTTCCCGGAAGGTATCATTTTGCAAAGTATAGCTTAGAAGAATAGCCATATCTTTTACTGTTGTATAATGGTTTTCATTCTGAAGTCCGGTTGAGTTCTCAAAATGTGTGTTATGCATGCTGAGATCTGCCGCTTTTTGATTCATCATCCCTACAAAGTCCTCCTCCGACCCTGCAATGTAATCAGCCAGCCCAATACAAGACTCTGCCCCACTAGGAAGCAGAGCCCCATATAAAAGGTCAATTGCCCTTACATTCTCTCCCGGCTGGAAACCTGCCATAGATGCATCTGCTTCCGACAGGCCTTGAAACACAGAATTGGTAAGTGTGATTTCTTTATTCAAATCAGTCAAGTTTTCTATGGCGACAATGGCTGTCATCATTTTTGTTAAAGAAGCGGGATAGATTTCTTCTTCACTATTTTTCTGCATTAAAATGGTATGATCTTTTAAACGGATCAGGATCGCGTGAGGACTGTTCAGCCTGTCTGGCGATACAGCGACAGCAGAGTCATGTCCTATTTTCAATGGGGTTACCGACGTGGTTCTATAGTCAACGTATTTTTCAAATAAATGCTGGGCGACAGGGGTAATGATGTATTTACATACAAAGACGACTATGACAGCCATCAGCAGAAATGACAGTAATATCCGTATTTTGGGCTTTTTCTTGCTTGCTTTTCGTACCATATAAAACAGCTCCTTATTCTGTGCTGATATTATTCAACCACAGAACAAGGAGCAATTTCGGAATTCCAACTTATGAATTTCTTAAGATTTCCTTATCTCAGCCAACAGGGGGACGTTCTTTTTGTTGGCACTCGGTGTTAAAAAATCTTTCACATTGCCAGCGGCATAAATCCATATCAACGCGGCCATCAGGCAGAAATGTAATGTCTTCGGTTTCAAGTATGGCTCTGCGCATATCTGCATAAAAACCGCCCGTAATAGTACCATCCTTCATGACGACCCTCTGCCAGGGCAAACCATCAGGGCAGCATCGCATGGCCCGCCCAACCTCTCGCGCCGCACGGGGCCGTCCAAGCATCCGCGCAATCTGACTGTAGGATACCACCTTCCCATAAGGTATTTGTTCTACAATGCCATATATCTGCTCATAAAACGGATTCATGAATACCCTCCCGACTTAACTAGTTTTGAACCGCCATAGCGATGGAGATGCCGGCCATGACCAACACCGCAGTCAAAAGCGGAACCATGCCATGGTTGGTAGAAGACAGCCTCGGGGTTTCCCCCTTGTAGAAGCAAAGAGAAGCAAAGAGAAGCAAAGGGACGGTTCTTCTGCTTCCATGTACACCCGCCTACGGAGTTTTTACTCGTGCAGATAGACCCTAATGTCGATTTTCAACCAGTTGCCCTGCATACCTTTTGAGGCTATCCTCCCAAAGAGAAGTTTGCCCGCGTCCATAAGCCGCGAGAAAATCACATTATCCACTTTAGGCACATATCCGATTTTCACGCCGTCAGCATTCTTAATTGCAATCGCCCTATTATCATGTGGGTTGTCGGGTTCGCGGAAGAAATCGAGTTTGTCGTCAATGTTGAGGTGCGGCTCTAATTCTTCGATACCCTCAATGTAGCTTGTTCCCGCGATGTGGGTATCGAACAGGAAGATGTCTCTTTCAAATGGTTTAGGGATATCCATTTTGCCACCTTTGCCGTGAAGGAGACTAACCAGACCGGTACCTTCACTTTTTATCAGTTCACCCATATTCTCACCTCAGCATTTCCTCAATCTTTGCCGTATAAGCGACAAGCGTTTCGTTTAGTTGCTTAATGCTTGCTTCAAGTTCAGCTTTTCGAGTCTCTATCTTTTCGGGGCTCTGAACGAGTGATTTCATCGTATACGGGTGCTCCGATTTTATCTCTGCTATCCTGTCTTTGACGATTTGGAGCAGCTTGGAAAGACGCTCTTTTTCATTTATCAACTGAGATATTACGTCTGGCTTCTCTTCGGGCAGGGCGGGTTCGTTAACCATTGCGCTGATTATGCGGAGTCCGTTAATGTCACCATTTTCGTATGCGGTCACTGCATTTTGAAACAACTGAATCTTTGCTTCGCTCAGATTAGGGTGAATATCAGGGTGCAAAGACTTCACTATAGCTCGGTACAACTTTTTCAGTTCGCGGGTCTCTTCCTCGGATAGCGTTTCGCAGTGGCTCCGCTCAAGTGCGGCGTTCATCTTGTCGATCTGCTCATTCAATTTTGCCTGATATTCAGCAAATTCGACATCGAGAAGCTCCTCAATTTTAGAGAGAACGACTTTTTCCTGGCGGTTCTTTTTTGCCTGTATCAGTTCGGCTTTTCGTTTCAACCGCAGAATCGCACATTCAATCTCATAAGCCTTATATTCAAGCCCGCCGATGGCGAGCATATATGCCATTTCAATGTTTTTACATTCCACATAGAGAAGTTCGTCTCGTTCAAGAACAAGCATGGAAAATTCCGTGCGGAGTTTTTCTACAGAAGCTTTAAGATTTTCAAAATTTGGAAAAGGAACAACGACTGATACTTGTTGGACATCGTTTTGCTCCTCGTCTTCTTCGTTGATTCCAAATAATTCAAGTAGGGCATTCCAGTTTTCTGGGTATGTATTATCACCTCCGCTGGAGATGACTGTGCCGTCATCGTATGTGATGTTTAGATTCCATTGCTCTCCGTCGCAAATTTGCATTTCACCTTCTTGCGGATAACTCGACAGCCAATATTCAAAGTGCATCCTGTCCAGTGTTCTGCGGACGAATTCTATATCATTATTCTCATAAACCTTCATCTTAGTATCATCGTAATTAAGAATGCTCAAAGAGAATTTTGCGGTCTCGTCAGTAAGAAGTACACGATAGGTGTTATATCCCCCCATCCCGCCGAGTTCAAGTTCGACCTCAGTTATCTGCCGCGGTTTTTTTTGCCAGTCGATATCTTTTAGACGCTTCAACCATTTCAACATTGCACCGGAGCGGAAATACTTAACTATCACACCGTTACCGAAGTGGTCGTTTCGAAATGCTGATGTTATTAAAGCAAGAACCTGTTTTGCATTCAGGTCATCTACGCTTTTGGCAGTTATTTGGTCGTAGTTTAAGGCTATACCCATTTCGGAGAGAACCTCACCGTAATTTGTGCATGGGAATTCTGAATAAATCCACTCAGACTCAAACTCACTATAAGGGAAATAGTCCCAAAACGGTACGGTGTAGTCGTCAATCATCGTGCGGTCAGAAAGCCTGCCGATGTACTTCGTAAGCACTCTAAACTGCTCACCGTTCAGCGGTGAAAAAGCATTCCACTCATCATAAATCGTCCGAAGCTCATCGTCCAGATAGGTGAGAGCTTTTTCCTTTATATCCTCCGGCACACCATAGTACGCTTCGGCAATTGCGCCGGTAATTGCCGCAATGGTATCGCTGTCGCCACCGAGGGAGATGGCAATACGGATAGAATCCTCAAAAGAAGTTGATTCAAAGAAGCATTCAAGCGCCTGCGGAACGGTCTCTTGGCAAGTCTCGTTGAAGCAATAAGTCGCTCGAATATCGTCAATCTTGAAATCCAGCGGATAGTAGTCGCGAGCGATGCGCTCGCGGATTTCAATTTTTAGTGCACCATTCCGCGCCATATATATTGCTACGGCTGTTGCCGTTGCGCCTTTTATGCCTTCATTATGGTCGTGAGTGACTGCTGTCACAGTTTCAGCAAGGTGTTCAACTTCCCACTCTGACTGTGCAACGAATCCCACAGGGCTTACTCTCATTGCCGCTCCGTTGCCGTAGCTGTTATATGGGTTGGGGTCATCGCTAAAAACCCACTTGTAAAACATACCGTCAAATCCGCAGTTTGGATACTTGCGCCCAATTTCCTGCATATACTTCACAGTTAGATCGGAGAGGCGAGCATGAAAGTCATGGTCGTAGCAACGATTTGACTGTTTCTCAATTTTCATCGCTTCCATTATTGCTTTAGCGACAGCAAGGGTCATTATGCTGTCGTCGGTTGCGAAGCAGCCTTCGGCGAACAGATCAAATTTCTTGTTCCTGTGGTTATTGAATTCGAAACGCGACCCTACAATATCGCCGATGATTGCTCCAAGCATAGTATCCCTCCTATATTAACGCCTGAACGCTTGCGTCCAGCTGTAACAAGTTAATGAAAGAGATCTCCACACTTACCCCATCATCAGAATACTTTCAGACAATCCGGTTCCCAAGTACGTTTTTTTATCTGTCTTCCCATCGGATATGCTTTTTGTCGGTTCGGACTCCAGTTCCAGCAATTCCTCAATGGAGAGTCCGAGTGCCTTGGACAGCTTGGAAAGCGTTCCTGCTCCACACCGGTCGAGCTGTGGTTTCCCAGAATAAATATCTGCGAGAGTCGCCCATGGAATCCCGCTGATTTTTGATAAACGATAGCGGGACATCTTCATATCCTGCATAAGCTGTTGTATGGTCATTTTCGTCACCCACGCTCATTGCATCGGTGTTCCGATATAATGTCAAGACATGCTGAAATAGTCGGCACTGCCAAGAATAAAGCCATCAGACCTTTGTCTGAGAATTTTATTTTTGGCAACATTCATGTATCACTGGCAGGGAAGCAAGAGAACCGTCCCCTTGCTTCTGCCCTTGCTTCTGCTATATTAAATTACGATATTCTCTTCTGCCGTCCACAATAGCGTATATAATAACGGTTTTTTCTTCCTGAATAAATTTATAAAATACAAGATGCCTTTCAACTATTATTACTCTATAACCTTGTTTTTTCAAAATTGAATATCTTGGTATGCTTCCTGATTCTGGGAAATCTTGTAGACGATTGATTGCAGTTTCAATTTTCCCGAGATAGTCCAATGCAATATCTACATCACTTGAATCATCTGCTATATAGAATATGATTTCACGAAGCTGCTCCTCTGCCTTATCCGTTCTCAGAATTCTATACTTCATCCATTCTTCCTTTCCAATAAAGATGCACGAAGTTCCTCAAACGAATCCTTTATCGGCGCCACTCGTCCAGATTTGACATCATCATCAGCTTCTGCAAGCGTTCTCAACAATTCCAATTCTGATTTCATCTGATAATAATCCTGCAGTCCAAGAACTGCTGTATCACCTCGTCCATTTACGGTAATAATAACTGCATTCCTGGTTTCTCTGCACTGCTTGGATATTTCACTATAATGGTTTCTTAAATCCGCTGATGGTCTAATTGTCGCTTCCATGGTATCACCTCTTTTTAGCATCATATATAGTCATACCGTATCATGATATGACTATATCGTCAAGTAATTGTCCCTGTAATTATTGATAACGAAGCAGGCATTATCCGATCAATTCGTTTATAAGTATCTAAATTACAAGACTTTTGCATAATATCTAGATACTGAAAAAGGGGATTAGAAAGTCAGAAAAACCACTTTCCCCCCATTTTGTCGAATTAATAAATGCCGTCTAAAGATGGTATCCCCTTGACGGAAAAATTACCCTTTATCGCTACAAGATCCTTGTGCTGGCAATCTTCTTTTCACTCCATCCCAAGCTCTTTGCCCAAGTACGAGCCCCATCCCGTTCTCTTCTGTCTTTGCATTCGTAAACAGTCTCTAAAAAATCGGCAAACCCACTTAATCCGCCCACATCATCAAGTAAAAATACTCCGTCCTTATGGATGCAGACCGGTCTGTGCTCATGCAGCACGATATAATTTGCATCAGCAATCTCTTCCTGTGAAACAAGCCCGCTGGCCAGCAAATCTCTGCAATCATCTTCCTTAGTAAGGGTGATCGTCCAATTATCCCCAAAATCATAGTTATAAATAAGTTCCCTGGTCACGGGAAAAAGCCTTTTTTCGTCAAGCATTTCATTTGGGCTGGCCAGCACCTTACTTACTTCAAGCCGTTCCAACAAATCTTCCGTTCCAGCCTCTATGGTAATAGATGAATTCATTTCTTCAAGAGTCAGCTCAATCAAAGGAGCCTGGCGCAGGATTTTAATTTCCCTGCCCCCATCCTTTTTAGTCCGATCTATGTAATCGTGAAAGGACTCCCTGACATCAAGCAGCTTAAAATGATCCATGAGTTGCTCCACATCTCTTTTCGCAAATTCAGGATACTCCAGCTCCCCGCCGTAAGAATATGGTCCTGTATATTTCTTTTTAAGCCATGCGTTAAAATTGCCTTTTTCATAGTCATCGTCCCAGAAAATATCTTCCTCCGACTCGGACGGCGGCTGGAATAAAACCCCTACTAAATCCGCCCAGCCTTTTACGGTACCTCCGGTCAGTTTTTGATACACTTCTTCCGGCAGGCGAAAACAGCGCAAATGTGAGTTTTGCCAGCCATAAAGTTTTTGAATCGCATAGTGCAGGTTATGAAGCGGCATATCGGATGGTATCAGAATATCCCTGCATATGGTCTCTCCCGTTGAAGATTCCCCGTATCGTTTAAGCATTCTTTTTTGATCTTCCGTCAGGAACTCACTTTTCAGCTCCAAATGAAGATGAACCGGTGTAATTTCATTTTGATTACTTCTTATTTTGTCTTTCATCTTGGCCCCTCCTTACAGATCATATTGATCGTCTGTTTTTAGAGTGGTTTCTGCTTTAAAGCACAACTAGTTGTTCAACTGCTTTGTGAGCCTGTTTTTGTTTTACCTCTGCGGACCCACTATATCGTATCCACCTCAAGACCCAAAATATCATCAGCTTTAGTCTCAGCATATTTCCAGTAATACCCATGGCGCCTAGCTTCCCCAAACATACTTTGCAAGCGCTTTTTTAATTCCTCCCGATTTTCCCATGAAATTTTGTGATTGGTTAAAACCAGCTTGAACATGTATAGCCTTGTAATATCAATAAAATAAACTGACATTGCCCGACTGTAGCTAGAATGCCAGGCGAACAGGTGATTTTCAAAAATATCTAATGCTTTTTCTAAATCTTGTATCAATAGATCTTCATTCTGGTATTTATGTATCATACAGAATAAAATAAGATTTGCATAAGAGCTTATAACGATATCATTGAAATACTCCTCTTTTTCTAAACAAGTAGCGAGCAGGTTTTCCCATTTCGCGCAAATGGTTTTCTGTAAATTACCAAAAATAAAATACCATCTGTCATCTCTAACTTCTTCCCACATGCGATTAACTTCAGAAAAATTATGTTTATATTTATCAATGCAAATCGTATCGGCATAAACGTTCAGCCCATCTTCTGATAAATCGTTTAATGCTTTCCCCATAACAGGAAAAAAATTTTTATTATGCTCCAATTTCTTAATCATAAACGCAAATAAATTTATATCCAGTTCAGCAAGTTGTATGATTCCCTGCTTGATGGTCTCCATATTATCTTCGGTATATTCCGGCTTTCCGGCCAATAACTGACGGATTAGTTCAAATTTCAGCCGTGAATTTTTAATATCTTCGCGGCATACAAGTTGCAGCTTTTTTTCATTATGCAAACTATAAGCGAGAAAAACACAGTCAATTATTCTTTCTTTTTTATTGAGAATTTCAATGGTGCGTTTTTCATCTTGTTCCCAGGCGGATGTAAAACAATCGGTAAATTCTTTATGGGGACGAGCCAAATTTCCTCGTTCCAATCCGTTTACAAATTCATAGATTTTGTGGAGGTCATTTTCTTTTTCACCTTCTTCAAATAACTGAAAATACCCTTTATCTGTATTGCCGGCGTTTTCTCCTATATGAAGCTTCAGTGTCATTCTTTCCAATTTCTCAAATAAATCCATATTTTGTTCTTCCATACTAAAGCCTCTTCTTTGATAGTTGCTGGCTGTTCCAAACCAGACAATCCTTGTTGTCCAAGGCATTCCAAAGTTGTTCAAAAGCATTGACGATGTGTTGGGGATGATTAACTTCTTGAACTATATGATGAGCTCCTCCTAGACTGTTAATAGAGGTGCCTAGTGACCAGACTTTTGCTGTATTTTCTTCGGAAATAAAAATTAAAAACCTGTCATGAAAGGAAAATCCATAGTTCCCATGCTGGCACCGTACTTCTAATTTGATTCCATAGTTATTACTTCTGGTCTCAAAGATCTCCTTTTGATCTGCCATCCAAAGTTTAATATCTGTATAGTTCGTTCCGTCGATATTATTCCGCTTCTTCAAGATACCGGAGGTAATAGCTCGCAGCTCAGTATTGTAGTGCCTTGTATAGTACAAAGTATTGAGAATATCATTGGCAGATAGATAGGGGTCCCATAAATAAATTTTCTTGTCTTCAAAACGCCGAATAAGATTTCTTATATCATGCATGGCCTTTTCTCTATCATTTCTGCCTTGGCCCCCATATTGGATGAATTTCATTTGTTTTTCTAATTTTTCCAAGTCCATCCGATATTGACGCCTTCGCGTGTAATCTTTCCATTCCGAAACACTCTTTCTGGGAATTTCAAAAGACTCCTGTGAATCAACAGGGACCATTATTGTATGACCATTCCCGTCAATAATAATACGTTCATTGCCAAACCGGGAACCAATATTCATGCTCATCCCAATGCTTCGGATAAAACTCGCGGAAGCTAGAAACACAATTAATCGTGTTTCCTTATCGACCACTTTTATTTGATTCAGGGTGGCGGTATCACCGGTATTCAAAGTAAAACTCGCCTCAACTTGTTCTTTTATTCCAAAACCCACAAAAGTATCATCAAACTCATTGGAGACCATAACCAAATAGCGCTGGGGATTTAATATTCGATTATCAATACTAAGATTGAACTCCAGATTTTGTTCTTCTCTATCTGGTTTAAAATTAATACCTAAAACTTGTGAAGGAAACTGAAATACCATATTACCTACGCGATCACTAAGAACGAATAAATCAATCGGTAATATTTCTTGTAGCTTTTGAGCAGCCAAATGAAGTTCTTTTTGGGTGAGGAGAACCGATAGTGGTTTTTGCATATCAAAAAGCTCTAAAATATAGCTGCCATTTTGGAAATTATTTTTTAAGCCTTTATTTAGAGGGATTGTTTTTGTACTGTCACATGGGATGAATTGTTTAGGAAGTATCTTAAACCTTCCTATATTGAGTTGGCCGCAACCGATATCACAAGTAGTGGACGCAGAAATTAATTGTTCATAATTTTGCTGTGCATCTTTTAATTCAGCTTGGTATTGCATAATACAAAGAGAAAAACGATTGGACAGAGAAAGTGGTTTTTCTGTCAGGTATTTCAGCTCAGAATTCCGTAGATCCCTTTCTTCAAGTACAAAAACAGTATAATAGTTGTATGCTTGTCTAGTCTCCTTGTCGAAAACTGTAATGTGGGTGACTTCACAGGAAGTATAGAACCCTAAATTGCCTTGTTGAATCAATAAATCAAATTCATCCATAAAATACCTTATTCCTTATTGTGAATTTCTTCCTTAAACATCAACCTTATTCAAGGATAAAGATTTTGTGATCTCTTCAGCTTTGCAATAATGCAAACCGCTTCCGCCCGGGTGGCATTGCCCTGAGGTCGGAAGGTATTGTCTGGGTAGCCTGTCATGATATCGGCGTCTACTGCCGCCAGTACACTGCCTTGGGCCCAGAATGAAATTTGATCATTATCCGCAAAGGCAGTTTCACCGAAACCGGTCGTGACTCCGGCGGCCTTGACCGCCATCACCGCCATCTGCTCCCGGGTAATGAGCGCGTCGGGCTTAAAGCCGCCGTCCGTATAACCGCCGGCAATGCCTAAGGAGGAGGCGGCAGCAATATTTTCTTGGGCCCAGTGACCGGCAGTGTCGCTGAAGTTTGGGGTTGTCGCGGCAGCTTTCAAATTCAGGGCTTTTACCAGGATGGTGATAAATTCGGCCCGGGTGATGGGGGAATCCGGCCTGAAGCTCCCGTCTTTATAACCGTTGACGGCTCCTTTTTGGCACAGTTGGTTTATGGACGCATAGGCCCAGTGAGTGTCCGGCACATCAGAAAACATTTGCTTTTCTTCCGGCTCCGGCTCTGGCTCCGGTTGAACGGCCTTTTCCGTGGTGAAGCCCAAGACGCCGCCATATAATATATCGTCATCTGCTTGGGCATAGGCTTTGTAATAGTAGGTGGCGCCCGCTTCCAGGCCGCTTAGTCCGCAAGTGAAATTTCCCCGGTGGTTGCCGGTTCCCGCCTTTGCTTTGTTGGTCAGGCTGTTCTTATCTTTACCATACATAAAACCATATTCAGTAATGGTGGAGTTTCCGTCAGATTCGATCTTTCCCTGTAAAGTGGCCGTGGTTTCATTAATAGAGGTTGCTTCACCGGTTGTAACGGTTGGGTTGCTCTTACTTGAGGAACCGCCGCTATGCCGGCGCGGGGTAGCACTGGCCTCGTTGGAGTCGGCCGTGTTTCCATAAGAATCCAGGGCGCTTACCATGAAATAGTAGGTGGTATTATTGGTCAGCCCCGTAACATCATAGCTATAGACTGATGACGCTACGCTGTCCAAAGCACTGCCATAGGTTCCGGAAGTCATACTTTGATAGACCGAGTATGATACCGAGCCCACCACCGGAGTCCAGTTCAGGTGAACCCTGCCGGAGCCGGCGGTGGCCGTCAGGTTCGGGATCCCCGCCATCAGGGCGGGGATGGTCATGCTTATAACGTTGCTGACGTTCCCGGAGTCATCCTTGACCTTAATGTAGATATCCCAACTCCCAGCGGTCAGGCTGGTCAGGGCGATGGTCTGATCGCCGAAGACGCAGGCTGGTCCCGGGCCGCTGGTGTCAAGGGCCGGCTCCGCCGCGCCCTCCGCCACCACCTCGTAATAGTATTGGCCCTCTTCATCAGAGTTAAAGCTTACCGTCGCCGCGCTGTCCGAGCTGCGGTTTACGCCGCCTGGAGTCAGGAACGGCGCGGTGGTGTCCGGTATGTACCGCATCACCGTTGCTTTATCTTCGTTGCCAAGGTTTTTTTGGTAGTGTTTCTCATTTATAAGTCCCATCCCTTCCCGGTTTTTGGCCGGCCAAATTTTCACATCGGGTTTCTTGCGCTGAGAACCCGGTTCTGCATTCTGCTGTCATCCCAGCCGAACATCCTCCCCGGGTCTTTCGTCATAACGGCATAAAACGGCATGAAAAATATTTTACAACAATTATAGAATAATTTTCCCATTTTCGCATCGTCCAAATGGCTGATTTTATATTCAAAGCCAACAGAGGAAGCCAACAAAAAGAACGTCCCTCTGTTGGCCTATAAAAAGGCTCGTCCCAAAATGCTTACACGCCTAAGCGTTCTGGGACGAGCCTTGCTAATATTGAACCTTCTTAAATTTTGTATTTTTGCAGTTCGGTCTTGTATAGTGCGGACAAGCTCTCCAACATGTGGATATGGTGCGTCAAATCCTTGATCCGTTCGGAATACTCCGTAACATTCGCACTCATTTCCTGCGAGGAAGCCGAGTTTTCTTCGGCTATGGCGGCCAGGGAATGGATGTTTTCATACACCTTGGTCAACTCCTGCGCCTCATTGGACAGCTTGGCAATCAGATCCGCAATGGATTGGGCGACCACGCCGATTTGCCGGGTGGAATTTTGATTCTCAGCGATTACCCCCTCCAGCGTCTTGTTGCTAATTTCCAATTGCGTAAACTGCGCCTTGATCTCATCCACAAGCCTGGACACCTGGCCGGTGAACATAATCAGGTTGTCATTGATAACCGTCACCGCTGACTTGGAGTTTTCCGCCAGTTTTCTGATCTCATCGGCAACTACGGCAAAGCCCCTCCCGGCTTCTCCCGCTCTGGCCGCTTCAATGGCCGCATTTAAGGCCAAGAGGTTGGTCTGGTCCGCGACGTCGGCGACAGTGGTGATGATGTTCATGATGTCCTGTACCCGCCTGGCCAGTTCCTCTCCCTCGTTGTTAACCTGCGCAAAGCTGTTTTTGACATCCAGGATCATTCCGGCCACCTTCCGGGTATCGTCAAAGGACTTTTCGATGTCGGATACGGCGTGGTCGAGATTTTTCTTACCTGCGGTCTGCTCTCCGGCAATCAGGTTCAGATTTTCAATATTGGTATTCAGAATGTAGACCGATCTTTCCGTTTCTTCCGCCTGGTGGGTTGCGCCGTTGGCAACGTCATACACGACGCCGGAAATGCCGTCCGAAACATCTTCCATCTTGGCGGCAATTTCGGAAAAAGCCTTGGTGAAAGAATGCAGATCGTCGTTGCCGCCCTTTAAAAGCAGGAGGTCGCGGCTCAGCTGATCCTTCACGCCATTGATGGAGCCTGCAAATTTTTCCAGGTTATCCCCGGTTTTCATTCTGATTTTGTCGGCAAGTTCCAGCTTATTGACCTTTTCCAGTTCCCCGGTCAGGAACTGAAGGGGCTTCAGCACATTGACGGCCACCCCGACGGAAGCTAAAAAGGCCACGGCCGCACCGGCGATATACCTGTATATTTCCTGACCCGGGAACAACACCAGCAGGGCCACGGTAAAAATCAACGCGGATACGACGCCGATTTTGAGAGCAGGGCTCTTAATGACCCCCAGGGAAAATATCCGGCTGGAGACAAAATTTTTCTCAACGCCATCCGTTTTTTCAAATTTGATGCGCGCTCGGAAAGATTTTGTTGGGCCTTCCAGATTGATATCAAGAATATCGAACTCCAGTTTCTCCTTAAAAAATTCCGCGCTGCCCTCCAACAAACCCATAAAATAATCAATCATCCCCCGGTGGGAGGTATACGTAATTTCTATTTCGTTGGTGGAAAGCTCTTTGGCAACCAATCCCGGGGGCTTGGCGCCGGGAATCATTTTGGTCAGTTGGATATGAACGTCGCCCATCATCATCAAAAAGCCTTTTAGACTGGCTCTTTCGAAATAAGACGGAAACCATTTGAAAAAGGAATAGATATTTTTTTTGCCAATCGCTCGCCATAGGTCCCTTACCGGTAAATCCATCTGTTTGGCGACGGCCTGTATAATGCGGTTGGCTTCCTCGTCGTCAACCTCTTCCAACGGGTTGATGATTCTGTCCCGTTCCCACGCATTGGCCTCAAGCGCCCTCGTCAAAACTTCCTCTCCATATAAATCTTTTATGCTGGAAAACCAGGTCGTAACAACCGTACCCTTCATAGCAGCTCCTCCGCAGATATAAAATTCTTTTACCGTTTCTTCTTATATTTTTCTATTATATATCTTTTTCTATATTTTTCCCTATCTAAATTTAAAAAGATTGTAAAAAATATTCATCTTGACATCATTATCATCGCTTCAAGGTTTGGTTGATCTACACGACGCAATCGATCCATTTAAGCCTGAACCGGCGGGTAAGACTGGCCTGCTTTCCAAGCAGCCCCACAACTTCGTTTAAAAACCCGGTTACCATAGCTCTTTCTTCATCATATATGACCAGGTCACTGAAAATGGCCTGCTGCTGTATGCGGATGACTTCGGAGTATTTCTCGCGCATATCCCGGCCGAACAGCTCTTCAAATTCCGGGCACAGATCGTGAAGAGAGCCATTTTTATACGGAATGCCGGCGTGCGAGACGACCCATATCAAATATGTCGTAGTAAGGCTTACGGCCTCGCCGTTGTCGGTGATCTTCAGTATCCTCTTATAGCGGCGGCGAATGTATGCCCGGCGTATAGCGAGTATTGCAAAGCCGACGGCAAGCATTATCACGATCACCGCCAGCACCAGCAGCAGTATCCTCAGCAGCATGCTATGAGGGTCGGCCTGCTCATCCTCCGGTGGATCAGCTTCCGTCATCGGATCGGTCATCATCTGATCATGCAGGTAAATTTCAGGCGGGTCAAGTTCGTAGGGGACAAAACCCACACCGTCTCTGTATATCTCAGTCCAGGCGCGAAGGTTTTCAGGGTTTATGGTCACGGCGCCGCCGTTCTTAGCGGTCTCAAGCTCGTCCTCCGTCAATATATATCCCTCCACATATCTTGCGGGGATACCAAGATAACGGAATAAAAGGGTCTCTACCGTAGAAAAATGCAGGCTGTTGCCCTCTCTGTTCTCCGAAAGGAAATCCGTTATAAAATCCCCTCTGTAGTAAGAGGCTTTGGGCATATCGGAATAGGGCAAGGAGCTTATATATGAGTCGGCAATGGTTTTAGCGTCACTAAAGGTAAGTCCGTCCTCCGGCGGGACAAAGCCGCCCAGGAAGTTCTGTATTGATGAACGAGCTTCTTCGGGTATTTCAAGATAGTTTTTATATACGAAATCGCGGTAACCGTTCTCGCTTCTCAGGTATCCCACGACGTTTGTGTCGCCGCGCCCGAAAGCCTTGTTTAGTTCGTTATAAAGCAGCTCGTAGTCCGATACGTGCCTCCTGATATGATAAATTTATATTTTCTTTCGCCTTTGAAGCCCCCGGCAAGAAGGTTCTCGTCTCCAATGCGGTAAATGTCCGGCTCGTCCGGAACCACCGCCTCATAAGGAGCGTAGAGATACTTGGAGTACGCGCCGGCGTTCACTACAGGGATCTCCACAGGGGCTTCGGCATCCATTCCAAGAGCATCCCGGAGCACCGACTGCTGGTTCTGCGCGTAAAAGCCTCTGTTATGGAGCCAACTGAAAAGCCCGGCGTATTCCGCCCGGCGTCCGGGCTCCAGACTCACCCAGCCGTCGCTTGTATAGGTTTCTCCCACATAACCTCTGAGATAGTAGATGTCTCCCGCATATTGAGCTGCGTAAAACTCGGCGTCGCTCATGGAAGGATATTCTGAAAGGCGGCTGAAATCGCCTTCGGGCGCCGTATCCTCTTCCGCGTCGTACCTGAAAGAGTCTATGGCCCTCGCCGCCTGCCTGCGCGCTCCGTCGGCGTTTTTGTTCAGCTCGTTGAGCGGAAAGGACATGAGGGCGGATACGCATAATAAAACTGCTATGGTTATTAACAGCCAGTTACCGCCGCCGTTTGAGCTGCGTCCGTAAAACATGCTCCGCACAGGTATCCTCGTTCCCGCAAGAACAGCCACGGCGGCTATAAGCGCCGCTACGCAGGCAGGCGGATAGGGTACCCGGAATATAAGGGCCGCCGCCCATAACCCAAGCGCCAACAGGCCCGATAAGCGTCTGAAGGCGTCGGCCGCCTGCGCCGTGCGCCCGCACAGGATCGCCAATGCCGCCGAGCCCGTTGCCAAAAACATGCCGGCGCTAAGGACCACATGCTCCCCGTTTATGGCGTAGCGCGGCAATATGCGACCCAAATAGACCTCGAAAGTCTGGCATACCTGATTGGACACCGCGTTCCAGCCGTCCGCCATAAAGGACAACGCCAAATAAAAATATACCAAAAGAGCGATGTCAGCCAGTATGGATATGACCCGCCATCTGCCCCTGAGCCCGCAGAACGCCGCGCAATAGGCGCAGCCGATCACCAGGAGCGGAACGGGGTTTACTCCCATACCACCTAAGCCGAGAACAGTCCAAACGCACCCGGAAAAACCCGCGTATAAAATAAGGGCGGTCAATAACCTTTGTATGTACCCGGTTTCCTTGCTCTCGTCCGGAGTTAAAGAAAAGCCTGTTTCGTCAATAGTTTTTTTATTATCCTTCATACCTCACTCATTCCCCAGTATTAAATATATACCCGGCTCAGCACGCTCCTGTAGTTCCCGGGCGTAAAAAAGCAGCCCTCGCCGTCCGCGGGCTCGTTTTCCTGCTTACATATAAATGGCGTTACCTGGCCTATACCGTTCAGCATACCCAATTCGTTTTGCGATCTGTATGAGAAATAGGCGACGGCCGGATAATGTTTTCCGCCGAACGCTCTTAAGTATTCATTCACCTGCGTTTCAACTCCGCCTGTGCGCATGATGCCTTTTATGACATCGTACATATCGTCCTTGGAGGCGACCTCCATTTGGGTTATCCCGCCCGACTCGGAGCTTTTCCACGCGGCTGTGTACGGTATGCCGGCGTCAACAAAGGACGAGCATATGGAAATGAAAGCCTCGGCTAACGCGTCGGGAACGCTTGGCGGCACTCCCGCGGGCGATAAGCCGCCGTTCCACAATACTAAATACGCATCCTTGCGCGGCTGCGACCCGTCCGCGATCATAAGGCGGTCGTGCTTGAACGAGAGCTTGTAATTGATGCGGTTCATGGGGTCTCCGTCCACGAAGTCTCTATACTGCAGCGGCTCCGTATGATCCGGGCCTTTTTTATTTATGCTCGACGAATCGCCGGCTACGAGGCCTGAATTGGCGTCGGAGAGGAATACGTACGTCCGGAAGGTATCCGGCATAGACACTCTTGTTTCCTTTATCCCGGCGTGTTTGCGTATGCCCCGCAAGCCCAGGAAATCTACTATCCTGAATTCCTCGCAAATAAACTCGTATTGCCCACAGGTGGAGCTTTCAAAGGTGAATCCGTACTCGATTTTTTTGTTCGGGGCGGCTGAGAGTGCGACAGCGAGCTCTTGCTCTTTGTTGGTCAGGTTGTTCTTTATGGTGATCCTTAGCGCCGCCAGCGATATGGGCGCGACCGAACGGTTTTCTAAAATGAGCTTGCAGCGGGCGGGCTCACCCTTTTTTATCCTTGCCGGTATGATAAGAGCCAGTGTTCGCTATATTGCCGGTATCTGGCGAAGTTATATTTAAAGAATTTAACTACTGCCTCTATTCGGCCTTTACTGGGAGGATCTCCCTTTCTGCACAGGTAAATATCTAATTTCTCACTTTGCCGAAAGGCTTCAAATTCTTGGGTGTAAATGATATCCCCATAATTCTCATTAACCGCAATTAATCGGTCCTGGTCAAATACCAGTTCTCCGGGTTTACCTCCCATCCATTCAAAACAGGAACGGATGGCATTTACCATGTCCTGG
>ENA-UOOR01001198-UOOR01001198.1-fermentation-metagenome-genome-assembly--contig:-NODE-1198-length-31930-cov-52.884706_pt1 | contig 31930 bp, 27 predicted proteins | sample MGYA00245780_ERZ724029 | MGnify/ENA primary metagenome ERZ724029 (study PRJEB28704, sample SAMN03018315) | fermentation metagenome | biome: anthropogenic terrestrial biome; feature: soil... | reverse complement strand
AAACTGCCACTTTCAGCGTGTTTTTTAGCGGAATGTCGTCGACGGTTTCGGTGCCGGGAAGAAACGATCGGTTGCGCTCCTGCATCTGTTCGGCCATAAATACCGAATCGGAAACCTCCTGATGGAGTGAGGAAACTACTGTTCCTGCATCGGAATAAACCGTAAACGCAGCTTCTCTGGTTTCCGCTTTGGCGTGAGCGTTTACCGGTTCGTCCATTTCCCGTTCAGCGGCGGTTTCAAACGGATTCACTTTCGTTCCGGTTGTTTGCGGCATATAACGCGCTGCCATCTCGTAAGATTTCTCCATCAACTCCAATTGTTGCTGCACATCATCGAGTTGTTCTCTTTCCGAATAGCGTTCGTCCAATTGCGCCTGTAAATCGTCTATCTGCTGTTGCAGGGCGTCGTATTCCGAACGGTCTTCGTAGAAGTTGCCGAGCGTGTTCCGGATATCCCTGTATGCCAGGGTTGATTGATCGACGGTTTCGGGCGGCTCCGGTTCCGAAATTAAATCGTCCCGGTTTTCGGGTTGCCGCGTATCGGGAAAGAACTCCGATAAAGTGCTCATAGCCGACTGACGTTCCTGCTCGTTCTGTTCGCTGTTTGCCTGTTGGTAAGCGGCCACTTTGTCTTCAACCAATTCCCCGCCGCTCACTTCGGGAATAGTCAGGTTCAATCCCTGTCCAGCCTGTTTTCTCTCCTTGTCCTCCTTTGGCGGGGCAAGGATGATATACATCACAATCACGAATGCCAAACCCATCATCGGGTAGACAAGCAACTTCTTCCGTTTTTGAATCTCTTCGGGTGAAAGCAGTCTACGTTTGTTTTTTGTCGGTTTGCTCTCTTCGATAACCGGTGTTTCCGGCTGGTTACCGGTATAGTTGTTTTTTTTATCTTCCGTTTCCATAAATTTATCTGTTTACTAAATGGTTAATTTTTTGCGGATAACAAAATGCCGTTTCGTCTCCGCCGGGTTGCGGGATTTTTACGGGGGCATCAATGAGGGGTGCAGACTCAATGTGGTGAATGTCCAGTGCGTTGCTGCTTCTTCCCCGGATTATCCCGATGAACACAATGAACGTGACAATCAGGTAAACCGCCATCATCATTAAGACGATGTTCACCTTGGCTTCGGAAGGAAGCGACTCTAGTTTCAACTTCAGTTTCTGGTTGAAATAGTCCCGTCTTTCACTCAAACGTCGAATCAGTTTTTTCATAATCTTACCGTTTTTGGATGCGTAAATCCCTATTTTCCCTAACCAGAAAATCTTCGACGATAAATCCCTGCGGGTTATTGTCCGAACGGGTGGAATTGACCAAGCGGCAGGCGGTTACCAGACTGCGTTCGGTGATGTTGCTCGCCCGGATGATAAACTGTTTTCCGTAGGTCTGTACCGCATAGGGATACACGTCAAAATCGCACACCATGCTGTCAATCTCGATGCGCTGTTGGATATTGCCCGAGATGATGCGGTTGTAATACCCTTTTTCCGCCAGATCCCTGTAGTAGTTGAATGCCGATTGATCCGCTAGGAAAAAGGCGCGTTTCATGTTGCTTTCAATGGCCGATTTGTCGGGAGAAAGCGTGAAAAAGAGTTCATGGAAACGACGCACGTGTTCGCGGGCTTCCACCGGACGGTTCAACGCCGCATCCTGCGATAATGCTACGATTAACGACTTTCCGTTGTCCAATACATATACTTTTTCTCGTTGCGCTTCGGCAAAACTGTAGGACTTCCAGAGGGCGAAACCGACGACTGATACGCACACAACACCAAAAACGACGGCATATAACCGTATCTGCTTGAAAGATGTTTCGATATTTTTTAATGATTTGAATTCCATTTTTAATTCGTTTATAGCGGGCAGGTAAACGCTCCGTAAAAGCTTTTACCCGTCCACTTGTTTACTTTTTCGTCAATAACCCCTTGATGCGCCCACCCACGTTTCCGGTGGCCGCGCCTGCTCCGGCACCTGTCAATGCCCCTGCTTTTTGTGCGCTCCGGTTCAGGTTTCGCCCGTAATTGCCCATTCCGCCCGCCTGAATGATCCATCCGGCAACGGTAGGTATCACGAAATAGCCCACGATGCCGATGAGCATGAACACGATATATACCACGCTTGAACCATCTGGGACATATGCCGGGTTTTCGAGTGCGGCAATCTCTTTTCCTATCATCAGCGTTTGGATTTTGGCCAACATGGCGCTGAACAAATCCGATACGGGCAGCCAGAGGTAAACCGAGATGTAGCGGCTGAGCCACCCGGTGATGGTGGACTGGAAGCCGTCGTATATGCCGATGGCAAAGGCTATCGGACCCAGAATGGACAGGACAATCAGGTAAAACGTGCGGATGGTGTCGATAATCAGTGCCGCCGCCTGAAACAGAATCTCCAACAAGGATTTAAATGCGTCCTGAATCGATTTTTTCAGATTGTACATACTCCGTTCGATATACATGGACGACATCGTCATCATGTGTTTCAGGTTCAATCCCGAAAGCTCGTCCAGTCTTTTGTCGAACTCCTCGTTGCTTACCAAGAAAGCGGTTTCGGGGTTGCGCAGCATCGCTTCGCGTTCCAGTTTGTCCCTCTGTTCGCGCAGTTGTTTCATATCCAGTGTCTGTGAAACCATCATCTGGTTTGTTCCTTTGACTACGGGTGAGAGCACGCCGTTGAGCGTTCCCAACACGGCGGTGGAGAAAAACAGGATACAGAACCCGATGGCGAACGGGCGTAACAATGGGTAAACGTCAATCTCTTCGGCACGTGAAAGCGATTGCCACACCCGGCTTGCCACATAAAACAGTGCCCCTAATCCCGCTATGCCTCTTGCTACGCCAATCATGTCGCCGCACAAGGGAATCATCTCATCGTACAGGGTACGGAGTACCTGGTGTAAATTTTCAAAATCCATAACTACCAATATCTTTCACTTGTTCCGTACAAATCCAGCACGCGTTGGGTGTCGTTCTCCTTTTTGGCACGCAGGTAGGATACGGAAATATTTTTGTTGGTATAATAGTTGACCAGCGAACGGTACTCGCTCACTTCCTTGTAAATTTGATCGATTAGGTCCATCCGTTCCTTGTCGTTGAGCGACAGGCTGGACGGATTGACCACTTGTTTCAACTCTTTGAGCAAGGATGCGCTTTTCTCCAACAATTGGGTGTAGCCGAAAGCGATGGCGGTAAGTTCCTCAAACGAAAAGTTCTTGTCCTGCAGCATCCGTTTGTAACTGGTTACGTAGATTTCAGAGATGTCACCTATCATCAGTATGGTTTGTTGTACCTTACGGGCGTCACGTACCAGATTATTCACCTTGCGAAGTCCGTCATAATACTCTTTTCCTTGATCGTAAAGTTTTTCCACTTCACGAAAATTATCCAGAGTGTTTTTTACCGTTTTCGATGTCTGGATAATTTCCTTGGCCGTGTTGGCAATGCTTGTGGCAACATTTAACGGATCGTTTACGATAAATTGGGCGTTTGCCGGCAATCCGATTGCCGTTAACGCCACGATTAGAATTAAAATTTTCTGTTTCATTGTTGTTGGATTTTAGTGGTTGGTCAATTCTTAGTTTTCCCTTTTATACTCGGACAGTTGCTTGATGGCCAGTTTGATATCTCCTCCCAGCTTGTCCGACCGGTTCATTACTTCCATTTTTTCGGTCTCTTCCGTGGTGTAACACAAATATTCCTCTCGGGAAACTTCGGTGGCATACACGGCCGACTGCGTTCCGCCGAGCCCTATCCATACTTCTTTATAGAGTCTGCCGGGTGCGTTGTTCATGTTGATGGATAGAATTTGCGATTTTTCCTTTTCGGTCAATCCGAGCAAAGCCTGTATCTGGTCGAATTTGTTCATGTACTTGCGCTGGTCGAGCAGGATTTTACAATCCGAGTTGTTGATTATGCTCTCTTTAACCACCGGACTGGAAATGATGTCGTCCACTTCCTGCGTGACCACGATGGCTTCGCCGAAGTATTTGCGCACCGTCTTGTACATGTAGCGCAAGTAATCTGCCATATTTGCCGAGGCAATGGCTTTCCAGGCTTCTTCCACGATCAATTGTTTGCGAACCCCTTTTAACCTTCTCATCTTGTTGATGAACGCCTCCATGATGATGATGGTTACGATGGGAAAAAGTTCGCGATTTTCCTTGATGGCATCTATCTCGAAAACGATAAAGCGTTTGGAGAGCAAGTCGATGTTTTTATCGGAATTGAGCAGAAAATCAAAACGTCCGCCTTTGTAATATTGCCTTAGTGTCGTCAGAAAATTATCGATGTTGAAATCCTCCTTTTCCACTTTGATGTCGCGCTTTTCCAATTCTCGACGATATTCATCCCGCATGAACTCGTAAAACGTGTTGAAGTTGGGCGTGATGCTCCTGTCCGATTGTATCAGCCTGACATAAGCCGTTACGGCGCTTCCCAGTTCTCCCGATTCGGTTTTCGAAATTTTTTCTTCCTCGCTTTTCCACAGCGTGAGCAACAGGGTTTTGATGCTGTCTTTTTTTTCCACGTCGAACACGTAATCATCCGTGAAAAACGGATTGAACGAAATAGGGTTTTCTTCGGTGTACGTGAAATAAATGCCGTCTTCCCCTTTTGTTTTCTGGTGAATGAGATAACAAAGACCTTGATAGCTGTTTCCCGTATCTACCAGCAGCACGTGTGTTCCCTGCTCGTAATATTGTCGGACAAGGTGGTTCATAAAGAAGGACTTACCGCTTCCACTGGGTCCCAACACGAATTTGTTCCGGTTGGTGATGATTCCCTTTTTCATTGGTAAATCGGAGATATCCAAATGCAGGGGTTTTCCCGTAAGCCTGTCCACCATTTTGATGCCGAACGGACTGGGAGAACTCTTGTAGTTGGTTTCCTGATTGAAGAAACACAACGCCGGCTCGATAAAAGTATAAAAACTTTCTTCCGAAGGGAAGTCGGCGGCATTGCCCGGCATACACGCCCAGTAGAGCGTTGCCGTGTCGATGGTGTTGTGCCTTGGCGTGCATTCCATTAAGGCAAGTTGCGAACCCACATCGTTTTTGATGAGTTTGAGCTCATCGCGGTTGTCGCTCCAGGCCATCACGTTAAAGTGTGCACGGATAGAAGTCAAACCCCGTGAGTGCGCCGCATTCAAGTATTCCTGAATCCACTGTTCGTTGATTTGATTGCTCCGGCTGTACCGTCCCAGCGAATGCATATTTCGGGCGCTTTTTTCGAACCTCCGCAGGTTCTCGTCGCTGTCTTCGATAAAAAGCAACTGATTGTAGATGTGGTTGCAGGTAAGCAACAATCCCACGGGTGCGGCGAACGATAAACGGCAGTCCGAACGGTCGGTGGATAACTTTTCATATCGGCTGTCGGGACTGACGGCGGCGGGCAAATCGTCACTGTCGGAAAGCGTGTGCAAACACAAGATATTATCGCCCACTTTTACTTCGTCCGCACCGAAAGAAATATCTTCGAGCGACGCGTGGTTTTTACCCTGCAACGAGAAATAGCGTTCCAGCAGTCCACCTTTACCGCAGATTTCATCGGCAGTCAGCCGTTTCATCGTTATAAATCCGGAATCGTTGATAATACGCTCAAACTGGTCTACACTTTCCAAAAACCGTATCACGGTTTCCTTGTCTTTAATCTCTTTGGGCAGAATGGTCCCACGGCAAAGCGTGGAAAAGTTGCTTTGCAGGGCAATCCGTTGTTTGGTCGTTTTCGTCAGGTAGAGATAACACTCGTGGTTGAGATAGGGTCGTTCGTTAAAATGCCGTTCAAAACTTCGGGATAGAAAACTCAACTCATCCTGTTCGATATTGGGGCTATATTTTTCTTTCAAAAACCAATCCTGTTTGTGTGCCACCGTAAAATTGGGCAGCACGCGGATGGCTTTATTCCAAGTAGAGTGAATAGCTTCATACTCGCCGGAGGTTACGGTAAACAGTTCCGGCAACTCCACCCGAAAAGCCATCGTGATATCGGCATCTTTCGAAACGATACAGTCTCCTTCAATAGCCAGCAACGGAAACTTGTTTTCCAGTGTGGTCATTTTGCTGATGTTTCTCATAACTAACCCCCTTTCATCCTTAAAAGTGAACGGACTTGTTTTCGGTTAATCAGGTAACGGGGATGGTTTTTGCGTGCCCCGATTTTCATCAGTCCGTGCTCGCCGTACTTCTTGTTCAGGGAAAAGGTTTGCCACACAATTAACGTTCCGCCTGCGATACCGAGCAACAGACAAAGAATTTGACTCACCCCCGTCATGTACAGGATCACAACCCATATAAAGGTTGTCAGCAGTCCGCCGGCAAATATAAACAGGTACTGTGCTTTCAAGCCTTTGAACTCCACGCTGCGCCCCACGCCTTTGTTGATTTCAAATGCAGCCATACGTTTAGAGGAAGAAAGAGCGTAAAATGGTGGCTGCCACAATCAGGAACACGCACGCGCCGAACCACGAAGCGGCGGTTTTACTCGTATCGGGGTCGCCGGACGAGAATTTGCCATAAACTTTCACGCCACCGATTAAGCCGACAACGGCACCGATGGCATAAATGAGTTTGGTGGCCGGATCGAAATAACCGGTTACCATATCGGTAGCTTTGGTGATTCCGGCGGAGCCGTCGCCTTGGGCGAGGGCGTTCATTACGGCGGCGACTGTGAGTATTGCCGCAAGATAGATTCTTTTTCTTGTCATAAAACAGTTGTTTAATGGCCTCCGCCTCGCCTGGATGGAGCGAAACGGAAGCCGGGTTGATAAATTGGATTTAGTGGTTGTTTAAATGAAATTCCGAATGTCGAAACTTTTCCAATTACCGGTAGAAGGGGGTGCATGCCGTGGAACTTCGAGTATCCTGGCAATTTTGTCGTTTGCACCGGGCAAGGCTTTCATCACTTTGTCCCACAAATCGGTGTGGACAAGTTTTGCCACGGCAGCCGTTACCGTTTTTTGCTCTTCGGGTTGCAACTCTTCTTTTTGCAACAAGAAGGATGCTAGGTCCAATTCGCCGAAAGAAACGCCCGTGGCAAATTCGTTCTCGTCTACCGTGCGGTGTGCCTGCAATTCGGTTTCCTCGTCCTGCAAATCTACTTCTTCGTCCTCGGGGTCCGGATCGGGTCTTCCCGCTTGTCATCTTCTTCACCGAATACCCGGTCGAGTTCCTCGCTCGGAATTTCACGGGCAAATGTAGCAGGTTTTTCAATCGGTTTCTCCGGTTGGCTTATCGTGGCGCTGTTTGGCTGTGATTGGCAGGAAAGGTGTAAATTTGAAACTCTTTCTGTGTTTCATAAACTATAAGAGACATTTTCTGATAACAGCCCTAACACTATAATAATAGACGGGTAAGTAGTGTTATTCAGCATATAACTGGTTAAATATTACGACAATCAGCTAAGGTAAATTATATTATGGTTGGGAAAGATTGAGTATATTTGTGGGTTACTTGCATTAAAAACATTAGAGTGTAAAGAATTAAATAATGCAAGCTAACACTTTGCGTAAGTAAGTATATATGGTAGACAATGGTAAGTTCCAAGGCTTATAGAGCCATCTCAAATGATATAGCTCTCTTTGAGAAAAATCTCACATAACCCGCCACAACTCATTTTGTTTACCGATTAGTGTAATACACAACCCAACTTAGTTATATGAACGATTATCAGAAAATATTATCCTGCTGGCACAAACTGGAACATTTTAGTCCGGCAACGGCTCCTAAATCTTCCGAAGAGGGTGTTGAATTATTGGATATTGTACAAGAACCTTGGAAAATACCGCTTAAATCTAAAGATCCAAATAAAACGATTGAATATTCCATTTTTTTAGGTGTTTTTGATTCTAAAGTCGTGAATGACTTTGTAGATGATTATTTTAAAGTAAGAGAAAAAGATGAAAATTATCGCAGTTCAAAAATCAGTTTTGCATCATTGAAGTTAAATGAAGAAGGAAAATACATAAATGATTCATTCGGTATTTCTACTTTGCCTTGGGCTTTAAGTCAACTTGAAAACAATAAAATACAGAGTAATAATTGGGAAAAAGAATTCAGCGAAATTAAGAACGAGTTATTGGAATATATCGAATTGACTTTCAAAGAAACAATTACCAGTTCAACCGGAGATATTGAAGAAGTATCGAGAGTGTTAAACCACAATCAACTCTTTCAATTTCAAGACGAGATTGAAAGAAAATGCAATTGGAGTACAAAACCTAAAAAAGAAATCTATGTAAAACGGATAGAAAAATTCAAACCTACAAACAACAAAGACGGCAAGCTAACAAGTGATATTCTCAATAGTTTTTATATCAAGGATTTAGAAAAAATTATTGCAAATTATAATCCAAAATCAGTTCCGAAAACATTCAAACAATATTTGGACGGAAGTTTAAACAAGTATGCCGAAAGAATTGATGTTTCGAAAAACATAGAAACTTTAAAAAATAATTTAGTCCCGACCAATATTCCCGATGGTTGCTGGCCTTCGGAATATACGTTGAGTTTGATGCAACAATTTGCGGTAAACACTATTTTTAATGAATTAAAAAGCGAAAATCAATCGGGATTATATTCCGTTAACGGACCTCCCGGAACGGGCAAAACCACCTTGTTAAGAGATATAATTGCTCCGATATTGGTAAACCGGGCAAAAGAATTGTCTAAAATAGCAAACCCATCCGAAGCTTTTGAGAAAGTTGGGCAAATTGAGATAAATGAAAGTTTTTCGCCTTGGATCTATAAGCCAATCAAATCCATTACAAATGGCGGAATCGTGATTGCGTCGTCCAATAACGGAGCAGTGGAAAACATATCGAAAGAACTACCATTAAAAAAAGAAGTTTCTAAAACATATTCCAACGATATTGCCTACTTTAAAGAAGTCGCTGAGAATTGTATTGACAAAGAAAATTGGGGAATTATTTCTGCCGTTTTAGGAAACAAGGAAAACAGAAACAGCTTAGTCAGTTCATTATGGTTTAATCCGGATTTCAAAGATTTACAGAAAACATTAAAAGAGAATATATTACCGGATAATTTAGAATGGGATAAAATCAAAAAAACTTTCAAAAGTAAATTAGCAGAAATTGCCAACGAGAAACTGCGTCTTGAACAATTTAGAAAAGAATACAGCGATTACCTCTCAACCGAAGAAGCTTTAAACGAATTGATTTCTAATACAAAGTTCATCGAAAATAAATGCAATGCCACTAAAAATGATTTTAAAAACCAGAAAAACAAAGTTGAATTTCTTGTCAAAAAGAAATCTGAAACCCTCAATGAATTGACCATCATCAAAAGCAGTAAGCCCGATTTCTTTACCTATTTATTCAGTTCTTCAAAACGAAATACCTACAAAAAAGCCATCAACAATGCTTTTGTCACTTACAATCAAATTGTAAGCGAATTGGATGTGGAAAACTCAAACTTATCTCAAATTGAAAAACAATATTCTGAATTAGAACTCCAATTTTTAAATCATCAAGAACAAAAGACAACTCTTGCCAGCAATCTTAAAACCTTAACGACAAAAGTAACCGACGCCAAAAATGAATTAAAAGATAATTACGCGGATAATGAGTTTTGGAACAGCATAGAATCTCAACAATCCCAAGCGTCTAACCCTTGGTATTCTTCAAAATTAAAGAGATTAAATTCAGAATTATTCATCATTTCGTTAAAACTGCACGAAGTTTTTATTTTAACGGCTAATGCCACTTCAAGTAGAATTTCCACAACAATTGCCGGATTTTTTGAATATTTAAAAGGGAATAAAAATATTTCGAGAACTGAAGCAAAAGCAATGTGGGATACTTTCTTTTTAGTTATCCCTGTTATTTCTTCAACTTTTGCTTCTATCCAAACTATGTTTAAGGATTTGGGGCAAGAAGATTTACCTTGGCTATTTATTGATGAAGCCGGACAAGCTGTACCTCAAGCAGCGGCGGGAGCAATATGGCGTTCAAAAAGAGTTGGAATTGTGGGTGACCCATTTCAAATTGAACCGGTGGTTACAATTCCAAATTCAATTACAGACAACATCAGTAATTATTTCGATTTAACAAATAAGCATATAAATGCCGAATTATCTGTGCAAACGATGGCGGACAGAATAAATCCGTTAGGCACCTACCTTACGATAAACAGTAAAAAAGAATGGATTGGAATACCGTTACGAGTTCATAGAAGATGCATCAGCCCAATGTTTGAAATAGCAAATTCCATTGCCTATGATAATACGATGTACAATTCCACATCAAGTCCAAAAAAAGTTTCAGTAAGGTTTCAAACTGCATTTATTGATTCTAAAGGCAATGTGGATGGAAGGCATTTTGTACAAGAGCAAGCTGAAATAATCAAAGAATTATTAATCGCTGAGATAAATCATATTAAAGATCTGCCTGATGTTTTTGTCATTTCTCCTTTTAGTGAAGTCAGCTATAAACTAAATTCATTTCTTTTTAAAAACTTAATCAACGAAATGAAAAAATTTAGGGAAATTAAAAGTGAAGAAATGGGGGCATGGCTAAAAAGTCATATCGGAACAGTACACACCTTTCAAGGCAAACAAGCTGAAGGGGTTATACTATGTCTCGGTTTGGACGAAAAAACAAAAGGCGCTGCCGGTTGGGCATCTCAAAAACCTAATCTGTTAAATGTAGCAATAACGAGAGCGAAATACAGATTTATAGCAGTCGGAGATAAAAACATCTGGTTTAATCAACCCTATTTTAATCAATTAAAAGGCTTATGAAACAATAAGCGAAGCCGAAGTTTCGCATTGGCAAAATGACAGGTTAAGTGAAAGGTCTAAATTTTCTCCATCCAATTTACTCCTACTTCGCCAATGCGTCTTTATAATCAAATAAAATTCCGAATATCGAAACTTTGCCAATCTTCGGCTGTTTTGACTTTTCGGGATGGAGCATCAAGCATCTTGGCTATTCTCTTGTTAGCATCCGGCAGCGCGTTCATTACTTTTTTCCATAAGTCGGTGTGAGTAAGTTTGACGGCGGTAGCTGTTACGGATATTTGCTCGTCGGGTGGCAACTCTTCTTTCTGTATCAAGCGGGTTACCTGTTGCAACTCGTCGAAAGAAACGCCCGTGGCAAAATCAGTTTCATCGATAGTCGTGCGATGTACCTGCAGTTCAGTTTCCTCGTCCTGCAAATCTACTTCTTCGTCCTCGGGGTCCGGATCGGGGTCTTCCCACTTGTCATCTTCTTCACTGAATACCCGGTCGAGTTCCTTGCTCGGAATTTCACGGGCAAATGTAGGCGGTTTTTCTTCCCGGTTTTCAATTTGGCGTTCGGTGGCTTCAATTGGCGGTGATTGGCGTTTTACCGGTCGCGATGCGCCCATAATGTCCGGCGTTTTTGACGGTTTGGATTGAGGTGCTTTCTCTCTCGGAAAACGTTTTTTTACAGGTTTTTCCCGATTCTCTCCGATAAATAGTCCTATGGAGAGCATGATGATGGAAAAACAGGCTATCCCGGCAATAGCGAGCAAGGTAAGCCAAATTGGGTGGATGGATAACAGGTACATAATGGTTTGTTTTAAAATAAGGGTTTTCTGTTTTTTTTCGTGACACTCTGTCATTACATGTTCAAAAAAAGTAAAATGATGCAGTAACAGGCTATTTAAATAGTTCGTCGATGAAGTTTGATTGTTTCAGATGGTTTGAACAACACGCATTATACGTTTATACATTTCAGGACAAATACGAACATCTATACCATTGTTTATTGATACACCTGTTGGTTTTATAAACGTTTTGTTATAGAATTCAACGTACTTTTCTAATTGGCCAATTCCCGTTCCCTTTTGAATTATCATTGTTTTTAGACATAGTTATTCGCTTTTAAATAATTGTTTTGAAATTCTCTCTAAATGAACTGTTTATATCGCTCTCGTAATCTTTGAAGTGCTGATCCAACACGTTGTCCAAATAATCGGTAATGGACAGATTATTCTTCCCGATAGTGTTAATAATCCGCATCATACGGGCGTGGTGTTCGGGACGGATATATACCGTTTTCCCGCCTTTGGCTTGCATGGTGGATGATTTTAGAAATGCCGTGTCGTAATCCGCCAAAGTTTTGCTTTTCCTTTTCCGGTTTTCCTTCGGCGGTTCCGTGTTCTCAAAAGCATCTTTGATAGCTGTTTTTCCGGACTGAGCTGTTTGTGGAACTACCTCTGCTTGTTGAGTTTTTTCCGGCGTTTCAATACGTGTAATTCCATCATTATCTGCCACAAGCGACAGGATACTTTCTTGGTCGATAGCAGGTACTGAGATTTCTTGTTTGCTTTTATTATTTTCCATTGGTCTTTATTGTTTAACGATTTGTAAAAGTTCGATTATAAATTCTTCCAACCGGCTTGATTTCACAAGGCGTTTGTCAACAGGAAATAGCGTGGAACGGAAAGTCAAACGGTTTTCCGCTTCTGCAGATAATTCTTTCCGAAACCGTTTGGTGTCGGGAATGCTTGTTGTCATACACGACAAATCCAATTGTTTGATTACATTTTCGTAATGGCTGTAAAGCTCCGATTTCTCCCTGCCGTCTACCATATTCCAGAACAGCCGGATATCCTTGATTTTGGTTTTTCCGCCTTTTACCAAAACACCGTTCAACACGTTCATAAACGACAGTGTGCTTTCCAATACCAACCTGTCGGCAATGATAGGCGAAAAAATATAATTCATTTGGGATAGCGTTTCGAGTATTCCGGCTGAATTTACCGTGCCGGGCATATCGAAAAACAGAAAATCGTAACCGATGGGAACTTCGCTTAAAAACATCTCGGATTTTGCCACGGCTTCTTCGGCACGGCACGTAATCACGGGATATGCTTTTTTGTTCAATTCCGTAAATTGGATGTAGGCTTGTCGCTTAAACCGCTCTTTTTCGAGAATGAGTTTCATATCCCGCTCCCGGGTTTTGGCGATGCTCCACTGCGGATAATCGCAATCGAAAACGGCTACATTGTAACCCATCCGATAATGTAAAATACTTGCAACGACTGTGGTCATCGCGCTTTTGCCTACTCCGCCTTTCTGTGTGGAAAAGGCAATGAAAGTGGGTTCTTTTTTCATTTTGTTTTTGTTTTAATAATTAATTATTTACTTAATTTACTGCATATTCAAGCAAGTGTCTTCTTGTTTACAGAATATGTACTTTTCTTAAAATGTTGTTATTTATTTGATTGACAATTTATATTGTCCCCTTTCAAAAAGTATAGATACTTCTTTTGCTATTACTTTACCTATTTATGGGTTTGAAAAAAGGAATGTATTTTTAAGAATTTATGTATTCCGTTACTTCTTTCTATTTTTACTTTTTTTCTTGAGTGCAGATACACGTATTTTTATAATTTTCTTTTTTTTACGTATGCTTTTGTTTTGGGTTATACTCAAATTCTGGAAATACACATTTTATTTTCTACCTACCCAAAAACGTACTTTTCTTTCGACAAATAAAAACATAATCCAAACGCCATTTCATATTTGGCGTCACGTGGCGTCGTTTGGCACCAGTTGGCGTTGTAAACTTGTTTATATCCGTCATATTTAACCTGTTACTTTGCATCGTTTGAAGAACAATTGAAGAGCAGCAGCTCTTTTATGCTGATTATTATGGTACACATCCCCATTTTTGACAGCTGCTCCGGAAGCTTTTATTATCGGTTAAACTTAATCCCGATATGTATCGGGATTTTCTGTTCACCGGAACAGAGCAAGTTGTGTTTTGAACATCTCGAAATAAATTCCGATGCTCAAAACAAACTTTAAAATCCGCTCCGAAGTCGCGATTTTTTGAAATAATATAAACTCTTTCCCGACGGTTGCCGGGATTAACAAACTTGATTTTGATATGAAAAAAGAAAATGGAAAAACAAATCGCAGAATAGGCAGAAAACCCAAAGATAATCCTGCCGTTTTCAGGTATTCGATTAGTTTTAATGCCGCCGACCACGCCCGATTTTTAGCTCTTTTTGAACAGTCGGGGATGAAAGTGAAAGCTCATTTTATCACGGCAAGCCTGTTTAATAAGCCTGTGAAAACGGTAAAAATCGACAAGGCCGGACAGGATTTTTATATGCGACTGACCACTTTTCATTCGCAATTCCGGGCAATCGGTGTCAATTACAACCAGATCGTAAAGGCGTTGAAAACCAATTTTACCGAAAAAAAAGCCCTGGCTTTTCTTTATAAACTGGAAAAGGAAACGGTCAAGTTGGTGGAGCTTTCACGGAAAATCGTGGCGTTGGCAGAAGAGTTTAAGCAGAAATACGGCGTGTAGTGGTGGCGAAAATCGGACACGGTACGTCGCTTTTCGGAGCGATCTCGTACAACAAACTGAAGGTGGACGACGAAAACGGTAGGGTGCTTTTTGCCCGACACATCATCGAGCAGGCGAACGGAACGTATCAAATACCGGATATTTTGCACTCGTTTGAGCCTTATCTGTCTGCCAACAAACGTACTGAAAAGCCGGTAATCCACATTTCGTTAAACCCAAATCCGAAGGATAAGGTGACGGACGAGAATTTTATCGAAATGGCTCAACAGTATATGAACGAACTCGGTTTTGGCGGACAGCCGTACATTGTTTTCAAACATACGGATATTGACAGGACCCATATTCACATCGTTTCGGTGCGGGTAAAGGAGGATGGCAGCTGCATTTCGGATGCCTACGAGAAAAGGCGGTCGATGGAAATCTGTCGCAAGTTGGAACAGAAATTTAACTTAACTCCTGCCTACAAGCAGGAACGGCAAAACGTGTTTCCGCTCCAAAAAGTGGATTACTCGAAAGGCAATGTGAAACGGCAGGTTTCAAACGCAGTGCGTGAGTTGGCAAAATCGTACCGTTTTCAGAGTTTTGGCGAGTATCGGGCACTGTTATCGCTATTTAATCTGACAGCGGAAGAAGTGAAAGGCGAACACAAAGGAAAACCTTATAATGGATTGGTTTATTCGGTATTGAACAAGAAGGGCGAAAAGGTCGGTAATCCCTTTAAGTCGTCGCTTTTCGGCAAATCGGTCGGATATGATGTTTTACAACAAAAAATGGCAAAAGATAAAAGCACGTGGAAAACCGATAAAACAACCAAAAGCCGACTTTGGGCGGATATTTTAGCGGTTATTTCCATATCCAAAAACCAGAAAAACTTTGAGAGAAACCTGCTTAAAAAAGGTATTTCGGCAGTATTTCGAGAAAACGAGCAGGGACGGATTTACGGTGTAACGTTTATTGATCACACAAATAAAACCGTTCTTAACGGCTCTCGTTTGGGCAAAGAGTTTTCGGCGAACATGTTTCACGAATGGTTTGTGAACGGTAATAAGCCGGAGGTGCAATCGCGGATTGCCCCAAAATCGGGTAGTGATATTCCTTTTGAAAGTAAACCAGAAAGCATGGACGATAATTTGTTTACCGACCTGTCCGAAACCGTTTTGGGAATTTTTTCACCCGAAGCGCACGGCGATAATCACGAAGACGAACTTTTTAAACGCAGAATGCGAAAAAAGAAAAGAACAATTAAGAACCCAAAATTATAATCAATTTCTTCCATTTGGGGAGGTTAGGAGGGGTATATGCAACAAGAAGACGATTTAAGGGGCTTGGCAAAAACAATCGATTTTATGCGGGCTGTAAGCATTGTATTTGTACTGATACATTGCTATTGGTACTGTTATGAAGCGTTCCGGGAATGGGAAATAACGATTGGCGTAGTGGACAGGATTTTAATGGATTTACACCGGACGGCAGGGCTTTACAAGCATCCCTTGATTACAAAATTGTTTTCGGTGGTATTTCTGGCACTATCGTGCTTGGGGACAAAGGGTGTTAAAAGCGAGAGAATCACATGGGTAAAAATCGGAATTATGCTTGGCTTTGGCATGGCACTGTTTTTTCTCAACTTTTGGATATTGGCGTTGCCGGTTGTCAAAACAGGTGTTGCCCTGTGGTACATTTTTACGGTTTCAACCGGATACGTCTGTTTGTTAATGGCGGGATTGTGGATTAGCAGACTGCTCAAAAACAACCTGATGGAAGACGTCTTTAACTATGAAAACGAAAGTTTTATGCAGGAAACACGGTTGATGGAAAACGAATATTCCGTGAATCTGCGTACACGGTTTTACTATAAAAAGAAGTGGAACAGCGGCTGGATAAACGTGGTAAATCCTTTTCGAGGTTCAATAGTTCTCGGAACACCCGGCTCGGGGAAATCCTACGCGGTAGTCAATAACTACATCAAGCAGCAGATTGAGAAAGGTTTTTCGATGTACATCTACGACTTTAAATTCGACGACCTTTCCACCATTGCCTACAACCATTTGTTGAAACACATCGACAAATACAAAATTCCTCCGAAGTTTTACGTGATAAACTTCGATAATCCACGGAAAAGCCACCGGTGCAACCCGATAAATCCGGCGTTTATGACCGATATTTCGGATGCGTACGAAAGTGCTTATACCATAATGCTGAACCTGAACAAAACGTGGATACAGAAACAAGGCGATTTCTTCGTGGAAAGCCCGATAATTTTGTTGGCGGCGATTATCTGGTACCTGAAGAAGTATGAAAACGGCAAATACTGCACTTTCCCGCACGCCATCGAGTTTTTAAACAAGAAATACGCCGATACGTTTACCATTCTTACAAGTTATCCCGAACTGGAAAACTACCTTTCACCCTTTATGGACGCCTGGGAGGGTGGGGCGCAGGACCAATTACAAGGTCAGATTGCCAGTGCTAAAATACCGCTTTCAAGGATGATCTCGCCCGCTCTGTATTGGGTGATGACAGGTAATGATTTCAGTTTGGATATTAACAATCCTGAAGAACCAAAAATACTTTGTGTAGGCAATAATCCCGACCGCCAGAATATCTATTCCGCGGCATTGGGATTGTATAATTCAAGGATTGTGAAGCTGATAAACAAGAAAGGACGGTTGAAAAGTTCGGTTATCATCGACGAGTTGCCAACCATTTATTTTCGTGGATTGGATAATTTGATTGCTACGGCACGTTCTAATAAGGTGGCAGTTTGTTTGGGATTCCAGGACTTTTCGCAACTGACACGCGATTACGGCGACAAGGAAAGCAAGGTTATTCAAAATACGGTCGGTAATATTTTTTCGGGACAAGTGGTAGGCGAAACAGCCAAAACGTTATCGGAACGATTCGGAAAAGTATTGCAGAAACGGCAAAGTATGACCATTAACCGACAGGATAAATCCACGTCTATTTCTACCCAGATGGACAGCCTTATTCCGGCATCCAAAATTAGTAATCTCACACAAGGTATGTTTGTGGGTGCCGTATCGGATAACTTTGACGAACGCATCGAACAGAAGATTTTTCATTGCGAGATTGTGGTAGATAATGCCCGTGTTGCTGCCGAAACAAAAGCCTACCAAAAGATCCCTGAAATAGTTTTATTTACCGATGAAAACGGAAATGATACGATGATGCAGGATATTGAACGAAATTACAGACAGATAAAATCAGATGTAGAAAATATTGTTTTATCTGAAATGGAACGGATTAAAAATGATGATAATTTGAAGCATTTGATGAAGGAATAGTAGTCCAATACCACAAGTAAATCGTTACGGTAACCATCAGCACCGCTGAGCTATGACTATAACAAATGATTTTTCGATTCAAATGTTTCTGATGAGGCGAAAGGTTAGACTGTGTCGTTTTATATGGCTTTGGACAAGAAAAGGCTTTTGGAATACAACAGACAAGGTATTGTCAGTAAGTCTGTCCACGTTAAGAATGTCCTATAACAATGGATTCGATACACCATAGAAAACTTAGATTCAACTCAACACACTAAATGTAATACTCCCCCAATAAAACCTGACACAGTTTAATTTACACAACCTTTTACACACTTTTGGGGATAGTGTCTATCATTTGAATTTTTTTCTTTATCAAAGGATATCCTTTTTCTATTAGTTCTTTCCAGAACATAATGTGTAGGTTGATTTTGTCGAGAGGCATATTGTACTCTTTGCTGAATTCTATAGATCTGAACCATGAGACCGGTTGTATTCTGTTCCTTATCATAAACTGAGTTAACCCGATTTCACATTCAATTATTATAGCATGTCTTAATTGTTTTTGATTTTCTATCAGGAAAAACCTTTCAAAGTTTATAATCGTGAAAAATCTTTGTAAAAGAATAATAGCTTCGTCTTTAAAAATAAGGAAATGGCTTTGTATATGATAAGATTCATCCAATTCATTTACCGTTTCTGAAGAATCTGTTATACCACAGAATTTTGAATCCTGCTGATGAACCCACTCGAAAAACTCATCAAGAGTTTTATCCTTTAGTAGAATATTGCTGTTGTTTACAAATGATATGGAATGATACCCCGCTAAATCCTTGCCATTAATCGCCTGATATAGAAATCCAAAATCGTATCCTTTATTGTCCAAAATTTCAAATTCACAATCCGTGTATTTTCCCATATGTTCGTAATTCGTCAAGATGACAATCTGATCAAAATGTTTTTTTAATTCATTGATATATCTAAGATCAGAGTTATCGGGGGTGGTTTCCGTATAACATACGAAATAACACAAAGATCTTTTACGGTTAGATGTATATTCTTTAATTAAATAACCATCATTAATACAATCGTATTGAGACCATGATTGTTTTTTAATTTCATCCCATTCTTTTTTAGATTCAACGTAGCATTTTCTTACCAGATAATTTGAGGAATTTTCCTTCAATCGAAATTCATTAACCGAACTTTTGTAGTAATACCATGCATGATAAAGAGCCTTCTGATAAGCTACATCTTTAATCCTTCCGGAAAAAATAGCTTTTTTTCTAAAAAATAAATCACCCCAATGTTTTCTATTGAAAACTCCCGCTTGTTGTCCCTCATGGAGTCTATAGTCCATTAGCTTCTTATTGATAGGAATTATACTCCTATTCATTGTCAATTTCCGGGCTATTATAAAATCATGGAATTCGAAGTTATACCTTTTCGTAAAAGGCATAATATCCTTTATAGCTTCCGCTTTAAGAACCATGGTAGCTCCGGTGGCAATATTTCCAAATCTCAGAAGATGTTCGAACAGTCGCTCCGGGTCCAATAAATGTTCTTTTTCTTTTAATACTCCATATGATTCCCATAAACTACCATCAATTTTAATTCCATTCTCATCAATAAAACTCGCATTAGTAAAACATGCCTGAAATTTAGGGTTCTGCTGCAATACAGGTATGATAATTTTTAATTTGTCAGGATGCCAGATGTCGTCTTGATCGGACAAACATATATAATCTCCACGACATCTTTTTATAGTATTTTCGAAATTGTCAGTTATACCCACTCGTCGTTGATTTAAAGTGAGGAATATATTTTCATGTCGCTTTTTAAAATCATTAATAATGTCTATCGTATCATCAGTCGAGCCATCATCTCCTATTTGGATTTCATCAATCACATAATTTTGATTCAAGATGCTACTGAGTTGTTCTGCAATGTATTTTCCACCATTATATGTGCATAAAGCTACGGATATTCTCATGATAAACTAAATTTAGGGTAATTGTGTAAAATATGAATTAGATTGACATATCATTTGTCATTAACTTGTCGTGAGATAAAGCTGATATGGTTTCCGGAAAACTTTTTGAATTGAGTAGATTGATATCGAGTATTTTATTGAAAAACTTTCTGTATAATACAATAAAATTTGATTTTTTGATATTATTTACCCAATACAACTCGTCTTGTATTTTACACATATAATCCATTTCACTCCCATTACCAAATAAGATATCCGCCTGATAGAATTTAGCTATAAGAATATACTTGAAAAGACTATATTTGGAATAGTTTCTTTTAAATCGATAGTTATCAAAACAAATTATTATAACATCGTCCTCTTCTTGAATTGAACGGGTTAATATTGAATTCAAATTCTTCTGGTTAATATTAGGCGAAGGAGAAGTAGATTTAATCCAATGAATACGGAATTCTTTTTTTTTCGAGAAATATTCCTGGTACTTATTCCTGTTATTGTAAAAGCAAAATGTATTTATATAATAATTATCAGCAAATGTTTTTATTTCATCATTAGCTACATTATATTTTACAGGATATTTTATATCTAAAAGAATGTTGTTTGTATATTCAGTACCGAATAGCTTTATTCCCCTTTTTATCTTTTTGCTAAAATCATTAGAGTTGTAGTTATTTAACATGTAATAAATTAAGTGTTTGTACAAAATCTTCAAATCTTCAATATTAAAGTTTTTATTATGCTTGGTTATTAATTCTGAATAAAACAAAATTGAGGCTTCGATTTTCTCTCTTTTATGTTTATTCTCCCAACTTGATATGTTTTTCCCGGAGAGTCTTATCGCAACAACCGAATCCGAAATACAATAGATTTTATCAAAGTTTGAATATAATAAGATCATCATATCGTCGGCATACCAAGCTAAAGGAAAATATGGTATTTTGTATTTAAGAAATTGCCTGGTCCTAAATATGTGTTCACTTAACGATGACCGGCTTCTATTTGTAATTTTTTTTATATACAAATCAGTAGATTTTTCTATTTGATTATGTTTATAGACTGTAGAAATCAGATCATCACACATATTAATTAAAATAGTTGAATATTTAACCACATTAATCTGATTTTTATTTATTTGTGGAAGATGCCTATAAAAATCAGAGACAACATTCGGTTCCAGGATGTCATCGTCTCCTAATATCATGAACCATTCTTCATTGGAAATCATTGATGCACATTGTAAAAATTGCTCACTCAATGTAACTGGATTCCGTTCATTGTTGAACTCTTTATAAACAATATCCAATTTGTCTCTATAATTTTCTAAAATCTCTCCTGGATCATCAGGACTGTTGTTATTCCCGATATAAACCTTGAATCTTTTATCAGTTTGGCAAGCCAGAGATAACATTGTCTTATCAAAATAATCTGTATTATAATATGGAATGACTATAGCAAGCATCATATCTCAATTTATTTAATAATCACAATAACGATCACTGATTATCATCCTTTCTTTGAGCACATTATTTTTTACTGTTGGTTTTTCAGTAATTTCTTTACCGGCATAAAAAACCGTTCCATCAACCGTAAGTCTTCTGTTATAATATCTGCACTACCTGCCATTTGTTGGGTGATGGGCAAAGTCTTTCCGTAGTTGGTCTGCATACCGTTTGGGAAACCGATTTCCACCACGTAAAAGCCTTCGGCGGTGGGAATACTGGATATGCTTTCCACTTTTCCGATGAGATAACCGAATTCCTGGTCGGGAAAGTTGTTGATGCGGACATTTGCCCGCTGTCCTGTCCTGACCTTCCCCGCGCCCTGGACGGGAAGCAATGCTTTGCCCCTGGGTCTGTCTTGCCGCGAGGGTACAACGGTAAATACCGTTTCGCCCGCGTTCACGTTCTGGTTGCTGCTCCAAACGCCCATTTGGGTTACAACACCGTTTATCGGGCTGACCAACAAATAGTCGCGTTCCCACGCTTTTATCTGGGCATTCAATGCTTCAATGGCATTTTGTAGCGAAAGTTGGTATTTTTGTTCCAGCTCCGTGGCTTGCTGGCGTAAGTCCAACAGGTTTTCTTCGCCCTGCATCAGTTGAAGTTCCGATTGCTTAAGCGATGCGTTAAACGAAAGATAGGATTGCTTGGTTTGTAAAAAACTGTTTTTTGACAGGTCGTACTCATTACCGGAAATAACATTCTTAGACAAAAGAATGGAGTCGCGCTCAAAAATATTTTTGGAAGTATGAAATTGTTCGCTTACTACCGGTTCTTGCCGGATGATACGATTATAATATTCGCGTTGAGTGGCCAGCTGTTTTTGCTGCGATGCTATTTTCTGCGGATAATAGTTCAGTCTCTTGTAATTTTGATAATCGCTCAAACTGTTCAAAAAAGCGCCATAAACGGATTGGATACCCCCCAGAGCGAATGACTTTTCGGCAAAAACGGACAATGTCGTTTCATCGGAATAGTCCGATGCTTCCCACTGTTTTATCGTTTGTATAAGCGAAAGCATATCCTCGCTGTTTGCCGGATTTTGAATGACCGCCAAAGGGGTTCCCGCCGTAACCGTCTGGTTGTTTTTGGCGTAAATCTCATCCATCTTTCCTGTGGAGCGGGCAATGATGCTCGCCGGCGGTTCCAGCGAGGTTACCGTTATTTCTGCCGTAATGGTATCGGGATATTTAAAGAACCAGCTGCCAATTAACAAAGCCATCACGATAACGAACAGCGTGGTAATGCCGCGACGGAGTATCCACGGCGGAATCTCGCTCATCACCTCCTGCACTTCCTCGCTGCGAAGTTCAATCGTTTTGTATTTCTTTTCTTCGTTTTCCATGCTTCGCAGCTTATTTACCCAACTCCAACTGGTTTTTAACCAATTCATAATATTTGCCACGCAAAGCGGTCAGTTCTTGGTGTGTACCTTCTTCGGCCACTTTTCCCTGGTCTAACACCACGATCTTGTCGGCATCACGTACCGTACTCAATCGGTGTGCTACCACTACAACGGTTTTACCCTTGTAAAACTCATGCAGGTGCTTCATTATCTCTTTTTCGTTATTGGCATCCAAGGCGTTTGTAGCTTCATCCAAAAAGATAAACTCCGGATTTTTATACACGGCACGGGCAATCAAAATGCGTTGACGTTGTCCTTGACTAATACCGCTACCTTCCATCCCGATCTTGGTGTTATAACCCAACGGCAGGGAATCAATAAAATCACGAATATTGGCAACTGTTACGGCATGACGAAGTTTCTCTATGTCAACATAATCATTTCCTACACCGATGTTTTGTGCGATAGTGTCCGAAAAGATAAATCCGTCCTGCATGACCGAGCCGGATTTGCCCCGCCACAAGTGCGGATTGATTATGCTTAACGGTGTCTCGCCGATCTTGATGGTTCCCTTGTTGGGCTCGTAAAAACCCAACAATAGTTTTATTAACGTGGTTTTTCCGCTTCCACTGGCACCTACGATTGCCGTCACTTTTTCCTGTGAAATGGTAAGGTTAATATTCTCCAGCACGTAATCCCTATCAGCGCCATCATAACTGAAAGATAGATTTTCGATGGAAATGTCGCGTTTATCGGGCAATACAGTCAATTTGTTTTCAATGGTTTCTTCTTCGTCTTCTTTGCCGTGAACTTCGTTCAACCGCTCCAAACTGATTTGGGCATCCTGGAATGAACGGGCGAAACCGATAAACTGCTCCACCGGCGCGGACAGTTGTCCGATGATGTAGGTCAGCGCCATCATCATACCCAGTGTCATTTGGCCGTCCACCACGGCTTTGGCGGCGATAAACGAAACGACAATATTGGAGGTCTGGCTGAAGAATACGGAGCCAACCTGTTGGAGTTGCCCCAAAACCAATCCCTTTATCCCGATCTTGAACAGTTTTATCTGGATACGTTCCCATTGCCAGCGCTTCTGCTTTTCACAGTTATTCAGTTTTATTTCCTGCATTCCCGTAATCAGCTGGATGATGTTGCTCTGTTCTCCGGCCGACTGGGCAAAGCGTTTGTGGTCCAGCTCGCGGCGGTATTTCATAAAGAAGAGTATCCAAGCCACATACAAGGCGTTTCCGGCAAGGAAGATACCGAGGATGATCAAGTTGTAATACGCCAAGACAAAGGCGAACACGAAGAAGTTGACAAACGAGAAAAGCGTGCTGATGGAATTGCCCGTAAGGAACGTTTCGATGCGTCCGTGGTCGCCGATACGTTGCATGATATCTCCCGTCATTTTCGTGTCGAAATAACGGAGTGGCATTTTCATCAATTTAGCCAAAAAATCGGAAATAAGAGCAATGTTTATCCTTGTGTTCATATGAAGCAATATCCAGCTCCGGATAAACTCCACGGAAAGGCGGGCAATGAAGATAACTAATTGAGCAATGAGAATCAGCGTGATAAAACCCAGGTTACCATCGCGGATACCCACATCTACTAATGATTGCGTAAGAAACGGAAAAATCAGTTGCAGGATACTCACAACCAGCATTCCCAACACTAATTGTAATAATTGGCTTTTGTAGGGTGCAAGGTAACGCAGGAAATAACGTAAACTGCGGTTGCGGTTTTCTTTTTCGTCTTCTCGATCGAAAAACTCGGGACCGGGTTCTAAAAGCAGTGCCGTTCCTTTTTCCTCCTCGTCTTTTTTGGTACTGTACCAGCATTTCTTGAAATCGACTTCGTCATATGTTACCAAACCCAACGCGGGATCCGCCACGTAAATCCGGTGTCCTGCTTTTTTATCCTTCTTGATGTTGTGGACTACCACAAAGTGGTTCTGTTTCCAATGCACGATGCAGGGTAACGGCGCGTCTTTTACCAGCTGCTCAAATGAAATCATCACTCCCGATGTACGAAAGCCGATGTATTCAGCAGCATCGCTAATACCCAACATGGATACCCCTTCACGTGTAATAAATGAGTGTTGGCGAAGGGTTTCCAGACTGTAGTGCCTGCCGTAGTGCCTGGCTATCATGCGCAGGCAGGTGGGACCGCAGTCCATCGCATCAAGTTGGGTATAGGTGACGAATGATTTCATTTGACAACTTCTTATATCTATAATCTTTTACCTGAAAATCTACGATAAAAGTTGTATGCGTCAGATAAAATTCTTATTTTTAGGGTATTAAACAACTAACAAAAAATCACCCTACGCATGCCAAACAAAAGTAGTAAAAAAGTATCATTCCGCAAAAGTAGAAAAAGAGTTCACCGAAGAACGCCTGAGCCTGTACAGCGGTATAAGCTGCGTGAGCGATTACACCCGGTTTCACAAAACAGGCAGCTTGATACACCGATTGTTTTCAACCACAAAGCGAAACGCGACGGAATTCAGCACGGCACAGATACTGCTTTCGGTCATTTTTTCGAGCATGAGCGGGGTACACCGTTTGTGCCACATCGAAAAATTCACGGCAGACCCGTTGATAAAGAAACTGCTGAACCTGCGCCGACAGATAGACGAGGACACTATCAGGAAACGCCTGTCGCAATTGGGGCAGTCGGGTGTGTCCGTTTCCATGAATTAATGTTGGGAGTTTCCGGAAAGCAGTTGTCAAAATGCAATTTGTCAAAAATCACCATTGACTGTGATTCAAGCGTATTTACCCGTCTATGGACATCAGCAAGGAGCCGAAAAGGGCTACAATCCGCACAAAAAAGGAGCCGCGGGCTATCACCCGCTGTTGTGTTTCCGCACCGAGATGAAGTTGTCGGTAAACAGTTGGTTTCGCTGTGGGTCGGCTTATACCTCAAACGGCATCGTGGAATTTATGAAACAGACATTAGCCTCGCTGCCGGCCCGGGTAAAGAAGATATTTTTCAACGGAGCGCTGTTTGACTTATTGGAAAACCTCGGACATGAATATTTGGTAAAAGTAAAGTTGAAAAATCTCAAAAAAATAATGGAAAGCCAGCGTTGGATTCCGCTCAACGACCATCAGGAGAGTTGTGAATTTACCTACCGGGCAAACGGTTGGGCTACACCCCGCACACTTCGGGTCATACGCGTGTTGAAGGAATATGTACAAGTTGATTTCTTTGGAGAAAAAACATATATGCCGCAATATGAATACTTTTGCTATTGCTCGAACATAAAAAACAAGGATGCCGAATTTCTTCATTCTCTCTACGGCGAACTCGCCGAGAGCGAAAATTGGATCGAGCAGGTAAAAAATCATTTGTATGTCGGTCAGACCATAACCAACGATTTTTGGGTAAACGACCTGCTTTGGCAGTTGTCCCTTATAGGTTACAACCTCTCGGTAATGATGCGCTACGAAGCCAACGTCAAGGTTTAGCGACAAGAGCACACAACATTTATGCGTTGGTTTATTCAAGTTCCGGCTAAAGTGGTAACATCGGGCAGGAAAACGGTCATAAAATTATCAAAACACTATCATCATGTCGGCAAATGGCGAAACTTTGAACAGCGACTTCGGGCAGTGTGCTGAAAAACGCACTCCGAAAAAATTATCGATAACAAAAACTCCAAAATGGTTAATTCGTGATGATTTTCACGAAAAAGACATAGCTATGTGCAATACTGAAAAAAACAATAAATATAGACAATTCTCGTATGAAATATTTGATATTTAAAAACATTTTATAACTTTATGCCGTTATAGTTTATGTGAACTTCTAAAATGAAACAGCTAATTATCATCAACGAGTGTAGTATAGCCACTAAATACGGAGTAGGCACTTATACTGATCAGCTTATACAATGTATGGCTGACGATTACGAATGGGAGGTCAATGTAATAGAACTCTTCTGTCCAACCGTTTCTGAGCTGTCCATTCAAAATAAAAATGGCATTCATTATTATCAATTTCCTATTCTTGAATATTACGGGAATGAGAAATACTACACAAAAATAAATTCAAGATATTACAAATCTGTTTTTTACATATTAGCCCCATTTATTAATAAAGAAATAACAATAGTTCATTTCAATTTTGTACACGGGTATGAATTGGCTACATTACTTAAAACTATTTCCACAGTGAAAATAGTTCTGACACTTCATTACACGACTTGGAGTTTTGAATTTTTAGGAGAGCGAGAGAGAATTGAGAAAATTTTAGTAAACCCAATCACAAAATCAGAAAAAAGGATTAAAGGAGAGTTTGAACGGGAGCAAAAATTTATGAAAGAGTGTTGTGATCAAATTATTGCTATAGCAAGACATTCAAAAGAAATGATTGAGTCTTTGTATGGAATAGAAAAACAAAAGGTCTCACTCATTTCAAATGCAATTAGAGATGAATTTGTAAAAATCGAAAAAGAAGAAAAAATACGAATTCGAGAAAAATATAATTTTTCAAGAGATGAGAATATTTTTATTTTTGCGGGAAGACTCGAAAAAGTAAAAGGTATATTGATCTTGATTGATGCATTTAAGCTGTTGCTAAAGATTTACCCTAATTCAAAATTAATTATTTCTGGTACAGGAGATTTTACAACTTGTTTAGAATCATCTAATCCTGTTTGGTCAAAAATTGTTTTTACTGGGTTTGTTAAGAAAGCCCAACTTTATGAATTATTTTCCATTTGTGATATTGGTATAGTACCGTCAATTCATGAAGAGTTTGGACTTGTTGCCTTAGAAATGATGATGAACTCACTGCCACTTATTGTAGGAAAAACTTCAGGATTAGATGAAATAGTAACTAATGATTGTGGTTGCAAGATAAAAATTAGTGACGAATCGAAAGAAAGTGCCATAGATTTAATGAATGCCATGGTTAAATTATTAAGGAAAAGAACAGATGCCGAAAATTTTGCTACAAATGCAAGAAAGTTTTATCTTTCCAATTATGAGTTGAATGGTTTTCAACACCGAATGAAAAACAAATATTACCAATTGTGTCAAAAATAATAAATAGTAGGGGTACCGTCTATTTAATTAATTTGATTTAATAACAAATCAATTAAACAAAAACATCATGAAGAATACACAAAAAACTTACCAAAATAACGATCTACTTAAGCGAATCGTGAACAAATTAATACTCAAAAGTTGTGATTTGCTGGACTTGGGATTATTTCACGGAAAAATGGGACTTGTAATATTTTTCTTTCATTATGCTTATTTTACAAAAAAATCAATTTATAGAAAATTTGCCGAACAATTGCTAGATGAAATATTTGAAGATATTCATGACCGATTAACACTTGATTTAGAAAACGGATATTGTGGAATTGGATGGGGAATCGAGTATCTCTCTCAAAAAAAATTCATAGCTGGAGATACAAATGAAATATTGGAAAGTATAGACATGAAAGTTATGGAATGGAATTTAAAGAGGGTTAAAGATTTAAGTTTAAAAAATGGTATTGCCGGAGTATTTCATTATGTTTTATGTCGTTTAAAAAACAAATCATTAATTACTCCTTTTGATATTGATTTTTTATCGGATTTAGAAATTGTAGTATCTAAAAATTATATAACTTCTGATACTGAATTAAAGGTATTATTTGATTATTATAGAGAGTGGCTTAAGAATAAAGAATTGAGATACAACCCCTCTTCATTACTTGATATAATAACTAAATCAAATAATCTACTTAATGAGAACCAAGACGTTATGAATATTGATATCGGAATTGAAAATGGATGTGCCGGATATGTATTTAAAAAGTTTTTGTTAAGAGAATTTATTTAGGTTAATGATACAAAAATTTAGAATCAGAAATTGACGGATGACAATGTCGTGTTATCCAATATTAGTACTCGAAACAGAATATAAATTATTTGATAGAGAGATTTTGCAATAAATCTAATTAGGATAACAATATTGTTGTAAATAACAATAAATCAACTATGGGAGTGATAACTTCGTATGGGTACTCGTAACAAACATATATTCTTTCCAGAGATTGATGAACTTATCCATACCATTTTTAAATTAGAAAGTAAGTTATTCACAAAAACGGAGAGTTATCGAATAATAGATCGAGATTGCAGAAAAAATTGTCTATCCTTCGAGGAAAGACAACAACTTGTAATAGATATTCATTATGCATTTGAAGGACTCATCAAAATACTGAAAAAAAATTGTCCATCTCTAACAGATGAAGATATTATATTTTGTTGTTTAATAAAAACCGGTATAGAAAAAATGACTGTGGGACGTTGTTTAGGAAGTCTTAGCAGAGAGTCGTTAAATCAACGAAAATATCGTATTAAAAAGAAAATGGAATTTGTTAAAAGTGATTTATTATTTGAATTGATATTTTCCTGATACACTTCTAAATAAATGTTGCTTATGTCATTAATTTATTAGTGTTCTTGTCGATTTGTTTTTGTATATGTATGCGCGTGTGCGCACGTGCGTTTAGAGGCAAATTTACGTAAACTCTATTATTATGCGAATCCAGAGTTAAAAATAAGATATAAGAAAGTGATCGCCAATTTTCCAAATATGTGAACTAATAATCCGTTGGTAGATATTACTTTCATCGCTCTTTGAATAGTTGTTTTTTCATTTAGCCAATTAAAAAAGGACTCAATAGGTTGTCTGACTTTAGAGACAGCTGTGGAGAAGAGGTCATAAAAAACTCTGTCTCTTTGTTTGAGCTCTTCGCGTTGTCCTTTGATGGCTTTACCCGGCGTGAGCATTTCCATTCGCAGGGATGCTTTTTTGTTGGGATTAAAGTACTCGAAGTCGGAGTATATTTTATCGGCAAAAATCGTTTTACCGTAAATATTATCTTCCCAAGCCTGCCCCAAAAACCGTTAAGTCATTATCCTCTGCGGGGGTAATCATAATGCTTTCAGGAAAGGGAATTGTTCCTTCTCTTTTGGCAGATAAAGCGTGTAACTTGCAACCGTAATAATATTTGCCTTTGGAGGTACAATATCCTTTAGCGGTTAATTGCGGCGCAACTTTTTCCTTTCTGTTTTTTGAAGTGCAGGTAAATGCAGGGAATGAGTCAAGTAATAAAGTATTCTCACTGCAATCCTTTGGCTTAAATGAAACAATAAGAAAAACAGCCATAAATTGAAAAGCGTTTGCAAGTAGATTTAGTCTGGCGGAAAATGCTTTATATCCCGGGAAGTTTTGGGAATCAATCGGCAAAATAGTCCTTGGTAAAGCGATGAATTCTTTTATGCTGAATTATCGTTGCTCCCAGCCTGCAAAAAGATAAATGGTCTTAATTTCCTGATCTGTAAACTCTGAACTTGCATTGTAAGAGAACCGTTGACAGGATTTGAAAAGTTCTTTTTCATACAAGTCGCATATAAAAAAAATATATTGAGATTAATTTTTGCTCTTTTTCCTTGAACATCATACTTAGAATAATTAGCGGGATTTTTCTGATAAGATAATGATATTCAGGGAAATGAGCAAGCAAAACAATACTTATTTTACTGATTATAAACAAATTCAATTAATATTGAATTCGGAGTTTTCAACTCTGGATTCGCATTATTTATGTAAATATAAAATTTAAGATCGTTTTCATATCTTATTGTCTCATATAATTTTACTTACTATGGAGTTACTTATCAAAAAAAAAATAGACTTAATCGCAGAATATATCTTTAATAAAATTGAAAGAAAAGAAAAAGAAGTCCTATCTTTTGGACTCTATTCTGGAGGATTTGGAATTTTACTGTTTTTATTCTATTATTCGAGATATTCTCAAAAGCAAAAACACGTAATTTTAACTGAACAATATACAGAACGATTATTAAGATTTTTTATAACAGAAACAAAATTTCATACGTTTGGCTCTGGATTTTCTGGAGCATTATATTTGTTTAAATTTTTACGAGAATACGAGTTCATTGATATAGATGTAGATAATAATCAGCCAGCATTAGATAATTATCTTATCTCACGAATGAAAAATGATATAGAACAACAGTATTACGATTTTATGCATGGAGCATTAGGCGTTGGATTATATTTCCTAAGAAAGGGCAACAATTCCGATTGCATTAATGAGTTAATCGACTTTCTGTACAATACTGCTGAAAAAGATCCAGAGAATCATATTTTCAAATGGAAAACAACAATATCTCACGAACACAACCTTATTGGTTACAACCCATCATTATCGCATGGCGTTGCTAGTATTATTATTTTTTTATCACGCGTTATAAATAGCGGTAAAAAAGATGCAAAAATAATGGAATTATTATATGGTGCAGTAAATTATATTTTATCATTGCAAAAGAATATTACGGAGTTTGGTTCATATTTTCCACATTATATAATTACAAATTCTCAGGAACCAGTTTCAAAAAGCCGATTATCTTGGTGCTATGGAGACCTAGGAATTGGACTTGCATTATGGCGGGCAGGAAATTCAATAAATAATAACGAATGGAAAGAAAAAGGTTTAGAAATTCTACTCCAATCTACTAAACGCAGATTTTCCACAGATACATTTATTATTGATGCCGAAATTTGTCATGGCAGTGCAGGAATTGCTTTGATATTTCGTAGAATGTACCTTGAAACAACAATTGAACAATTTAAGGAAGCAACAGATTTTTGGATAAAACAAACATTAAGTTTTTCCGAACACGAAGATGGATTAGTTGGATTTAAGACTTATATGAAAGGAGAGTGGATAGGAGATTATTCCCTCTTAACTGGTATTTCTGGTATAGGGCTTGTATTACTATCTTATATAACAAATGATATGCAGAATTGGGATGAAATGTTATTACTATCATAGGTAATATTATGAGAATTTGCAACACTACCCCGTCGCAAGCGGACGGGGCTCGGTAGTACTAAAGGAGGGTCAACTATTCTACTCCCCATTCTTTGTGCTAAAATATAAGCAAGTTAAGCCAAAGATCTATTGCATTACGGCACTAAAGCCGGTTAAAATAAAATTTAATGAACTATTGACCATAAGTATCAGGTAAGCACCCGAGCAACTACCTCTTGATTATTCCGGAGCATATGCACCCACGGATTTGATCTGATTATTCATCCCTACAACTGCAGTTTCTCTAGTAATTGTTAGCGTATTATTAGATTTTCACTGGAGATTCGCTAGTTTCCTTCGTTTTTCCGGTAATTCGGCAAGAGCTTCTTCAGGTTGTCATCATTTCCCGGCTTCTGGTAATAAGGCATCTTACCTATCACATCGATGAGCCACTCCCTCGGGTTCACCCCCTGCTCCTTGCATGAGGTCAACAGGGAACAGATGATGTTCCCGGCAACCACCAGGCAGCTGAAAATACAGCGGTAATTTGCTCATTGCTTACCACCTGCAAAGCAGTCGGTACAAATCCGAGGGAATGGTTAATTGACGTGCTTGACAAAATGCCCTATTTGCAACAATCCGGATCAGAAACCG